>JAEEGG010012305.1_pt1 | contig 18493 bp, 12 predicted proteins | sample 9134161 | NCBI WGS metagenome assembly JAEEGG01 (sample SAMN16246543, study PRJNA631951) | gut metagenome | biome: gut microbiome; feature: rumen; material: CR-attached | host: Bos | place: Iran: Karaj | collected 2018-10 | reverse complement strand
AATCGTATTGCATAAATAAAATAAAATATATTCTTGGAAAAAATTTGACAAATGAGACCCCATTTCCCAAATCCGCTGCAAAGGTACTACTTTTTTTTGACATATGCAAGTTTTTCTTGGGATTTTTTTTATCCCCCAAGAAAAAAATCACCTAAACTCTTGCGTATATCATTTTTTTGTATTACCTTTGCAGTCGCAAAGGTTTTTTGAGACGCAAACATTGGCAGATATGCAGACATTGATAGATAAACACAGGCCTGTGACGATATGCAGGGCATCGGCGGGAACGGGAAAGACGTACACGCTGGCGGCGTATTACGTAGGATTATTGCTGTCGGGCGAGGACTATCGCTCGATCCTCGCTATCACGTTTACCAACAAAGCGACGGCGGAGATGAGTGAGCGTATCCTCGGCTTTCTGCACAGCATCGCGGAGGGCGGTGCGGATGATTTCCTGAACTATGCCCGTTCGTTCATGCTGCGCGACAACCATGCGGATGAGGCGCTGCTGCGTCGCAGGGCAGGGGAGTGTTTTCAGCAGATGTTGTTGGATTTTGACAACGTGCAAGTGCAGACGATCGATTCGTTTCTGCAGACGCTGCTGGGCGGACTGGCAGGTGTGCTGCGCATGAGTGCGGGGCTGAACACCGAACTGGATGTGAAGCATGTGATTCAGACGGCGGTGGATCAGTTGTTGACTACTGACCTGACGGATGCCGACCGAGAGATTTTGGAGGATTATATGCAACTCAAGCTCGATCAGGAGAGTTCGTGGGATGTACGCAAGAGTTTGTGCGATTTGGCGGAAGAGCTATATAACGAGTCGGTACAAATGTTGGATGCGGACGGGAAGATCCTGTTTGATGCCGCGGCGATTGCCCGCCGGCGTGAGGAAGTGGAGGAAGGATGGTTGAAAGATGAACGGGTGAAGGAATTAAAGAGAATCCTCGATGCTTGCGATACTACCGACTATAATCGCTATACGAAGCCGGCGTACGAGCGGCTCAAACGCTCGGTGGAAGCGCCGGAGAAGATCTCTGCCAAGGATCGTTTCCGCGGGGTGAGTGAGAAATACTGCAATGCCGATGAGATGGCGCAGGCTACCGCTATCGCCGAAGAGTTGGCACGCGATTATAACACGTTTTTCCTGACGACCCGTTTCAGCAGGGACATGGAACTGATGTCGTCCCTGCAGGCGCTTATCCAACGGAATCTGGCGGAAGCCAACTGCGCGTTGTTAGCCCGTACGGCGAGTACGCTGAGTAAGGCGCTGCGGACAGGCGATGCGGATTTTATTCTGGAGAAAGCCGGTATCCGTTTTCGGCACGTGCTGATCGATGAGTTCCAGGACACGAGCCAGCTACAATGGAGTGTGATCGAGCAGCTGCTGCGCGATGTGTTGGCCGGCGCAGGGAATACCTTGTTGATCGTAGGCGATATCAAGCAGTCCATCTATCGATGGAGGAATGGCGATTGGCATATCATGGACGGTTTGACCGGTCATCTGATGCCGCTGACCCGCAATTTCCGAAGCAGTGAAGAGGTGGTGAGGTTTAATCTGTCGCTCTTCGACCGTATCATCGCGCAGAGTGGCGATGAGCTGACCGCGCGTATCTACGGTGAGGGATATGAAGAGGCGAAATTGAAGAATTTCTATCAGGCCGATAAGAAACCCGGCGGATGTGTGCGATATCGCGCGTACCCGAATGCGAAGAACGATGAGCTGGCGACGCGGATGTTCGAAGAGATCGAGTCGTTGCTACAAAAAGGCGCGAATCCATCGGATATTATGATCCTCGTGCGCTCCAAGAGCGAGGCGAACCTCATCTGCTCCATGACCGATCTGCCTATTGTGTCCGCCGACAGTTTTCAGTTAGACGCTTCGGTTGCCGTACAACTGGTGATCGCCGCGCTGCGTTATCGCGTGTCGGAGGATGTGGTGGCCGAGCGGTTCATCGCGCAGAACATCGGAGAAGAGAGGTGGTCAGCGATCCGAGATCAGTTATCTGACATCAGTAGTAAGACCCCGCTGTACGAGGCCGTTTGCGAACTGGTGCGTATCCTGCTGACGGACGAAGCGGGACAGTACCAAGGCACCGAGACGGCATACGTCAACTCCTTATTAGATCGTACACGCGAGTACGTAGGTGCATACGGGAGCGATATCGCGCAGTTCTTGGTTTATTGGGACGACACGATGCATGCCAAACCGATTCCGATGACCAGTTCGCATGCCATCCGGATCATGACGATCCATGCCAGCAAGGGTTTGCAGGCGCAGACCGTGTTTGTTCCCTTCTGCACATGGGAGCGCGAGGACGGACGGCATAAGCCGAAGGTATGGTGCGAGGTGGCGAAAAAAGTCGATGACAACGGGGATTTTGTGCCGATTCAGTACGGCACGGAGATGGCGGATTCGGACTATAGTGCCGCGTATGCCGAGGAGCAGATCAACCTGCGGGTGGATAACCTGAACATGCTCTATGTGGCCTTGACGCGCGCCGAGGACAACCTGTTCGTGTTCACGTCCTATTCCGAGAATAAAGACGGCAAACGCGGCGTATGCAACCATGTAGGCAAGTACCTGATGGACTGCTTCGGGGAGGAATATATAATCGGAGAGCCGATTGTAAAGAATGAAGGAGTGAAAGAATTAAAGAGTGAACGGATTGATGCTGAGTTATGGTCGAACAGTGATCAGGTGCGGTTCGTGCAGTCGCAGGAAGGTGCGCTCTATACGCAGAACGGCGACGAGGCCTATCGGCGTGTGGCGCGGATGGAAGAGGGAACGCTATGCCATGAGATCTTCGCCAATATCCGCAAAGCGGATGAGTTGGAGGCGGTACTCGATGATTTCGAGACGCGCGGCGAGATACGCGATAAGGCGCAACGCGAAGATATAAAAGTCTTGATTTCATCGGCATGGGAAGGTAGCCCGGAGATGCGGGATTGGTTCACGGCGCCTTGGGAATTACGTCTCGAGGAGGCGATCTATATCGATGAGCGGGAGTTACGTCCTGACCGTGTGATGATCAACCCCGAGACGAAGGAGGCCATTGTGCTCGATTATAAGTTCGGACAATGGAACGAACATTATACCACGCAAGTACGCGAATACAAGGAAGCCTTACGGAAAATGGGGTATAACCCGGTGAAAGGATATCTTTGGTTTGCACGGAAAAACAAATTAATGGAGGTACATGGATAGTTTTTTGGAACAAGTAGCACGCTCCATTATCGAGCGTATCGAATGGAAGCAATTAAGCCGCACGACGCTCGTGCTGCCGTCTCACCGTGCCGGATTGGTGCTGAAGAATGAACTGATGCGCTTGCAAAAGGCACAGCACGCGCAGGCTATCTGGGCACCGACCGTACAGACGCTGACACAGTTGCAGGACAATCTGAGTCCGCTGTACGCGGAGGATGAGTTGTTCACAATTGTACGACTATACAAGTTGTACCGGGAGTTGGGAGTCCGAAATCAGGAATCAGACCTCATGCCGCTCGACATGTTCTACGGCTGGGGACGGCAGATGCTATCGGATTTCACGAACGTGGATGCCTCGATGCCGGCAGAGCAAGTGCCGAATTTCTTTGAGAACACGATCGCTGCCCATGAGTTGAGCGAGTGGAAATTGGATCCCGAAGTGGAAGAACGATTGAGGGGACTGATTCATGGTGGGAATGATGCAAATGATGATAAGGACTCTGTCAAGGCGCAATACGAAGTCTTGTGGCGGCAGTTGTACGAACTCTATACGGGTCTGCGGACCGCGATGAAAGCGGAGCAGAAAGGTTATGCCGGTCTTCGTCAGCGCGCGGTGATAGAGGAGTGGAACAGCGAGGAGATACAGCAGAAGATCCAGGGACGTACTTATATCTTCGTGGGCTTTAACTACCTGTTACCGGTGGAGCGCGAGTTGATGCAGTTGTTACGCGATCAAGATCAGGCGCTGTTCTACTGGGATTTTGTGGCGGATTTTGAGACGAACACCAAAGCCTTCTCTTTTGCCCGACTCAATAGCGGTATTTTAGGTGGTGTGTTACCCCCTCAATCGTGGACGAAAAAGCGCGATGTAATCGTGATAAGTTGCGTGTCGAAAGAGGCGCAGGCGCAGTACGTCCATCGGTGGTTGCAAGAAAACTACACCGCGAAGGGACAGAAGGTGGGCGTGGTGATATGCGACGAGACAATGCTGGAGCCTGTTATCTATGCCTTGCCGGCGATCCGGTTGGAGGGCAAGGACGAAGCGGAACCGGTGAATATAACGAAAGGATTCCCGTTGCGCAACACGGCGATCTACGCCCGCACGATTGCGTGGCTGTACGATAAGCAAAACGGTAAGGTCGAAGACCTCGTTTCGCCCGAATTCATCGACAGATTATTGGAGGCGCTATTCCCCGCTCAAGAGGAGAATTCCGAAGAACTACAAACACCCGACACCCCGCTGACTTGGCAGGAACTGCTGATCTTAGAGTCGGAATATCAGGTGCGTAAGATAGCGAACCAGATGCGTCTGCTGATCGCGACGGGCATCGATGATGTGCCGTTCACGCTCAAGCTGCTGCGGCTCTTGATGCGGCGCACGATGGAGAGCGTGACCATGCCTTTCCACGGCGAACCGGTGACCGATATACAGGTGATGGGTGTGCTGGAGACGCGTCTGCTGGACTTCGACAAGTTGTTGCTGCTCAATGTGGACGAGGGCATCATCCCGCAACGTCAGGCAGACAGTTCGTTCATTCCGTTCTATCTGCGTAAGGCGTACCACATGCAGACTTCCGATGAAAAGGCCACTATTTATGCATATAACTTCTTCCGTCTGCTGAGTCGTTCGGGGCACACAACCCTGCTATACGGTCAACCGGACACGATAGGTGGCAGTCGGGGCATGTCGCGATTCATCATGCAGATCCTCTATTCGGATGCGTTCAACGTCACGCGCGCTGAGCTGCAAGAGCAGAACGCTATCGCGGCGGTGGAAGAGTTGGAGATGCCGAAAGTGTCGTTCTTATCGACGAACCCGCACCGTCTCTCGCCGAGTGCACTCAATACGTATATATCCTGCCCGCGGTCGTTCTACTACCAGTATATCGAGCGGCTGCGCCCCAAAGAAGACGAGGGCGTGCAGTTCGAGTCCAACACGATGGGTTCGTTCGTACACCATGCGATGCAGTATATCTACGAGCATTTGTTGCATTGTGACAACGAGCATCCGACGCGTATTAAGCCCGATGCGATCGAGGCGATTCGTACGGATGAGACCAAGCTGCAAGAGGCACTCATGGCAGCGTATAAGGCCATGCAGGAGGAGGAAGGAAAGACCTATAACCCCGATGAACACGTGAGTGAGAATGTGGTCATTAAGGGGTATGTACGCAATATCCTGGAGCGTGACCGCGAGGATGCGAAAGTGGGACTGCAGGTTTATCTGCTGGAAAAAGAACGCTATTTTCCCGTGGAGATAGAAGGCATAGGAACCATTCAGACGGGCGGTAAGATCGACCGATTCGATATATACGGTACGCCGGGAAACGAGACGTTGCGTATCATCGATTATAAGTCCGGCGGCTATAACGACAAGACGCATGCGGAGAAGATGTCGGCTGATTGGAACGAACTGATGGAGGCGGAAGAGAAAGGGTACGTCCGTCAGACGATGATCTACAGCCATGCGGTCATGACGCAGGATGAGACGGGTTTGCCGATCGAGCCGAACCTCTATTTCTGTCGCCGCAAGCTGACGGATATCGTCACCACGCTGGATGTGGCGAACGAGACGGTGCATGACTACCGCGCGATACAAGCGCCTTTCTACGAGGCTTTACGCACGAAAATAAAAGAGGTATTGACCACTACGGACTTCCCGCGATGCGAGGAGAGTCAATGCCCGAGTTTCTGTCCGTTCTTCCGCTTGTGCGGACGCCAACCGAAGGAATTCTAATAGATTATAGATTATAGATTATAGATTATAGATGAAACGATTTTATAAAGTAGCAGAGCATGTTTTTGCGCTGGACGCAGCGACCGAGATCTTCGCGTTGTTGCCTAACTATGCGCCGTTTTTAACCGATGAAAACGCGGATAACTGTTTGTTTACCGTGAGGGTGCATGACGAACCGATTCCTTCTACGGAAGGTTGGGAAAACGTCTATACGGATCAATCCGATGAGGACATGCCGCGTATTGAGATGTACAAGCAGGGCGAGGAGTGGTTGTTCTGCGTGTCAGTGTACCGCGACAGCGCCGTCGAATGCGCGATGCGTTGTTCGGCTGACTGGAGGCGGGTAGAGTTATACATGCGCCCGGAGAGTGCCCGTTTTGCCATCGACAATGCCGCGATGCTCGTCTATGCTTTTGCCACCGCAGACAAAGCGACGCTGCTCTTCCATTCGTCCGTGACGATGCTGGACGGCAAAGCGTATATGTTCCTCGGTCATTCAGGTACCGGCAAGAGTACGCACTCGCAACAATGGAAGGCGGCTTTTGAGCGGGCAGAACTGCTCAACGACGATAACCCGGCGGTGCGTGTGATGGACCATCAGGTGATCGTGTATGGTTCGCCCTGGTCGGGTAAGACACCGTGCTACAAGAACGCGCAGGCTCCCGTGCAGGCTTTGGTGCAACTGGCACAGGCACCGGAGAACAAAATAGAACGCCTGCGTATGTCGCAAGCGTATCCGTATATATTGGCGTCCGTCAGCGGACTGAAGATCATGCCGGAGATGATGGACCGACTCTTTGAGTCGATTGCTAAGTTGCTGGAGATCAGTCCTGTGTATCGGTTGGAATGTCTTCCGAATCCCGATGCTGCACGTTTATGCGCTCAAACGTGTTCACTTTAGCGCGATCGTACGGACAGGAGACCTTGATATAATTCTCGGTGAAACCGTACATCATCCCTTCTTTTTTAGCAGACTCCCAGAGCACCGTGGCTTGATAGCCTTGGTGCTCTTTGTAAAAGGCCTGTGTCTTGCGGGCTGATATCTCGTGGAGTTGTTTGCTGCGGCGTTCCCGTTCCTTCTGCGGCACGACATACAGATCCATTTCGAGCATGCGGGTGTTGGCGCGCTCCGAGTAGGTGAAGACATGCAGTTGACTCACGGGCAAAGACTCGATGAAATCGATATAATCGTGCCAACACTCTTCGGTCTCTCCGCGAACGCCTACCATACAATCGACGCCGATGAACGCATGCGGCATGACGGACTTGATATGCGCCACGCGCTCCGCGAACAATTCGCGCGTATAACGCCGTCCCATGATCTTGAGGACCGTATTACTGCCCGACTGCAGCGGGATATGAAAATGCGGTGCGAAATGCCGACTGTTCGCTACGAAATCGATGATCTCATCGGATAAGAGGTTGGGTTCGCAACTGGAGATACGGATACGATACGTATCGATTGGTGATTGGAGATTATCCAATGCTCGCACCAGATCAATGAAATGTTCGCCTGTACTCCGCCCGAAATCACCTATGTTGACGCCGGAAAGGATGATCTCCTTGGCACCACCGTCAATCGCTTCCCGGGCTTGTTGCACCAGCGTAGCGATCGAGGGGTTACGACTCTTGCCGCGCGCTAAAGGAATGGTGCAGTAGGAGCAGAAATAATTACAACCGTCCTGCACTTTGAGGAAACAACGTGTGCGGTCATCCTTGCTATAGGCTCCGTAGAAATCGTCAATTTCACGGATAGGAGAGGTATAAATGGAAGATTTTTGATTTTCGATTTTTGATTTTTGATTTTCAAGCGAATCGATAAAAGCTTCCAGATTGAATTTCTCGTTTTGACCGAGCACAAAATCGACCCCGTCAATATGCGCGATTTCATCGGGTTTGAGTTGGGCATAGCAGCCGGTGACGATCAGGATGGCATTCGGGTTCTGCCGACGGATACGATGAATCATCTGCCGGTCTTTATGATCGGCGGCATCGGTGACAGAGCAGGTGTTAATGATGCATATATCCGCCTCTTCGCCTTTGAGTGCTCGCGTATGTCCACGCGCAATGAGCGCCTTGCCCAAGGCACTTGACTCCGCAAAATTAAGCTTGCATCCTAATGTAGTAAACGAGATCTTCATTATAGGCTGTTGGAGTAGAAATATTCGGTGATCCACTTTGGTAACTTGGACGTACGAATCGGTACAGAGGGTGGAATAGGATCGTCGATGAGTGCTTCGCGAACGCGTTTCTTTCCTGCACCCAGACGTACACCTATATTGAGATGCACTTGCCAGTTCCAGTTCCGCATACGGATGTAGGAGATCTCTTTATCGCGCGACTGAAAACGGATATTGTTCGCCTGTGCCCAGAGCGCCAGATGTACCCAACGGTTAATCTCCCAACTCACCGCCGCACGGAGGTTGCCCGTGACATGCACCGGGTATTGGGGTTTAATGTCAAACATCGCCTCGCCGGGCAGATAGGCTTTAAGCGAGTCGTCGAAAGCGATGCTTATCTGGTTGATGGAGTAGCACACCAACTGCAGGTTTGCCGCGGCATGTAAGATGACCTTGCCTTTGTTCGGCGTGTAGTTGATACCGTATCCCAAGCCCACCGCAATCTGCTGGGTGACGGCGCTCTTGACACCAGCCATGAGCAAGGATAGCACCGGAATTCCCGCAAGAGTGAGTGTATCCTGTACGGTCAAGTCGGTATAGAGATAGGAGAGCGAAAGCAGCAACGAACCTGCGCTGCGTTTCTGGATGAATGACTGCTTGATGGCGGCGTTATGGGAGTAGTGCTCGGAGTTGAGGGCGTACCAAATGGTCAGATTCGCATTTCTCATCCAAATTAAACCACTCGGCAACTCGCCCAAAGCGGTCTTAGGTGCGTCCGGATCGATGAATTTACCGGAGATATTGGTGCTCACCTGACGCTGAAACTCAATGCCCAGACTTTTACTGCCCAGAGAGAAACTAAGGTTGTTGGCGTACGCATGCAGAACGTCCCAACTATACCCGAATCCTAACCCCCGATAACCCGCATAAAAACCCAGATCGACACTCGGTGTCGTGCGCGAGATAATGGCTATCTGCTGTGTCGTACCGGGGAAGAGCGTACCATAATAGGAGTTGATACCTACCATCGAGTTGGTATATGCAAATCGCCAACTATGCTCGGGGAGCGTGATATAGTTCGTGTCCACGTTTTGCAGCAGATAGCGATCGATACGCTCTCCTATACGATAGAAGAACTTGAGCCCTTTGGAGGTCGCATGACCCATCAAGGGAAAGGCTATCAGCAGCAACAAAAATGTAATTTTTCGGACACTCATCGGCATAAATGTACAAAATCGGCTGCAAAGATACGATTTTTCTTGCACATATGCAAATTTTTTCGTACCTTTGCACGCTAATTTGGATAATTATGGATACTTTTGAACAATTATGTCAACATCGGCGGTCGATTCGTAAGTACAGCGACCGACCGGTAGAGCAGGAAAAAATCGATTATATGTTACGCTGCGCGCTGATGAGCCCGAGTGCCAAACGGACATGCCCTTGGGAGTTTATCGTGACGCGCGATGAGGCGAAGTTACGTCCGCTGGCGGGTTGCCGCACGTACGGCAGTCAGATGTTCAACACCGCGACGGCGGCGATTATTATTGCGCTCGATCCGACCTTATGCGATAACACATGGATGGCGGACGGTGCGATCGCGGCGGAGCATATCCTGCTGGCTGCGGCAGAGCAGGGAGTTGGCGCGTGCTGGTGTCATGTGCATGAGCGCGAAGGCGCTCCTGAGTTGACACGGCGGTTGTTTGATATCCCCGAGGATAAAGTGGTGCTCTGCGCGATTGCGCTCGGTTATCCCGATGAAGAAAGACAGAACTACGATTTGACAAAACTGAAATACGACAAGATACATAATGAAACCTATCATTGCAATAACGGCCGGTGATACGAACGGCGTAGGATACGAAGTGATCATCAAGAGCCTGCTGAACGGGTATGTGTTCGAGGTGATGCGTCCGGTGATCTACGGCAATGCGGCGGTAGCCAAACAGCATATCCACACGCTGGACGAGGAGTACCGCAATATCACGTGGAATCTCATCGACAGTCCCGAGCAAGCGAAAGACGGTCGTCTGAACCTCATTACCTGCTATACCGATAACCTGCCCGTTGAACTCGGCAAGAACACCGAGTCATCTAATAAAGCCGCTAAGGCGGCGCTTGATCGCGCGTGCGCAGACCTGCAGGCAGGTAAGGTGCAAGCACTCGTGACGGCGCCTTTGAATAAGGAAGCGTTAGGCGGTGGTCATACCGAGTATCTGGAGAAACGCTTCCAAGGCGACGAGTTGATGATGCTCTGTTCGGGCAATCTGCGGGTGGCGCTGGTGTGCAACCATGTAGCGTTGGCGGAGATTCCTGCGCAGATTACCGAGGAACGAATACTGCAGAAGATGACTTTGCTCAATCAATCGCTCAAGCGTGACTTCGGATTGGAGAAACCCCGCATCGCGGTGTTGGCGCTCAATCCGCATGCAGGCGATAAGGGCTTATTGGGAAAAGAAGAGCAAGAGATCATCGTACCGGCGATCGAGAAAGCGAAGACGCAGGGCATATGGGCGTTTGGTCCGTATGCTGCAGACGGATTCTTCGGTACAGGCCACTTTACGCATTTCGATGCCGTACTGGCGATGTACCATGACCAAGGTCTGATTCCGTTCAAGACGCTGGATATGAGTGGTGTGAACTTCACCGCCGGACTCAATATTGTCCGTACTTCCCCCGATCACGGCACAGGATATGATATCGCTGGTAAGAACCAGGCGGATGAGAGTTCGATGCGCAACGCTCTCTTTATGGCGATCGATGTGCTGCGGCAACGTGAGGAGTACGATGAGCTGACAGCGAACCCGCTGCCGTTCATCGAGCGGGATGACAAAGAAGGTCGTCCGCGTCGCGAGTTCATTGATTTCAAGACCACGAAATATCAAGAAAGTTGAAAGAATGAAAGTTGAAAGAATGAAAGAATATATGACTTCACAAGAGATTAGACAGTCCTTTTTGGACTTTATGGCATCGAAAGGCCACCAAGTTGTTCCTTCGGCGCCGATGGTGATTAAAGATGATCCTACGTTGATGTTCACCAACGCCGGTATGAACCCGTGGAAAGGAATCATCTTGGGCAATGATCCGATCAAGTACCCGCGTGTGGCAGACAGTCAGAAGTGTCTGCGCGTTTCGGGTAAGCATAACGACCTGGAGGAAGTAGGTCATGATACCTACCACCACACGATGTTTGAGATGTTGGGTAACTGGTCGTTTGGCGACTATTTCAAGAAAGAGGCGATTGATTTCGCATGGGAGTATATCGTGGATGTACTGAAGATCGACCCCGCTAACCTGTACGCAACCGTCTTTGAGGGTTCTCCCGAGGAAGGTCTGGCACGTGACGATGAGGCGGCTTCTATCTGGGCAAAGCATCTGCCGGCAGATCATATCCTGAACGGTAACAAGCACGATAACTTCTGGGAAATGGGCGATACGGGTCCGTGCGGTCCGTGTAGTGAGATCCACGTGGACAGCCGTCCTGCCGAGGAGCGCGCCAAAGTGCCCGGTCGTGAACTGGTTAACAAAGACCACCCGCAGGTGATTGAGATCTGGAATATCGTCTTTATGCAGTATAACCGCAAAGCCGACGGTTCGCTCGAACCGCTCGCGAAGAAAGTGATCGACACCGGTATGGGCTTTGAGCGTCTCGTGCGTACGATTCAAGGTAAGACCTCTAACTACGATACGGATGTCTTCCAACCGATGCTGCGCAAGATCGGTGCTATCTGCGGTTGCGAATACGGTAAGGATGAGAAGATCGATATCGCGATGCGTGTGATCGCCGATCATATCCGTACGATCGCGTTCGCTATCACGGACGGTCAGTTGCCGTCGAACGAGAAAGCGGGTTATGTCATCCGTCGTATCCTGCGTCGCGCTGTACGCTACGGTTATACGTTCTTGAACATGCGCAATGCGTTCCTCTATCAACTCGTGCCGCAACTGATCGCTGACCTGGGTGCCGCTTATCCGGAACTGAAGGCACAAGAGGCGCAGATCACACCGGTCATCAAGAGCGAGGAAGAGGCTTTCCTGCGTACGCTCGACAAGGGAATCACGCTGCTCGACAAACTGATGGCTGAGGCTAAACAAGCCGGTAAGACGGAGATCTCGGGTGTCGATGTGTTCACGCTCAAAGATACCTACGGTTTCCCGCTCGACCTGACCGAACTCATCCTCCGCGAGAACGGATACACGACCAACGAGGACGAGTACAACAAAGCCCTCGAGCATCAGAAATCGATGGGGCGCGAAGCGAATAAGCAGGATTTGGGCGATTGGAACGTGCTTCGCGAAGGCGATACGGAGTTTGTGGGATATGACGAGTTGTCCGTAGAGACACATATCCTGCGATATCGTCAGGTGAGCCAGAAGGGTAAGAGCTTCTATCAAGTCGTATTGGAGAAGACACCTTTCTATGCCGAAATGGGTGGAGAGGTAGGTGATACCGGGTATCTCCGAATTGGAGATTTGAAATTGAAGATTGTAGATTGCAAGCGTGAGAATAACTTGCCGGTACATATTATGACGGAACTGCCGAAGGATCCTTCGGCTACCTTCATCGCTGAGGTGGATGCCGAGCGTCGTCAGGCGATCGCTTGTAACCACTCGGCTACCCACATTATTCACCACGCGTTGCGTGAGGTGCTGGGTAAGCACGTAGAGCAGAAGGGTAGTTTGGTGACGGCAGAGAGTCTGCGTTTTGACTTCAGCCATTTCCAGAAAGTGACGCCGGAAGAATTGCGTAAAGTAGAGGAGGTTGCAAACGCGTTTGTGCGTCGCGATTTCCATTTGGAGGAGAGTCGTCATACGCCGATCGCTGAGGCGAAGGCCATGGGTGCGATGGCGCTGTTCGGTGAGAAATACGGCGATGATGTCCGCGTGATCAAGTTCGGTGACTCGGTTGAACTCTGTGGCGGTTGTCACGTATCGAGTACCGGTCGTATCGGTGCGATCCGTATCATCATGGAGACCAGTGTCGCTGCCGGTGTACGTCGTATTGAGGCAGTCACAGCAGCCAAAGCGGACGAACTTTATTACTTGGCGCAAGATACGCTCAATAACCTGAAGGTGCTCTTTAACAATGCACCCGACGTAGTGAACGCAGTCCATAAGTTCATTGACGAGAATGCATCGCTCAAGAAGCAGATCGAGCAGTTCACGGCAGAGAAGATCGAGCAGTACCGTGATCATATTATCGGTCGCGCGGAGAGTTTCGGTGACATCAAACTGGTGCGTATCGAAGGCGAGGAAGACCCGGAGATGATTCGTGGTGTGATGCCGCTGCTTCGCGGTAAATTCACCGATATGAAGTTTGCTGTCGTTGCGGCTACTCATTGGAATGAGAAGCCGACGATTGCGGTCTTCTTGAGTCAACCGCTGGTGGACGAAGGCAAGAACGCCGGCGCGATGATCAAAGCCGCGGCGAAGAATATCCAAGGCGGTGGTGGCGGTCAACCGTGGTTCGCTACAGCCGGTGGTCGTGACGTCAACGGCCTGAATGCCGCGATGAATGAGTTGTTGGAAAATTTGAAATGATGAAATTACCTACATCATATCTCCCCCCGAAGATCCGCAGTGCCGTCCGCTTTGCCGTGATTGGAACGACAGGTATGTTCATACAGACCTGGTTCTTTATGGCGGCGCTGCTGCTCTTTGGACATCCCGAGAAAGGCGTAGCGCTCTATTATGTGGCGTTCGGAATCGGATATGTCTTGGAGATGATTCCCAACTATCTGTTCACGAATTGGTACACGTTCGGCACGAAGCCCGACATCAAGAATGCCGGTGGTTTTCTCGTGGCGCGTGCATTCAATCTCGTGATCCAGTTGGGACTCCTTCCGCTGATGATCGATCTGTTGCCGAACTGGCGAGACGATTACATCAGTTATGTGGTCATCTTCATCGGAGGATGTATCAACTACCTCGTTTGCTTAATCTTTTTCAAAAAACCAAAAGAATCATGAAAAAAATCCTTATCTCACTTCTGGCACTGCTGTTCAGTGCAGGACTTTTTGCAGATGCCGTGCTGATTGACGGCTTGTACTACAACCTCGGTAACACGACGGCGCAAGTAGCACCGGACCCGACTTCCGGCAAGTCCGTTTATTCGGCTTATATAACTGTGACCATTCCGGCGTCGGTGTATTACAACAACTATACCTATCCGGTAACGTCGATAGGTACGTCGGCTTTTGAGGCCTGCTCGAATTTGCAGGCAGTGACCTTGCCGAACAGTATCACAACGATCTACACGGACGCTTTCTACGGCTGTACGAAGTTAGGTAGTGTGAACTTGCCGGAAGGACTGACCACCATCAATCAACGTGCGTTCTACAACTGTAACCTCTCGTCGATCACAATCCCGAGTACGGTGAATTCGATGGGTAAGAATGTTTTCTCTGGTAACCCCTTGAAAACGATTATCTGGAATGCGGTTCGGTGCGAATTCAGTTCCTCGGATTATGCCCCGTTCAACAACGCTACGTCGCAAGTCACTTCGTTCACGTTCGGTAATCAAGTGCAACTGGTACCTCAGTATGTATGCTACGGTATGAATCTGCTGGATACGATCGTGCTGCCGACATCGGTGTCTTCGCTGGGTACGTATGCGTTTGCGTCCTGTACGAGCCTCAAATCGATCAACCTGCCGATAACGCAGAAGACCCTTCCTATCAGTATCTTTGAAGGATGTACAGCTTTGGAGTCCATCGAACTGCCGGCTACTTTGACCACCATCAGCACGGACGCTTTCTACGGCTGTTCATCGCTCAAGAACATAAACCTGCACGAAGGCATAACGACCATTAACCAGCGTGCGTTCGTAAATTGCAAACTGGATACAATCATCATCCCGAGTACGGTAACCAGCATCGGAAGCAGTGCGTTCAAAGGCAACCCGACCAAGTCCGTTACTTGGTTGCCGGCTAACTGTTCTGTCGGTACAGGCGAAAACGCGCCGTTCTACAGCACGAGTTCGAAAATCACTTCGTTTGTCTTTGGCGACAGCGTGAAGACCATTCCCGGCTATCTGTGCTACCAAATGAACAAACTGGACAGCGTGGCACTGCCGGAGAAACTGACGACGATCGGTCAATACGCTTTCGACGGCTGTTCGCTGTTCAAGAACATAACGATCCCTGCATCGGTGACGAGTATCGGTACCTACGGATTCGCTTTCTGTACTGCCCTCAAGAACTTCGAGTTCCCGAAAGGCATCAAGACGGTGGCTACCAGTGTGCTGGAAGGCTGTACAGCGCTGGAGGATGTCATCATCCCGGCATCGGTGACGACAATCGGTCAGGATGCGTTCTACAACTGCTCCAAACTGATGAGCATTCATAACTATGCTATTACCCCGCAATCCCTTCAGTCGCGTGCGGTTTATAATGTCAACAAGCAGACCTGTATTCTCTATGTGCCGATCGATTATATCAACCTCTACCGCGCAGCGGATGTATGGAAGGATTTTGCCAATATCATCGGTGTAGCGACCGATTTGCAGTTTGAGGACCAGATCGTCAACGTGACCTATCTTAAGCAGGACAGCACGCTCCATTACATGGAATCGCAGACTTGGGCGGTACCTCACGAGCCGTATATCGAGGGCTTCACCTTCGTTGGTTGGCGGGTAGAGCAGGGTATGTTAGAAGACGGCATCGTGCTGCGCGCCGTATATGAGTCGAACACTCCGACGGATGCGCCTGCGGTCTATACGAACCCTGCCAACAAGACGCAGAAACTGATTCGTGAAGGAAACGTCTATATCCTTCGGGACGATAAGATTTACACCATTCAAGGACAAACAGTGAAATAACATACAATCATGAAAATCTACAAAGCGAACATTCTCCACACGCCGACTCCGGGCAAACTGGAGATCATCCCGCACGGCTACGTGGTCGTGAAGTCGAATGGTCTGGTGGAAGGTATCTACAAGGAGTTGCCGGAAAACATGGACTGGCGGCGTCAAGTGATGGATTTCGGTGATAAGTTGCTTATCCCGGCGTTCAATGACCTGCACGTACACGCTCCGCAATATCGAAATATGGGTCTGGCGCTCGATCTCGAGTTGCTGCCCTGGCTCAACACCTATACCTTCCCGGAGGAAACCAAGTATGCCGATCCGGAGTACGCGCGTCGTCTATACCGTCGTTTTGTACACGAGCTCTGGATGCAAGGAACGATGCGTAGCGCTGTGTTCGCGACGATCCATCCGGAGGCAACCCGTATCCTCGCCGACCTGTTCATTCAAGCCGGTATGGGAGCTATGGTCGGTCTGGTTGGTATGAACCGCAACAGCCCGGACACGCTGCAGAACACGACTGCTGAACTGATGGAAGGAATGCGTATGCTCAAAGCCCATTTGGACGAACACGGAAACGGTCTTGTGACGCCGATCATCACACCGCGTTTTGTGCCGTCCTGTTCCGATAAGATGCTCACAGCGCTCGGCGAATATGCCAAACAGACCGGTCTGCCGGTACAATCGCACCTCTCGGAGAACCGCTCGGAGATCATGTGGGTCAAGGAACTCGAACCGGACACCACCTGCTACGGCGATGCGTATAACAAATACGGACTCTTCGGTCAGACACCAACCCTCATGGCACATTGCTGCTACACCGACGGCGATGAGATGGAACTCATGCGCAAGAACGGCGTCTATGTGGTACACTGTCCGATGTCGAACAGTAATCTCTCGTCGGGTATGGCACCGATCCGTAAATTCCTCAACGCCGGCATCAACGTCGCGCTGGGAACCGATGTTTCGGCCGGTCACCATATGTCCATGCTGCGCGTCATGCAGTACGCGATCCAGGTCAGCAAACTCAATTACGCCCAGACCAAAGGTGAGATGCAGTTCCTCAGCCTCAGTGAGGTCTTCTACCTCGCAACCAAAGGAGGCGGTGCGTTCTTCGGTAAGGTCGGTTCGTTTGAACCGGGTTATGAGTTCGATGCCCTGCTGGTAGATGACTCGTATCTCAACTACGACAACTATACCCTCGAGCAGCGGCTCGAGCGCTATATCTACCTCGGCGACGACCGCGATATCAAACGTCGTTTCTGCCGCGGTGTGGAGTTGACTGAACCATGCTATTAGTCCATTATCCCGAAGGCCTCACGCTCGTGGAGTACCTTGCCAAGGAGCAGGAACTCGTGCAGCATGTGCAAGAGCCGACGCTCTTCACGTGGATCGTGTCGCCGACGGTGATTTACGGACATCATCAGTCCGCCGAAGTGGAGGTAAACGAGACCTACTGCGCGGAGCACGGCATTGCCGTCGTGCAGCGTAAGAGCGGGGGAGGATGTGTCTATGCCGATGAGGGCAACCTGATGATCTCGTTCGTCACGCCTTCAACGCATAGTGAGCAGGTCTTTACGGACTTCCTCTCGCTTATTGCTAAGGCGCTGCAAGCCAAAGGACTTCCGGCGGTGACGACCGATCATAACGACATCCTCGTGGACAACCGCAAAGTGTCCGGTTGGGCGTGTTACACCTGTCCTACAGGTACGATCGTTCACGGTACGATGCTCTATGACGTCAACCTCGAGGCACTGACCAAGGCCATCACACCGACCAAAGAGAAACTCGCCAAGCATGGCGTCGCATCCGTTCGGCAGCGGGTAGCCAACATCAAAGAATTAACCGACGCGTTTAAGGATATACATGAGTTGAGAGCTTACATTGAAAACTCGTTAAACATTAAACGTTAAACATTAAACATTATAATGGAGATTAGTTTACGGGCGCAATCGATGCCTGAAAGCCCGATTCGTAAATTGGCAAAGTACGCGGACGAGGCCAAACTCGCCGGTGTACACGTGTACCACCTCAATATCGGTCAGCCGGATATCAAGACCCCGCCGCAAGCCATGGAGGCTGTGAGACATTTTGACCAGGATATCCTCGCGTACTCGCCCTCGCAGGGACTCAAATCGCTGCGAACGAAGATGGTGAGTTACTACGCCGAGTACGGCATTGACCTCTCCCCGGACGAGATCATCATCACCGCCGGAGGTTCGGAGGCTATTATGTTTGCCTACATGTCGTGCCTTAACCCGGGCGATGAGATCATTGTGACCGATCCGAGTTACGCGAACTACATGGCATTTGCTATCTCGGCGGGAGCGGTGGTGAAGTCCGTGAAGACCGACATCAAGAACGGCTTCAAACTGCCGCCGGTGGAGGAGTTCGAGAAGCAGATCACGCCTAAGACGCGCGCGATCCTTATTTGTAACCCCAACAACCCGACGGGTTACCTCTATACCAAGCAGGAGATGCGCCAGATCCGCGATCTCGTTAAGAAATACGACCTGTACCTCATCTCTGATGAGGTGTACCGCGAGTTCATCTACACCAAGTCGCCCTATATCTCCGCTTGTCACCTCGAGGGCATCGAGCAGAACGTCGTGCTCGTGGAT
>JAEEGG010012302.1_pt1 | contig 18496 bp, 14 predicted proteins | sample 9134161 | NCBI WGS metagenome assembly JAEEGG01 (sample SAMN16246543, study PRJNA631951) | gut metagenome | biome: gut microbiome; feature: rumen; material: CR-attached | host: Bos | place: Iran: Karaj | collected 2018-10 | reverse complement strand
TCATCCGTACCGTTTCCATTGCCAAGCCAGCCCTCTTTGGACTTGAGCTTTTCTCCCGCCCCTATGAATCCATCATACTTTCGACGTTCCACCCCAAGCGTTGCAAACAAGGTATTCCATTCATCTTCAGTCGGCAAATGCCAATCCGCAGGGCAAGCGTTATACGCCTCGCCCCATTCATAAAGGCGACCATATTTTGCACAACTATCCGGGTCTTTATGACAAGTACTGAATTGTGTTTTATACTTGAGATTTTCCGCCATCCAGGTCTGTTCCCCAATCGTCACGGTCCTATACGTTTGTCCGTCACGGGAATCTTTGAGTGTTCCATAATTTATTCCGCGACCATCATTTTTTGCTACCGTTGGTTGAGCTGATGGTTTACTCTCTCGTTTTTCTTCTTTCGTTTGGAGTGCGCCGAGGTCTCTACTTTCAACTTCATCCTGAATGCAGCGGACCGATAATCCATCATTTTTATAATCGCTCCCGGAACAGTAACTAACATCGGCTTTTTCCTTTTCTGCACTAAGACTCATATAGTTCGGAGCACTCTTGTAGTAACCCGTAGAGCTCCAGAACATTGCCGATTCACCTATACCCTTGCCGCCATCCTTATTCCATCGTCCCGCAGGAACTGCAGAAAATCCAAAATAATCATAACCATTCCCACCAGGTTTACAAGTTCTATCAAAAAAGTGATGACCATAATCGCACCGTTTCCAACCGGTCGTAGACTTCAAAGCCACCCCTGATGACGTTCCTTTCTCTACCGTTTCCAATAAAGTCATCCATTCTGTTTCCGTTGGTATATGCCACCCCTTAGGGCAAACGCCACGTAACGGGAACTTCGGAGGACAAGGTTTGCAATAGCCGCAATCTTCATCATCATCTTTATACAAGCGAACGCTATCTAACGCAGCCGTCCACAAATAAAGGCGTCCGTATTTGGTACAGTTGCTATCCGCATTGTTATAGCAAAAACTATTCGGAGATTTGAATCTCAAATTTTCAGCCATCCAGTTCTGCTTGCCAATCTTCACCGTCTTATAAGTTTGTCCATCACGATGATCAACGAGCGTCCCTATAGCAATATCTTTGATGCAACGCACCGACGCTCCAACTTTTGACAATTCCACTATCATTTTTGTTCTAGGGCTATAGTAGTTGAAAAATACTCCATTTGTAGCAGATATCCAGAACAAAGAATATAAGCCTTCACGGCTATAGCTTCCATCACTGAACCTGATGCCAGCAGGAAGCACAGAGAAACCCACATCATCATCGGCTTTGGCACTATCCCCAAACCATCCCATCGATTTTTTAAGGCGCTTGCCCGCCAAAGAATCCCCTCCTACGGCATCAATTAATCGTTCCCACTCCCATTGAGATGGCAAATGCCAACCCACAGGGCACAAACCTTGTTCCGCATTTAAAGAAGAAGAATCCTTCATCGCATCCGATGTGTAGAGTCGTCCATATTTTTCGCAATTTTCGGCTTTATCGCCAAAGCAATAACTATCGGACGTTTTATATTTCAAGTTTTCAGCCATCCAAGTCCAAGAACCAACCTTTAACGTCTTGTAAGTTCGCCCGTCACGAGAATCAACCATAGTTCCAGATTCCGTGACTACAGATACATCAGCATCAACGCTCGTTTCTTGCGAAGACGAAGAAGACGTTGCCATAGCGGAAGAACTTGAAGACAACTTAACACCCTTTAAGCAACGGACTGATCGCGCAATGGCATACGAATCAAATCCTAATTTTGCACCATTGCTATAATAATTCAAAAACATTCCATACGCACCTTTTTCGGGATCATCCGTAGAGCTCCAAAAAGAGGCATATTCATTGGGGGGACTTTGAGAATCTAATTCATACCTAAAGCCAACAGGAAGTGCAGAGAATCCATATTCATCCGTCCCATTTCCTCCATTCCGCCAACCTTCTGTAAATTTAAGTACCTTCCCAGCAGATTCGATTCCACCGACTGTTGCAAACAAAGTATTCCACTCTGTAGTATCCGGCAAAAGCCACCCCACAGGGCAAGCCTCCACAGCAGTACTCCAAGGATAAAGGCGTCCGTACCGCAAGCAGTTGGTAGTACGATTATCATAACAATAGCTAGTCTCTGATTTAAGCGTAACTTTTTTAGACCTTTTATTACGTATATTCTTAGATTTATGCGATCCATTCGTCAAAAAACCAGAAAAATCAGAATCAATACTGTAAACTTCATCACGCGTTTCGTAATTCAGATTTTCCGCCATCCAAACTTGATCGCCAATTTGGACGGTCTTGTAAATTTGACCGTCACGCGGATCCTTCATGGTGCCGTATTTTTCCGCAGACAAATTCTTCGCAAAAGAGCTTGAAGCAAGAACCGCAAGCAAGAAGAGAACAGATAAGGAAGAAAAATGTTTATTAGTCATTGGTCAATAGTCATTAGTAAACAGTGGTTAGTGGTTGGTGGTTAGTAAACAGTAGGAAGTTCTCTGAGCCTGCCCCGGACTTGTTCCGGGGTCATCTTGGAGGCGTCAGCCGATAGGATCCAGTAAAGTCTTGAATAGCAATAAAAAAGTAACTGTAGGTGCGACCCCATACCCCAAAGCACCGTAGGTGCGACCCCATAGCTCATAGCCCATCCCCCTTAATCCTTCACGCAGCGAACTGTGTACATATTTCTTTTATCGTCATTGGTAATATTTGTATGTTCATTACAGCAAATGTTCATGACTGAAGCACTATCCGCTTTTACACTCGTAGAATTCCAGAATCCAGCACAAAAACCATTCATATAAAAGCCTTCTTCTACATTCCAATTCCCTATAGGACGTACCGCAAAGCCATAGTCATCCGTACCATTCCCTTCGACATCATTGCAATAATCACACCAGCCAATTGTAGTTCCGTCTGTTTTACCTGCTAAATCTGTAGTTTTGAGTACTTTACTTGCGATTAAACGCCCACCAACCGCAGAAACCAACATATTCCAATCCTTGTCCGTCGGCAAATGCCAGCCACTCGGGCATGCCTTCAACGCCGCAGACCACGTATAAATTCGATCTGATTCAGCACAGTTTTGGCTATCGTCGTATTCATTTTGGCATTTACTATTTTTAGTCTTATACCTTATATTTTCAGCCATCCAAGTTTGGCTACCAATTTTCACGGTCTTGTACGTTTTTTTGTCTCGCGGATCTTTAAAGGTACCCCGGACAACATTCGAAGGGGGTACAAAAGAAGAAGTCGCATTCGCTCCATTTTTTTGTTCATCATCTTTGATACAGCGAATGCTATACGCATTGAACGAGAAATTATTTTGCAAAATTATGCTATCGTTACAGCTAGGCAAGCATACAGCCGTATCAGACGAACCATCCATTTCTATAGAATGGAAGCACGTCGTAAAACCAAATTTTTCATCATAGTCATGATAGTTCATTCTATAGCCAGCGGGGAGTGCCGAAAAACCAAAATCATCCCTGCCGAATCCATTTTCAAAGTGCCCCTTTTGGCGTTCGCAATAATGCCAATCGCTTGAAGCCTTCAGCATTTTGCCAGCCACAGCTTCACCACCCACAGCGTTAATCAGAGTTTCCCAGTCGGCCTTTCGGGGCAAGCGCCAACCCGCAGGGCAAGCATTTAACAGCGAACGCCAATCATAAAGTTGTCCGTATTTTTCGCAACTGCTAGAATCGCCATAACAAAAACTGGACTGCGTTTTATAATTGAGATTTTCAGCCATCCAAGTCTGCTTGCCGATTTTTACTGTTTTGTACGTGCGACCATCGCGAGAATCTTTCATGGTTTGCGCTTTTTGCGGTTGTTGCTTATCGCTCGGCAATTTATCTTTCACGCAGCGCACGTTAAAGCTAAATTTTTTGAGTTTATGAATTAAATTATTCTCATAGTTCTTGAATTCATGAAACATATCATACTCATAAAATTTACTATGCAAATTTACAGCAAACGAGCTATCTTTATTGATTTCCGTAGCACTCCAAAAATACGCACTGCTACCATTTTCTCTATACCTGTCTTCATCGCGAACATAATACCCTGTAGGGAATGCCGAGAATCCAAAAACATCTAACCCATTAGCACCTCTATCCCAACCTTTTCTAGAATTTAAAGTTTGTTCTACAGAAACATTCGCACCCGCCATCCTCATTAGATTTACCCAATCCGTTTCCGTTGGCAAACGCCACCCCACAGGGCACGCCTCTTTCGCCTCATTCCACATATAAAGACGACCGTACTTCATACATAAGCTTTCATAATTTTTATAGCACACACTATATTCCGTGTCGTAATTCAGATTTTCCGCCATCCATATTTTATCGCCAATATCTACAGTCTTATAAATTTGTCCATCACGGGAATCAACGAGGTTGTTCTCGTCAGAGGGGAGTTCTTTTTGGCTTTGCGCTGTACGGGCAACGTCATCATCCTTGATGCAACGAACACTATAGCCGTAATTATCTTTTTTGTCGGAATACTGGGAAAAGGCACTCCCATGATAACGGCTCAAATACATTCCACGATAAGCGTTAACTAGGCCCAACTCTGTAGAACTCCAAAAAGAGGCACTTTCACCTTGGTCTTCAAATCTCAATTTATTTTTGTAATCAATTTTCAACTCTCCTGCCGGGAGAGCCGTGAATCCAAAAACATCTCGCCCATCACCTTGTTTTTTCCAACCCGACGAAGATTTAAGCGCCATGCCAGCCGAATCCACCCCTCCTGCTGCAGAAATAAGGATACTCCATTCAGCTTGTTCAGGCAAACGCCAACCAGCAGGGCATGCATTCATCGCCGCTTTCCACGTATAAAAGCGACCGTATTTCGCACAGCTGTCAGCACCATTCTCATCGCAATAACTCCCCTCCGTTTCAAAATTCATGTTTTCTGCCATCCAAGTTTGGTTGCCGATTTTCACGGTCTTGTACGTACGGCCATCGCGTGAATCCGTTACAGAATCTTTAATCACCGAAGCTGCAGATTCTTTTAAAGACGAATCCAAAAACACGGGAGAATGTTGTACACAACGAACCGATTGCCAACGCCTCCTATACTCGCCATCAAGCTTTGCATGGTCGTCAAAATAACGCAAATTCATGCTGAAAAACTCATACGAAGAAGAAGCATCTCTCCCCTTATCTTCCGACGAGCTCCAAAAACCAGCATAGGATTCACGATTTGCATAAAGGCCGTTTTCATATCGGATTCCAGCAGGCAGAGCCGAAAAGCCAACATCGTCAGAGCCATTTCCGCCATAAAGCCAACCCTTTTTCGACTTCAGGCTTTTGCCAGCATGTTTGAAACCGCCAGCAAGCGAAATGAGTTCTGCCCATTCGGCTTCCGTCGGCAAACGCCACCCTGCAGGGCACACGTCCACCACCGTTTTCCCTAAATAGAGACGACCATACTTCACGCAGTTGATCGCTTTATCATCAAAGCAATAGCTATTTTCCGATTCGTAGTTGAGATTTTCGGCCATCCAATTCAAGTTTCCAATCCGCACCGTTTTATAAGACTGACCATCACGAGAATCGACAAGTTTTCCGCTCGGAGACAAATTCTCAGCAAAACCGCAAAGGATAAAACAAGTTAGAACAAGCAAGCAAACAACTGTCAATAAATTATTTCTTTTATTCATAATACCAAGCTCCAAATCATTAATGATTTCAGTCCTTTATGCAGCGAACATAAAAACCATCATACAAATTGGCTTTAGAAAAGTAAGCTCCTGCGTCATCAAAACGAAATTTCACTACATTTTCATACGAAGTAGGCTCTTTCGCAGCCCAAAAAGTCACGTTTTCGCCTTCCAATTGAAACCCTCTCCAGGTTCGCCACATTCCTGCAGGAAGCACCGAGAAACCATAGTCATCTGTACCCGTAACACTTACCGGATTATCTAGCTTTTTCTTTTCCCAATACCCTTTACGGTCAACAACATCAATTTCATCAATTCTCTTGCTAGACTGAATCCAGCCGTTTTTCGCCTTAAGAAACTTACCGGCCATTGCATAATCTCCACGTTCATCTAAAATACCCCCTACCGCGACAAACAGGACTTCCCATTCAGATTTTGTCGGAACATGCCAGCCTAGAGGACAAACGCCACGCACAGGATACCGAGGTGTGCATTTTTCTCTATATCCACATCCTTTTCCATTCGAAGAAAAACGCCCTGCACTATCCATCACATCAATCAATTTGTAAAGTTGACCGTATTTAGTGCAGTTGCTATCAGCCTCGTTGTAACAGAAGCTGCTATCTGTTTTGAAATTCAAGTTTTCCGCCATCCAGGTCTGCGAACCAATTTGCACGGTCCTATAAGTTTGTCCATCGCGGGAATCAGTGAGGAGATTACCGACGACAGCGTTCCCCTCTCGTCTTTCGTCTCTAGTCTCTCGTCTGATATTCCCCTTAACGCAGCGTACAGAAAAACCGTTCTTTTTATCGCTGCTATTCAAATCTGCACGGTCATTGAAGTTTTGCAAATACAAGCCATACGCCTCTTTTTCACTTTCTTCCGATGCGCTCCAAAAGATTGCGTAACGGCCTGGATCGTTGTAAGTTCCGTCTTCAAATCGCACACCTGCAGGATTCGCCGAAAATCCAAAAACATTCGTACCGCGATTCGGTTTTTGCCAACTGCTTACGGACTTTAACATCTTGCCCGCCAAAGGTTGCCCACCAACGATATCCAGAAGATAAGTCCAATCCGCTTCCGTCGGCAAACGCCATCCCGCAGGGCACGCATTCATAGCCGCTTTCCACGTATAAAGACGACCATACCTAATACAATGAATAGCCTTGTCGCCATTGCAAAAACTATCATCCGTCTTAAAGCTCAAATTCTCCGCCATCCACGTCTGCGAACCGATTTGAACAGTCTTATAAACCCAGCCGTCGCGCATGTCAGTCATGGAATCGAAATTATGGTTATTTTCGAGATCCCAGTCATCTGCAAAACATGATGGCACCAAAACAGCGAACATCAAGACACAAATAAAAAAGGGTATAGAGAAATTTTTAGAGGTGACCATAAGCAACTTCTTTGTTTATAAATAAGAATACAAATTGTTTTGCACAAAGATACAAATACTCCTTGTACAAAATTGAAACTTTTCATTTACGATTTAGAGAAGAAATTCGTTCAAAGCGATACGAATTTGCCCTATCAATCCTTCACGCAGCGGATGGGAAAGCCTTGGCTCCTGTTGCCTTGATTAAAGAAAGCGTATTTGGCACTGGAAGACAGAACAACTTTATAATTGCTAATCATATTGTACTCCGTAGCACTCCAGAAAAAGGCATCCACACCTACAGTTTCATTAAAACCTTCAGAGACACTCCTATAACCTACCGGTATAGCCGAGAAGCCTACATCATTCGTACCGTTTCCTATGTCATCCGCAATGATTCCATAGTTATACCAGCCAATGTGCGACTTCAGAATCTTGCATGCCGCTGAAGAATCTCCTGTTGCAACAAACAAAGTTCTCCATTCAGTCGTATCTGGCAAATGCCAGCCGTTCGGACAAATTCCTTGGATTTTATCAAGGAACGTGCACGACTTGCCATTACCACAATCCTGCGGATTTTTGGGGTCTGTCGCTAAAGCCACGGAATCAACCACTGCGGCCCAAGCATAATAACGCCCCGCCACATCGCACTTTTTCTCGTCATTACCAAAGCACCAGCTGTGTTCCAAAAGGCTCGGCGTTTTTACGCTGTCGGAATAGTTCAGATTTTCGGCCATCCACACCTGATTGCCGATTTTCACGGTTTTATAGACCTTGCCGTCGCGCTCGTCCGTTATGGAATCGTATTGGATGTCCGAATTTAAATAAGCTTCTTTGGGGATGTTCCAGTCAAAACCGTCAACACTGCTACTGGACTGCACCATTTTTGCTCCGCTAGACGATAAAGCCAAGGATGACGAGGATACGCTCGGTTTTTCGGAACTGCTCGAACTCAGGGCCACCGAAGAACTGCTCCGCTTTATTTCGCTACTGCTAGAAATCACATTATCGCTACTGCTCAGAGGTTCCTCTGAAGAACTGCTTTCCGCATATACTATAACTGCTGATGTAGAATCGCTACATGCAGTAAGTGGCAGCGTTGCAAGCAAAATAGCAGAGCACACAAATTTTTTCATGAATTTATTATTCATATATTCCTCCTAACACTTTTTTTATCAATATAATTTATTTCAAGAGCAATCGCACAACAATTCATTAAAAGCCCTTCAAAGCAAGGGCTTTTTCGCAAACCGAAATGCAGAGTCTAGGTCTAGAACTTCTTATCCACCGGATTGAAGCTGAACTTTAAACCGGAGCGGATCCAGGCATCAGAGCCATCTTCATTCTTGTCGTGAGCGAGATTGCGATACACGCGGAATCCGCCGCCTGCATAAAATTTAAACCAATCCGTAACGTTTCTTTCGTAAAGCACATCGACGAGGAACTGTTTTTCGACAACGCCCGAAAGTGAATTTTCTGCTTTGAGCGCCGCATCGTAATCCGTATAAAGTTCCTTGTCGCCTTGACGAAGCCAGGCAAGCGTAAGCGTTGCAGAATGAGAATTCCATTTCCAGTTCATGTCAAACCACAAGTCAAGCGCATCGCCGCCCCTGCGGTAACCGATGGGATAATCGACAAAGTAAGCATCGGCATAATCTTTATCTTTTTGATCGCGGAAGTTACTGCGGTAATTGCGGCGGCCCGTATATTTCAAAAGCGGGAGTTTACTGTTATTTGCAACAGGATCCGTACGGACCACATCTAACCGCCATGCGAACTTGCCAAACCTGCGCGTTTCAAGTTCATGATAATAACCCACCATGTAATTTATAATATTGCGCGTCGTTCCCATTTCTTTGCTTTCGCCCACAGGGCTTGCGAAATCTTCAAAATTCAATTGCGTATAAAATTTCGCGCCGTTCGAAGTCTTGTAACCAAGCTCAAAGGACGTCGCCGCAGACGTATAGCCCGTCGCATAGTTATCATGCCAATACATGAACGGATTGAACGAACGAAACTCCAGCGACTTGCCGCCAATCACGCTTTGTTCCACAAGATAAAACCAGAACTTGCGGGTTTCAACGCCAAGCCTATGGAACACCATATTCTTCACGTTTTCCGTATAAGTGCGCCTCCGCTGGTTGCTCACTAAATTCGTTTTACACTTTTGCGCGTAAGCTTCGCTGTTTTCATCTTCTGGGCAGCCGGTTTCATAATCAATCACATCGCCAAACAGCCATGCGTTCAAAGAGCTCAGTAAAAAGTCGTAGCGGAAAATTCCAATGTTTAAATTCCAATGAATTCCATCATGGTAAGGCAAACCGCCGAGAAAAATATCGTTCTTGGAAATTTTCAAACTATGGGGATCGAATCGGCCAAATTGCACGAACCCCACAGGATTATACCACTTGGCATAGGCATTGATGGGCACATTGATATCGAGTTCGTTCGGTTTGTACGTAAAGTTCGTTTTCAGTTCGCTCTTGTACCACGCTTCCAAATCCTTACGCAACGGGGCTTCCAGCAAAAAATGGAAGTCCTTGTAGCCCGCCCTAAACGCAAGCTTGAAAAAAGGTTCAATATGTTCTTCATAACTGCGAGCGGTTTCCAATGGAATCCGTAATCCGCGCCAGTTGCTTTTCGGGCCGCCGTAACGTTCAGCAGTATCGACGGCAAACATCGGGTCGGTCGGTCCGCCGTTAAAACCAAAATTGAAATCCGTACCGAACTGGAAATAGCCCGATTTTTCCGCAGGCTTTTCAGACGGATTTTCTGAGGATGCAAAAGATGCAGCCACCATAAGAGTGACGGCAATAAAAGGAAGAACACGTTTCAGCATGATGTAAATGTACTAAATAGAGACGAAAGACGAGTGACGAGAGGCGAAAGACGAATGGCGAAAGGTTAGAGACTAGAAGTGAACAAACTTAAGCCCAGCCACTCAGGAGACTTGCAAAGCCGATTTAGTTCAAAAAAGGCCCGCTTGCCGAAGCGGCCTAATTAAACCACGCCTGCCAAATACTGTTTGACGGATTCCTTGGCGTGAATATCAGACATTTAAGGTCTCCCTCTTAAATTCGAGACCCAAATTTAGGGGTTTACTTCAATTTCGTTAAGGGGTAAGATTTTTTTATAAAATATTTTTTACTATAGAGTAGACAGTAAACAGTGGTTAGTAAGCAGGGCGGCTTCGCCGCGATTATAAATCCTAACCACCAACCACTAATCACTAACCACTAGCCACTAACCACTATAAAAGTCCCTTCTTCGCGGACTTCATGAGATTCTTGACTTGCTTTTTATCCATCGTGAGGACAGGCGCGGTATCGAAGCGTTTGGAACGCGGAGCGCAGTCTTCGCAGAGGTGCTTTACGACCGTACCAAAGCTTGCAGCTCCATCCGTCATGGACATTTCCTTCGAGCGGTAAGAACGCAGCAAGGCTTCCTTGTGGCACTTGTCGCAAATTCCCATCTTGGGAGCAGCCGGTTCGCGCGGAGAAATCCGTTTTTTCCGGTCCTTATCGGAATCAATGGAAAACGCACGGCTCATGGCCGCATTTTTACTAGCAAAACGATTGTCAAAAAGACCCATAATTTATATCTCCTTTAAATCTCTTACAAGTTCATCCTGCAAATACAGCGCTAAAAGCATGCAACAAAGCGATGTCGGTGCACCGTCTTCCATAAACAGGCTCCGTCCGAACTTGCCGCGTTCCATCTGCTTTTCCTTGAACGTTTCTGCAAATTTCGCAAAGTCGAGAAGCTTTGCGCGGGGAGCGTTCGCCGCACAAACATCCCGGATGACGCTGTTTAAATATTCCACCTCAGCAACGGCAATCGGGAACATGTCCGAGGGAATCGTCAGTAAAAAAAGGCGGGCTTGCGTCTTGTTCACAAGTTCGTTCACGATAATTTCGTAAATCGCGGCTACCGATGCCCCGTCAGCACCGCCATGGTTCAAGTCACGCAATCCAAGCCCCATCACAATGCGGCCAGCGTTCTTGCCGATAATGTCCGATGAAAGACGCGCCCTAATTTGCGAAAGCGATACCGCCACGGGCACGTTCACGGAAAACTGTATAGGACGGCTCGGTTCCCTGCAAAGCACCGCTTCCACAAAACGGTTCGCCGCTTCGCCCTTGGAACCAAACATTTCATCGCCTATAACTAATACTCTGTTTTCCACATAAACAATCTATACTCTTGAATCCGATTTGACCACAGCGATTTCCCAAAAATCACCTTTTTTTTCGCGTGAAAGCACCTTATGGCCGTCTGCGACGAGCGAACCGGGCACATTTTCGATGGGAGAGCCGTCATCGAGCAGGATTTTCAATGTCCGGCCAGCAGGATACCCCGACATGACGATTCTCGAACGGGCTGCATTCAAGGGGCACTTGACCCCACGCAAGTCCAAAACGGAAGGAATTTCGCCTTGAAGTGCGGGCGGCAAAGGTAAAGTTTTCGCCTTTTCGCAGAAATCGGCAATTTCGTCGGTGTATTTTTCGGGAGTTTCAGCCCATTCCCCCACCGAGAATTCCGGGAGAGAACAACAAACAATTTTCGAGAGGGCTTCTTCGGGCGTGAGGAGCGCTGATGTTCCGCGACGAATCCATTCAACGCACGCGTACATGAGCAACTTGCGTAACGAATCCGCAAACCCTACGGTCTCGCGGTTCGCTTCTATCCAACGAACGATTGGAGACACATTTCCGTTCTGTTCATGCTCGTTCTTTTGCATATGGCACAAATTCCAAAGCCGCTAGCGGCCCGACGTTTTTTTAATTTATGCAAAAGACGCTCCGATTTCGCGGAGCGTCTTCTATGCGACCTCAAAGAAATTCTAAGGCAGCATTATTTTCGTTGCGATTAGCAAGGGAACAAGAAATTACTTGTTCTTGAGTTCCTTGCCGTAAGCTTCGATTTCTTCGGAAGTCGGGATTTCGACACCGTTCTTTTCAGCGAAAGCCTTCAAAGCGTCAGCAGAAGTCGTGAAGACGGTGGCCTGTTCCGGAGCAGAAGTGCCAACCCACTTGGCGTTGTCGATGATCTTGTTGATGCCTTCGCCGGAGACAGCGAGATCCTTAGCGTCGAGGCTAGAAAGAACATTTTCAGCATCAGAAGTCAAAGTAGCAGCGTCAGTACCGATTTCGCCATCGAGGACGATTGCAGCACCAAGGCGCTTGATAGCTTCCTTAACCTGAGTCTTGCCTTCGTCGGTAACTTCAGTAGCAGCTTCCATCTGAGCGGAGAGGTTCACTTCGTTCAGCAAAGCCATAGCAGCAGAAACCTGATCCTTATCCTTGGACTTGCGGAGATCCTTGGTTTCAGTCTGGATGCGGTTGGCATTAGCAGTGTCGCCAGCAGCGGTCAAAGCGAGAACGTAGGACTGAGCAGCTTCATCCAAAGAAATTGCCATATCATTGACAAGAACGTCAGATCTGGAAGCGAGAGCCGTGACGCGTGCATCTTCCTTACCGCCGGCAAGGCCGCCAACACTAGCGCATGCGGTAAGCATAGCAGCAACAGCACCAGCAAGAATCATTTTTTTCATTTTTAAGTACTCCTTATTTGAGTGTTTTAGTTTGTGTTTGTGAAACTTTTCGCGACAATCTCTATAAAGGCCTTTCTAAAACCCTCAATGGCATAGAAAAGGAAAAAGTAAGAAAAAACAAGAGAAAATATACGAGTCGCATGCGGTGAATTTAAAAAAAAAAATGACAAATAGCATATTTTTTGGTAATTTTCGCGTAAATTTTATTTTACCCCTTGTTTTTAGAACCTAAAATATGTATGCAATTTTACTTTGCTATCCTGAAACGCTCTATTATCGCGAAAAATGCAATTTCCTAGGCCTCTGACAAAGCGAGTCCGACTGCGAAGTTCGGTCGCCTTTTCTGCCGTAAAACGCTCATAATGAACCGCAGTTTCCGCAATTCCGTGATGAAAAGTTCCGAAAACATGGAGCGAAACGCCTGTCAGAACAGCGGCAACCGTCAACGCCGTAAGCATTTCTAAAAGTGTAAACCCATCACCAAGCCCCTTACTGTTCATCGTGAGCACCTCCCAAGCACCTGACCAGACGCTTTAAAGAAAAACCATCCTGTTCCACGACCGCCCACGCAATACGCGACATTCCCGGAACACGGTCCAAGCGAACCGTCACCGAGCGACGCAAGGAAGCGAGCGTCCGCCGTTCCGCCGAACTTTCATCCGTTAAAGCAGGTTCAAGTTCAAAAACGGTGAGCGAATCCGCGCATACCGGTCGAGCAGCAATTAGCGATTCCATGGCAGAAAGTACGTCGTAGTAACGTTCCAGCCGGTAACGTTCATCCGCAACTTCACGGTTGAAGAAGCTCCAACAGCCAAGCAGTCCCGTTACGCCAACAAGCAACACCGTAAACGCCACGCAAACTTCAGGCAGCGTAAAACCTCGTTTTGCAACAAAATTCTTTGCAACGTTCCTCTTTTCAAAAATGCATTTTTCGTTCACGCCATACTTCGTAACCGTATCCTTCATAGCCGCCATTTTCATAACCGCCTCCGCTCAAAAACGATTTTCCGAGAATCCATGCAGAATGGCAAAAGACTTTTGGACGAATCAAGAAGTACAGTCGAAGAATCTCGCTCAAAAAAACCTGACGGGGCAATCGCAAGACCTTCAAAGACGGATTTCCCCAGCAAAGCAAATCTGTTGCCGCGATACCCCACCGCAATCGCTACACTGGGGAACTTCATCTTCGCCCGGCTAGAGATTTCCACGCTCTGCTTAGACAAGAGAACTCCCGACAGCGAGGCATCTCCCATCACAGAAACCCCGGCAAAGCCAAAAATTTGAACAAAAGAGGCATCTACGTTCCCTTGCACCGTTACAGCCCCTGTCGCATAAATCCTAAGCGTATCGAAATGTACGTCTCCGCGAATTCTCACATCGCCTTCGACGTTCGCCATAAACGAATGGACAGAAACACGCCTTCTGCCCGCATCGTCCAACGCACCGGAGCCGCCCGAACCGCCTAAGGTGTCACTAAAAGCGTCGGACTCCCCCAAGTTCAAAGTCAGGTCGCCCGCCCTCACGTTCACCGCCCCCCTATCCGCCATCGTCGAATCCAGCTTGAAAAAACGTCGGCTTCCCGAAAAATTCTGCAAGTCATCCGACTGCAAAACGCGTTCTTGCAAATTCCGCTCCAGCAAAACGGTGCACCGCACCCACTCCGATGTCGAAAACCGCGAATAAGCATTTCCCAACATAAACTGGAACTTGTTCAACCGGCTACCATCCATTTTCACAGTCCGCCATTCCGTCCACGGCCCAAGCACGCGCGATTCCACTGCCGGAAGCTCTGCAAAATGCATTTCCGGGAAGCCCTCCAACTTCGCGAGCACCGCCGATTCCGCCCAATACATCTCTTGCGTTTCGTCCGCAACCATCGCCACCGTCCGTCGAAGCGTCCCCGGCATACGCAACATCGCCGACAAAAGAATCGAAAGCACAAGCAGCACACCCAGCACAAGCGGAAGAACATTACCGCGAGAATTATCGCAATTACAGCCGCTCCCGAAGCAACAGCAACCACCGCGCCCACCACAGTTCCCGTCACCGAGCCCGAATCGCATAACGCACCTCCTTGCCACCGCACCGCAACACGACATCGCCCATTCCAATCGCCTTCACGCGGTACGAAAAAAGCGAATCGCCCTGCGAAAGCGTTTTCATTTCGCCAGCCGCAGTCACCACAAGAGCGGCACGTCCCCCAACAATTCCAAGTAACGTAATCGCCGACGAATCGCACCCACTCCGAGAGTTTTGCAAACGCCCCCTCGGTTCATCCACCGCAGCATCGCCTCGCAATCGTCCCCATTTCGCAGGGAGCATATCGCGATGCCCCTCCGCCCACGCAAGTTTTTCCAAATCATGAGCTGCGGGCAAAGAAAGTTCAACAGGTGCAACTTTTGAAACCCCATCAGCAATCGCCTCACCATTCCAAGAACGCAGCCATTCCCAAGGACAATTCCACAATCCAGAATTTCCGCACGTCAAAGCAAGCGCCATGCATAAAGTAAGCAACATCGTAAGCCGCATCGCCCATCGCCGTTTTTCGCAAGCTTTCATCGTGCAACATTTATCCAAATCCAAAAGCCGCCAAAACGGATCACGCGCCCCCGCCCAAAAAAGTTCATCCATATCCGTCAAGTGATTGCAGCACACATAAACTTCGCCAAACGAGCTTTTCGCACTTGCCTCCCCCGCATTCGCAAACAAATCATCCATTTTCAAGAATGATTTAAAACGTTCCACTCGATTCCGGCACCGCTCGTCAATAGAATCGCCGTAACCGCAATCCTCCGACCAATGGCACAGCCGCCCCTTCACGAAAACAAGCACATACAAGACGTTATTCCAAAGCGCGACAAGCAATAAATTTCCATCTTCGGCAGCAGAAGAAATTGCAGATTGATTTTTAAAACCGCTCTCGTCGCAAGCAGATTCCCCGAAAAAGCCTTCGGCAGTAGCGCAACGATAATTCCACTCGCCTCGCAGTATTTTATCCGCAATCGCATACAACGCGACTTGATTTGGCAAGCAACGGTCAAACTTTTTGCGATAGCATGCGAGCGGTTCATTTGCAACCGACACTAAAAAACGGTGTTTACGCCCGTCCGTCGCATTGAACGAAATCAGCGGCCAAAAGAAAACTCTATCTGCCCGCAGTTCCTTTTCAAAAACATCGCAACACCCCACTCGATTCGCATTTGAATCACCCAACGCATTAACATCATCTTCAAACGCCTCGCTAAAATCATCGTCAAACCGCTTTCGCAGTTCCGTTTCCGTCAAAGTTCCGTCAAACGCGGTCAACACTTCCCACGTCATCATCCGTGCAGAAACAGCAGTAATTCGTTTATTTAGAAAAAACATGTTGGTTATTAGTGGTTAGTGGTTGGTGGTTAGTGGTTGGTGGTTAGTAAGCAGTAGGACAAATACGTAAGGCGAGAGAAGCGGCGGAGCTCGCACCGACATTTCCGAGCCTAGTATTTGGTAAATGAGCGTAGCGAATTTACAAGTAGATGGTAGGAAGTTGGATGTCGGCGGCGTCATTTTCAAAGCGAAGCGACCCCAGAGCGAGTTCACAAGCGTCCCCATAGCCCAAAGCGGAGCGTGCCCAGAGGCACAACGTGCCGACCTCATAGCACCCTACCCCCTACAACCTACTCATCTATCGTCTTTGACGCCTCCGGCGTCAGGTGCTGCGTTTCGGTCATGCCGATGAGTAAACTCATCGTCGCGACGCTCAACTTGCAACCTACTCGTCTGTAGGTTCGCAGAGCCGTTCTCTCGTCTAATTTCCACTGTCGGCGTTATGAATATCGCAAGTTCCGTTTCGTCCTCTTCTTCGGATGTATAGCTGAACAACCTCCCCAGCACAGGAATACTCCCAAAGAACGGCACCGCCGAACGCACCTCCGTTTTGTTCTTGCGAATGAGGCCACCCAGGCACAGCGTTTCGCCATCGCGCAACACGACCGTCGTTTTCATGTTGCGGGAACTGATGTCTCGTGGCCCGTCGCCCGTGCTGCGGCCCGCCGTCTTGATTTCCGGGGCAACAACAAGCGTAATCAAACCATCTTGCGTCATCGTGGGCGTAAGCTCCAGCGAAATGCCATCGTTAAACGAACGGTAATCCGTTATCGGGTAGCCATCCGACGAAACTTGACTGACAAGATAATAGACCGTATTCGTCACGTTGAGTTCCGCCTTGTTGCCGTTCAGCGTCGTCACACGCGGTCGCGCAAGCACCTTCGCCTCATTGTTTTCTTCCATCGACGAAAGCTCCAGCTCAAAGCGGTCCGGCAAGATTCCAATTTTGCCAAACGCCCCCGTCTTTGAAACATCCTTCCCTAAAAAATCAAAAAATCCGCGAACCTGTATATCGCCCTCGCCCACATTCCGCGTAGCCCCGCTCCGCACACCCAACGCAAATCCACGTCCTTTCCGCAATTCCACAATCACGCAAGCAAGTGTCACTTGCATCTGGGGCAAATCGATCATCTTCAATAAATCCATAGCGTGCTCCAAGGTCTGCGGAGACGCTCCAAGCACAAGTGCATTCTGTTCCCGATACTCCGAAACATTAATTTCCGCCCCTTTCATAAACTTCGAAAGTTGCGCCGCAGCCTTCTCCGGCGAAACATGTTTTAACGGATAAACTCGCAAATCGCCAAGAGCCTTCGTCACTCCCTTTTCCGACACAAAAAGCGAAGTCGAATCCAACCGAAACGTGAATGCGCTCCCCCGAAAAATGAATGATAAAAGTTCCGGCAGCAGCACATCCTTGAACGACATCTGCACCGTTTCTTTCAAGTCTCCATACACAGCCAAATTAAGGCCAGCCTCGTCTGCAATCGCCTTGAGAGCGGCCTTCAGCGGCACCGACAGCAAATCCACCGAATAAAGGTCGCCCGCTCGCTCCACCGAAATTTCGGGCCCATCCACCGCATTTTTCGAAGCCCCCGGACCGCTCCCAGATGCAAATCCCGGTCGCGAAACCCGCAAACAGCCTCGCTCGCCACGCACTTTGAAACCATTGGACTCCATCAACACGCGAAACGCCTTCTCTGGAGCCAGATGACTCAAATTCCCGGAAACCGTCCCCTCGACATCGTAATCCGCAAGCACGTTCACGCCCGTATTCAAGCCGAATTCACGAACAAACTCCCGGACATTCATTTTTTGGACAGAAATCACGACCCCGGAATCTTCCATTGCGATATATCCGCCCAGCACTCTCGCCCGCCGGATATGATAGACATGCCCTTCCTGCACCACGGCAAGACCGTTCGCCGCGCACAACGCCGTAATCCCTTCAAAAAGACTCAAGCCTTCCAGATGGAACGTCACGCGGACATCGCCCACATCATCCGCCAAAATCGAAGTTCCATAAGCCCGCGAAAGCGTCCGCGCCACCTCCGCCATCGGAACATCGGCAAAATCAAGCGTCACCGCCCCCGCCGTAGAAGCCGACGACTGGACCACAGCAGGCAACGCTTTCATCCCAGAACGATTAGAAGCAAACGACGGCAAAGCCGTCAACAATAATGTTGCGAGGAAAGTTCCCCAGACCCTTAAACGAAGCACAAAGCCTCCTCAAAGTGCATGCCCGCTTTTTGAGCACCAGTCTGTGCAAGTGCGTGATATTACGCATCAAAATGAGCGGCCCCTGCCCGGGATAAAACAAAAGGATCAAAGGAACGATATAATAAACTGTGATTTAAAAATACAAAAAAATTAAAAAAAATTCCTCACCCATCAAAAAAAGCCTCGCTTTTTTGAACTGACCCCAGAAAGTTGGACGGTTTAAAGTTAGGATAAAATTGAGTTATGAGTCCGGTATTGTACCGGACTCATTCCTTTTAGGCGCAACTTTATCCGGTCGTTGTTGTAGTATTCGATATAT
>JAEEGG010012296.1_pt1 | contig 18499 bp, 13 predicted proteins | sample 9134161 | NCBI WGS metagenome assembly JAEEGG01 (sample SAMN16246543, study PRJNA631951) | gut metagenome | biome: gut microbiome; feature: rumen; material: CR-attached | host: Bos | place: Iran: Karaj | collected 2018-10 | reverse complement strand
CTAGCCATTTCGATGTGATGTATATCCCAGGAAGTGAGGAACTTGTCGTGTTTATGGCTGCTTTTGTAGGTGCCCTTGTCGGCTTCTTGTGGTTTAACTCTTTCCCAGCTCAGATTTTCATGGGTGACACAGGTAGCCTGACCATCGGTGGCATCATCGCTGTGTCGGCTATCATTATGCACAAGGAGTTGCTGTTGCCTTTGCTTTGCGGCGTGTTCCTGTTTGAGATTCTTTCCGACTTGGATGTGAAGCGCTTTGTCAAGACAGGCAAGAAGCACCGCATATGGAAGAAAGGCCCCTTGCATGACCACTTCAGAACGAGCTATAGTGACTTCAAGAAAGCATGGCCTAACTCCACCGTCACTTTCAAGGGGCGTGGTGAGGGCTTCAATACCGTCCATCATGAGGTGAAGATCACCATTCGGTTTTGGATCGTCACCATATTGCTGGCTGCATTCACCCTTATTACATTTAAAATCAGATAGATTAAAGATTCAAAGATTCAAAATTCAAAATTCAAAATTCAAAATTCAAGAATCGCACTTTTTAACTGAACAACTCTAAACTCTCAACTGACTCTAAACTCTAAACTCTGAACTCTAAACTCTAAACCAAAAATGACATACTACGAAGAATTAACCAACACCAGATTAAAATGTCCTACCACTATGGTAGACGGCATATCATCAAAGGTTTTGCAAATTAGGAAGGAGAGCATCAAGCTGAGCCTCAGTGACTTGAATACTGTCGACCATCGTCAGGAGTATATTGCCACTGTTGACGGCGTGATGTATTACGACGACTCGCGTGCCGAAAATGTCAACGCTACTTGGTTCACCTTCCAGAACATCGTCAAGCCTGTCGTTTGGATTGCGGGTGGTGACGACAGTATGGCTGATTTCAAGGACTTGAAAAAGGTCGTGAAGCAAAAGGTGAGAGCCATGGTTTGTGTTGGTGAGGGCAATGCCAAGTTGAAGAAGGCTTTTCATAAAGACATAACGGATTTGTTTGAAGTTGAAAGCATCGATGAAGCAGTCAATTTGGCTTCATTGCTCGCCCAGGACAACGATATTGTGCTGTTTTCGCCTGCCTGCAAATCGGCGACAGGGGAGACTTACACCGAACGCGGCAATCAATTCACGGAAACCGTAAGGAGAATGGAGCATGAACGTCATCAATAAAATAATGAAGGGTGACAAGGTGATTTGGATTGTCGCCTTGATTTTGAGCATCATCTCGCTGATTGTGGTGTATAGCGCGACTAGCGTCTTGGCAGTCTCAAAATACGAGGTCAACACTGGTCGCCTGATGATGAAGCATTTGGGTATGCTGATTTTCGGCATACTGATGATGATTGGCGCTTCGCGGATTAACTATAAGCGTTATGCGAAGATTGCCTTGCTGCTGATGATTCCCAGCTTGGCCTTGTTGCTTTACACCTTGGTGTTTGGACGCAACATCAACGATGCCAGCCGCTCCATCAATCTTGGCGGTTTTTCGTTCCAGCCCAGTGAGATGGCCAAAATCATCCTCATCACCTACTTGTCGCGTCAAATCATTATGATGGAAGGCTCAGTTTATCTTTTCAAAGACTTCTTGATTAAACTGGCTGCGCCCATCCTGTTGACAGTTGCCTTGATTTTCTCCGAGAACCTTTCGACCGCTGTCATCTTGACCGCTGTGTGTATGGTGCTGCTCTTCATCGGTAGAGTGAAGTTTTTGCACATCTTGGCACTTGTCGGGTTGTGTGTTGTTGGCATGGGTGCCTATTTGGGCTTCGATGCCGCCAAGACTAGCATCCAGAACAGTCGTGGAGTGAAAGCCCAGCAGGAAGCCCTGGCTAAAGGTGAGGTGAGTGTTGAATATAAAGAAAAGCAGAACCGAATCCAGACTTGGGCCAACCGCTTGAAGTCGATGGGGGAGGACAAGGAGAAAGTCGATCCCTTTGATGACAAGCACTTGCAACGCACCTATGCCGACATAGCTGTGGCTTCGAGTTCGGTCTTCGGAAAAGGTCCCGGAAAGAGTGAGCAACGCAACTTCCTTCCGCATCCTTATTCCGACTTTATCTATGCCATCATCGTAGAAGAATATGGGCTCATTGGCGGCATTGTCGTATTGCTGCTCTATGTGATTCTCTTCACAAGGGTGCTGCGCATTGTCATCAAGCGCCCGCTTACTTTCGGCGCGCTGATGGCCTTCGGATTGGGCTTCTTGGTCATCTTGCAGGCGATGATCAATATGGGGGTCTCCATCGGATTGTTGCCCGTCACGGGTCAGCCATTGCCCATGGTGAGTATGGGCGGTACCTCGTTGATGGCTACGGGACTCATCTTGGGCATGATATTGAGCGTTACGCGAAGCATGGAAGATGAGGAAATGAATAAAGAACAAGAAATACAAGCACTTACAGAAACTACTGAAGATGAAAGAGAACTTGAAAGTCGTGATTAGCGGAGGTGGCACGGGCGGTCATATCTTTCCCGCCATTGCCATTGCGGACGCCTTGAAGCGGAGGTTTCCTCAGGCCGACATCCTCTTTATTGGTGCCAAAGGCCGTATGGAGATGGAACGGGTGCCAAAAGCTGGCTACCCTATCGAAGGCTTGTGGATTAGTGGGATGACCAAAGACATCAAGTCACTCTTGTTGCCGTTAAAGCTTACAAGTAGCATCAATCATGCCATCGCCATCTTGAAGCGTTTCAAGCCTGATGTGGTGATTGGGGTTGGTGGATTTGCAAGTGGCCCAACTTTGATGGCTGCCAACTATCTCGGTATTCCCACTGTCATTCAGGAACAGAACTCCTATCCAGGCAAGACCAACCGCAACGTGGGCAAGAAGGCAAAGGCTATCTGCGTGGCTTACGACCACCTCGACCAATGGTTCCCTGCTGAGAAGATACACTTCACTGGTAATCCCTTGAGGGCAAATATCACCCTCAATGGTACCCGTGAGGAAGCTGCCGAATTCTTCAACCTTGATCCGAAGAAACCTGTTGCCTTGCTTGTGGGTGGCAGCCAAGGTGCCTTGGGCATCAACATGGGCATCAGTGCGCAACTTGCTGCCTTCAAGGACAATGACTTGCAACTCATCTGGCAGACGGGCAAGACATATATCACCCAAGCCCAAGAGGAAGTGAAGACTTTAGGTTTGGGAAACCAGGTGAAGCCCACTGTCTTCATCGACCGTATGGACTTGGCCTATGGCCTCGCGGATGTGGTCATCTCGCGGGCAGGTGCCATGTCGATTTCTGAATTGGCCTTGGTGCAGAAGCCTGTCATCTTCGTGCCCTTGCCCACGGCAGCCGAAGACCATCAGACCAAGAACGCCCAACAACTTGTCGACGCAGAAGCTGCCCTTATGGTGCGCAATGCCGATGCAGAGAAGGAACTCGTTCCCACTTTGTTCCGCCTGAAGGATGACAGTGCGTTGCAGGCCAAATTAAGTAAAAACATCGGCAAGTTCGCTCGGCCGAACGCTGCAGATGATATTGTAGATCAAATTGTTAATGTTATAAGTTGATAGTTAATAGTTAATTGTTATGTGATCCTTTGACAAGCTCAGGGGCTTAGGCCCCTGAGCAAGTCGAACTGATGAAAAGAGAGGAAAATGAAACACGGAGAAGGACATACGATTTATTTTTTAGGCATTGGCGGCATTGGGATGAGCGCTTTGGCTAGGTATTACCATAGTCAGGGCTATACAGTAGCAGGTTACGACCGCACACCTTCTCCGCTGACTCGGCAATTGGAAAATGAGGGCGTGGCAATCCATTATGAAGATAACAACAACTTATTGCCCGCCCTCATAGAGTCGGTCATTTACACTCCTGCCGTGCCGTACGACCTTAAGGAGTTTGAGACCCTCCGGCAGCGCAACCTGCCGATTCTGAAACGTGCCGAAGCCTTGGGCAAGATTACAGAAGGCCACTACACCATTGCGGTGGCAGGCACCCACGGCAAGACCACTACCACAGCGATGGTCGCACACATCTTGCACCAATGCAAGGTGAACACTACCGCCTTCATTGGCGGCATCGCCAACAACTTCAATAGCAACCTGCTTTTGGGTGAAGGCGCTGACAGCACTTTGGTCGTGGAGGCCGATGAGTTCGACCATTCTTTCCTGCAACTTCATCCTAACATTAGCATCATCAACTCTATGGATGCCGACCATCTGGACATCTATGGCGATAAGCGGCATCTGGTGCAGGGTTTCAACGACTTTGCGCATCTTACACAAGACAAAGTCATCGTGAAAGAGGGCTTGGACATCGAGGTGGAGAATGGTATCCGTTTCGGTTTTGGTGAGGCTTGCGACTATTGCGCCGAAGTTGTCAAATCGGAAAAAGGTGTCACTGATTTTGTGTTTTATGGCGAAGGCCAAAAAACCGAGGTCAGGTTGCCCATGGCGGGTAACCATAATGTGCTGAATGCCACAGCAGCCTTCATCGCAGCACGTCAAGTGGGACTGCCAGCTGAAGCCATTGCCGAGGCTTTGTCGACCTTCAAAGGTGTGAAGCGCCGCTTCGACATCCATGTCAACAATGAAAAGCATTGTTATATAGATGATTACGCTCATCATCCCGAGGAGATTCGTTCTTGCTTGACAGCTGTAAGAGCTTCCTATGTTGGAAAACGCATCACGCTGGTCTTCCAGCCTCATTTATTCAGTCGCACCCGTGATTTCATGGATGAGTTCGCCTCCGTTTTGGCCTTGGCTGATGAACTTATTCTTTTGGACATCTATCCTGCTCGTGAGAAGCCCATCGAAGGCATCACCTCTAATGCTTTGTTGGAAAAGGTGCCGATGACTGACAAAAGAGTTTGCCAGAAATCGGAGCTTATCAGCTTGATTGACAGCGAAAAGCCAGAATTGCTCATTACCATGGGCGCAGGCGACATCGACCGTTTTGTTGAACCTCTTGAAGAACTGATAAAGTCATGGTAAAGAAGATCTTAAGCATATTGTTGTGGGTTGTCACGGCTGCTGCGCTGGTGGTTTTGTTCGTGTTTGCGCGAGAAAACTACCTGACCATGCCATTGAAGTCGATTCAGCTGATTCCAGCCACCGATACGGGCTTTGTCAGGAAGACGGCCTTGCATGATGAGATTGAACAGATCTGTGGCAATTCGAAAGTTGGCACCGTCAACATGATTGCCATCCAGAAAGTGTTGGAAAGCAACGCATGGATAGAGAATGGTTCTTCATACATCGACCTTGACGGTACGCTGAATGTCAGCTTCCAGGAATATGAGCCATGGTTTAGGGTGTTTGGCAAGGACGGACATTCCGTCTATGTCACCCGCGAAGGTTTCGTTATTCCATCGAGCCGTACCTATACACCTTATGTGTTGGTGACCAGCGGCAATTTTGAACTCAGGAGTGACTCGGCTACTTATCAGCTTACCGACACCCTTGAAAGCGATCGGAATCTGCTCAATGCTTTACATTGGTGCGAAGCCATTGAGGGGAACGACTTTGTGGGCCATTGTATTGGGCAACTCTATTGCAACAAAAGAAACCAGTTCGAACTCACTGTGAAGGGCTTCGATGGTAGAGTGGTTGTGGGCGATACCTGCGATGCCTCGGATAAGCTGAAGCGTTTGGAAATCTTTATGAAGCAGCGCATCGACAGCCCTGAGACCAAGACTTTGAAAAGTATCAATCTGAATTATAAAAATCAAATAGTCTGTACAAAACGATAATGTTATGAGCGAAGGAAAAATCATCGTCGGATTGGACATCGGCACCACCAAAGTGGCTTGTATCGTGGGCCGGAAGTCCGACAAAGGAAAAATTGAAATCTTGGGGTACGGCAAGACCGTATCCACAGGTGTGCGGCGTGGCGTGGTCACCAATATCTTCGACACCGTCGAGGCCATCAAGACGGCGGTCAAGCAAGCCTCTGACCAATCGGGCGTCGAAATCAACCGTGTCAGCGTGGGCATCGCCGGTCAGCACATCAAGAGTTTGCAACATCGTGGCGTGCTGATGCGTGACCATCACGACACTGAAATCTCGGAAGCAGAACTTGAACGTCTGCGCAACGACACCTTTAAAATCAACATGACCCCTGGCGAAGAGATCATCGATGTCATCCGTCAGGACACCTATGTGGATGGCGAGTTGGCCACCAACCCCGTGGGTATGTTGGGCAATAAGATTGAGGCCAACTTCCATGTCATCATTGGCCAAACCTCAGCGGCCAAAAACATCATTCATTGCATCCAAAATGCAGGCCTGGACATGGACTATATGATCCTTGAACCTATCGCATCGGCACAAGCTGTGCTCGATGAGGAAGAAAAGGATGCTGGAGTGGTACTCGTCGACATCGGCGGCGGCACTACCGACATCGCCATTTTCAAGGACAAGAAGATACAACATACCGCCGTGATTCCTTTTGGTGGCAACATCATCACTGAAGACATCTGCACAGGTTGTTCCATCATCAAGCATTACGCCGAAGAGGTGAAGGTGAAGTTCGGTTCGGCTTTGGCCAGCGAGAACCGCGATGATGAGGTGGTCTCCATCCCAGGCATCCGTGGCAGAGAGCCTAAGGAAATCTCTTTCAAAAACCTGGCTCACATCATCCAAGCCCGTTTGGAGGAGATCTTCGAGCTGGTCAACTATGAAATCCAGAAGGCCAAGACCGACAACCAACTCATCGCTGGCATTGTGTTGACAGGCGGCGGTGCCATGATGAAGCACATCCAGCAGTTGGCTGAGTTCAAGACGGGCTTGGAGGTTCGCATCGGTTATCCCAATGAACACCTCAACCAAACCGAGATGAAGGAAATGTCGAGCCCGATGTACTCAACGGGTATCGGTATTGTCATTGAGACCATTGCCCGAATGGAACACGATGAGTATCTGAAAGCCTCGAAAGCTGCCGAGGCATCACGTCTCGAAGCTTTGAAAAAGGAGGAGGTCCCCACTGTGAATCCAGAAGAGGAGGAAAACGAAGGAGACAAGGAAGAAGCCGACAGCAAGAAGAAAAAGAAAAAAGGCTTTGACGTAAAAGGAATTATAGCTTCCCTCACTGATTTCTTCACACCCGACAACATTGAATAACCCATCAAAACTACAGCACTATGGCAGAAGACTACATAACTAACCCAAACGCCCAAAACGAGTTGTTCAAGCCCGTTGACGTGGAGAAACCCAACTATATCAAAGTCATCGGTGTCGGTGGCGGCGGCGGTAATGCTGTTAACCACATGATGGAAGAAGGCATCCAAGGCGTTGACTTCGTACTATGCAATACCGACCATCAAGCCTTGTTGAAGAGCCGTGTAAAGACTACCGTTCACCTTGGCAAGCGTGAGTTGGGTGCCGGTAACGACCCCAACATCGGACGGGAAGCCGCAGAGATGAGCCGTGACGAGCTGGAAGCCCTGATGGATGATGACACCAAGATGCTGTTTGTCACTGCTGGTATGGGTGGTGGTACGGGCACTGGTGCTGCTCCTGTCGTGGCCAAGATGGCCAAGGATAAAGGCATCCTTACCGTGGGCATTGTCACCATGCCTATGGAACGCGAAGGTCGTCGCCGCAAGCTGCAAGCCTTGGCGGGTATCGATGAGCTGAAGAAATGTGTCGACACGCTCATCCTCATCAGCACCGACAAACTCCGCGACCAATATGGCAATATGAAGCTCTCCGAGGCTTTCAAGAAGGCTGATGATGTGTTGGCCACGGCAGCCCGAGGCATCGCTGAAATCATCACTGTGCCTGGCTATGTCAACGTTGACTTTGAGGATGTGAAGACTGTCATGAAAGACAGCGGCAAGGCCATTATGGGTTCGGGAGTTGCCGAAGGCGAGAACCGCGCCGAAAAAGCCATCAAGGATGCCATTCATTCGCCACTGCTAAACGATTCGAACATTGAAGGTGCGAAAAACATCCTGCTCTATATTACTTCAGGCACTAACGAGGTCTCGCTCGATGAAGTGGATGAGATTCTCGAAATCGCTCAGAATGCCTGCGGCAACAATTCCGATGTCATTTGGGGCAACGGCACCGATGAAAGCCTTGGCGAAGCTCTCAGCGTCACCTTGATAGCCACTGGATTCAACCACGATGCCAAGCCTTACAGTGCCGTGCTCGCCGAAAAGCAGAACCCTGTCAACTCTGTCAACCCTGTCCAACCGAAGAAGGTTTACGACTTGAGTGGGAAGGTGAAAGGCGAAACAACTGAGACCCCTAAGGCTACTGAGCAGAGCCAAAAAGTCGAAGGACCTGTCCAACTGGCAAACTTGGCCGTGGGTTCGGTTGCGGCTACCGAGGTCGAGAAGGTGTTCCCGAAGGAAGAACAGCCCGTTGAAAAACATGAAGAAAAGACAGTCCATTCCTTGTTCACTCCAGTTACCGAGGTCCCTGAGCCTGTCGAGCCTAAGGCCGTTGAGCCTGTCGAAACGCCGACCAATGTCACAGAAAAACCTAAGGCCGTTGAGCCTGTCGAAACGCCGACCCCAACCGTTGAAGACAACCAACCCGATGATGACACACCGCTCTTCGAGCCTACCATTGAACCAACACCAGCTCCTGTTCAAGAAACACCTCGCACGGTCCATTATGAAGAAGAAAAACCCGTGGTGAGGGTGTTCGACAATCCCTTCCGCTCAAGCGGCAGTAACGATGATGACGGTTTCGAAATCACCTCGCGCATCATCACCCAGGAAGAGGTTCAAGCCAAAGCCGAGCAGGAAATCGCCGTGTTGGAGGCCAAGAAAGCCAAGCAAGCCGACCCGAAGGAACAGCTGAAGAAGCAGCGTTTGCGCGCCTTGAGCATGAACTTCAGGACGGCAAGGGGATTGGAGGAACTGGAAAACCAACCCGCTTATTTACGCCGCAATGTGGAAATCAACCAAGCCGATGAGGAGTTGTCGGATTATTCGGCTTCCCAAAACGGCATTAGCGGAGAGAACTCCTATCTCCATAAGAACGTGGACTAATCCTTGAACATATCGTCACAGACTATTTGAAATCCGACGAGGCAGACGGGCTTCCTTTTTGGGAGTCCGTTTGTTGTGTTTGATGAATTCTTTTGCTTTTCCGATAGTTTTGAAATGAAGCAAAAGGGTCGAGATTCCCTTCGGGAATGGCGTTTGTCGTTTTTGTTGCCAGCGGTGGCTTGTGCCGTTTACGGTTCGTAAGCTCTTCCTGCCGCCGCTGGTAAAACAATTCTTCCACTCCATTCCCGAAGGGAATCTCTATGGCTGCGTCTTACCGTGGTGTGGCTGCCACGGTGTGTCGGCCCTACAGCCTGTCAATAAAACTACCCTTTTTATTCCATTCTCGAAGAAATTCCGTATTTTTGCACAAAATACATTCGAGAAATGAAAAAAGGATTGCTGTTTCTTATCATCTGTTTGGCATCAATCAACCTGACTGCTCAGGAGTGGGTGGGTTGTCCCCAACAAAGCCCCGCTGCCCCTAAGGTCAAACTGATTTCCGATTCGGAGCAAAAGACGGAATTGTGCTTCACTTTGGGCGGCTTCTTTAAGGAAGAAGTCAACACGCCAAAGGGTTTGCAATACATCATCAAAGTGCCTAAGATGGCCTCCATGCTCGAGGAAGGCTCACCCGACCTTCCATTGTATGCCATTCCCGTGCTCATTGACGACTTGGCCGCGATGGAAGTACAGGTCAAGGAGGCCAAATACCAAGATTTTGAAGGCATCGAAATCGCGCCCTCCAAAGGCAACTTCAGTCGCGAGATCAACCCAGATGATGTGCCGTTCCGCTATGGCGATGCTTATGCCCAGAACCGGTTCTTCCCCGATTTTCAGGCACAATTAGACCAACCGTATATCCTTCGTGACTTCCGTGGACAGAATATTCTGGTCTATCCTTTTGCCTACAATCCCATCTTGAAAACCTTAAGAGTTTACACCCAACTGACATTGGAAATGCGCAAGACGGGCGAAAACGGCAGCAATCCCAAACTGAGCCGCAAGTCAAGCCAAACGAGAATGACTCCCGAGGCCAACGCCATGTACGAGCAACGTTTCGTCAACTATCGGGAGCGGGCGCCAAAATACAACTTTATCCCCGATGAGGGTGAAATGTTGGTCATTTGTCCTCCCGAGTTTCTTGATGCCATGCGGCCATTCGTGGCTTGGAAAAACGAGTCGGGTCGCCCAACGACCTTGGTCAACCTTTCCGACATCGGTGGCAACAATACAGACCAAATCAAGTCGTTCATTCTTAGCCATTACAACAATCCCAATGAGAATCTTTGCTATGTGCTTCTTGTGGGAGACTATGAACAAATCACCCCAAGAGCTATGAGCGACGGCGCATCGGATATTTGGTTCGGACAATTGGAAGGCAACGATGATTATCCCGAGGTTTTTGTAGGCCGTTTTTCAGCGGAGAATGTGGCTCATGTGCAAAATCAAGTGGCTAAAGTGATATACTATGAGCGTGACATCGCCGCTGATGCCGATTGGTTGGGCAAAGGAATAGGCATAGGCTCAACAGAAGGAGCAGGCAGCGGTCATAATGGAGGGGAGTCTGACTATCAGCATATTGACTATATACGCGACACCTTGATGCATTACACCTACACTGAGGTTTCTCAGCATTATCATGGCGTAGGCGCGGGCACCAATGCGTCTATGTTGAGCCAAAACTTCAATGAAGGTGCTGGCATCTGCAACTATTGCAACCATGGCTCTACAACAGGTTGGTATGTGGGTAGCTATAACAACTATCACGTGAACGCCCTGACCAACGACTACAAATTGCCTTTCATCTGGTCAACGGCCTGTTACAACGGCCAGTTTGATGTGAATTGTTTTGCTGAGGCATGGTTGCGTGCCACCAACAATGTGACGGGTGCACCTACGGGTGCCATTGGTGGCATGTTCAGTTGGACCTCCCAACCCTGGCAGCCGCCGATGACGGGCCAAGATGAGATGGTGGACATCCTTTGTGAATGGCGTTCCGCCGACCAGTTCCACCATACCTTTGGCGGTGCCTCACTCAATGGCAATATGAGAATCCTCGACATGCACCCTTCAGACCAAGGCAAGACCCATAATACTTGGATTCTCTTTGGTGACCCAAGCTTACTGCTGCGCACTGAGGCTCCCACTGAACTTAATGTCAATTGTCAACCAGAGGTCGTTTTCCTCGGACAGACCGAACTCAACCTCACCGTGGATGCGGATTACGCCATAGTTACCCTTTCCAATGATGGCGAAATCCTTGCCAGTACTCCCATTGTCGGCGGCGAAGGGGTGCTCACTTTTGTCGGTCCAACCGAAGTTGGCAATTTGCAACTTGTGGTTACCAGTTACAACAAAGTCACAGAAGTTCGCGACATCGCAGTCATTCCTTCCAGTGGCGCTTATCTTACCTACAACAGTTATTCTATCAACGATGAAAACGGTCAGGCTGATTATGGTGATGTTGTTGGTGTCAATGTGACTATCAGAAACATAGGAAGCGAAACAGCTTCAAATGTGCAGGTTTCGCTTAGTACAGATTCTCCCTTTGTGGAAGTCACGCATGGCACCGCCAACATTTCCAATGTCGCCTCTTTGGAGCAATATACCATCACCAATGCATTTGAAATCGCGGTCAATGATGTGATCCCCGATGGCAGTCAGGCCGAATTTGTCCTTACCTGCACTGATGGCACCGACACCTGGACCAGTCATTTTCGGATGACTTTGCATGCACCCTCTCTTGTCGTTTCCGAGTTTAGGCCCCTGAATACGACCTATCCTGGCGAAGTCGGGAACTTGGTGGTTGGAATCAAAAACGTAGGCTCTTCAGATATCTCTAATGTTAAGATTGAGTTGTATAGTTGTTCTTCCGACTTGGTTTTCAACCCGATCATGCACAATGTGGGAGAGATTTTGGAGGGAGAAGCTGCGATTGTGACGGCTTCGTTTAGCAGTTCCTCGAGTGTTCCCAACGGATCAAACTTTGAGGTGTATTATTCTATGGATGCTGCACCATATTCGTACAATGGCACCAAGTTTCTTAACATCGGCCCCATCAAAGAGACCTTCGAGACAGGCGATTTCAGCGCTTTTGAGTGGGAAACACTTGGCAGTGCACTTTGGTATATCGACAATGGCACTGCCAATTCAGGAACCTATAGTGCACGCACGGGAGCCATTGGCAACGGCAATCTCACCACACTTCAAGTCGAGATGGATGTCATCGAAGATGGTGAAATCAGTTTTTTCCTAAAGACCTGTACCGAAGGTGACAGAGACAAACTGACTTTCTATATTGACAATGAGACTGAAGGAATTTGGTCGGGCGAGGCGGATTGGAGTCGCGTGTCTTTCCCAGTGAACGCTGGAAGGCACAGATTCAGATGGATTTACATGAAAAATGGCAGTGGCAGTTATGGTGATGACTGTTGCTGGATTGATGATGTGCAATTCCCGTCAGCCTATACCTTCACCTTCTTGCCTGTGCTTGAATTGGAAACCCAAGTCGTTGAAAATAAGGTAACATTGACTTGGGAAGCGCAAAACCCAACGGATGACTACCTCATTAGGCGCAACGGGACTCCAATCGCCATGCAACACGAAACGACGCTTATGGAGTGGCTCAATTTGGGCACATACACCTATAGTGTTACGGCCATCAACAGTGAAGGGCTGCAATCCATTCCGGCTTTTTCCACAGTGGAGATTACCGTCCTCGGGGTCGACAGCGTCGAGAATACGCTGCGCGTCTTTCCCAATCCTGTTCGTAGCTATTTGAACATTAGCTATGAAGAACCGTTCAGCTATAGGCTCTTTAATAGTATCGGACAGCCCATCTGGGAAGGTGAAAGTTCAGGAGACATCCAAATGGACTGCCATACGCTATCCCAAGGCATGTATATCCTTCTCATCGTCACGGAAGCAGAGACCTACACGAAAAAGATCATTGTTCAATAAAGTTACAGGCCATGGCATACTTGAAATCCAACGATTTGTTTGGCAAGCTAGCTCCTGAGGCAATCTATGAAAAAACGCCGCATCCTATGCTTGTTGCCGACCATTTGATGACTCCTGACAACATTGGGGCTTTGATTCGATTGGCCGACAACATTGGTGCCAGCGAGGTCTGCTTTTTGGGCAAGGAAGATGAGCATCGCCTTGGCAAAGTGCGTCGTGCTGCTGCCTCCAGCCGCGACAACATCCGTTGGTATTTCAGTGAAGAGAGCAATTTGCGAAGAATTGTTCCAGAAGGAAAGACCATTGTCGCTATCGAAACTGCCGATAATGCTACTAGTATTTATGATACACGACTTCCAGAGGATGTGGCTTTTGTCGTTGGCAGCGAAAGCCATGGACTCAGCGAGGATTTGCTTAGTCAATGTGACATGGTGGTCTACATTCCAGTGCCAGGTCCAACCCGTTCGCTCAATGTCAGTCATGCCGCTGCCGTGGCTTTGTTTGAGTGGCAACGACAAATGCTGTTACGATGAAACAATACAAGCATATCTTCTTTGACCTAGACCGTACCTTGTGGGATTTTGACGCTGCTGCTGAAGTGGCTTTTGAGCGTATCTACGAGAAATATGATTTGCAAAACCTAGGCATCCCCAATGCACATGAGTTTCATGAAGTATACCATCCTCTGAATGAGCACCTTTGGGAGCTTTATCGTGAGAATAAAATCACTAAGGACTATCTGAACCGTACCCGTTTTGTATTGCCATTGGAGCATTACGGCATTCATGACACCGACTTGGCTGACCATCTTAGTGTGGATTACATGTATTGGTCACCGCGCATCGTACGATTAGTCTCAGGATCGAAAGAATTATTGGACTATTTGAAACCAAAATACCATTTGCATCTGATTACCAATGGTTTTCAAGAAGTGCAGCATACCAAATTGAGTGCTTCGGGATTGGAGCCTTATTTTGAGACCTTGACCGTTTCGGAAGAAGTCGGAGTAAAGAAACCCAATCCAGGGATTTTCCTCTTTGCTTTGAAAAAGGCCCAAGCTAAGGTCGAAGAAAGCCTTATGATTGGCGATGAAATGGCCGTTGATATTGATGGAGCCCGTGCCGTTGGGATGGATCAGGTTTTGTTCAATCCGAAAAACGACAAGGTCGAGGGAAAACGTACTTATGAGGTGTACGATTTGTTGGAAATAAACAAGTTACTTTGATTTTGTTTTGTATCTTTGCACAAATTTTCATTGAGATTAAAATGCATCGAAAACTATTATTATCGTTTTTTTGCCTTTTTATATTGGTATTCAGTTCGTTTGCCCAACAAACAGGGCAAGTTACAGGTGTTGTCAAGGACGCTGAGAACAATGGTGCCCTGATTGGAGTTTCCATTTATGAGGAGAAGTTGCAATTGGGTACCACGACTGACGAAAAAGGGCATTATGAATTGGATTTGCCTTTGGGAGAGCATTCTTTGCGCATTTCCTATATCGGTTATACCACGCTTTACAAAAAGGTAAACGTTGGTGCCAAACCTGTTACGCTCAATGTCAAATTGCAGCCTGAATCGGAGAAACTTTCTGAGGTGCAAGTTACTAGTGAGCGCAAGGACCGTAATGTGACTGCCATGTCAATGAGCGTACAAACCCTCGACATGATTACCATTAAGAAGATACCGGCTTTGATGGGCGAGGTGGATGTCATCAAGTCCATCACCTTGCTGCCTGGAGTGCAGTCGGCCTCGGAAGGTTCGTCAGGCTTTAGTGTGCGTGGCGGGGCAACCGATCACAACCTGATTCTTCTTGATGGCGCCCCAATATACAATGCCTCGCATTTCCTTGGTTTCTTCTCGGTGTTCAATAACGATGTGGTGAAGGATGCGACACTTTACAAGGGTGACATCCCTGCCTATTTCGGAGGCCGTCTTTCCTCTGTACTCGACGTTTCAGTGAAGGATGAGATGCCGAAACGGTTTGGAATGCAAGGTGGTATTGGGCTGGTAACGAGCCATTTGATGCTTGAATACCCCTTGTTTGACCATAAGACCTCGGTAATGGTGGCGGGTCGTAGGACATATGCAGGACTCATTCTACCATTCCTGGGTGAAGACTTGGACAAGTCAAAGATCAATTTCTATGATGTGAATGCCAAAGTGACGCACACCTTGGGCAAGAACGATAGGTTGTTCCTTTCATTCTACAATGGCCACGACCAATTTTCCATGCAGCAAATGATTGGTCTGGGCTATGGAAACAGTAGTGCCACCCTGCGTTGGAGCCATATCTTTTCCGACCGTCTTGTTTCCAATCTTTCTTTGATTGGCTCGAGGTACCGTTATAGCATCGACATGAATTATAGCCCTTATGACTTTGCGATCAAGGCAGGTACTGATGCGGTCAGCCTAAATTATGACTTCGCCATGCATTGGAACGACAAGCATAATTCGAAATTTGGCCTGACCACGGGTATACAATCTTATCTGCAAGGCGAAATTGATGATAGAGGTGGCGCACTTTCGCAATACCTCCAAATAGACCAGTCGGAATCGGTGGCCCGCAAAGGTTTGGAACATGCCTTGTATTTCACTCATGATTACACACCCGTACCACGTCTCACTTTCCGTGCTGGCATGAGGCTGTCATGTTTCCAAAACATAGGTGAGGAGGATCTATATGTCTTTGACAAGACCCTTTATCTCGTTACTGACACTTTGCATTACGGCAAGGGTGAGGTGTTCAATACCGTCATCAATCCCGAACCTCGAGTGGCCGCCATGTATCAGTTGGATGAGCATTCATCGGTCAAGGCTTCCTATTCACGTACGGTGCAATATGCCCAAGTGGCTTCATCGGCAACGGGCGGACTGCCTTTCGACGTGTGGTTCCCGACAGGCCCTAATGTCGAGCCTCAGAAGTGTGATCAATATGCCCTTGGCTACTTCCGCAATTTCCACAATGATGCCATTGAGACCTCGGTTGAGGTTTATTACAAGAACATGAAGAATGTCATTGACTTTAGGGACAATGCCATCACTTTTGGTTATCTTTTGATTGACGGAGAGTTGCGCGCTGGTAAGGGTCGCTCGTACGGCGCAGAATTCCTTGTCAGGAAAAACGTAGGTAAGTTTACGGGTTGGGTCTCCTACACCTATTCACGCACGTTCCGTACCATCAAAGGAATCAGTAAAGGGCAAGAATACCGTTCGCCTTACGATCGCCCGCATAACATCGTTATCGTGGGTAGCTACGAACTGAACCCACGCATTACCTTGGCCGCCAATTGGATTTACAACACTGGGCAGCCCGTGACTTTCCCTTATGGGCAATATACGCTCAATGGCATGACTTATGCGGTGTATAATGGCAAACGCAATGAGAGCCGTTATCCTGATTACCATCGCCTCGACTTGTCGTTCACCTGCAAGTTGGGCAAGCTTGACAATAGGCGTTGGCAGCACGAAATCAATGTCTCGGTATACAATGCGTATGCCCGTCACAATACTTGGGCCATCACCTTCGAACAAGGCAAAAACGGCAAGATTGAGACAAAGAACATGTATCTGTTTTCCGCTGTGCCTTCCATTTCGTACAATTTCAAATACTGAATGCTGTGAAAAGGTTGTATGAGATATTGTCACTTTTGGCTTTCGTGGCTTTCTCTTCGTGTACCGAAGACATTGTGATTGATGTGGAGGAGGGTGACCCGATGATAGGTGTGGAGGCTTCGTTTACCGATGAGTTGAAGCAACATGAAGCCATTTTGAGTTATACGGCTGAGTTTTACAACCAAAATGAAATCCAGATGGTGAGTGGCGCCACTGTATATGTCACAGATGGTGTGGATACGGCCTATTATTATGAGGATGCGGTGCAAAAGGGCCATTATTTCACTGATAGTGTTGCAGGGAAAAAGAATACATTATACCGTCTTTGCGTTGAGATTCCCGAGGCTGATGGTACCATACAGCAGGTTTTTGCCGAAAGCCTGATTCCTGACAATGTGGAAAGCATCGACAGCTTGGTGGTGAAACATTTCAATGGGATGAACGACACAGCGCCTTCCATGTTTTTCATGGATACCATCGAATGGCTTTATCCTTATTTCCAAAGCCTTCCTGACCCCAACATCATCTATATGCCTATGGTCTCGAAGAACGATACCTTATTAACGGATAGTTTGAAAGTTCGTATGATGATTCCACAAGGCGGATTCGCTGGCTATTATGTGAATGGCATTGAGATGCTCGAATCCAACAAAGAGATTCCCATCGCCTATTTTCGCAGGTCGCAGTTGAGGGATGGCGATAGGATTCATGTAGATTTGTATAGCATCACCCCAGAATACTATTATTATTTCTATAGTCTTTTGATTTCGACGGGCAGCAATCCCATGTTGGGTGCACCTGCCAATGTGAGCACCAATATCCAACCTGAAGGTGAAGGGGTTGGGTGGTTCTTTACGGCATCTGTCGTTTCATCAGAAACGGTTTTTCGAAAATAAATGAGTTATGATAAATAGGATACTGCATATTGGTTTGATAGCGGTGCTCGGTTTGCTTACTGCATCATGTACCGAGGACATTGTCATGGAATTGCCTGAAGGCAGAAAGATACCTGTGGTGGAAGGATCCATTACGGATGAATGCAAGCGTCATGAGGTAATACTCAGCTATTCTTCGGAATTGTATAGTACAGATAGCAGGGAGATGATTTCTGGTGCAGAAGTGTATGTGACGGGCAATAACGATACCATATGGTATTATGAGCAAGAGAACAGGCCAGGTCATTATCTCTCTGATTCAGTGGCAGGTGTGAAAAACCGTCGGTATCATTTTGAAGTTAGAGTAGAGGAAAACACTTTATATTCAACGCCACTCATTATTTACGCCGACACCAAGATGTCGAACAACCCTTCCAGCGGTATTGACTCAGTCGGCTTGTTACCTTTGCGCAATCAGGAAGGTATTCCTTTTGTAGATGAAAATGCTGCCGTTTGTGTTTGCCCTTATTTCCAGACTCTTTCCAATCCGAATATTGTTTATTTGGTGGAACTTTATTTGAATGGAAGGCTCTTCAAGAACAGACCATCCAAATTGTTCAACCTTTATCCCATGCAGGGCTATGCCGGTTATTACTTCAATGGTCCAGAAATGTTGAAAAACAATACGGAGATTCCAGTCGGCGTTATGAACAAGTCGTATTTGCACGAGGGCGATGTGATAGGAGTGAAGCTTTATAGCATTTCGGAGGATTATGAGTATTTTCTTATTGGGCAGAAATTAGCTATTGGGGTCAACCCGGTAATGGGTGCGTTCCCAGCTATGTTCTCTAACCTTTTCTCCAACTGCAATGCGATAGGATGGTTCAATGCGACTTCAGTCTTAGTAGGCGAAGGGGTTTATCATGAGGATATGTTCCAGCAATGATTCATTTTTTTAGAGATAGAAGAAAGGCGGCCTCTTTTATTTGAGGTCGCCTTTCTCGTATTAGGTAAGTGCGTTTATTTCACCACAACCTTTTCCACAAGCACTTGCGTGCCACTGGTGATGCGGAGGAAGTAAATGCCCTTGG
>JAEEGG010012295.1_pt1 | contig 18499 bp, 10 predicted proteins | sample 9134161 | NCBI WGS metagenome assembly JAEEGG01 (sample SAMN16246543, study PRJNA631951) | gut metagenome | biome: gut microbiome; feature: rumen; material: CR-attached | host: Bos | place: Iran: Karaj | collected 2018-10 | reverse complement strand
CTAGCAACAATAGTGCAGATACTCTGTTCGTCGGGATTCTCGTTCTACCTAAATAACTTTGCTAACTACAACAAGATATATGGTTCGCTAGGTACGATAATAATTGTGCTGATGCTTTTGTACCTCACATCAATTTCGCTGATTCTCGGCTTCGAATTGAACCTCAGCATAATGTCGGGTAAAAGAAGTGATGCGGAAGAAAAGCAGATTGAGAAGGAAAGGTTTGAAATGTGGAAACGAAATCATGTATTTTCTAATAAGTTTATTAGGGAGTAGATTTTGATTGTGTCCAATTTATTAAGTTAATTATTAGTGGCTTAATATAGAAAAAGCCTTGTTGATTAATTTGTTTTCTTGCTTTTGACAAAAAATTGTACCTTTGCACCTTCATTTTTGAATAGGATTTTTGATTTGAAAGATACGATAATTAAATACTTTAACCGTAAAAGAAACATTGCCACTTTCTTGGTTTTTGTTTATGCGTTTGCTATCGGTTTTATCTTCCTTGTGAATCCTTTTAATGTAAAGTCATGGGTCGACTGGGAGGATACTGACGATTATGTAATAACAGTTCTGTCGGTTGTTGGGATTGGCTTCTTTGTGTTGCTTGCAAGCCGTTCGCTAATGTACATCCTTCGTAACAAGGTGGTCCTGAATTTTAGGAGTTTCTTGATATGGATTGCTGGAGAACTCGCTGTTTTGTCGGCTTTCTATACTTATTTTGCGCACGAATACGATCCCAATTATATAGGTCAGGGCTATTTTGACATATTTCCAAGAATATTTATGTATGTGGCTCTTATCCTGCTTGTTCCGTATATCTTTTCGTGGATGTATGCAGCTTTGAAGGTAAAGCGTGATATTGAAGATGATGCTGTGGTGCAGGCGAAGGCAAGTGAAGATGATGATTCCAAGTCGGATATGGCAAAGTCGATTTCCGAAACAGAACTTCTTTTGAAGGAACAGCCTGAAACAAAGCATAATATCGTTAATTTTAGCGACGACAAAGGTCAGTTGAAACTTTCGGTTGATATTGACAACCTGCTGTACGTTGAATCGGCTGACAACTATGTCAACATATATTATTCAAACAAGGGAAAGTTCTCTCGTTTTATGCTTAGGTCGACGCTTAAATCAATCGAGGATACATTTTCGGAATGCGACCTTGTACGTTGCCATCGGTCTTATGTCGTTAATTTCAACAAGGTAAAGGTCTTGCGTAAGGAAAAGAGTGGTTTGTTTATAGACCTTGATTTTGCCAATTCGCCCGAAATACCAGTATCGAAGACATACGCAGAATCAGTAATTGGACATTTCTCAAAACATTCGCTATTGTAATGAATGTAAACGGAATACATTATAGGGCAATCTGGATGGAAGGAACATCCATCTGCATGATTGAGCAGAATCTTCTGCCGTTCGATTTTAAAATTTTCAAGGCCGAAACTCTGGACGATACCTGTATGGCTATCAAGACGATGATAACCAGAGGTGCTGGTTCCATAGGTGCGGCTGCCGCTTACGGAATGTATCAGGCAATATGTGCATCCGATGATGCCAATTTGATTGAAAATCTTATTGTTGCTAAAAAGAAAATAGATTCTACACGACCAACAGCGGTAAATCTTTTCTATGCCACCGATAGGGTTTTGAAGGCTGCAAAAGTTTCCCGTGAATTTGCCATTAGTGAGGCTTTTGCTGTTGCCGATGAGTGCGCCGAGGCGGGGCGTATGATTGGCGAATATGGTAATACGCTAATTAAGGACGGCTACGGAATTGAGACTCATTGCAATGCTGGCTGGTTGGCTCTCGTGGATTATGGAAGTGCATTGGCTCCGATTTATGCGGCGCAATCGGCAGGAAAGAAGATTTTCGTGTATGCAGACGAAACCCGTCCTCGCAATCAGGGAGCAAGGTTGACGGCATGGGAATTGGCTTCGGCTGGTGTCGATCATGCAATTATTCCCGACAATGCCGGTGCTCACTATATGTCTCTTGGTAAGATAAACATGGTAATTGTGGGAGCAGACAGAATTGCTGCCAATGGTGATACAGCCAATAAGATTGGCACAATGGAGAAGGCTATCGCTGCAAAATATTATGGCATACCGTTTTATGTGGCTGCACCTTTGTCGACAATTGACCTCGGAACTCCAGATGGCAAGCACATAAACATTGAGGAACGCGATGAGGATGAGGTGCTGAAATATTCTGGATTGTCGGCATCGGGCAGGGTGGAGGAGTTCAGAATGGCAAATCCAACATCCCATGCCATGAATCCTGCCTTCGATGTTACACCAGCAGAACTGATTGCAGGAATAATAACCGAAAAGGGTATTGTGAAACCTAACGAACTGAAAAAACTTTTCTGATGTTTGAGCTAGAACGAATAAGGGTTGCTGAGACAATGCGCCGTCTGTACGACAGGCGTTTGACGACTGTCAGTGGAGGAAATGTAAGTTTGCGAAGTGCAGATGGTTATGTTTTCATTACTGCTAGCCAGAGCGACAAGTCGTGCATTGATATGCGCAAGGTAATTATTTTGTCGCCACAGGGCGAAACCCTAACGCCAAACCTAAAGCCAAGCATGGAGACGCAGATGCACCTTAATATTTACAAGTGCCGTCCCGATGTTTATGCAATTGTGCATTCGCATCCGGTTTATGCATCGACCTTTGCTGTTGCTGGAGAGGCTGTCGATTCTGCCATTACAGGCGAAGCCCGCTATATGCTTGGCAATGTTGGACTTGTAGATTATCATATTATGGGTTCAGCCGAGCTTGCAGATGCTTGTGCAAAGGTTATGTCTGCTAGTAATGCGGCGATTATGGTTAAGCATGGTGCGATAACAGTTGGTAAAACGCTATTTGAGGCTTTTGATAGAATGGAAGTGCTTGAAAATACGGCTCAAATAAACTACAATTTACGCACTATGGGGTGTAAAGCTCGACTTTCAGACGAGGAAATAATTGAAATTGATAATTTTGGAAAACAATAAACTTTGATTATGAAAAAAATATTCTTTTTTTTATTTGTAGCAGTTGCATTTGGGTTGGTATCATGTGAAGCCAATGAGGAAACTTATAATACTTTCATTGGTGACTGGCACTTGTTTCGTATAAATGCAAATGGTGAGTATCGCAATCCTATCCCAGGTGGTGACACATGTTTTAATTTGCATTTTTTGAAAAACAATTCTTTGGTAGGAGAGTCGGTAACGACGCCTTTTTCGGCAATTTACACAATAAAGAAAAAGAACAAGATGACATGGTCCGGCTTTACATATTTGCCTGCTGTTGAGGATAGTACAGATAATGTCGTATTCATTAACAATATGCTGAAGGTAAATGCTTATGAAATGCGAGCAGATACTCTGAAGTTCATATACGATAAGAAAACATACTTGGTTTTTACTAGGAAGTAGGAGAAGCCTGCGGCGTTCAAAGTTTCCAGGTTCAATGTTTAACGTTTAAGGTTCAAAAACGGGATGTCATCCTGAACTTGTTTCTGGTTCTAATTCCGTTTTTTGGGGTTCAATGGCAGGTGTCGTTTCCATCCAGCATTATGAATGCAGCCCAATACCTTGGGTTTCCGAATCCATCCGTGTTCTTGACCTTGTTTTGTGCTGCGAGGAAGGCTTCGCGCTTGGTCATGCCTTTGGTAAGGTTGGAGTAAAATTCGGTCATCATCAATAAGGTGGCATTGTCATCCACAGGCCAGAGGCTCATGATGATGGTATGAACGCCAGCCTTCTTGAAGCCTCGTTGCAATCCAAAAACGCCTTCGCCAGTGATTTCGCCGAGGGCTGTCTGGCAGGCGGAAAGCACGACAAGGTCGGTTTTGCGCAAGTCCATATAGCTGATTTCCTTGGCGGTAAGAACTCCATCCTCAATACCATCAGGGATTGGTAGATTCTGCCATGCATAGTTTGATCCCGACATTAGTAGTCCCGACTGGATGAGCGAGTTGTCGCCCGACAGTTTTTCCTCGGTTGGCAGGAAGAAACCGTGTGTTGCAATGTGCAAGGTGGAAATGCTTTTGCCCGACAGAGCCTTGAACGATTCCTCGTTTGCCTGCGTGCCTTCGTAGAGTGTTGTGGTGATTTGCTTGTTTTTCATTTTGCTGGCAATATCCTCGACTTCGGTCTTTGTACCTGGCAGATAGTTGAGACTTCCGCGTTCTTCATCCTTGTTGAAAGCCGCAAATGTTGTAAAGTTGGCACTGCGGGTAGCATAACGGTTGCTTTCGCGTTTCATTGTGGTAGTGTCGCTGTCGTAGTATATGCCACCATAGAGAACTGTGTTTTTCATCTGCATCGGCATATAGTCCAGCGTAAGGAAACGCGTTGACGACACACGATAAATCTCGTACTTATCTGAAATAAGTTTGCCGTCACCAGTCGGGGCATATTCAATTGCTATCTGGTGCAACATTCCCGATGGAGCAAAATATATGCGTGGGTTTTCGGGGAAATATTTTTCCAGTGGTTTCCAAAGCATGTTGTAAAGTCCTGTAGATTCGTAGATTCCCTGTCGTTTTGTTGTTACGGTTGTAGCCCCTCGGTTTTCATCAGTAGATGGAGTGTCGTTTTTTGTCGGGGCAACACCTCGTTGCAGTTTCTGCATTTCCGACTTCTCGAACAAATGTAAGCAAACCGGAGCTTTCATATTCTTGGTAAGGACAAGAGCCATAAATTGAGTCGTTCCCTTTGTGGTAACATTTGTAAATTCAATTGCTACATCATTGTTCTTCATGGATTTTTGTATGTCCTTCCATCCGATGCTTATAAAGCGAGTAGCATCACCATATTCCTTGCAACTTTCCATTATGTGTCTTTCCTTCTTTTGAAGTTCGTTTTCAAGCGAATCGCAGTCGAATGAGCGTTCTGCAATAGGTTTGCCGAGCTCATTGTTAAGTTGCTGGTGCATTTTTTTCATGTCTTCGTATTCGGAAATAAGGGTGCTGTTGCCGCTTTCCTTTATGATGTTTGTGGTACTTATTTCCGATGCCAGTAATAGACCTTTTGAAATAAGTTCGCTATCGTAAGCTATTTTAGTGGCAGAGGTATCATCTGATGCGTAGTACAAATAGTTTCTTGTTTCATAAAAATAATCTTCGCAGGAGTTCCAGAATGATTCCCGCTCGTGTGCAGTCATAAACGAGAAGTTACTAATCAGGTTGTTTCTAAAAATTTCTGTAGCTTGTTTATTGGTCAGTATCGCATTATGATAGTCGCCCATATTCGAATATGCGGCGCCCATATTTTTCAGAGCCATCGAGTGGTATGAACTTGTTTCCCCATAATACTTTTTCCACATGTCCTTGGCTTGTGTGTAATAGTTCAAGGCATTGGAGTATTCGTCCATTTTGAAATAAACATTACCTATATTGTTTAGTTCAGATGCATAGATGCCATTGTTTTTTTTCGTTATTTTCATAGCTTGCATAAAAAACTTCAATGCATTCTGGTATTGACCTAAATCTGTACATATAGTACCGATGTTATTTAATGTTTCTGCATATTGTGGATGTTCCAATCCGTAAATCTTTTCCTTTATGTCGAGTGCTTGCACGAAATATTTTAGTGCGGTTTGCTTGTCATCCATCCTTGAATATGTGATTCCGATTAAATTTAGCGTGTGTGCATAATCTGGATGATCCTCGCCAAATTTTTCCTTGTATATTTTCAATGCTTGCGTTAGATATTTAAGTGCATTCTGGTATTCTCCAGTATTGCTATATACATCGCCTAATCCATATAGCGATTCGGCATAGTCGGGATGGTTTTCTCCCAACTCTTTTTTGCATATTTCCATACTTTGCGTATAGCATTTAAATGCATTCTGGTAGTCTCCCATAATGCAATATACAGCACCTAATCCGTTTAGTGCTACTGCATATTGTGGGTGGTTCTCTCCCAAAGCTCTTTTCCTTATTTCTGCTGCCAGCAAGCTGCAATTCTTGGCATTTTCGTAGTCGCCGAAACTTTGATATATTGCACTGATATTAATCCAAGCATTGGCTAGGCTAATATCGTACTTTCCTAAATTCTTTTCTTTTATTTTTACAGACTGAAGCAAGTATTTCAAAGCGGTCTTGTTGTCGCCCAATTGAATGCATGCAATGGAGACATTATTCAGGGCTGATGCATATTGTGGGTCATTTATTCCATATATAGCCTCCTTTATTTCCATTTCCTGCTTCCAATATTTTAGAGCATTTTGGTAATCGCCAAGACTGTAATATGCTGAACCAATATTATTTAGCGAATATGCGTAATATTCATCGTAACCATTGTCTATATTTTTAGTCAAATCCGCGGCCTGTTTGTAATATTCAAGCGCCTTGGCGTATTTGAAATCGTCATAATAGCTATTTCCTGTGTTGATTAGAGATTCTGCTTTGTCGTAAATGGCATCGATATTGGTTTGTGCAAAAACGATGTTGCACAGTAATGTGAGTATGGCTATTGATATTATTTTTTTCATGCAGTTATGTTTTGTCATTGCTGTAAATAAAAAAAGGCTACCGAAAGGGTAGCCCGTCAAATTATAGTATGTGTTATTTTACATTGAAATCGTTCTGCAGGTTTTCGCGGCGGGATGTCGGTTGCTGCTTTCCTTCACTCATCTTGCTTACACCGTCGAATATGAAGTTACGCAGTTCCGATACAGAAATTGACTTGTCCTTGTTCTTGTCGGCCTTGTTCTTCTTGAAAGCGTCCATCAGGCAGTAGGTGAAGATACCGTTTTCGATAGATTCGTTTTCCAAAGCGTAACCGCCACCCGATGCAGCTGAGATAACAACTGTTCCTGTTCCTTTCTTCAGGTCGCTGAAGAGCAGACGCATAAGTTCGAATGAGTTGCCGAGGCTATTCTTTGTTTTCTTACGCTTGCTAACTGTTACAGCACCACGGGTATCGTCTCCGTCTGCCTTGTCGGCAATTTCAACGCCGTCCTGCTTGTCGACTTCACCAGAGTGGCAAGCATCCATCAGGAGCATCTTGTTACGAGCGGGAATGCCATCGAGCAGACCTTCAATGTCTTCGTATTTCAAACCATTGACCGACGGGTCGAAGAAGTCGATGTTCTGGGTTGCAAAGTACCAGTTCAAATCGTCGTCGAGCAAACCGTGACCTGCGATGTGAACATATACATAATCGTCAACCTTCGATTTCATGAGTTTTTCCTTCAGTGCGAGGAAGTTCTGCTTTGTACAGTTGCTGTTGTAAAGGGAATCAACAACAACATGGTCGAAGTTGTCGGCATGTTCGCTGAACAATTTTACGAATCCGCGTCCATCGTTGATGGTGTAGCGCAGGTTGTATTCTGACTGTTCGTAATTAGCAACTGCCAACGAGATTAAGTATAGTGTAGGCTTTTGCTTCTTGTTCGGGTTGTCGTAGTAGATTTCAATTTCTTCCTTCAGCGATTCCATACCTTTTTCGTTAACGCACGAGAATTGTATTGTATTTCTTCCGTTCGACAGCGGAATTTCCGAATTGACGATGGTTTCTCTCGAATATCTGTCGCTTAAGTCCATGCCGTTGGTCCCGTACAGAGGAACATCGTTAACATAGATGTTGAGCCTGTTGAGGTTGTAGTTGTCATCCTTCATCGAAAGCTTGACATCAAGATTTTGTTTTGTTGTCGAAAGCTGTATTTCGTTGGAGTTCATAACCTTAATTTCAGGCAACTCCATTTCGCCGTTGAGCATGCTTTCGGTAAATCCGAGTTTCTGGATACGCTTCTTGTATGCCGACTTGTACATGTCGATGATTTCGTTGTCGAAAACATCGAGAGACTTAAGAACGAGGTCGGGACGGTTGTACTTGATATCGAACTGTTCTGCTGGATAAACCTTTCCTTCGTGGTAGTATCCGAGACCGGTGATAGCATCGCCAGTTGCCATGTAGTAGTGTTCGGGTGTTACATAGATAAGTTTTCCTCCATCAACAACATATATGCTAAGGAGTTTCTTTCCTGACTGAATGTCGTAGATGTTGAGTGATGCATCCTTAGCGGCAGCGATGAGGTATTGTTGTCCCTTCATAAGGGTGAAATCGCTTATGAAACCGTATTGGCCTTTGTATGTAACATTCTTTCCGTCCTTGCCAAGTCTTTCAATTTCGTAGCCTTTGCACTTGTATACATCACCGTTTGCAGGGTCAATTTTCACAAGGTAGTAGTCCTCCATAGTTGGCTCCTGTTTCTGGCGTAATACGAGTGAATTTTCGAAATCAACGCTTTCTGTCATTGCACCCATTTCGCATTCCAATCCAGCGCCGTAGCCAGTTATTGTCGGTTTGTACCTATATATTTTTCTGTCGTCCTCACCGATACCGTAGAGGTTGTTGGTAGAGTCGAAGCACATTTGCTTGAAAATGTGTACGTTGTTTGGAACAGCAATTCCTGCAGCAATACCTTTTTTTGCAATGCGTTCTTCTTTGCTTCCTAAAATCTTTAGGGAAGAAATGTTGGCGAATTTAAGTACAGGATCAGCGAGACCCCATTTTCCAGCGGAGTAGGCAATGTATTTTCCATCAGGACTAACAGCTACCGAGTATACATTTTCATCGTAGATACTGTTCTTGGAATCGTTGCCTTTCATTGCCTGTTCCTGTATTGCCTTTATGTCGAATACTTGTTTTACCTTGCCCGAACTGCTTTGTGCTTTGAATTTCTGTAGAACCTTTTTGTTGTCGAAGTCGACTACGGCTGCTGAGTTGTCGCTACCAGCGGTGACTGCAACACTGCTATTTGCCGAAACCTGAATGTCAGTAACTTGTCCGTCGTGGGTGTCGACAGCATCGCATAACAATTTATCGATCATGAAAGTTATCCTGTAAGCATATCCAAGTTCATCGCCGAAAACAAACGACTTGCTGTCGGGGCTTGATGCCAGTGCCGATATGTTGAAACTTCTTGGGATTAATCTTTTTTCGAGTTTGTAGCTTGGCAGTCGCCAGATACTTACCGAGCGGTCGGCTGATGCGATTGCAACCATGTTGCCCTGTTTCGAGAATGTTATGTCGTTGATTGGCAAACTGTGGATGTTTTCGAAGTGTTGCAAGTTCATCAGGTTGTTGCAGAAGTATAGGCCTCCGTTTTCGTCTCCGGCAATGATGTACTTGTTGTCGTTGGATTCGGCAACGTATGTGAATTTTGTATATGCATTACGGTTGAACAATGTACCGCCACTATTCCTTTTCAGTTGTGAGTTTCTTATCTTGAAGTTAGGCGACATCTTCTTGGGTGGAACTCCGTGTGGTGCATCCGATGTAATCAGGGTGCTGGGATCGAAGCATATTGCATTGTCGGTGTTGCTTGCATATAGTTTCCCGTCTTCATCGAACTTTATACCAGTTATCAGTTTGGTGCCAGGGAATTTTGTGCGGTAGAACACTTTACCTGCTACGATGTCGTATATTATGATTTCGTTGTTGTCGTCAGCGCTGGCTATGTATCGGCCAGTGTTGTCCCATTCAACAAACATGATGCTTCCCGAATGTCCTGATTGTATAACAGGGACAACTTCTTGCGAGCAAACCATTGCTACGCAAAATATTGATAATATTGAAATTAGAAACAATTTTTTCATAATCCTTATTTTTTGTATTGTTGTAATATCTTAGCTTCTGTTATCTTGTTTGTTCTGATCAGGTAAGTTATTCCTGCTCCGTATTCAAGTTTTATCGACTTGGTTGATGCTGCGCTAGCTACATCTGGAACTATGCCGAACAATGAAATTACGAGCGAGTTGCCAATGTAGAAGTCGAATCCCATTCGAGGATCGATGTGGAATCCGAAATCACGCATTCTTTCTGCCGCTGCATTGCCATTAAAGTCGATGTATCCGTCTTCTGTGCTAGTCTTTTTCGAATCGTAGTTGATAAGGGTTTCGTTAGACTTGTCGCATAGCTCGAATGGTGCGAACACTGCATACTTGAAGTTTGCACCGATGCTGAACGACATGTGAATAGGTCCTAGGTAGAAGTGTGGTCTATATAGGGCCTGTACCAAAGGCGAATATGATGTCAGGTTCAGGGCAATGTCTTCTTTCACTATGCCATCGGAACCGACAATTTCCTTGTTTGCACCCAAGAATACTTTTGCAGTCCTGTATTCAAGACCTATAGCAAGAGTAAACCTGTGTCTCTTTATGCCCATGTCGAATGGAAAGTATGCACTTCCTCCGAATACTTTTGAATCTCCAGTCATATTGGCTTGAAATTCTGTGTTGTTGTATATGAACTTGATGTTTTCTGTAGAAGTGTAGGTCTTGCCCATAAAAACTTCAAGTCCAAAACCGTTTATCACCTTTTGCGAAAATAATAAAGATGGTATTGCCATGATTAACAGTACGATAAGTTTTCTCATGAATTATCAGTTTTTAAAATTTGTGCAAATATACAAATTTTATTTTGTACGTCATTGTGTTATAACTACTTTTTTTATCACATTGTCGTTCGACTCGATAAACTCTCGGAGTTCTTCTCTGTTTATGTCGATTTGCTTTGTCCTCGACACCATTTTTATTCCTCGAGTTGAGTTTTGTGTGTCAAAAAGTGTTATGTATAGTTCTGTTTCTCCGCTACATGTGTCGATAATATTAGCAAACTGTTTTCTGAATACCGAATCGATATTGCTTATGTCAATGTACAGGTTTATTGATTTTGTCTTCAGGTTTTGTAGCATTCGTATGTTGCGGTAGTAGACAGACAGTTGAGGTCCGTTGTTGTCGGTCTGTTTATTCGACTGGTATTTGTTTTCCCTTATTTCTACGTCCATTATTATGGAATAGCCTTCGCAAAGGTTGCCCTTGTAATTGCTGTAGTCATCCCTGAATAGCGGGAATTTCAAGTCGCCATAGTAGTCAATGAGTGTGTATTCTCCGAAAAGATTTCCATTTTTAGATGTCCTTTCCACGCTTTTTGTAACGTATCCTACAACCGTCATCTTTGTCTTGACTTTCTTTTCCTCAATGATTTTCGATGCCTTGTCGAGCGGAATGATGTTGGTATTGTTGATGAAGAACTTGAACTTGTCGAGGGGATGTGCCGACAGGTATATTCCAAGTACAGAATATTCGTTCTTGAGTTTAGTTGACATATATACCATCTTGTCCATTCGTGGCGGGAGTTTTGGCAGAGATATGGAGAATGTCGCGGATCCACCGAACAGTGACATAGTATTGTCGTTTTGTTGCTGCTGTACCGAGCGTCCGAACCTGATAAGGGTGTCGAGTGTAGATTCTCCCTTTTCGTTGAAAACGGATGCTATCTGGTCGCGTGAAGTTGAGTTTGGATTTGTGGGGGTATCGAAACTGTCGAATGTGCCGCCGAATGTCAGAGCTTCGATGGTCTTCTTGTTTACCGATTGCAGGTTTACTCTCGACACGAAGTCGAATATGTCCTTGTAAGGGCCGTTTGCTTCTCGTTCAGATATTATTGCCAAAACAGCGGCTTCGCCTACGCCTTTTACGCCACCGAGTCCGAAGCGGATGTCTCCGCTCTTGGTTACCGTAAAGTTGAGGTCGCTTTCGTTAATGTCGGGGGACAAGACATTTATTTTCATGCTCTTGCATTCGTTCATCAACTTTGTGACTTCGGTAATGTCGTCCTTGTTGAGTGTGAGGTTGGCTGCCATGAATTCGGCAGGGTAGTGGGCTTTCAGGTAGGCAGTCTGGTACGAAACCCATGCGTAACATGCAGCATGCGATTTGTTGAACGCGTACGAAGCAAAGCTTTCCCAGTCGCCCCATATTTTTTCAAGAATCTTCGGGTCGTGTCCGTTCTTTTTCCCTCCTTCGATGAATTTGGGCTTCATTTTGTCAACAATGTCTTTCTTCTTCTTACCCATGGCTTTACGCAATGCGTCGCTTTCTCCGCGTGTGAAATCGGCAAGCAATCGCGACAAAAGCATGACCTGCTCCTGATAAACGGTGATTCCGTATGTATCTTTCAGGTACTTTTCCATTACGGGTATGTCGTAGGTTATAGGTTCCTTGCCGTGCTTGCGGGCGATGAACTGTGGGATGTATGCCATTGGTCCCGGACGATACAGTGCGTTCATTGCGATGAGGTCTTCGAATACAGTCGGCTGAAGTTCGCGAAGGTACTTCTGCATTCCGCCCGATTCAAACTGGAATATGCCGATTGTCTTTCCTGCACAATAAATCTTGTATGTTTCGGGGTCGTCGATAGGAATGCTGTTTATGTCGAGGTCGATGCCTTTTGACTTCTTGATGTTTGAAACGGCTTCTTTCATAATGGACAGTGTGATAAGTCCCAGGAAGTCCATTTTTATAAGTCCAACGCTTTCAATGACATGTCCATCGTATTGGGTTACAGGTAGACGGCGTTCGGATTCTTTGTCCTCGATAGTGCTTATTGGAGCGAATTTGGTAAGGTCGTCGGCTCCGATAATGAATCCGCAGGCGTGTATTCCTACTTGTCGGATAGTGCCTTCGAGTTCTTCGGCGTATTCGATCATTGTTGCAACATTTGGGTCGTCGCCTTCAACTATACTCTTGATTTCTGGGACATATTTTATGCAGTTCTTAAGGTTTACCTTAGGTGTTTTGCCTTTTTCGTCCTTTAATGATTCATCGAATTTGTCGGGAATCAAAGCCTTTATTTCGGCTACGCGCTGAAGTGGAACACCTTGAACACGACCTACATCGGCAATTGCCGATTTTGTTGCCATTGTTCCGTATGTTATGATGTGAGCGACCTTTTCTTCTCCATATTTTTCTGTTACCCAGTCGAGTACCTTACCGCGCCCTGCATCATCGAAGTCAACATCTATATCGGGAAGCGATATACGGTCGGGGTTTAGGAAACGCTCGAACAGCAAGTCGTATTTCAATGGGTCTAAGTCGGTGATATGCAAGCAGTAGGCAACAACCGAACCGGCAGCCGAACCTCGGCCAGGGCCAACCCATACGCCCAATTCTTCCCTTGCACCGCGTATGTAGTCCTGCACTATGAGGAAGTATCCGGGGAAACCCATTGTCTTCATAATGTGAAGCTCGAACTTTATTCTGTCGGTTTGTTCCTTGGTAAGATTCTCGCCATAGCGCTTGTGGGCACCGTCCCATGCGAGTTTTGCAAGGTAGTCGGCTTCGAGCTTTATGCGGTATAGTTTGTCGTAACCTCCGATTTTCTTGATTTTCTTTTCGGCCTCCTCCTGCGACATTACAACATTACCGTTTTCGTCGCGGGTAAATTCGTTGAAAAGGTCCTCGTGTGTAAATTTCTGGCGGTATTCTTCCTCTGTACCAAAGTCTTCTGGAATCGGGAAAGCTGGCATTATAGGTCCGGAGTCGATGTCGTAGACCTCGACCTTGTCAGCAATTTCCATTGTGTTTTCCAAGGCTTCGGGCAGGTCGGAGAAAATGGCTTCCATTTCTTCGGGCGACTTCAGCCATTCCTGCTTGGTGTATGCCATTCCGCGGTTGGGGTCGTTGAGTTCGGTCTGGGTACTTAGGCAGATCAGCCTTTCGTGAGCCTCTCCGTGTTCCTCCTCAACGAAGTGGACATCGTTAGTCGCGATAATCTTAATATCATGCTTGCGAGCCAGTTCTATAAGCACCTTGTTTACCATTTGTTGCTTTTCGAATGTGTCGCGAGCACCGCCAGGCTTGTCTGTTTTGTGCCGTTGAAGTTCGATGTAGTAGTCTTCGCCGAACACGCGCTTGAACCATAGTATTGTCTCTTCTGCCTTGTCGAGTTTGTTGCCAAGTATAAGTTGTGGTATTTCGCCGCCGAGACAAGCGGAACTTGCAATCACGCCTTCGTGGTATTGTTCAAGCACATTCTTGTCGATTCGCGGTGTGCTGTAGTATCCCTGTGTGAATCCTATGGATGACAATTTGCAAAGGTTCTGGTATCCTTTTTTGTTTTTTGCAAGCAAAATCAGGTGGTAGCCACTGCTATCGACAATTTTCATTTTTCCGCTTTCGGGCGAAGGTTCACGGTAATCCTTGTCCTTGTCGTAAAGGGTTCGGCGTGCACAATATGCCTCGATGCCGATTATCGGCTTGAAAATCTGTTGCTTTAGTTCTTCGATTTTTTTTGAAGCATTTGCTTTTTCCTCTTCTGAAGCATCTTCTTTTGCAAGAATTTTTTCTTGTTCCTTGATTTTGTCCTTGGTTTTTTCGTTTACACTTTTGGCTGTATCCATTAGGTCCTTTATGCCGTACATGTTTCCATGGTCGGTGAGGGCGAGGGAGTACATTCCGTTTTTCATCGCCTTGTTTATCAAATCGGGAACTTTCGACATTCCGTCGAGTACAGAGTAGTGGGAGTGAACGTGTAAATGCGTGAACCTAACCATTTTGCAAATCTTAAAATACCTGCTACGAAAATAGCGCGTTTGAAGTTAGTGATGTGTATTTTGTCGCTATTTTTTTCAAAAAGTAATTAACAGCGACAATGTATTTGACAATGAGAAACTTGTATTTTAATTGTGCAAAAACGGTGTGGATGGATGGTTTTATAGTTCGATATACAAAGGAATCAGTCTTTCTTGTTGTCGAAGTATTTGTCCTTGTATTTTTCGTAGCGTTCTTCCCATTGTTCTATGCTTTCGTCGTCGAACTTTATGGGGCCGATGAGGTTCATTAGGTTCCTGATTTTTGCCGCGCGAGCCGATGCTTTTTGGGGATTGCGTTTGGGGTCGCGAGGGTTGGGGTAGGCGGCTACAATTTGCGATGCTTCGGCCTTTGTAAGATTTTTTGCGCTCTTGTGGAAATATTCTTGGGCGGCGGCTTCGGCTCCGTATATGCCTGGTCCCATTTCGATGACATTCAGATACACTTCCATTATGCGTTCCTTCGACCAGAACAATTCGATGAGGAAAGTCTGGTACACTTCCAGTCCCTTGCGAATCCACGAGCGACCTTGCCACAGAAATACATTTTTTGCCGTCTGCTGTGAAATTCCGCTTCCGCCACGATTGCTCTTGCCCGACTTGTGCTCTTCGATTGCAATGTCTATGGCTACGCGGTCGAAACCATTGTGACCTAGGAACATATTGTCTTCGCTTGCCACGGATGCATCGACCAGATATGGCGAAATTTCGTCAAGCGATTTCCATTCTTTTTTCAGAGGCTCGCCTTCAAATACAGAACGTGAAATCATGGTGAGTGTAATAGGTGGATTTACCCAGCGGTAGAGTATAGTTGTGAGCAGATTTAGTCCGAAAATACAAAGTATTGTTATCAATATGATTTTTAAAATCTTGCGGAATATGGACTTGCCACTTTTCTTCTTTGATTGTTTTGCCGAAGAGTCCTTTTTTGCGTTACTTTTTCCCATTTTTTTTACTCCTTTACAATCTTTTCGCTGTAACTGTTTTTCCCTGATATTAATCTGATAAAATATATTCCTGTTTTCAAGTCGCTTGTGTTGACAACAGAAATCACATCATCGCACTTGCCTTGCTTGATTTCTTTGCCTGCGATGTCGTATATGCTGTATGATGTTGGCGTTTCGCTATATTGTGAAATGTGAATTTGTTCGGAGAATGGGTTCGGGTACACCATCGTAGCGCTTTGCTTGAATATTTCAGCCGATAGTATTTGGGATGCTTTCCAGTTTTCGGCAAGGCTATTGTCGGAATTAATGTCGTTGAGTTCTAGAAAATAGCCACGACCATTGGCTTCTTCTGGCCATGGCGGATTGCAACTGTATGTAACCTCGTCGATTAGGTTTCCCCAAACGTCATATAAAACTAGTTTTTGCGATTGGTTTGACAGATGTCTGGCATATTGCCCGAATGGTATTTGTGCATAATGAGTAACGAATTGTATGCTGTCGGAACAGATAATTGCCTTCTGGTTTGGTAAAAGGAAGGAATTTATTGGGAAAACATAACTTAACCCCATTCCGCCAAAATATATTCCTGTAAGGTTTATGCGTTCCTCGCTGTTGTTTGTTATTTCAATGAATTCCAGCCTTTCGCTACTTACAAAGCCTTGAGGTTTCGGGTTGTAGTTTATGCGCGAAATAACAAGGTTGGGTACATGTTCGTCTTGGCATTGTTCGCACTGACCAATATTGTTGTCCATCCATTCAATGCGTTTTTGTATCCAGTTTTTCATCGAGTCGATGTTGCTGGTTTGGTGATTTGTAGTTTGCCATCTGGCGCAATCGCGAGGAACAGCTTCAGCAATAATGGATTGTGCTTTGTCAATGAAGTTACATACGCTGTCGTAGCTTAGAGGTTGATCTTCGGCGGTTAGTTCGTGCCAGCGTTTAGACATGTGGCAGCGGTATGTTGGGTTGTCGAAAAGATCTTTCCAAAACATTGCGCCTTCATTTGTGTAGTTGTAAAACTGCCATACATTGTATCGGCTTCTGTTGGTCTGTATGTCGTTGCCGAATGTCAGGTTGAAGTCCCATACTGGACCGGCACGGAGTTTTCCTTTGGTGTCCTTGTGGAAAAATGTGCTAAGCTGGTAAATGTCAACATTTGACGAGAATTCGCCTACTAGCATGAAGTCGATAAACGACTGAATATCAATCATTGAAGGAAAACCAACGTCAATGGCTTCGTTCTGAGCATGTATTTTTTCTGTGAATTCGTTGTAGTAATCTTTTATGTATTCTATATCGTTTTGTCTGATATGCTCTTCTTTAGGAAAGATTATCGAATACATTATCGAATCGCAATAGTTCGTATGATATGGATAGTCGAACCATGATGTCGTGTCTATGTCGCGATCCGCTCTAAAAATGTATCCGTGTAATGTGTCGTGGACTTGCAGTTGTTCCGGCTGCTTTTCAATGTTAATTCTATATTTTCCAGCCTTTTGTTTTTCGGTAAAAATGTACAGTCCCATGTAATCACCGTCAATAACAACTTCGCAGAATCGGCATCTAGGTGCATAGTTGCCCATCTTTTCCGACAGTCCGTATGAAATGAAGTCGCGTATGTATGACGGGTCGAAAGCAAAGTTGATTAGTATCCAATCATTTTCAGGAGGAAGTCCAAGCAAACTTACATTGTTGTTCTCGTTGGCGGCATGAATGGTGTGAATTGCGTATGGCTTTTTGGGTATGTATTGCGAAGTGTTGCCGCGAATTTTTATTTCAATGTCGCCATCGTAGTTTAGGTTTCGCAGGTCGGAGGTATCGGCCATATAATTTCTGCTTCCGTCTTCATGGAAGATGATCTTCATTTTTGATCTGACATGATTTTCGTTGTTTATGGTATCGCCACAGGTGTTAATGACGATAATCGGCAGGTTGCTGTCGGTAAAATCTTGCGCATTGACATTTGTCGTAACTAATGCAACAATCAAGATGATAATATTCTTGCACAATCGTAAATCCAAAATCAAAAATCCCCAATCAAAAATCGTAAATCTAAAATCGTAAATCCAAAATCCCTCTTAGGTCCTCATCATATTGCTTTACAATGTTTTTCCAGTCGAATTGCTCGGCAATGGTGTCGAAATGTTCTCTTGGAACGATATAGTTGTGCTGGAATTTGTTGTCGTGGAAATCTATAATCTTGTCGGCAAGCGACTTGTAGTCTTTCTTTTCGATGAAGTCGCCGTTTATGCCAGCGGTTATCAGCTTTTCGTTGTTGCTAACTTTGGTGGCAATCACATACTGACCGCAGGCAAGGGCTTCGAGCAGAGCCATGCTCATGCCTTCGGCAAGCGATGGCATGACAGTTAGCGATGCCGACTGGTATTCGGCAATAATCTCCGGCTTTGTGAGCCAGTTCTTGAAAATAACATTGTTTTCAAGTCCGTTTTGCTTTACGAAATCTTCCATCTTCTTACGCATTGCTCCGTCGCCAACTATGTGAACTTCAAAGTCTGAAATCTTTTCCTTTGCTATTTTGATAGCTTTGAGGAATGTCATCGGGTCTTTTTGCATAACGAGCCTACCAGCAAACAGGATTGTAAACTTTTTTGCTCGCTTGCTTTCATCTGGGAAGAATTTGTCGCGGTTCCATCCGTTGAATATAAGCTTGTTTTTGGATGTCGTGCCTCCTAGGAATGCGTTGATGTTGCTGAGCATTTCGTCCGACTGCACATAGTTGCGCTTCGACTGTATGCATATCTTGCGAATCCAATGATAGCAGGCGGCATGATACCACATCATCTGTTCCGGAAAGAACCATGGAATGTCGTGTCCGTGCGAAATGATTACATACGGCAGGTGGAACATATCTTTCATGCTGTAAGCAACTTCGCCGCATGGCAGGGCAAAGTTTGCAAAGCAGAGGTCGTATTTGCCTACTTGCAGATGTTTTTTCAGGAAGCGCTTGGCGCAAATCATCCACGACAGCATTTCGCGGATATTTGACTGAAAAACATCCTTGCGCTTTGATTTCAAACGAATGACGTGAACTCCGTTTTCAATGCTATCTTCCTCAGTACCTTCGTAGTAGGTCGTGAGGACAGTTACCTCGTTGCCAAGTGAGGCAAGACCTTCGGCAATATTCTTCGAGATTATGCCGGCTCCGCCGCCAAGCGG
>JAEEGG010012293.1_pt1 | contig 18499 bp, 12 predicted proteins | sample 9134161 | NCBI WGS metagenome assembly JAEEGG01 (sample SAMN16246543, study PRJNA631951) | gut metagenome | biome: gut microbiome; feature: rumen; material: CR-attached | host: Bos | place: Iran: Karaj | collected 2018-10 | reverse complement strand
TCTGGAAGAGCACTGACGACATACCGCCCCCGAAGTATTCATCCCATAGTTTCATGGTAGCACGCTCGTTAGCAGTAGGCAGAGCACTGATGGCGTCGTAGCTGACGACAAAGTTCTGGCGCGACTTGGGCACGTCGTAGAAGAAGACGGTGGGCTCGGAGTATTGCTGCAAAGAACGGAAGGTGTCGGCCTTGGGCTTGGTGCATTGCGTAAGAGGGAGTGTTTGTTGCGATTCTCTCGCAACAACCTCAACAGGCTGGCGCCCGCAGTAGAACAGCTCGCAGTCGTACTGTTGCAACTCGCGGAACAGCGCCAACAGCTCGTCGCTCTTCAGCGCCTTGACTTCTTTCTTCGACAGTTGGGTCAGATAAGTCGACTTGTTGCCATACGCCACTCGTTGTAACATAGGAGCAAGCACGTCGTCTTTCTGCTTGCCAAAGCTCTTGCGGTCCACCTTGTCGGCATCCCTTGCCTCGTCGAGGGCTTCCTCGTCGCCTTTCGCTGCACGCAGGAAATGGGCCAGCAATTGCAGGGCTGGTTTCAATTGGTGGTCGGGACCAGTCAGGTTGATGCTGAAGTTCACGTCGCCTTGAGCCACCTCCATCGTAGTGCCGATGCGTTGCCAAGCCTGTTCCAGCTGTTGTTTCTTCAGCGAATCGGTGCCTAGTGCATTGAGATAGGGAGCAAGCACAGCAAGTTTGGGCGTGTGCAGCGTACCATCCTTATAGCGCAGGGTGAACGTAAAGATGTCGTTCACGGGGTTCTCCTTATAATATAAGATGACGTGGTCGTTCAGCTTTTGGGTGGTCACGTCTTTCTCGAAATCAACAGTGCGGATGGTTGTCTCCTTGACGGGAATCTGTTCCATTTGCTGGGCGAAAGCCGACTTGGCATCCATATTCTTTGGTGAGATGGGCTTATAGCCAGGCTGTTTCAGCGTTTCCTTATCGGGAGTACCGTATTTCTTTTGTAGTGTGATATGGTGAGCTCCATAGTATTTCTTGGCTGCGGCGACGACATCTTCCTTTGTAATCTGCTTGATGTGTTCAATCTTATCGAGCACCTCCTGCCACGAGTGGCCTTTCGAGAAGACATCGACCATCAGTTCCGAACGACTGCCAATGGTTTCCAGATTGCGTTCATTTTCCATCACCATCTCCTGTTTCAGGGCTTCCATCTGCTCTGTGCTGAAGTTTCCGTCCATCACCTGTTGCACTTGTTCCATGATACGTGCCTCAGCCGTCTTCATTTTGCCTAACAGCTTGGGAATGACGACGATAGCCGTACCTCCCGCATCGGCAAAAGCCATACTCATAGCGGCTCCCATCATTACCTTGTGCTCGTTCATCAGCGAGTCGATGAGTCCGGCCTTACCGTTCGAGAGCAGGGAGTTGGCCAAGTCGAGGGCATCGGCATCAGGCTCGAAGTCGGTAGGTGCCTTGAAGACTAATACTTCAGCACCTATCAGCGGAATGGGCAGTTTGATTTCGCATGACTCACCTTCCTGAATGTCAGGCATGGGACTATAGCCGCGCTCTGGGACTGGGCCCGTCTGCACACGTCCGAAGGTCTGTTCCAAGAGTGCCGTCAACGTCGAGTCGGGCGTGATGTCGCCACAAAGAATGAGACCCATGTTCGAGGCCACATAGTATTTCTTGAAGAATGCCGCCATATCCGACAGGCGCGGATTCTTCAGATTCTCCGTCGAGCCGAGGATGGGATAGGCGTAGGGCTGTGTCTTGAATATGGCTCCCATCACCTTCTCCAAGGCGCCGCCAGCTATTCCGTCGGAGGCACGGTTCTTCTCTTCGTAGACGTTCTCCAGCTCACCTTGGAACCCACGGAATACGGGTTTGATGAGTCGCTCAGAGTTCAGCCAGCACCATTGTTCCATATACTGTGGCAGGAAGGTGTTGTGGTAGTACGTCACGTCGTAGCCCGTACCGGCATTCAGGCTGCTGCCTCCGTATTTCGAGATAAGGCGGTTGAACTCGTTGGGGATCACGTAGTCTGCCGCTTTCAGGCTCAGCTCGTTAATGTGTTGCTGAATCTTAGTACGCTCAGCCTCATCCTGAGTCTGGCTCAGCAAGTCGTACTGCACGGAGATGCTGTCCAGCCAAGGCTTTTCTGCCAGGTAGTCAACAGTTCCAATACGATCCGTGCCTTTAAACATGATATGCTCAAAATAGTGGGCAATACCCGTATTTGGACAGTCCTTGGCACCAGCTTTTACGACAACGGCACCAAACACTTTTGGCTGCGAGTGGTCTTCGTTCAACCACACGGTCATGCCGTTACTCAGTTTAAACTCCTTAACTTGCAGGGCTGCACTGATGTTGCCTGCCTGTGCAAGCACGCTGGCCATTACAGCGACAAAAAGAATTGCTTTGCGTCTCATAATCATCCTTGCTTTAGTTTTGTAGGTGCAAAGTTACAAAATAATGCACGTTTTCCTTGCATTTCTGCGATTTTTTTTGTATCTTTGCACCTAATAAGGCCAGTGCTTTTTGCTTATAAAGCAACGCCAAAAGCCCAAACGTTTTAGTCTTTTGGCGGCCGCCGCAAGACATTCGCACGCCCGCCACAAGATATTGCCCCGCCCGCCGCAACAATTTGCCACGGGCGGGGCAAATTAGTTACCCTACGTCTCGCTCCCTGTTACATCCCGCCTGAATCCCTGTTCCCTCGGGGCTTTCCCCCTTTTTCCCCTAGTATAAAATTTCAGCGAGGATATTTCGCACTCGAAAAAGTCCATATATAATTTTGTTTTTTGCTGGCTTATTCGTATCTTTGCAGGAGAAATCTAAAACAAGGAGATATGGCAAAGAACAAAAGATTTATTTGGGAAAAAGCCCAGAACGGGCTCATGAAGGAAGTAAATGTTATTGTTGATGCTGAAACTGGTGTCAATTATTTGTTTGTAGTACATGGCTATGCCGGCGGCCTTACTCCGCTGCTCGACAAGAACGGAAAGCCAGTCATTACCCCACCCCATGAAATCATAGGTTGAAGACAAAAGTCTATCAGAGGACCTGTCCTCGTGATATAAAAAATGGAACATTCAGAACCGTCCCCGATTTTCAATGCTTTACGGCGACGGCGGTATGTTTAAACCAGAAAAGATATTAATGAGCGACTACAAAAACTGCGGCTATTGTTTGGTAGGCTCAATTATTATTTATACCTTTGCATGCTGTTAGCGTGCGGAGCTACTCAAGCTTAGCCTATTCGAGCAAGTTCGATGGGCTTTGCTTAATCGCAGCTTTAGCAGGCCGAAATTACAAAATGATTGTATGATGAAGAACAGAATTCTTGTCTTGTTGAGCTTTTGTGTGCTTGTCTGCAGACTGGCACTGGCTCAGGAATTTGAATATGAAGGCATCAAATACTCTTGCCTGACGGACACCACGGCCCAGGTGGGCTATAACTACGGAAACACGAAGGCGAAGGGCAATCTGGTGATTCCCGAATCTGTGACTTACGAAGGCCGGCAGCTGAAGGTGACGGCCATAACTGAATATGCGTTCGGCTTCTGTGATTCGCTGGAACGTGTCAGGCTACCCGAGACGATGAAAGAGCTGTCGAACGCGTGTTTTGCATGGTGTAAGAATCTGAAAGAGGTTGTACTTCCCAAGACGATGACGGTCATGGGTTACACCAATTTTCTGAACTGTACGGCTTTGGAGAGTTTCACGCTGCCCGATAGTCTGAGGACGCTTGGGGATGGCAATTTCGAAGGCTGTACGAAGTTGAAGGAATTCCATTGGAATGACGTGATTGGGTCGGTGGGCAACTACGAGTTTAACCGCTGCGAACGGTTTGAGGAGATGACTGTGCCGGCAACGGTTACCACGATAGGCAAAGGATGTTTCAAACAATGTACAGGTCTGCGTAGTGTGACTGTTCCGGCAACACTGAAAACGCTTGGCGAGGAGGTCTTTAGTGGGTGTACGGCGTTGGAAACGGTTAACTGGGAAGGCATCGCCCTTGCGGTCATTCCCGAAAGGGCGTTTGAGGGCTGTAAGAACCTGAAACAGCTGGATTTGCCGGAAACGGTGATTAGAATCGGTGCCAATGCCTTTGAGAGCAGCGGGTTGCAGTCGGTAGTGCTGGGTGCGAAGATGGAACGGCTGGGCTACGAGGCTTTCAAGAACTGCCGCAGTCTCGAGCGTGTCTATTTGCGCACTGACAAGTTGGACGAGCTAAACCGGTGGAACAACTATTTCTCTCCCCTTTCTTTCTATTTTGGAACATTGTACGTGCCTGAGGGTCAGAAGAACAAGTATCTGCACTTGGATTATTGGCAGCAGTTCTGTAATATAGCAGAGGAGAACACCAGCGGCACGGAATACTGTCTGATAGACGTCAAGACGAATGGTTACAATACCTTTGTGAACGATGAGGAAATCCTGTTCGAAAAACACTTGGAACAGACCAAGGACAGTAAGGTGGCCGTCCGCTTTACATTCAATAAGAACATGTTTGCCGATGGCACAACCCGTTACCTGAGAGGAATGACGGTCAACGGCGTCGAACGCTTGCAGGACTGCAAGGACGGCACGCTGGTCATTGACGTCGCAGAAGACCTTGACATCAGGGTAGATATCGGTTTCTACACAGCCTCGCTGGCCGTTTATCAGGATGAGTGCGGCGGACTGGAGTTTCTCTGCGAACGTGACAATGAGACCAACGTCACCATCATGCCCGCCGAAGGCTATCGCGCCACCATCTCGTATGGTCCGTGGATGAAGACCTACCCTTATGGCAATCCATGGAAGGAGACCTATACGGCTACCGACAGCCAGCCGAAGACCATTCAGATGTGGCCGAGTGACGATGTGGAAATCAAAGTAAAATACGAGAAGAAATGAGAACGAAGATACTATTGCTTTGTCTGCTCTTCGCAGGCAGCACTTTTGGAGCCGACTTCAAGCAAGGCTATATCAGTTATTCAATTACTTCGCCGACGACAGTCTGCGTGGTGGAAGTGAACATTGGAGAGGATACTGAGTGGGGTTTCTCGCCTCGCGATACTACGTGTTTCGAGATACCGGAGACCGTTGAGTACAATGGTCACCAACTGACGGTGACGGCCATTGGAAATACCGAATCTGGCTGGCAGCAGGTCTTTCTGACGCAGGTAGATAACATCGTACTGCCCAAGACCATTACGACGATAGGCGGCAATGCCTTCCGCTATTCCGGCGTGAAAAGCATCAACCTGCCTGACGGCATCAGGGCACTGGGTGAGAGTTGCTTCAAAGACTGCCGATTGGAGGAAATCCATCTGCCCGATAACCTGAAGGAGATTGGCGTAGAGGCCTTTGAAGGACTCCCGCTGAAGGAGATTCACTTTCCCAAGGGGCTGACGACCATCAAAAGAGAAGCTTTCCAAGGCTGTCAGAATCTGACGGAGATTGACTTGCCCGACAGCCTGCAAATCCTCGACTACGAGGTGTTCAGTGGTTGTTTGAATCTCCGAAAAGTCACCACCCACAGCAATCTGAAAAGCATCCGTTCCGGTTGCTTCGCATATTGTAGCAAGTTGACGACTGTCGTTCTGGGTGGAAAGATCGAAGAGTTAAGCGGATTCAACGGCTGTAGCGCCTTGGAGAGTTTCACCGTCCCAGAAGGTACACTAAGGGTTCTTTCCGAAGCCTTTGCCGGCTGTACGTCGCTAAAAGAAATTGTGCTGCCCAACAGTGTTTACGAAATGGGACAGCGTGTGTTCAGCAATTGCTCCAGTCTGACGGAGGTGACGCTGCCCAGAGCGATAAAATACATTCAGATGGGCATGTTCAGCTATTGTAAAAGCCTGAAGAGTCTGACCATTGGCGAGAATGTAAAGAATATAGCAGGTGATGCCTTCGAGGGCTGTGAGAGTCTCAGACACCTGACAGTTCGTGGACGTACGCCGAGTTCCTATGCTTCGTCGACGTTCTCGCAGGACATCCTCGACCTGTTTAATGAGGGTGAGCTCAGCATTCCCGCAGACAGCAAGGAGGCCTACGCCAAGGCTGACTTCTGGAAAAACTTCAAGCAGGTTACGGAGTACGACCCGGGAACGCTTTATCAGGCTGTTCCGCTGACTATTTGGCAGGGAGGCGGACGTGTCAGTTACAATGGGCAGCAATTCTCTGAAGGCGAGTCCTCGCTGCTCGTGCCGGAGGGAGAGCCGTTTACCCTTACCTTCCTGCCTGACGAAGGCAAGAGGGTGCGCGAAGTGGAGCAAAGGTATTCGGGAGGCACAGACTATCTGGGTAAGAACGTGAAGGACAACCAGCTGACCATCAGCACAATCAAGCCCGAGGGTGGAATCTGGGTGTTCTTCGGTGTAGCCCAAGCCAATCTCGACATTGTGCAAAATGAGATGGGGCGTGTACGCATTCTGGTAGATATCGACAAAACCTATGGCTGTCGCATCATCGAGGAAGAAGGCTGGCAGGTGCACAGCATCACTTACAATGGCGAGGACATTACCAACAAGGGCGGTAAGGAGAATTACATTCAGACACCCGTCGTCAAGGGCGATGCTGTTGTCCGCATTGCATTAGAACAAAGTCAGACGGGTATCACGAAACCAGAGCAAAACGGTATGAGGGTGTTGGGCGATGCAGAAGGCATTGTCGTTGAAAATGCCAAAGCGGGCGAACTCATCAACATCTATCGCCTGAACGGTCAACTGATCAAGAGTATCAGAAGTACGGGTAATAACGTGCACATCGCATTGCCATCTGGTGCGATATACCTTATCAAGACAGCAACAAAAACAATTAAGATACCAATGATAAAATAATAGTGTTAAAGTGAGCATTCAATCAGGGGGACAGGTACCCCTTAATCGCATTTTCACAATTTCTCTCAGCCCATAGGCATCTGCGGTTTTAAGGGTTATACATTATTTATATTGTCTTACGAAGATTGTCGGGATGCATACGCATGCTGTCAAGAAGTGCTTGGCATTGAACATCGAATTCTTCGCCAGAAAGCACATCACCACGTTCAAACTCCTGCTCCGACTCATCAAGATCGGACATAGCTTCCTCCCATGTCTGTAGTACGGGGGGAACGGCAGTTTGCTCCTCGATAGGCGCAATCAACTTTTCTGCCAACCACTTTCGATTGCTGGCCGTGAGCGAAAGACCTTGGAGGTAAGTCCAAAGGTTATTCATTGATACTGCATTCATCGGCTATTTGGTTTTATTTTCTGTCGGCAAGGACGGTGCAAACCGAACGCAATGGAACAAGTTCCATTTGCTGAGGTGTAGCCCGTTCCTCGCACGCTTTGCGTGCAAAGATAGTAAATTTACTTGTAACAACCAAAAGAATGCAGAAAAATTCGTTGTCTGTTTCAAGAATTGACTGAGTCCAGCCTCGTTTGCATCGTCGAACACACGGACCTCATTGACAACTACAGATGACAAAATAGGTGTAAGGAGAAGAAGAATCGGGCATCTGGGGCGATTCAGTGCGTTATGATGAATGATTATTGGTGGAAAGATGGCGATAATTGGAAAAAACTTTGTAACTTTGCAGCCCAAAAGGAAGACAAATAAACAAAGTTTAAGATTATGGCAAAGAAAGCACTTTTGATGATTCTCGACGGATGGGGAATCGGTAAGCATGGTAAGGGTGACGTGATTTTCAATACTCCCACACCTTATCTCGATTTGTTGACAGCCACTTCGGCTCACTCTCAGCTCATGGCCTCTGGTGAGGACGTTGGTTTGCCCGATGGACAGATGGGTAACTCTGAGGTGGGTCACCTCAATATTGGTGCTGGTCGTATTGTATACCAGGACCTCGTAAAGATTAACCGTGCCTGCAAGGATGGCTCTATCATGGAGAATCCTCAGGTGAAGGCTGCATACACCTACGCCAAGGAGAACAACAAGAAGCTGCACCTGATGGGTCTGACCTCTGACGGTGGCGTACACTCAAGCCTCGACCACCTCTTCAAGCTCATCGAGATCGGTAAGGCTTACGGATTGAAGAATCAGGTGCTTGTACATTGCTATATGGACGGTCGTGATACTGACCCCAAGAGCGGTAAGGGCTTTATCGAGCAGGTCAGCAAGGTTTGTGCTGACAACGATGCTGCTATCGCTTCTATCGTTGGTCGTTTCTACGCGATGGACCGCGACAAGCGTTGGGAACGCGTGAAAGAGGGTTACGACCTGATTGTAAACGGTACTGGTAAGCAGGCTACCGATATGGTTCAGGCCATGCAGGAGTCGTACGACGAGGGCGTAACCGATGAGTTCATCAAGCCTATCCACAATGCCAGCGTGAATGGTTGTATCGAAGAGGGCGATGTTGTTATCTTCATCAACTTCCGTAACGACCGTGCCAAGGAGATGACCATCGCTCTGACACAGGAGGATATGCCAGAGCAGGGCATGAAGACGATTCCTGGCCTGCAGTACTACTGCATGACGCCATACGATGCTAACTTCAAGGGCGTTCACATCCTCTTCCCTAAGGAGAACGTGGAGGACACGCTGGGTGAGTATCTCTCCAAGCAGGGCAAGAAGCAGCTCCACACCGCTGAGACTGAGAAGTACGCTCACGTGACGTTCTTCTTCAATGGTGGTCGCGAGGCTCCTTACGAGGGTGAGGATCGTATTCTGGTTCCTTCTCCGAAGGTGGCCACCTACGATCTGAAGCCAGAGATGAGCGCTTACGAGGTGAAGGATAAGCTGGTGGCAGCTATCAACGAGAATAAGTACGACTTCATCGTTGTGAACTTCGCCAATGGCGATATGGTAGGTCACACTGGTATCTACAACGCTATTGCTAAGGCTGTTTGGGCAGTTGACAACTGCGTGAAAGATGTAATCGAGGCTGCTAAGGCCAACGACTACGAGGCTATCATCATTGCCGATCACGGTAATGCTGACAACGCTATCAACCCCGATGGTACACCTAACACCGCCCACTCACTGAACCCCGTTCCTTTCATCTATGTCACCAACAACAACTCGGCTACGGTGAAGGATGGTCGTCTGGCTGACGTGGCTCCTTCTATCCTGCACATCATGGGCTTGGAGCAGCCTTCAGACATGACGGGTGAGAACCTGATTACGGATTAAAACGTAAGACACGATAAGAAAAGAAAGGTTTGCCAAGCGGCAAACCTTCTTTTTGTTAGATGGCCTTAGAAACTGCGAAGCCAGGCTTTCAGTTCGAGCATCATCTCGAAGTGGTAGGTAAACGACTGGCGGATGCCAAAGCCGTGACCTCCAGAGGGATAGATGTGCATCGAGGTGGAAACACCATGAGCATTGAGCTGCTCGTAGTAGTTCAGACTGTTTGCGGGAGGCACAGCACGATCGTCGTGGGCTAATGCGAGGAAACAGCGAGGGCTATTCTTCGTGATGTGCTGCTCGTTGCAGTACTCGTTGACCAACTTCTGCTTAGGACTTTTTCCTAACAGATTGTCGCGCGAGCCCTGATGGGTAATGCCCTGTTCCATCGAGATGACAGGATAGAACAATATTTGGAAATTGGGCATCGCGTCGCTGGTGGCATGGGTGGCAACGGTAGATGCCAAATGTCCGCCAGCCGAGAAGCCCATGATACCTACATCGTTGGGGTTGATATGCCAAGCCTCTGCATTTCTCCTCACTAGGCGCATCGCCTCTTCGGCATCCTCGGCAGGAACAGTATAGTTGCCATGAGGCATGCGGTACTTCAACACAATGAGGGCGATACCCTGTTCGTTGAAAAACGGTGCCCACTCGAATCCTTCGTGCTGCATGGCCAGATGGGTGTAACCGCCTCCAGGACAGCACACGATGGCACGTCCTGTGGCCTTCTTTTCGTTGGGCAGAAAGACGGTAACCTTCGCCGTGTCTTTTGCGTCACCACTACTGGTTCGTGGACCGTCAGGCCACAGATTCATTTCGGTGCCCTTTTGGGCTGATGCCATTGTCGATGCGAACATCATGAGGAAAAACAATACTTTTTTCATAAATTATTAGCTTTATTGCTTGCAAAGGTACAAAAAATTAAGAATTAAGAATTAAGAATTAAGAATTATTTCGTATCTTTGCCCTCAAAATACGATAAAAACTTTTGAACTATGAATAAAAAGATTCTTTCTTTACTCTTTGTAACGTGCCTGACGATGGGAGCTCAGGCCAAGGTGAAACTGCCCCATTTGGTGGGTGACAACATGGTAATTCAGCAACAGACGGACGTCCGTCTGTGGGGTTGGACCAAGCCAGGCAAGAAGGTAATTGCCACTACGTCGTGGAGCAATGAACGTAGTGAGGCGAAGGCCGACAAAGCGGGTCGTTGGCTGTTGACGGTAAAGTCGCCCAAGGCCAGCTACGAGCCGTTGTCAATAACCTTCGACGATGGTGATGGACAGGTAACCATTCAGAATGTGCTGGCTGGTGAAGTATGGGTTTGTGCTGGTCAGTCGAATATGGAGATGCCTGTCAAAGGTTTTGGTAACTGCCCCTTACTGAACTACAACCAGGAGGTAATCAATGCCGCAGGTAAAAGGCAGGTGCGCTCTGCTAAGATTCCAAGCATCATGCGCATGACTCCTCAGGAGGATGCCGATACCGAGTGGCGCGAGTGTTCGCCCCAAACCGTTGGCGAATTCTCTGCTACGGGCTATTTCTTCGCCAAGGTCGTCAATCAGGCCCTCGATATTCCCATCGGACTCATCGAGGCCAACAAGGGTGGCAGTCGTGTGGAGAGTTGGCTGACCAAGGAGAATCTGGAGAAATACACCCAGGAACCAACGGACACGATGGGTATTGTGAACTTCAAGAAAGAGTGGGACTACCATCGCGCTTTGGTTTGGGGTAACGGAACGTTCAACCCCATCCTGAACTATACCGTCAAGGGCATTCTGTTCTATCAGGGTTGTTCGAATGTGGGCGATCCAGGCAACCAGTACTCGGAGCGTCTGAAACTGTTGGTGGAGCAGTGGCGCTCGCAGTTTAAGCTGGGCGAGATTCCTTTCTATTTCGTGCAGATTGCCCCCTACGATAGTGGCGACAAGCAGGGCACATGGAATGCCTTGTTGCAGGAGCAGCAGTTCCGTGCTTCACAGATTATTCCCAACAGCGGACTGGTTTGTACCAACGATGCCGTCTATCCGTATGAAGGCACTCAGATTCATCCGGCCCAGAAGCAGAAGGTGGGCGAGCGCTTGGCCTTCCTGGCTCTGAACAAGACCTACGGCATGAGTAGTGTCATCTGCGAGAGCCCGTCGTATAAGGATATGAACATCAAGGGCGACACCATCATGCTGCACTTCAACAACGAGTGTGGTGCCATCAGTCGTTTCGAGAATATAGAAGGTTTCGAAGTAGCAGGCAGTGATCGTGTGTTCCATCCTGCAAAAGCAAGTCATTTCTGGCAGCCTGGTGGAGGCTATTGGGACGAGTGCATCGTGGTTTCCAGCCCTGAGGTCAAGGAACCTGTGGCTGTGCGCTACTGCTTCCGCAACTGGCAGTTAGGCAATCTGGCCAATGCTGGCGGACTGCCTTTGTTCCCGTTCAGAACAGACAACTGGTAAATGGAGCATCCTTTAGAAAAGTTCAAATATTGTCCTGTCTGTGGCAGCAGTCATTTTGAGGTCAACAACTTCAAAAGCAAGAAGTGTCAGGATTGCGGGTTTACGTACTATGCAAACCCCTGTTCTGCTACGGCTGCTTTTATTGTCAACGACAAGCAGGAGATGCTGGTGGTGCGACGTGCTAAGGAACCTGCCAAGGGGACGCTCGACCTGCCTGGTGGTTTCGTCGACATGGGCGAAACGGTAGAACAGGGAATGCGTCGCGAAATCAAGGAGGAAACCGGACTCGGCATCGAGGAAATCCAGTACCTCTTTTCCTCGCCCAATGTCTATCTGTATAGCGGCATGGGTGTCCACACGCTCGACATGGACTTCTTGGTTCCTGTGCACGGCGATGTCCCTGCCATCAAAGCTGCTGACGATGCTGCTGAGGCGCTTTGGATTCCCATCACGGAGGTCAATCCTGACGAGTTTGGTCTGACCAGCATCCGTAATGCTGTCATTCGTTTTTTGCAAGAATACAAATAATATGAGGAAGTTTATTGTTTTAAGTATTCTGTCGCTGGTGTGCATCGGCATAGGAGCACAGCGAGTACAGAAGATGTCGCGCGACATCCGCCAATTAGTGAATCAGACAACTTCGCAAGGGCATCGGGCTTCAAGTGTCAAACTGCCTGAAACGGTTCGTGCGATGATTCGCTTTAATGGCGACGCTGAGGCAGTGATGGACCAATACTATTGCAAGGCCATCACACATATTGGCGACATTTATATTGCCGATATACCTGTCAGCCAATTGAAGGCGCTGGCTAACGACAGCCAAGTACAGCGCATCGAGAACCACCAGGGTGGTAAGGTGCTGATGGACGTTGCTCCCAAGTGGATCAACTCTCCTGCCATCTACGAAGATGCCCGTCTGCCACAGGCCTATACGGGCAAGAGTGTCTTGTTGGGCATCATTGATGTGGGACTGGAGCCGACGCATCCGAACTTCTATACTGCTGACGCTACGACCTTGCGAGTAACCCGTTTTCTGGATCAGTTTGCTGCCGACGACGAACAATACGGTCAGTCCATCGACTTGGGGCGCGAATACACCACCGAGGCAGACATCAAGGGCAAGGGTTATGCTGGCGACAGCTATCGTAACTTTCACGGCACCCACTGTTTAGGTATTTCAGCAGGTTCTGGTCATACGACGCCTTATCGTGGTGTAGCTTACGAGGCTGAGCTAGCCGCAGCCAATTCGAGTGTGGCTGGTGATTCCAATTTCGGTTCTGCCAACGAACTCGCGCTGATGAAGTACCTCTTCGACTATGCCGACGAGCGCCAGATGCCGTGCGTCATCACCTATAGCATTGGCTTTAACGCCTTGCCTAACGACTGTGTGCTCTTCGAAGAGGGCATCTCACAGCTGGTAGGTCCAGGGCATATCTTAGTGGCAGCAGCAGGTAATGAAAGCCACAAACTTGATTACGTCTGCAAGCCAAAGGGTATGGCGGCAGCTGGTACCTCTCTGCAGGATGACACAGACGGGATGGCCTTTCTCTACAGCAAAGACCCATTTACGCTGAAAGTTATCAGCAAACACAAGATATCTGTGAATGGTTCGCTGAAGGGCGACTCGCTGGTCTACACACCCACCGAAGGAAAGGTAGAGAAACAATTGGCTGGCAAGGCTGTAGTGGTGGAGAAAGTCGATACTTGCTACACCATAACCTTCACTCGCGACTCTACAGATACTGATGATGGTACCATGTTGTTCGTCATTGAAGGAGAGGACAGCTTTGTACAAATGGTGGTAGATATGAGACAAGCCTTTACCAACGATACAGAGACCGATCCGCGTTGCGGCAACGCCACCAACGATCATAACGTAGGCCTGCCAGGTTGTCTGCCCAGCGTTGTGACAGTAGGAGCCCTGAATGGGCGAGAGAAATTCGTCAATATCAAAGGAGACACCATTGCAAGTTGGGGCGTAATGTCAAACGAAGGCACTATCGCTTTCTTCTCATCGCAAGGCCCGACCCTCGATGGACTTGTCAAGCCCGATGTGGTGACGCCAGGCATCAATATCCATGCTTCTGCCAATAGCCACTATGAGGAGGATTATGGTGCAGTATTAGTGGCTAAAAGCATCTTTGAAGATCGCGAATATCCGTGGATAGCCATTTCCGGCACTTCGATGGCTACGCCTTGCATGGCGGGTATCGTTGCCCTGTGGCTGCAGGCTAACCCCCAGTTGTCGCCAGATGACGTGAAACGCATCATTCGTGAGACGAGTCATCCTCTGGGCGACGGGATTCCCAACAACACCTACGGTTATGGTCTTGCTGATGCTTACGCAGGTATTCTGAACATTCTCGGATTGCCAACAACCATCAAGAATCTCTCGCAACACCAGCCTTCGGCGCTGACCATCAGACCTGCTGACGGAGGCATCCGTCTGTCGTTCGACAAAGCACCCGCCAAACCTTTTACCGTTCGCGTGTATGCTGTGTCGGGTCAGTTGCTGGGCGAGCAGGTTGTGCGTCCTACTGCTTCGAAAGATTATCTTCTGCCCCTCAGCAATGCCTCTGGCATCTGCGTCGTGCAGGTCAATAGTCCAGAACAGGGCGTTACGGGCTCGGAACTGATTAGGAAATAATAACACAAAACTAAAATACTATGAGAAGATTATTATTAGTAACCGCCATCCTGATGGCTAACGTAATGACAATGAGTGCAGCGAAACAGAAAGTAACCATCAATCGCATTGATCCTACCGACTGGTATGTGGGTATGAAGAATCCCTCGCTACAGTTGATGGTGTATGGCAATAACATTGCCAGCGTAAAGGAAGTGACCACCGACTATCCTGGTGTCGTTATTGACAGTGTGGTGCGACTGGATTCGCCCAACTACCTATTAGTATATATGAACCTGCGCGAAGCTCAGGCTGGTACGATGACGCTGAAGTTCGATAAGCTGAAGGCGAATTACACGTTGAAGCAGCGCGAGATGGCTGGTTCAAAACGCAAGGGATTCACCAATGCCGATGTGCTCTATATGCTCATGCCCGACCGCTTTGCACAGGGCGCAGGACATAATCCGCAGGTGAAGGGTATGCGTGCTTATAAGGAAGACCGCACGCAGCCTTCGTTGCGTCATGGGGGCGACCTGAACGGTATTCGCGAACACCTCGATTACTTCAATGAGCTGGGTGTGACGGCTCTGTGGCTGACTCCTGTGTTGGAGAACGACTCGCCAGACGACGAACGCGGTTTTTCCACTTATCACGGCTATGCGACGACGGACTATTATCGTGTAGATCCGCGTTTTGGCACCAATGAGGACTATCGTCGCTTGTGTGACGAGGCTCACGCAAAAGGCTTGAAGGTGGTAATGGATATGATTTTCAACCACTCTGGTTTCGAGCATCCCTGGACGCTCGATATGCCTACGAAGGACTGGCTGAATCTGCCCCAGTGGCTCGTCGAGTCGAAAGGTACTTCGCAGGCAGAGGGAACCAGTTTCCTGCAAACGTCGTATAAGCTGACTCCTGTGATGGATCCCTATGCTGCGAAGGTGGATCTGAAGGAGACTACCGAGGGTTGGTTCGTGCCTACGATGCCTGACCTGAACCAGCACAATCCTCACCTGATGCGCTACCTCATCCAGAACTCGAAGTGGTGGATTGAGACGGTGGGTATCGATGGCATCCGTATGGACACCTATCCGTATGCCTATGCTGACGCAATGGCCCAATGGATGAAGGAACTCGACGAGGAGTATCCCAACTTCAACACTGTTGGCGAGACGTGGGTGACGGAGCCTGCCTATACGGCTTCGTGGCAGAAGGATTCGAAACTGTCGAAGAACAATTCGTATCTGAAGACCGTCATGGACTTCTCGTTCTACGATAAGCTCAATCAGGCGAAACACGAAGAGACTGACCCCTGGTTCTCGGGCTTGAACCGCCTCTATAATTCGTTCGTTTACGACTATCTGTATCCCAATCCGAAGAGTGTGATGGCCTTCATCGACAACCACGATACGGACCGCTTCTTGGGTAACGGCAAAGACAGCCTCGCTTTGAAGCAGGCTCTCGCCTTGCTGCTTACCATTCAGCGCATTCCACAGCTGTATTACGGTACGGAGATTCTGATGAACGGCACCAAGGAGATTACAGATGGTAACGTGCGCAAGGACTTCCCTGGCGGATTCCCTGGCGACGAGCATAATGCCTTCACTCGCGAAGGTCGCACCAAGGCCGAACAGCAGATGTTCACGTGGCTCTCGCGCCTGCTCCATTGGCGCAAGGGCAACGACGTTATCACCAAGGGCAGCCAGACGCAGTTCATCCCCTTTAATGGCATCTACGTCATCGCCCGCCAGTATCAGGGCAAGACCGCTCTCACCGTCCTCAACGGCACCAGCAAAGCTGCCACGATGGAGGTGAAGCGCTATCAGGAGGTCATTGGCTCTGTCACTCGTGCAAAGGACGTTCCCACAGGTCGCTACTATGACCTCTCGAAAGACCTGACGCTGAAGCCCCGCCAGTCGTTGGTATTAGAATTCTAAGGTATGAAAAAGTTCGTGTTATTATGTATTGCTGTTTGGTCGCTGACGGCGGTCCAAGCGCAAACGGTAAAGGAAGTAAAAGACAGCATAAAGGCTGCCACGAAGGCTGGTAACGTCAAGGCGATGGCCTCGACAGTGAAGGGAGCCTTCGCTGCCAAATCGGCAAAGGCCGAGGAGCTTGTCGATACCTGGGTATACGTGGAACCTGCCGTGCTTTCCACATCGAACAGAATGCTGTTGAAAATGGCAGGGAACGCTGTGGCCCATAAACTGGAGAAGATGGTTCGCGACTATTTCAATCGCGCCCATGTGACAGCAGAGAATACGTTTTTCACCTTTAACCATAACGGCACTTACAGCCGTTCCCTGTCCGGACAGAAGGCTTCGGGCACTTGGATGACGGCTGGCGAACAGGTGCTGTTAGCTGTTAAGAACGTCCAGACGGTAGCTATGATTTCCCACATGGAGAACGACACGCTGACGCTTGTTGCCGACCTGTCGAAAACCCTGTCGGATATCCAGAAGCTGGGTGGATTCTCCGACAGCAAGGCAAACAACACCTTACTCAAACTGTCGAAGCGCCTGAAAGGTCTTAAAGTCGGTTTCCTGTTAGCCCGCAGAAAACAATAATCAAGGCATTCTATGATCATTTTTTGAGTATAAACTGAGAATTCGCTGACCTGTTTTACGCTCCGGGCGGAGAATGTCTCTGCGCCGTCCGTAACACAAAAGGTACGGTTCCTTTTGTGTACTTTTATCCCCCGAGATTCGGGGGAATTTTGTTATTTTTTTCCAAAAGTTTTGCAGATAAGAAAAGTTTGTTTATCTTTGCATTTGATATCCACAATTACTCCCCATGAGCAGAGGACATAGCGACGACTATTACTATCGAGAGAGCAAGAGGTTGCGGGCAGAAGTCTTGCAACAGGCAGAGGCATTAAAAGGCCAGCCTCTTAGGGCTGTCGTCGAAAATGGCATCACGATGGAAGTGGAAGTGACAAAGTCTGACCTGCGAACTTTGGTTGGCAAAAGTACACGCGACAATAAGTTTAATGCCATCAAAAACGCCTTAGCACGCGACATTATTGGTTATTTGACTAAGGCTGAATACCTTGGTTGGCGAACTGTCGTTGAGGGTAAGCACCCCGAAGCGGCCTATTTTGCATACTACAGCAGGGAACTGGGCGTAAGAACCATTTTATGCATGCGCCGAATGGCTGACGGTGGCCTGTTCAAGCCATACGCCATCATATCGCAGCAGATGTTTGATGCAGAGGTAGGGAATTTACAAAAAGGAACTCCGTTTTAATGGGTCGCTTGCCAGAGCAACTGGGGCTCCCACCCTAAACGGAGTTTAAAAGTGCTTCTATTTTAGTAAGTCGCTTGCCAGACCAACTGGGGCTCTTACCCTAAACAGGTTCCTTTCGTGCTGCAAAGATACGAATAAACGAGTAAACTACCAAATAAATCGCTATTTATTTTTAGTTTTGTAACATATTCGAATTTACCCTCCCTTCCTCCCGTTTTCGCTCGGAAGCCCTTTGTACAAACGCGCTGGGGCACGGGAGGGATTTTCGTTATTCCTCCCGTCTCCCTCCCGTTTTTCATCATTGAGCCTCCCATAATACACAAAAGGGAAGGAAAAATCAGTACACAACACATAATGTAAGAGGGAAGGCTAGGGACCCAAAAAGGGAGGGTAACGGGAGGGACTTTGTTTTTCCCTCCCGTCCGTCAACCCCAGTAAATAAAGGGGTTCCGAGCAAAAACGGGAGGAAGGGAGGGACTTTTCGAAAAATTCTTTTTTTCAAGAAAAGTCGATACTAGGGATGGACAAAACACATACTACAAGCAAGCTCTCAGTCAGCCTAATGCAAACTCTGAGTCCGAAGGCTTCGGACTGAGAGTCCGCAAGGACGGACTAAAGTTTCCTTCCCCTTTGTTGCAGAAAGGTGCCGCCTAAAAGGTTGTCAGCGCCTATGTAAAAGGTAGGAAGGTTGCTTGCAAAGTTAAAACTAAGGCAACGTTTGATAAAACTACGACAACGTTTGTTAAATCTAAGGCAATGATTGATAAAACTACGGCAACGTTTGATAAAACAAAAATAAATTCGTAACTTTGCAGAGACAGACAACGAAAAAGCGTTTCGCGTGGACGACAAAAGATATATTCAGCGCCTGATTAGCGAGGGCGAACATCAGCAGCAGGACTTTAAGTATAAGGTGGAGGATGCTGTGAAGCTGGCCAAATCGGTATCGGCATTTGCCAATACGGATGGCGGGCGGCTGTTGATAGGTGTTCGCGACGACGGACACATGTCGGGCGTTCGCGACGAAGAGGAAATCTACATGATGCACCAGGCGGCCTACCGCTATTGTCGTCCGCAGGCCAGCATCA
>JAEEGG010012288.1_pt1 | contig 18504 bp, 12 predicted proteins | sample 9134161 | NCBI WGS metagenome assembly JAEEGG01 (sample SAMN16246543, study PRJNA631951) | gut metagenome | biome: gut microbiome; feature: rumen; material: CR-attached | host: Bos | place: Iran: Karaj | collected 2018-10 | reverse complement strand
ACACGAGGAAATAGACCTTAAGAACCCGGCCACCAATCACGAGAATGCCGGATTTACCGACCAGGAAAGGCAGAAAATGACTGAATTGCTTTCTGCTGGCTTCGTGGACTCGTTCCGCCATTTCTATCCGGACAAGACAGATGCCTACTCGTGGTGGAGCTACCGGATGCGTGCTCGCGAAAGGAACGTTGGATGGAGGATAGACTATTTCATCGTGTCTGAGAACATAGCCGGCCGTATGAAAGATGCTGCGATCCACAGCGAGTTCGAGGGGTCCGACCACTGCCCGGTTTCCCTCGATATCGATATTTGAAAAGAGCGGGATATTTGGTATTTTTGTAAGGATAAAGACATCTCATAGTATATAATCATAAAACAACAATAATGATAAAGATCGATTTGACTGGCTGCAAGTCTTTTGAAGAAAAAAGAGAGCAGTATCTGGAAAAGGCCCTGGCGGCTTATGACGTACTTGAAAGCGCCGAAGGCGCAGGCAATGATTTCCTTGGATGGAACCATCTTCCCTCGGAGATGCCCCAGCAGCTTCTTGATGACTGCAAGGCAGTGGCCAAGAGCTGGCTTGACAAGAAAGTCAATCTGGTAGTGGCTGTAGGTATCGGAGGTTCATATCTGGGAGCCAAGGCTGCCATCGCCGCGCTTTCACATAATTTCTCCGTCAATCTGGACCAGGCGCCAGTGCAGGTGGTTTTCGCAGGCAATACGCTCAGCGAGGATTATCTGGCTGACCTTATGGACCTGATGAAGGTACGCAATGTTGCTGCTGTAGTCATTTCCAAATCCGGCACTACCACCGAGCCTGCCGTTGCTTTCAGGATCATCAAAGGCTACATTGAAGAGAAATACGGCAAGAAAGAGGCAGCCGAGAGGATAGTGGCCGTGACGGACAAAGCACGTGGCGCTCTCAAGACACTTGCAACCAGCGAAGGCTACAAGTCATTTGTCATCGAAGACAATATCGGAGGCCGTTATTCAGTGCTGACTCCCGTGGGCCTCGTTCCCATTGCAGCCGCCGGCTTTGACATCGACGCCTTGCTTGCGGGAGCACGCGACATGGAAGCTCTCTGCAGCCGCAAGACGAAAGACAACCCTGCCATCCAGTATGCAGCAGCAAGGAACTGCCTGTACGATGAAGGCAAGAAGGTAGAACTGCTTGTCAATTACAATCCCAAACTCGTCTATTTCAGCGAGTGGTGGAAGCAGCTTTTCGGAGAGAGCGAAGGCAAGGACGGAAAGGGTCTGTTCCCAGCATCTGTCAGTTATACGACCGACCTCCATTCAATGGGACAGTATGTCCAGGAAGGAGAGAGGGTTATGTTCGAGACCGTGGTGAGCGTGAAGAATCCTGCCCGCAAGGTCGAGATCCCTTCTGACGGCGACAACCTCGACGGCCTGAACTATCTTGCCGGCAAGAGGGTGGAATATTGCAACGAAAAGGCTATGCTCGGCACCCGCCTGGCACACATCGACGGCGGCGTTCCGCAGATTATGGTGGAAACCGAAACTCTCGATGCATACCATCTCGGAGGACTCTTCTACTTCTTCGAGAAGGCTTGCGGCATCAGCGGCTACGTGCTTGGCATCAATCCGTTCAACCAGCCCGGCGTCGAGGCTTACAAGAAAAATATGTTCGCCCTCCTCGGCAAACCGGGATACGACGAACTAGCAAAAGAACTTGCCAAGAGACTGTAATACCCGTTCCCATACTTGGTCAATGCTTTCCTATACCAGATCGCGAAGCATTACGTGAGCGAATATGACGGTGACTTGAAGGACGTTTGTTTCGTCTTTCCAAGTCGCCGTTCAAGTCTGTTTTTCCGCAAATACCTGGGCCTGTGCAGTTCCGGACCTTTATTCTCTCCGGAACTTCTGACCATCAGCGACCTGTTCGACCGTCTGTCAACCTATGCCAGGGCAGACAAGATTGAGCTCGTCGCCATACTCTACAAGCATTATACGGAGCTTGGCGAGGTTGCCGGACTTGTCTGCGACAACTTTGACGAGTTCGTCTATAAGGCCGACACGCTTCTTTCAGATTTCAATGACGTAGACCAGTACAATGTGGACGCCGAAAGCCTGTTCACCAATGTACGGGACCTGGAAAGCATTACGGCAGACTATGAATATCTGAGCGAAACCCAGAAGGAAGCCATACGCAATTTCTGGAAGATCACTCTCGACAATTCCTCCCGGCTGCCCGGGAAGATGCGGTTCCTGCAGGTCTGGAACGTCCTCGGCCCGCTGTATGAAGCATTCAGGGCAGATTTGGCGTCGCGAGGAATTGCCTATGACGGGATGATTACCCGCGAAGTGGCCCTGATGGCAGAAAATCACGATGACAGGCTGGAAGAAGTCCTTGCGAAATACGACCGCATTGTATTCGTAGGACACAATGCCCTCAGCGTTTGTGAAAGGAAACTTTTCAACTATGTCCGAAACTCGGGAAAGGGCGACTTCTACTGGGATTTCAACGGAAATCTGCTGCGTGACGGCAACAACAAGGCCTCGAAGTTCATCTCTGAGTACATAACTGAATATCCTTCGAGATATGAACTCGACGACAAGTCGGACAGCTATCCTGAGGTGGAAGTGGTCAGCGTGCCGTCTGCTATCGGTCAGGCGAAGAAGACTGCGGATTACTTGCACGGAATGAACCCGGACGATACGGCCATAGTTCTTCCTGACGAATCGTTGCTGATGCCTCTTCTCAATTCAGTTCCGGAGGAAATCAGAAAGATAAACGTGACTATGGGATATGGCCTGGCCAACAGTGCCCTTGCCGCCCTGATGTCTTCACTTGGGCCGCTACAACTGAACAAAAGGTCCCGTAATGGCGAGACGTCATTCTACCACAAGGATGTCACTGCTGTCCTGTCGCATCCTTTCGTGCTGAACGCCTGTGCCGATGAGGTTAAGGCCCTGCAGACAAAGATCAACCTGAACAACCTTGTCCAGGTTCCGGCAGGAATCCTCTGCGATGGCCAGCCGGAGCTGCTGTCGGCCATTTTCCAGCCCGTGAATGAGGTGGCGGCCGTATATGAGTGGCAGTTGCATGTCATTGAACTGCTTGCAGGACGCATCTCCGACCTGGAAAAGGAATTCGCATACGGCTATTTCAAGGCCATCAGCCATATACGCGACTTGCAGATTCCATATCTCGACAAACTTGAGACATATTTCCATTTCCTGAGGCAGATCACTGCACGGCTGAACGTGCCGTTCAGGGGAGAACCGCTGCACGGCCTCCAGATTATGGGTCCCCTTGAAACCAGGGCGCTGGACTTCGAAAACATCATAATCCTCTCGGTAAACGAAGGAACCTTCCCGGCAAAGAACCAGATTGATTCATATATACCGTATTCCCTGCGCAGGGGCTTCGGTCTGCCTACGCCCGAATTGTTCGACAGCATCTCGGCATACCACTTCTACCGCAGCATATACCGGGCCCGCAAGGTCGTGCTGATGTATGACAGCCGTACCTTCGGCGTGCACAGCGGAGAGCCTAGCCGCTTCATAATGCAGCTCAAGCACCATTACACCCAGGTGCCGCTCGTAGAGAAAGTGTGCACCTACACCATCAGTCCTGCAGAGCGGGGTATAACTTCAGTAGCAAAGGATGCAGAAGTTATGAAGCAGCTCCAGAATGTCTATGTGGACGAAAGGCACAGTTTCTCGGCATCCAGTCTCAACGACTATATGAGCTGTCCGCTCAAGTTCTATTACACAAAGGTCAAGGGCATAAAGGAAAGCGAGAAAGTGGACGAGAGTTTTGAGTCAGGGCCGTTCGGTACGGCTTTCCACAGCATACTGGAAAAACTCTACGAACCTTACAAGAACGAAATCATCAGTCCGGAGATCATCGGCAGGATGCTGGGCGAAAAAGATAAGCTTGACACCCTCATACGTTCGCAGCTCGACGTCGCCTTCAGGTACAACGGCCTCCCCATCACAGGCAAGAGGCTTGTTACTTTCGAGATGCTCAAAAAGATAGTGGTGAAGACTCTTGAATACGACAAGGAATATGCTCCATTCACATACCTTGACGGAGAATGCAAGATCTACGCTGATCTTGACGTAGACGGCGTGAAAGTGAACCTGATGGGTATAATTGACCGCCTCGACAGCAAGGCCGGGGATGTGAGGATAGTTGACTACAAGACAGGCGGCATCAAGCTGCATCCTGTCAAAGACAATGACGAAAAGATTGTGGAAAAGCTGTTCGATGTGGAACTGGGGAACAATCGTCCATATTCTTCTTTCCAGATGTATCTGTATGCCTATCTTATGGCAAGATACAAAACAGGTACTCTGGCAGAAGGCGGACTCGGTTCCGGGAAGGCAGAAGAGACGGATATCTGCGTCTACCAGTTGAAGGAAATGTTCAGCTCGAGCCTCAGAACCTTCCGAAGCAATGATGCGATGCTGAGGTTGTTCGAGGAGAAACTCAGGACCCTTATAAGAGAAATATTGTCTGAAGGAGAATTTGTCGCCCGTCCGGCAGGCTCTTCAGACCATAAGTGTGAGTATTGTCCGGTAAGGATACTTTGCAGTTATTAGAAATGGCGAAGGTCGACATATACAAGGCATCGGCGGGCAGCGGCAAGACGCATACCCTCACACAGCAGTATCTGAGATATCTGCTGCAGTCTGGCGATCCTGATGCATACAGGCATATCCTCGCCGTAACCTTCACCAACAAGGCTACGGACGAGATGAAGCAACGTGTGCTGGAGACTCTGTCGAAAGAGGCGCAGAACGACAGCGAAGAGGGCCGTAAGGCACGTAGAGTTCTGATAAGCATACTGCACGATTACTCCAATTTCTCGATAACCACCATTGACAAGTTCTTTCTACAGATTATACGTGCCTTTGCCAGGGAAATAGGACAGAACGGATCCTATCGCGTAGAGCTGGATGAAGCTTCAGTGATAGGAGCTTCCGTAGATTCGATGCTTGACTCTCTTGACGAAGAAGAAAATGCCGCATTGCTCAAATGGATGGTGGCATATGCGCTGGAATCTGTGGAAAAAGGTGGCTCGTATGATATCGCGTCCAGCCTGAAAGAGTTCGGCAAACTCTTCCTTCAGGAAGATTTCAGGATAAAGAAAGGGCTTCCCGGAATCTCATTCGTACAAGACAGGAGCGCCATTGAACGTGCCCGTTCTAATGCAGCCGAAAGAATAAAAAAATTCAAGGATGAGACCTCACATAAAAAATCCGTGAGCGATTATGAAAAAAGGCTTTACGAGACGGACAATGTCGTTTTCAATTCCATAGGCATAATGGGTATCTCCAGCGATATTTACGCCCGTATGACGGATATCCTCAGGGAGAAGAATCTCGTTATGCTGTCTGAGTCGAAGGAGACGATACGCAAACTGATTGATGATTCCGACGCTCCGTTCATCTATGAAAAAGTCGGGAACCGCTATGACCATCTGATGCTCGACGAGTTCCAGGACACGTCCCGTGTGGAATGGCAGAATTTCCTGCCCCTGTACCGTGAAAGCCTTGCGAAAGGTAAGGACTGTATGATTGTGGGAGACATAAAGCAGAGCATTTACCGCTTCAGGGGCTCCGAATGGGAAACTCTCAACAGTGGAGTCGCAAATGATTTCGACGAGTCGCAGACCAATTTTGAAACACTCAGGGTCAACCGGCGCAGTTTCCGCAATATCATCAGATTCAACAATTTTCTATATGGCCGGATAAAGGAATGGCTTCCCGATGAGTTTGCAGATAAGGTTTCCGAATTATACCAGGATGCTAAGCAGGAAGAATGGAAGGAGCCCGAAGGCTATGTGAAAATCCAGCTGGAGGATTATGTCCAGAAGCCTGAGTTCAGGGCCCGTGCGCTGGAGTGGCTGGTGCCGGCAGTCCAGGAGCTGCTGTCGCAAGGCTTTCCTGCAGGCAGCATAACGGTCCTGACAAGGGATAACAAGCAGGTGTCGGCAGTGGCGCAGAAACTACTTTCAGAAGGATATGCAGTCATCACCGACGAATCTTTGCTGGTGTCCGGCAGCCCTCAAGTGCAGAAAGTAGTGGCAGTGCTGAAATATCTCAGCTCCGGGACCGACGATATCTGCAACGAGCAGCTGCGTCAGCTGGGCGTCGACCTCAGCCGGTCGGCATCTGCAGAAGGGGCCTTGTATGATCTCTGTGAGAACATAATCAGGATATGGATTCCGCAGGTTGAACAAGGGGATATTCCGTATATCAATGCATTTCTGGACATAGTCACAGAATACACGTCGATATATGGCTCCGACATCTCAGCTTTCATCAGGTGGTGGGAAGATACCGCATCAGCCGGAAGATACATCTCAGTTCCCGAAGGACAGGATGCAGTCAGGGTGATGACCTATCACAAGTCTAAAGGCCTGAGCCTCGATGCAGTTATAATACCTTTCTTCAATGAGCCTTTTGAGTCAGGCAAAGGAGATTACCTGTGGACGACTCCCGCTCCGGAGATATGCGAAATCGGTCTGTTCCCGGTGAAATGTGTGAAGGATCTTGGAAAAACTTTCTTCGAGGAAGATTATAAGCAGGAACGTTTCCTGAAAGCGGTGGATGCGATGAATGCAGCCTATGTCGCCACTACAAGGGCGAAGCAGGCGATGTATATCTACGCAGTGAGGTCAAAGACCGGAATCGATGCCGTTTCGGAGAGTCTGGCGAGGATGCTGGAAAAATGCGTGGAAACCGAAGCGGAGAATGTCTATGAATTCGGTAAGCCGCAGAGATATGTGGCTTCGGGAGATGACGAAGATTCAAGGCTGCAGGTGCCCGTGGAGCGATTCGTTTCCATACCATATCTGGTTGAAGAAGACGGGGAAGATGAAGTACCCGCAAGGCCGAGAATCGAGATGGCTTATTCTGGGGCGGACTTCTTCGAGGAGCCCGGAGCGCGTCAGAAAGGCATAGTGCTCCACGACATACTGGCATCGGTCATTGTCCCGGAGGATTTGCCCCGGGCTGTCGCCGAGGCTGTCGCTGAAGGCCTCCTGCCGGCCGAAGAAGCAGATGGCGTGTCGGAGATGCTCAGGGATGCTATTGATTCAGTGTCTGACAGACATTGGTTCGACAGCGGCAGCACTGTATACAATGAGCTTTCGATAATTAATACAGACGGCGATGTTGAGCGTCCCGACAGGGTTATAGTCAGGGACGGAGAGACCATAGTGGTGGACTACAAGTTCGGAGAAGAAAGGAAATATTATGCCTGGCAGGTAAGAAGGTATATGAAACTGCTCAAGCAGATGGGATATCCCCGTGTCAAAGGCTTCCTCTGGTATGTAAAAAATAATAAAGTTGAAGAGATATGAAAAAAGTTTTGTTTTTATCACTGACAACGCTGTTGCTGTTGTGCTCCTGCAAGTCAGAAAAGCAGGTAGAATATTCCAATCCGCTGGACGTCAAGTTCGGAGATCCCTATGTGCTTCTTGCATCTGACGGTAACTACTATATGTACGGCACCGGAGGAGTTCGCGACGGCTTCGGCTGCTACAAGTCTGAGGATCTGGTGCACTGGGAGTATCAGGGTGCCATATACCACGGCAATACTCCCGAATCCTGGGCTCTGGACTGCTTCTGGGCGCCGGAAGTTTACGAGAGGGACGGAAAGTTCTATATGTTCTTCAGTGCCAATACAAAGGAAGACCCTTACGGTGACGAGGAGCGTTTCACGATAGGTGTGGCCGTTTCAGATTCTCCTACAGGTCCCTTCGTGGAGATGGGCGGCCCGATTTTCCAGCCCGGTTATCCGATTATCGATGCAAACGTGCTTTTCAACGATGACGGAAAGTGCTACCTGTATTTCTCACGCTGCTGCTACAAGCATCCTGTCGAGAGCGAGGTCGCTGACTGGGCCCGCAATCAGGGGCTTTTCGAAGAGATCGAGGAGAGCTGGGTGTATGGAGTTGAACTCAAGCCCGATTTCAGCGGCGTCATAGGCGAGCCGGTGCTTCTGCTTTGTCCGCCGAAGTCGATGGCCGACGCACAGGCAGAGTGGGAGAGCCGCTCGGTGACATCCGGTGAAGTAAACCGTCGCTGGACCGAAGGATCGTTCATCATCAAGCGCGACGGAGTCTACTACATAATGTATTCGTCAAACTTCTACGCCGGAGAGAACTACGCTGTGGGATATGCGACCTCATCAAATCCTCTCGGTCCGTTCGAAAAGTCGGCTGACAACCCCGTGCTGCAGAAAAATACCCAGGACGGCGGCATAGTCACCGGTGTGGGGCACAACAGCATCACGGTCTCTCACGACGGGAAGCATCTCTACTGTGTATACCACGGCCGTACCGCCGCCACTGGTGACGAGCGCGTTGTCTTCATAGATGAGATGGAAATCAAGGACGGACACCTGAAGGTATTCGGTCCCAATACTGAACGCCAGACTCTGTCTTACTGATCCACTCTATACTTCAGGCAGGTCGAACTCCAGCAGGCTGCGCGGGCATCCTGCGTTCAGGCGCATGAAACCCAGTCCTTCCGGGCCGAACATCGTGCCGTCGTTCAGACCTACGCGGGCTTTGTTGACGAAGTAGTCCACAAGCAGAGTCTGGTCTTCCGGCTTCAGTTCGTCTCTGCCGGTCAGATGGCGGAGAAGATTGCGGCAGTCCAACCATACCAGATAGGAGCTCTGAGGCCTTATTGGATTGACCAACTGCACGCCTGAGGCACGGAAAGCGGCAAACTTTTCCTCAAGGTAAAGGATATTGTCCTCGATATATCTTACTGCTGCGTCACGCCAGGGTTTGGCTTCGGTGAACGCGGCTATCATTCCTAGCGAAGCGAATATCGGCGGGCAGTTCAGCTCGTTGGCTTCCAGCCAGGCGTAGAACGGTTTTGACAGCTCGGGATTTGGAATGATGGAAAATGACGAAGCGAACCCCGGGATATTGAAAGTCTTTGATGGGGCTCCGAAAGTGATGCTGTTTTCAGCTGCAGCTTCGCTGACAGAAGCGAAGCATATGTTCTTGTTTCCCCATAGCCCGAGGTCAGCGTGGATTTCGTCCGAAATGACCAGCACGCCGTGGCGATGGCATATTTCAGCGAGTGACTCGAGTTCCTCCCGGCTCCAGATATAACCGCCCGGATTGTGAGGGTTGCACAGTATCAGCATCTTGACCGGCCCTTCAGCCTTCAGCAGGCTCTCCAGATGGTCGAGGTCCATCCTGCCGTCCCTGACCGGATTCCGCAGTACCTTGCGGCCGTTGCCGACAGGAACGTTCGTGAAAGGATGATACACCGGAGACTGCACCACAACCTTGTCGCCCGGTTTGGTGAAGAAGTTGATTGCGAGCCCTATGCCTCTCACGATGCCGGGTATGAAACTGATCCAGTCGTTCTCAACCTTCCATCCGTGCTCCTGCAGTTCCCATTGCGCGATGACGGATTTCATCTGCGGGGGCTCTGTGTCATAGCCGTATATGCCTGACTGTACGTACTTTTCGAGTATGTCACGGACGCATTGCGGGGAGCGGAACTCCATGTCGGCGACCCAGAGCGGGGTGATGTCGTCCCTTCCGAACAGGGTTTTCAATGCAGCATATTTTACTGAATAGCTGTTCCTGCGGTCTATTATTTCATCAAAATTGAATTCGTCCATCAGTTTTATATTATGTTTAGGCATATAAAGATACTGATAAATGTCGTATCTTAGTCACATGCATGAACTTGAATCATACGCCCGCAGGTACAATTCGCCTGAATATTTCAAGACTGACCCGATTATCTTTCCGAAGCACTTCGCCGAGTTGATGGAAAGGGGCGAGGCCAGTCTTCAGGATGTTGAGATTGCCGCAGTGATTGCTGCTCACCTGGCCTGGGGACGCAGGGATATGATTGTAAGAGACTGCAACCGTGCTTTCGACGAGATGGGATGGAGGCCGTATGATTATGTGCTACGAGGTAATTATCGTGATGAAAACACAAGCCTTCACCGCACCGTCAAATGGTGTGAATTCGCAAGGATATGCTGCAACCTCAAGAAGTTTTATGAGGAGAATGAATCTCTGGAAATACTCTCTCAGGATGAGATGCGTACTCGTATTTACGGACAGAAAAGCGATCCGTCGGCTGCCAACAAAAAGATAAATATGCTCAGGCGCTGGATGGTGCGCCGTGACGGTATCGTAGACCTCGGGCTCTGGCACAATATATCTCCAGCAAACTTGATAATCCCCCTGGATGTCCACGTGCACCGTGTCGCTATCGAAACAGGATTGACAAAGCGCCGTCAGGCGGATTTGAAGACGGCGATGGAGATTACGGACGGCCTTAAAAAAATCTTCCCAGGCGATCCTTGCCTGGGAGATTTCGCGCTGTTCGCATACGGGGCGGAGCGTGCTGCCGGAAAAACTGACTGATTACAGGATTCTGTCAGACTCCTCGAGGTATAATGTAGACTTTTCGTGCGATGCCTTGTCGCCCAGAAGGGCAAGGGCTGTAGCGTAGTAAGCTTCCTTCACGATCTTATCAGGCTGCTGACCTGTAATGACTGCGTGGCAGAAGGCGTGTGCGAGTTCCACGGATCCGTCATTTGTTGCTCCTGTACTGCTCGAACCGTCGGTAGTGATGATCTTGTCGGTGAAACGGATGCCGGGGTCGGTTGAAGCGTCTTCCTGTGACCAGCTGCTGCCGGCGAAAGCGTTGTTGCTCAGAATGCCCTGCTTTATCTGCATCAGAAACTGCTCGATACCGCTGCGGTATGCCGGCTGCTCGCTGAACATAATGCCCTTCACAAGGTCGATCGTGCCCTCGGAACCAAGGATGAATTCTCCCATTCCGAAATGCTTGTTGGAGATGATCGATTCGAAGGTCATATGGACGCCGTTGGGATATTCATAGGTGACGGCGACATTGTCGAACACTTCGCGTCCGTCCTTCCAGAATCGGATGCTTCCCATTCCTGTCACACACTCTGGATACTGGTCCATAGCCCAGGAGCCGTTCTGCAGCTGGTGGCAGGCAAGTTCGGTCATCAAGCCTCTTGAACTCTCGTTATAGAGTCTCCAGTTGATGCGTCTTTCCAGTTCGGGTGACGGAACCTCTCTGCGCCAGTCGTTGTTGCGGTACCAGTAGTTGCGCACTCCCACGACTTCTCCTATGGCTCCTGAATGGATCAACTCCATAGCCTTGATGTACTTGGGGTCGAAAAGCCTCTGCTGACCAACGACAAACACCTTTCCGCTGCGTTTCCACTCCGCGATGACATCCTTGCAGTCCTGGATTGAATATGCCATCGATTTTTCGCAGAAGACGTGTTTGCCCGCCCTGAATGAATCGATAGTCATCGGCGCGTGCAGGTTCAGCGGAGTGCAGATGATGACGCCATCCACATTCTTGTCGTCAAGCAGCTTGTGGTAGTCGCTGTAGAGTTTCGCGTCGGGGCACATCGCAGCTGCTGCCTGAAGGTGGGGCTCATAATCATCGCACAGGGCTACGATTTTGGCACTCTTGTCGACGAGCAGGTTTGCGATATGGAACTGTCCTCTCGAACCGGTGCCGATGATGCCCAGCTTGGCTGCCTGCCCTTCGATTTCCTTCTGCCCCTTTTCGGTGCAGGAGGTGAGCCAGGGGAACATTGAGATTGCCGATCCCACTGCGAACATGCTGCCCAGGTTCGACAGAAACTCTTTACGGGTTAATAACTTATCCATAATTTTATATATATACTTTAATGACTTTCGTCGTGCCGTTGGTCAAGCAGTAAATCTCGCTTGCCGAGTAGCCCTTAAATCGGGCCAATATATCGCTTCTCTTTTCTCTCGGGGCTACGTATAGCGCGGTGGAAAGGACCTCGCAGACCATAGGAGAGGGGCCTGTTACAGCCACCATCTCATCCCTTACCACACGGTCTCCGGTTGCCGGATCGATGATGTGACCGAGGCCGCGTCCGTTCTTGCCCGAGATGGACAGAGCACAATCTTTCAATTCAAACGTGTGCGCGCATTTGCCCCTGAAATACGGGTGCTCCACCGAAATCGGCCAATGGTCACCGTAGGGATGTGTGCCCAAGGCAAAAATGGAGCTGTTTCCGAAATTCAAAAGAGCGCAGGTAACATTTTCCCTTTTCAAAATGTTATACGCATTCTCCAGCGCGTATCCCTTGGCGAAACCTCCGAGGTCCAACTTGACCGTAGGGTCATAAAAGCGGACGGTGTGGGAGCTGCCGTCAAGTTCAAAGTTCTTCGCCCCCTTTGACGCAGTGCGGGAAACCTTGTTTGCCGTGATGTCGAAATATCCGTCGGTGCTGTTGCAGAAAACCCTGCACATCTCCAGCACCATGAACAGTTCGTCATCGACTGCAACCGGCCCGTCAGCGGCCGTTTTGTTTACAAGGGCCAGGGGGCTGCCCTTGTCGAAGCGGTTGAACTTGTCGTTCGCTTCTTTAGTGCGGGCCCATATCTCATCTATGACGGCCCGCGATTTCTCTTCGCTGTAGAACGGCAAAACAATCTCCGCAACGGAGTGCATCGTTTCGAATGTTGAATAGGCTACCGGTGCGGAGATGTTTTCGTCGCTATACTTGAAGGATGTCATTTATTCCTCTTTGCGAAAATCTTTTTGCAGAGAAGTACCAGCAGTCTTATGAGCAGCAGCAATACATACAGGATGACCGCTACCAGGACTGTGAATCCAATCTGGGAAAAGATTTCATGCCATTGAGAATGGTAGACGATGATGCAGATGATGTTGATGAGCACGGCGCAGACGAAGCAGCCCAAAGCTATCAACAACTCGGTTTTCACCCTCTTGCCTGAAATGACCAGATCTTTCATTTAGTCTAATACTTTAATCTTTATGTTCTTGAAATAAACATGGTCGGAGTGGTCCTGAAGCAGCAGATGACCGAACTCGGCATTGCCGAAGTTGGGATAGTTGCGGTACTTGCTGTATGCAACAAGAGCATTCCATTCCTGGGTGTTGCGCTCGTATTCAACAACTTTGACACCGTTGAGCCAGTGCTCCACGTGATTGCCGTTGACATAGACCATTGCGGTGTTGAAGTCATTAATGTTGAAATTGGCGTTCTCCTTCTGGGCGGGAATCAGGTCGTAGAGTGATGACAGAGTGCGGTTGCCCTTGACGCCGGCTTTGGCATCGGGATGGCGCTCGTCGTCAAGCATCTGGAATTCGCAGCCGATTGAGGCTCCTCCGGGGATGCTTTCCATAGCGGGGTCGACAAAATACTTCAGGCCGCTGTTGGCGCCTTCGGTAATCTTGAAATCGACCTTTACGATGAAATTCTTGAACACCTGGTCTGTAACGATGTCACCTGCTCCGCGGGCGAAGGGTTTTCTTTTGTCGAGGACAATCTGTCCGTCAGACACGTGCCATACGCTGTCAGGCTGGTGATCGGTGCCGGCAATATGCCAGCCATCGAAAGACTTGCCGTCGAAGAGCAACTGCCAGCCCTGGGCTTTCTCGGCCTTGGTGAGCACGTTGTCTTCGGTGACAACCTGGTCAAGATTGAAATATTTGCTGTTGTCAGCCGGCCTGTCGCAACTTTGTGCGAAGGCCAGCAGAACAACTGCAAAAACGAGGAGAGAATTCTTCATCATTAGAGTTTGTAGAATTCTTCCCAACCCTTTCTCGGCGGCTGGTCGCAAAGCAGAGCAGTTGCGAAGCGGTCACCTACGCAGGTCTTGGTTACGTTGTCGAAGATGATCTTCCTGTTCAGACGCATAGCGATTGTGCCAAGTGAGAACATCTGAGCCATCGGGGTGAATACCTGAATTGAAGAACGGGTCTTTTCCCTTCCCATTGCTCCGAGAAGGAAGTTCTCGTAGTGGTTAGAGGGTGATTCGGGAACTTCAGGCAAGTATTTCTCGAGTTCTTTTGCCCTTGCTGCACCGATAATCTGTGATGCGGCGGCGTGAGAACCACGTTTGATGACAAGGTCTTTTCCATCCGGACCCTTGCAGTAAAGCTCACTGCCGGGTGAAGGAACGCGCGGACCGTTGGCTGCGGGAGCTGCTGCAGCAGCGGGCCTCTGGCCACCCTGAGGTCTCTGGCCACCTTGAGGTCTCTGACCGCCCTGGCCACCCTGAGGTCTCTGACCGGCTGCGCCACCGAGGCTTCTCGGGTCGACAGTCTGGCCGTTTACGGTGATTGCGGGGATGTTGTTGTCTGCATTGGTTTCAGTGTCCCAGTATCCGTTAGGAAGCTCAGGAATGTTCTTCTCGCCGTCATACCAGGTAACTTCGCACTCGGGCAATTTGCCGCGTGCAGCGAATTTGAAACGTAAAGTAGTCTCGAACGGGAAGAAGAAGTCGTTGTGGTTAACTACGTGGATAGGGTCAACCTCGTAAGGAACACCAAGACGGAGGAACTGGTGGGGTGTGTCGATGATGTGGGCAGCCCAGTCACCGATTGCTCCCATACCGAAGTCATACCAGCCACGCCAGTTGCCAGGGTGATATTTTCCGTTGAACTCGTGGAACTTGGCAGTAGTCAGCCAGGTGTCCCAGTCCATTCCTTCAGGGATAGGCTCAGCCTCCGGGAATTTGGTGATTGCCGGATCGTAAGGATACCAGCGGCGCCAGTTGTTGAAGTGAGCGGTGATCTTGCGGCAGTCATTGATGATACCGGCTTCATACCAGGCTTTGAACTGGAAGTAGTTCTCGCCTGAGTGACCCTGGTTACCAACCTGGGTTGCAACCTCCGGGTGACGGTTGGCTATGTCGCAGAGAAGCTCGGCTTCATTGAATGTACGGCACATGGGCTTCTCGATATAAACGCTCTTGCCATATGAAATGGCGAGCATTGCTGCGGGGAAGTGTGCGAAGTCAGGGATGGCTACGAGAACGGCGTCGAAGTCGTTGTGAGCCTTGTCGAACATTTCCCTGAAATCCTGGAATACTTTTGCTTTGGGATGACTGGCGATGGTACGCTGGCATCCTGCGCTCTTTATGTCCACATCGCAGATGCAGGTGATCTCGCAGATACCTGAACGGTCGAACTGACCAATGTCTGATGCGGCCTGGTTGGCAGCGCCGATACAAGCCAGACGGACTTTCTGTCCGTCAGCCTTTGCAGCTTCCAACTCAGTCTGTACAGGGTTGAAAGCGCCGGCCTTGCTGGCTGCGCTTGCTGCAGAACCTGTAAGAACTGCACCGGCGGTAGCTACGCCTGCAGTCTTGAGGAATTGACGTCTTGAAAAATCTTTCATATTGTGTTTTGATATTAAGGTTGAATTAAGCCAAAAATTCGTCGAAAGTTAAGAATTAATAATAACAATTCAAAGCCGGTGAGTTATAAAGTTGAGTACTTTTCTCCGTATTCGAGCTGCTGCGCTACAAAATCCGTGCAATAATCTATGCGGTAGTCGATAACCTTGCCGTTTTTCACGACAGGAACGATGTCCGGATTGACGAATCCTCTGTAAGGTTTCAGTTGCAGGGCAGCATATCTTTCGAGTACTTCACGGTGCAGTTCCGGGTCGATGTTCACAGCGTATTTCTCAACCAATTCCTTGCCGGCTGCGTAGTCGCCTTCGCTCTTGATGCGCTGGATCTCGGCCAGAAGCTTGCCGAAGAGACCCCTGAGGGCCTGGTAGTCGTTGATCACGAAATAGGTTTTGCCGCCGCGTCTGCGTTTCTCGATGACGTTCTGCGCCGCGCCCTGCTCATAGCACCAGTCTGCGATCAGCTTACGGTTCTGCATATGCGCCTCGGTGTTCTGCTTGCTAAGTTCAATCCTGGTGAACTGTGTGAAAATGCCGTTGCGGATATAGCTGTCGTATTGGGCCTTGTATGCATCCGGATTGTCCAGCAGGCCGAGCTCGACGAGCTTCGGGTCGGCCAGGTACCAAAGTGCGAACAGGTCGGCTCGTGCTTCTTCGAGAGTGGAGCTGTATTCTTTCAATGCATTTGAGGGAGTGCCTTCGAGCAGTTGTCCCGAGCCGTGGCCGAGGCATTCGTGAAGGTCGGTATGAAGATTGTCCGTTATGTATTCATATTCCTTAGCTCTCTCGATTTCGGCTTCGTCCCACGCAAACTCCTTGAGTACGCTGTTTTCCTTTTCATTCGCCGCTCTGTCGTAGGCCTCTGTGATGTTGGCTATCGTGACGGATTTCGAGCCGTGCTCCTTCCTTATCCAGTCTGCATTCGGCAGGTTGATGCCGATGGCGGTGGAAGGGTAGGTGTCTCCGGCAAGGCAGAGCGCATTGATGACTTTGGCGGATATGCCCTTGACCTTGGCTTTCCGGAATCTCGGGTCGACAGGCGAGTGGTCCTCGAACCATTGGGCATTCTCGCTGATGGTAACCGTGCGCTGCGATGCGTCTTCGTCACGGACGTTGACCATTGCCTCAAAGTTGCCCTTGAATCCCAGAGGGTCACCGTATACTTCGATGAAACCGTTGATGAAATCGATGGCGGAAAGGGTGTCCTTCACCCAGCTGATGTTGTATTTGTCCCAGGTCTTGAGGTCGCCGGTGCGGTAGTAGTACACCAGTTCTGCTATGTACTTCCTCTGCACGTCATTCTCAGCAACTGCGGCGGCGGCTTCGAGATTTTCCACGACTTTTGAAAGAGCCTTGCCGTACAGGCCGCCTGTGGTGTATTTCAGCTCTTCAAGAGTGCCGTCAGGACGTTTCACGAGCCGGCTGTTGAGACCGTAGGAAACAGGCTCCGGGTCATTCGGGTCTTCCATCGCATTGTAGAAAGCTTCCGCTTCTTTCTGGCTCACACCCTCATACAGGTGATTGGCCGAAGCCTTGATAAGGTCGACCCCTTCACCCTGATACCTTCTGAACGGAGCTATCTGAGGATTGTAGATAATCTCTAAAAGAGACTTGTCGCAGTCGGCATCGGAGAAAAGGGATTCCATGAATTCCCTGGGGCAGTCCGGAAAGAACTTGTGCTCGCCGTAGTGGTGATGGATTCCGTTGCTGAAGAACACCCTCTTGGCATAGACCATGAAGTCCTGCCATTCTTTGGACTGCTTGTCGCCGCTGTACGTTCTGATGATCTTTTCCAGAGCCTTGCGGATCGGGAGGTTGTACTGGAAGTTCTGTTCCCATATAATATCACGGCCATATTTCGCAGCCTCGCTCAGATAGTAGATATACTGTTTCTGCCCGAAACTGAGACTTTCCCAGTCCGGTATCTGGTATCTTATGACTTCAAGGTCGGCGAATTCGTCGAGGCTGTAACGGAAGTCCGACGGAGTTTCCTTCGGTGAACAAGATGCGAGGATGCAGGCAGTTGCCATAGCGAGCAGTATTTTATTATTCATCTTTTTGCTTCTTTCCCTTGTTTAGAGTGGAGTTTTTGTAAGAAATCTTGCAGATGTAGTATATCAGGACCAGTACGAGCAGGATTGCGAGCATCATGCCCGACAGGCGTACATTGCCGTGGATTGCGTTGCGTACCACAAGCGTCTCTCCATCCTGGGCCAGAAGTTCTTCGAGTTGAGAGTCACCCATAGTGGCTGGTGTCCATTTCTGGACTATGTAGCTGTCGCTGAAAAGCGTGGCTCCTCCGTTGGCCCTGTTGATCGTCAGCAGGAGCTTGCGGTCGGCATATCCGACTTCGAAGGGGAAGCCTTCAGGAATGCCTGCATCGCCTGTTGCCGAAACGAAAAAGAGGTCGGCTCCGGCAGACAGAGCCTTTTGGGCAAATGCTTCAATGCGCCGCCAGTTCTTTTCCTTAAGTTTCGCCGGGTCGTAAATGGATACCAGGATGACATCTTCACTCTCCAGAATCAAAGGTGCGACGTCATTCCCTTCGGTGTCCTGTATGATGAAATCGGCGTACTGGGCTGCGGTGCCGGTCATCTCGGTGACAGTCTCCACATAGGTCCAGGTCGAGTCGGGCAGGTTCTCGAGAGTAAAGCTCTCCTGCTTTCCGTCTTTTTCGTATATAAAGGTGGTCTCGAAGGCTGCCTCGTCATCCTCTGTGGATACATATGCGCCAGTCTTGTAAGGGGTGAACTCATACATCGGAACCGCCAGATACGAGTGTAGCCAGAGAACGAGAGCTACCAGGAAGAAGAAGCCTGCAAATATCCACTCGATGACGCGGTTGGCGATCAGCGGGGTTTTCTTCCGCTGGAAATAAAGCAATGCTATGCAGGGCAGCAGAATCAGATTCTTGAAGAAGGTCTGCCAGTTGGTGAGATGCACGGCTTCTCCGAAACATCCGCAGTCGCTGATAGGGTTGAACAGGGCCAGATACAGTGTCAGCAGGGTGAAGAAGCAGCACATATAAAAGCCTATGCCGGAGAATACTCTTATTCTCACGGAGAGCAGCACGCACATGCCCGTGACGAATTCACAAACCGCAAGCAGCATACCCGCATACAAGGCCGTTCCCGAGAGGAAGCCAAGATGCAGCGCTGAAAAATATTCCTGAACTATGAGCGAAGTCCCGACGGGGGACAGGAGTTTGACAAAACCAGAAAAGATGAAAGTGAGGCCGAATATAAGCCTGCAGATGGCCCGGAGGAATCTCATTTGAGTCTTTGGGA
>JAEEGG010012286.1_pt1 | contig 18506 bp, 9 predicted proteins | sample 9134161 | NCBI WGS metagenome assembly JAEEGG01 (sample SAMN16246543, study PRJNA631951) | gut metagenome | biome: gut microbiome; feature: rumen; material: CR-attached | host: Bos | place: Iran: Karaj | collected 2018-10 | reverse complement strand
TTGCATCGAAAGGTTAATAACAGTCAATCATAATGCCATGAAATCACCAATAAGCCATAAAAAGTGACTGCCGTAGTGTTGGAATACTTCAAACGTCATGATCAGCACTCAAGTCCATCACGCTTGTCGCGTCACTTTTCTATGGCTTATTTAGCTTTTAGCTTCTAGCTTATTTGGGGAAACAACTTAGCACAACTTATTACAATTCCTTTTTCACGGCTTCGCCATGGAGAGAGAGAAACAATAAATCACAACTTTTAGTCACGACTTCAACATGATAGATAAGAAACCATGGGTTTAAAACGATTCGCCGCCCGTTGACAAGAACGGGGGAAAGGGGGGATTGTACAGTCCATAAGCAATAACAAGGTTTTTTATGACACAAACAAATCTGGCAATATCGGTTTTTGACAAAAACGAACATCAAAAGCTAATTTGCGGATTTGAGGTCTAAAACTAAGCTATGGTATAACAAAAAGCAATGATATATTACTTGACCTAAAAATGATTTTTCCTTCCTTGTTTACGGATGTGACCTGAATTCACGTTTAAAACAATTTAAATATCTTTTTGGAAGATTTTGAGTGTGTTTTTGGGCGATGGTCGAATATAAATCAACTTAAGGAATTGTATTATCTGCTCGGCAGATTGTAGCAAACGGTTAGGGGTGGGCATGCTTTCAGCAACAAGCTGGTTCCACTGCTCATGGTCGTCGGCCACAGGTTCGTTCATGAACTCGTAAGCTACCATGTCGTTGCTATAGCCTTTGAGGGCGGCGAAAAACAAGCGAACAAACAAATATCAGTCCAATTTTCGCATTGAATGTTAAATCTTTACTGATTATATCTCTCCACGAAATCGCGTACCAGCCGGAAAACGGGCTCATAACTGTCGAAGACGGCGTTCTTCCAGTTGTCGTAGATGGTGTGGTAATACTTAAACGCATCGCCATTCTCGTTTTCCAGGAAGATGCACGGCACGTTTCGTGTGGCGAATGGGTAATGGTCGCTATTCGCCGCGAGATCGCCTCGGTGCAGCGTTTTGAAATACTGTTTCTCTTGATTGATTTCCTCGAACAGAGGATAGGCCCTCATCCCTTGGTCGCTCACCTCACAATATGCGTTGGGATTGTTGTCTCCTATCATGTCGATGTTGAAAAGATACTTGATCCGTTCCAAAGGCACAATGGGGTGGTTGGCATAGTATTCCGATCCCCTGAGGTTGGCATCCTCGCCAGAGAAGGCGATGAAGTACATGTCGTATTTCGGTCGGTTCTTCGCATAGTAAGCGGCAAGGGTCACGATGGTGGCGGTGCCTGAGGCATTGTCGTTTGCACCTGCATAGAAGACATGACGGCCGAGGTTGCCGAGATGGTCGTAATGTGCGGTGAACACATAGCAGCTGTCGTGGCGTTGTCCCTCCACCTTGGCAATCACGTTGAAGCACTCGTAGTCGTCGAGGAACCTGTTCTCGACATCGGCCTTGATGGTCTTGGCATCCTTCGGGAAGCGGTAAGGCACCCACATGATGGTTTTGTCCACTACCCTCTCCCCGTATGCCTTATAGAATTTCAGTGGTTCTTCCCACGTGTAGATCATTCCCTTGTTCGGACATTCCTTGCTCTGGAGACGTCGGAAATCGGCACTATGCTTGTAGGAGAACCAGAAATCGCAGACCACAAAAGCATCCTTGTTCTCCGGGAGTTGCAAATCGCGGAAGATCTTCTCGGGATTGTAATTCAGGGTGTCGATGTAGTAGATGGGAAACTTTCCCTTGACACCTGGCGAATACTCACGCATGGTGAAATCCACTCCCGCCACTTGTTTCTTTCCATCGACCGACAGTTTCATGCGACCGGGGAAAGTATTGATGTCGAGTGTGAAAGGCTGACGCACGACCTCATCGGCACCGGCCTTGGTGAACTCTTTCTGCAGATAATGGCCCGCCATGTTAGCGCCTCCACGCACATAGCCTCGCCCTTGGTATTTCGCAGAACTCAATTCTTTCACTACGCGCTTGTAATGCGCCAAATCCTGTGCATTGACCTGCATGGTGACCAACACCAACAGAAACATCAGTACTTTTCTCATATTCTTGCTTTTTCTTGATCCATTCATTGACTGAACACCATCACTTCTTTCTGGTGATTCTGGCCAAATAGTCATAATGCTCTCCCTCGGCGACCACTTCCACTTGATAGCCGTTTTCTTCCGCTTTACGCCGCAAGGTGTCAGCGTCGATATAAATCCATGGGAAAGGATCGCCGATGGTGTCCATGGCCCTTCCCTTCGGATCCTTCTTCCTGTTCATGATGTCTTTTCCCTCATGTTTTGATTTATCGAAATGTATAAAGATTGAAGAACTACGAGATATTCCCGTCATTCCCCAAACACAACAGCAAAAATAAGCAGAAAAAAGAAAAATGCAAAGAATAAAAAGGAAAAAGACGTCAAGCGGGAATCTCTCATCCTTGAGTTCTGTAGTCTTTCGGTAATTTGCCGAACATTTTCTTGAAGTTCTTGGTGAAATAACTTGGTGAGGAGAAACCTGTCAGTTCGGCAATGTGCTGGGTTGTGAGGGAGGTCGTCCGCAACAGCTTAGCAGCGTGTTTCAGACGTACGGTGGTGATAAACTCGCTGGGTGACTGGCCAGTGATGCTGTTGATTTTCCGATAAAGCGTCATTCTGCTTGTGCACATATCGTTGCTAAACTGTTCAACGTTGTAATCCTTGTCGGCAAGATGAGACTCCACCACCCTTTGGGCCCGCGTAATCAGTTCCTCGTCAATTGGTGAATATGTCAGTTGAGCCACTTCGTGTTCTTCATCGTGCTGGTATTTTTGCTGAATGGAGGCACGCTGTTCTTGTAAATGCTTGATACGATTAAGCAATACGGCAGGACTGAAGGGTTTGGTCAAATAGCAGTCGGCTCCCATTTTGTACCCTTCAAGTTTTGACTCTTCGCTGGTTTTGGCAGTGAGCAAGATGACGGGGATGTGGCTTGTCTGCTCCGAGGACTTAATATGTCGGCACAATTCAAACCCATCCATGACAGGCATCATGACATCGCTGATGACGAGACAAATATTGTCTGTTTCGGAAAGCAGTTGCCACCCCTGCTTTCCATCACTGGCTTCAACAACATGGTAGCCCTCGTCGCGCAATTGGTCGGCAATGAGCGTGCGCATTTCCAGATTGTCCTCCACCAACAAGATGCTGTCGGTGGTCTGGTCTCTGGCTATTTCACCAATCGCGTCAATATTTTCATTCTTAGGTTCCGTTGCTCCGTGGTTTTCGTCCGCCGTAGCGCCCCCTTGGCAAATCAAAGGCATCACGAACCAGAAATCAGACCCTTTGCCCAACTGACTTTCCACGCCTACTTCCCCGCCATGGAGTCTGACGAGTTCACGTACCATGTGCAGACCAATGCCACTTCCACCATGTGATTTGCTATTCTCCGCTTGGTAGTAGCGGTCGAAGATATGAGGCAGGTCAACAGGAGGAATGCCCACACCGCTATCGATGACATGCACCGACATGCGGTTGTCGCCGTTTTCTGGACCTTTCAGCAACACTTTCACATATCCACCCTCAGGTGTGAATTTCATCGCATTGCTCAGCAGGTTCCAGATGATGTGATGCATCTTCTCGTGGTCGAAAGTAGCGTAGATCGGTTCATCGGGATGCTCATACGACAAAGTGATGCCCTTTCGCTGGGCCAGGGGATGGAAAGCATCGACTGCTGCCAGTATGAATCCGCTGATATCAGCATGACGAGGCGAGAGTGTCTGGACTCCTATCTCCATCCGGCGGAAATCGAGCAATTGATTGACGAGTTGTTGCAGTTCCAAGGCATTTCGCTGAATGCTCTCCAATCTCATCTGGTCGCGTTCGGACAAGGCCTTCTTACCAGCGAGCATCTGCTCCACTGGTACCAAGATAAGCGTTAATGGTGTGCGCAGTTCGTGACTGATGTTTGTGAAGAAACGGAATTTGAGTTCGGTGAGTTGTTCTTCCATCTGTGTCATGCGTTTACTGCGCACATACAGAGAGTACCACCTGAGCACCCAAAAGGCCAATGCCGCAAGACATGCCGCATAGAGCGTGTATGCCCACCATGTTTCCCACCAGGCAGGCAGACGATGCAAAAGGATGACCTTGACTGGTTGCCCCCAGATGCCTTGTCCGTTGGTTGCACGCACTTCTATGGTGTAGTCGCCTTTCCTAAGTGAAGTCAGCACGATGGTGTTGTTGCCTACGGGTAGTTCCACCCAGTCTCCCATACTATCGCCCCAAAAGCCTTTTTTCAGTAATCTGTATGCGAACTGGACCTGAGAGGAAAGATGGTGGCGCAGTGTGGTAAGCCTTAACTCAACGACATTGGCATGACAATCGACATCAAGTGTCTGGCGGTCTTGACCAATGTATTCAATCTTGTTGTCAATGATCACGGTGGAAACCCTGGCTTTTGCATCGGATTGGGCAAAGTCTTGAAAACGGGTTGAGGTCAAGATGCAGTAACTTTCTTCTTCCCCCACGCAGACCGAGTCGCCTTGAGTCACATTCAAGGTAGAGAAATGGTCCATGTGTATCATAGGATGGTTACAAAGCAGCGAGCGACAATTGTCGGACTCTCTGTCCCATTCCTTGACACTTTCGCGCGTGAGTACCCATATATGGCCATTGGAATCTTGTTTCACATCCAATATTTTCTTCCCTTGTGGGTTGCTGAGTTGAGGCACATAACAAGGAGCCTTATCCGTATGGGGATGAAAGGTGTAAACACTCCCGAGGACCGTGCCTATACACAATGTACCGTCGTTGAGCAACGTCAGGCACGAACATGTCTCGAATTCCTTCAACAAGGTAGTTGGTTGTTCCTCCCCTTGGCGCAACATGCACAAACCAGTCTGACGTCCTTGGTAGAAGATGTTGCCGTCAGCATCATGTACGACACGTAAAAGGTCGGGCATCTTCTTTCGCATCGTCACAAACAGTGAATCGTCGTCGATCTGCCGTTTCCATCTGCCGGCGTATTTCAGAATGCCCTCATTGGCTCGTGGCAACATGAAGACATGGCTTGAAGCTCCTGAAACCCAAAGGTTCCCATACGGGTCGCGTGTGATGTTACGCAGATAGTATTTTCCTTTGGGAAGTTGTTGTGTGATGGCGCATGGGCAAAGAGTGCCGTCTTCATCAAACTGATAGGCATACATTCCAGCCGCTGTGGTGACCCAAAGGAGTTCAGTGTGCAAATCCATCTCCATATCCAGTATTTCACCGATATCTTTGTTGTCGAGGCTGTATGTGGCGGGTTGAAATTCATAGATGGCGTTGTTGCCGACCATATTGGGGATGTATTTCACGACGCCTTTTCCCCATGTGCCTATCCAATAGCATCCATGAATTGAATCTTCCAACATACACTGCGGATCTATATCTTCCACCTTGGGATAGGGTATGAAATCCTGCTTCTGAATGTCATAACGCCACATACAGCCCCCACTCTGGGCCAACCATAGTGAGTGCTGGCTGTCTTCGTAGAAAGCGTTGACAAACTTTTGTCCATTGCTCCGCTTCGACACGTCAATCTGCTGAATAAGTTGCTCGTTGGGGTCAAAATGCAAGAGAACGTCTCCAGTTGACATCCAGACTGTGCCATCGCTAAGGGCATAGATAGCCTCGACAGGCAACCGCTGCGTCTTATCCTCAGCGATGCCGTGTATGCCATAGTCATTCTTGTCAAGGACATAGGCCCCCATCGTCGTCCCGAACCAAATATGCCCCTTTCCATCTTCCACTATATCATAGATACAATTCGAACGCATCAGCTGGGGATTGCTCTCATTGGAACAGAACACATCTGGCTGATACCCATTGTCACGATAAAGTCCCTCCTCGGTGCTGTACCACAAGTAGCCTTCGCTGTCGCGGAAGAAAACGTGTACATTTCCCCAAGGTATATTCTTAATGGTGGCGATGTCGTAAAGGGCGGAACCTGACTGAGCATTGATTGATTTAGTGGAAAGCCACCCGATCAAGAGGCAGAGTATGATTCGCCCTGTTGTGGACGAAGCTGGAATCATGTAGCTGAAATAATATCTGTTTTGTTTTTATAGTAGTGTTTCAAGCAGGAACGTTCATTGCAGCACTGAATTTGGGGTTAGCGCTGGTAGAATTTCTTGTTCCCCTGAATGCACGTTCATGTCGCAAATATAAATAAAATATCGGATTTACCTGCCAATCGAGATAAAAAACAGTGTTCTGATTGCAGCGGAATGAAACACATTCGCGTTTCATTCCGCTCATAGAATCAGGCAAGCGATGAAATCCCTTACTTCAATACTTTCTTACCGGCCACGATGTAGATGCCGTGAGGCAGTCCGTCGAGCGATGTGGTGCCTTGTCGAACGAGTTGGCCAGAGATGGAATATACATTCTCATCGTTCGCTTGCTGGTTACCGCCAGCTATTTCCTCGATGCCAGAGGGAACTCCGTTGTTAGGCTCTCCATAGACATTGGTCATGTAGAACTTGACTCTGTATGGCCACTGTTCGGCAGTACTTTCCACCCAGTTGGTCAGATCGCGCGACCAATAGGACGTGGGTGCTCCGCTGACAACCAGCCAAACGTGGGTGCAACCTGCAGGACAATCAAAGGATATGGAGTGGTTAGCGTCATTATAAGTGGCGCGTGTGATGTCGCTGTAGATACGTGTACCATCGCCCTTGAACGCCACGAAACCGATGCGCCATCCAGCGCGGTTAGTGTTGTAGGCTGTATATCCTTCCTCCCCAGCCTTGCCTTCGAAATCCACATATAGGGTTGTGGCTTTAGAAGGAGCGTTAATGCGTATGGCGTTGTTGCCGTAGTTCTCTATGCAGGCCTTCTTCTCAGGCCACCAATATCCTTCTGCATCCTTGGTAAGGGCTGTCTGGCTGCGCCAACTGGCCTTACCGTTAGCGATGGATCGTATGGGGTCGAGGTCGAAGGTGGTCATTCTCGCTCCCCATTCCCACATCTCATCACCGAGCAAACTGACTTTCTGTGAAATGCTGCCAGTCATGCGTGTGCGCATATAGGTTTCGAAAGGGTCTTCGGGATCTTTGCAATCGTTCCAAAGACGGCCTACAGCATCCCATCCGAATTTGTGCACGAACCAATTCTGGATGAAGAAGTTCTCATAGCGGAGATAGCCAGCCATAGGATGGCGATGCATGCCGTTGAGCGAGTTCCAGAGCCATTCATTGCCATCGAGTAACTGGTTGGGATAATACACGTACGCCATCCACTGGGCACACATTTCCCAGAACGGATTCTGGGTTGACTGATGCCAATTGTACATCCACCCGTTCCAGTCGCCGTTGTCGCAGTGGACTTGATACTGGAAGCAGTGACCTATCTCATGAGCCACAGTCTGACCTCCCCTCGAGGTATAGGCCCATCGCGAGAGGGTGAGCATACCAATCTGGTTGTCGATGCCACTGCCTTCGGCAATCCAATCGCTGGTAGATTTGAGTCGGATAATCATCTTGTAGGTGTCGGTTTTGGACTTACCCTGATTGATGGTGATGAATCCAAGTTTGTTGGCGTACATCTCAAATATCTTGTCGGCAGTGGAAAGGATATTCGCCACGGGTTCAGGCGCTTCGTCACCATAGCCCTTCTCCCAGAAGACCACCCAGTGCTTGGACTGCATGGACCGTTTGTAACTCCACTGGTTGTCATTGTCCTGGAGTTTGGCATCGGATCCACAGGCACTGCCGCTGCAGTAGATTTTCTTATCTACGGCAGTGATGCGTCTGTTGAGGGCGTTGACGGCGCCGCGTAACTGATCATCAGTGAGTGTGTAGTCCTCCATGCGCTCGTTGGCCGTCTCGATGGCAGACATAAGATTGTTGACAGTAGTGGACTTGCGCTCAGAATCTTTCCACCAGTTGACTACTTTCTTGGCATAGTCAATTCGTTGTGCAAGGTCATCGTAGAGTTGGTGCGAGTCTTTGGCCTGTTGTATGGCATCGTTGAGAGCACTATGTGCCTGTTCGATGGCGGTTTCATCGTATATCGTATTGCCCGCATCATCAGTTCCTATTCCCTGCAAGGCGGTACGAGCTTGCTCAATAGCGGCACTGAGCGCTTCGGTGGCAACGTCCTGCATGGGTTTGGCGAGTGCTTTCTCACCCACAGTGATGAGTTCTTCCAGTGCTTTTGCATAGTCATTGGTTGCCACTTCACCAATATAGAGCAGACGGAAGTTGTCCACGCAGAAGTAGTTGCCAGTGGGGTTCACGGTCATGGCACCGATATTGGTCTTTTCGTTCTCATCAACAACGGTGAATTCGATGGAGTAAGTGCGCATGGCGGTGATGGTGGTCTGGTGCAGTCCCGCCACGAGTGTCGCTCCCTTCTGTGCGGAGCCGTTATTGGTGCTGCTTCCGCTGCCCGTCTGCTGGATGTGGAGAGCCGTAGCGGTGAGTTTGTATTTGCCTTTGGGAAGTCCCGTGATTGTCTGAAGGACAGAAGTGTTGCCAATTTTGTTTCCGATACTGGTCCATGCTTCAAGATAATAGGTCCCCTCCTTTTGTGAGAACACATTGTTGCTCTGTGTGCTCATCCCCTTCACCGTCCATCCTGATGTGCCGTCCTCGAAGGAGGGATTGGTCAGGAACAGGTCGGTGCAGTCCACAGGATTGGTTTCCGAGGCATTGAGCCAATGGTAGTTGTCCAGTGCAGCCTGAAGTGCCTCATCGGCAGTAAGTAAGTCGCCAACAGTAGATTCCGCATTGTCCAGCACAGCCTGTGCTTGTTCGATGGCAGCCAAAAGGCTGGATGCCTCGCGTCCGCTTCCGTCGGCGTACGTTGTAGTGGCAGACTGCAACGTCTGGCTCAGTTTTTCCTTGATGGCAGTCATGTCCTGGACGAGAATCTGCACATAGTCAATCAGCAAGTTGGCAGAGTTGCTGGAACCTCCGTCGCCAGCTTGGTAGCCAATCTGTATCTTGCCTTTTGTCTCTTGAGTGAGGGTGAAGGTTATCTGGTCGAGTGTCCATGCTTTGGATGGGTAGCTCTTGATGGTGGATTTGACAGCCGTACCATTGACTGGAACCCACGACAGTTCCGATGTTCCCTTGGTAGCCGACTTTCCATTGTAGGTGGGTACATAGATGGTGTAAACGCCTGCGGGAAGAGTGACTGTCTGGTAGTAGGTCATCGACACACCCCATCCTGTGGACAGGGCGAGAGCACCTCCTGTAGCCTCTCCGTTGTAACCTTTGTCGGGTACCGAACCACCGTTGAAGGTACCAGCGAATCCGTATTCATAGATACCCGTGATGGTGTAATCAACAGTGAATCCGGCAGTCCACCCCTTGATGTCTTTTATTTCCTGTTTCACCTCGTTGGTAGTTCCTTTTTTGTAATGGAACCCACTGTCGAAATTGTAGTTGGTAAGGTAGTCGGCTGTGACGTCAGTCTGTGCCATGACACCTACGCTCATGAGGGCAGAAATAGCCAGAGCGAAAAAGTTAGTTAGTCTCATACTGAATAATATTATGTTTTTTGTTCTGCAAAATGAAATGGTGTCGTTTAGTATCGAATGAAGAAACGGTAGTGATGTGGTTTACGTCCATCTACGGTATATTGAGGCAGTGTGCGTGCTCCCCAGGAATCAACACCACCAACCCCATGCAGGTCAAGATCGATATTGATGTTGACGAACTGCCCCCTGTGCATTTCTGAGGGGTGGGAAGCCTGTAATTCTTCTTCACCATAATTCCAAGCTCTGATGCAGAGGGGTTGCGCCCCATAGATGGTGATGTGTTGTGAGGCATCGAGTGTGGACAGGTTCATCCACCGTACGTCGCAGCGGTTGGCATTGTCCTGTGGTTTGACATATTCCACTTCATACTGGTTCAGTGGCATCTTGTATCGGCCAATGTGTTGTGACAGTTTACGGTCGGGATAGTTTTCAAAGGGTCCCTTGCCATACCATTCCACTTGCTCGAAATCGGCAGGTAGTCGCATTTGCATTCCAAATTTAGGTATGGTTTTTCGGGGTTCATCCAAAGAGTTGTCGTTGAAGTCAGCAAGGGGTTGGTAATCCGCATCAACCATGATTGTTCCGTTAGGATGTATGCTGTAGGAAAGGGTGTAGTCAGCACCTATGGGGAGGGAAAAAGAGGCTTTGACTTGAGCCACGCCCTTGATGACCTGCACGTCGAAGGACTTCAGTTGGCGGTCTGCTGCAGCTGTCTGCCAGACCTTGAGCCGAGAGGCGAATTTGGCCGCGTGCTGATTGTCGTTTTCAGGTTTCCAGAAGTAGGGTTCAAGAGGTGCCATGAGCAGGTTCTCATTATTCACCACGACTTTGGTAAGTGCTCCGTTCCTGTCTATTACTACCTCGCCGTGTTGGGTGATGATGTTGACCTCAAGGCTTGTTTGCTTGACTTTGATCTTTTCTTGTATCCTTGTCTTTTCCCCCGAAAAATCCTCAAAATCATCAAAAGTTTGCGGATAAGCGTACCGTCCATCGACAAACTGTTCGTGGGCTACCACAAACCCACGTCTTGCCCAGGGAGTATCGTGTTTGAGCATGGCCTTGATGCCGATGAGACGTTCACCATTGGTCTCTGTGGTGTCTATAGCATAATCAAAGTCATTGACAGTGACAGATGGATCCATGCTCAGAATGTTGTTTTTACCGTCAGCTATAGTAAAATGGATGGGTTGATAGACATACTGCAACTCATAAAAATGGGGGTGTGGCTTCCGGTCGGGAGCCACTATCCCATTGATGCAGAAATTCCCGCTATTGGGTTTGTCGTCAAAATCGCCGCCATAGAGATAGTCGGTTTTATTCGCGTTATTGTGTTTGGAAGGTTGCAGTCCCTGGTCCACCCAGTCCCACACTGCTGCGCCACAGATGCTGGAGTCGGCATAGATGATGTCCCAGTAATCCTTCAGATTGCCCATGGAGTTGCCCATCGCATGCGAGTATTCACGCATCATGAAGGGGCGGTCATTGACCCTTTTTGCAACGTTTTTCATTTCGTCTGGAGTGAGATAGCTGTCGTCATAGATATCGGATACACTTCGGTCGCTGTCGTAATAGATCACGCGAGTTGTATCGACAGACAAGATAGCCTGGCGCATAGCCAGAGCGTTCTTACCTGCTCCAGCCTCGTTGCCCAATGACCAGATAATGACTGAAGGGTGGTTCTTATCTCGCAGAACAAGTGATAAGGCACGGTCCACATGTGCATCGTGCCAGAGCGGGTCGTCGCCCAGAGTATGGTTCCCTATGCCATATCCATGACTTTCGTTGTTGGCTTCGTTCATGACGAACATGCCGTAGCGGTCGCACAATTCATATAGATATGGATCGCTGGGATATACGGCTACACGCAACAGGTTGATGTTGCACTGCTTCATCAGCTTGATGTCTTGTTCATAGGTTCCACGGTCGCAAAAGCGTCCTGTGCGGGGATGATGGTCGTGACGGTTTACACCTTTAAGCTTTACCTTTTGCCCGTTGATCAGGAGGACTTCGCCTTGTATTTCCACTTTCTTGAAGCCTACATGATTGTCAAAATGCTCATTGCCTGCTGTAATCGTGACGGGATAGAGATGTGGCCTGTGGGGTGTCCATAGTTTAACATTTGGTAAGCGTTGTGAGAAACTTATTGTCACAGTATCCCCTGCATCAATACTCTCTATATGCTCTTTAAGCAGCCATTCATCAATGGAGATGCTGATGGGTATGTTTCTCGCAACGGTCTTGCCTTGGTTGCACACCTTGACTTCGGCATTGAAGACTCCTTCATGCCAGTTCTCGCAAGGCGATGCCTGCAAGTGGTAGTCTGTGATATGAACAAGAGGGCGCACCCACAACTGAACGGGACGGAAAATACCGGAGAGCCGCCACATGTCGATATCTTCCAAATAACTGCCGTCAGACCATCTATATACCTCCACGGCTAACTTGTTGGTACCTTTGATGACGTATGGTGTGATGTCGAACTCAGACGGCGACATGGAGTTTTGGCTGTAACCTACTTTCTCACCATTAATCCACACATAAAAAACCGACTCTACACCTCCGAAATGGAGTATATAGGATGCTTGTTCTTTTTGCATGATGTCGAAATAGGTGACATACGATCCTACAGGATTGCGATGATGAAAAGAGTAGAAAGTGGAGTCAGGCTCCCCCATCACGTATGGGGCGTTCTTTTTAAAAGGATAGGTGACATTTGTGTAGATAGGCTTGCCGTAGCCTTGCATCTGCCAGTTACCAGGCACCACTATCTTGTCCCATGCGGAAACGTCAAACTCCTTCTTGTAGAAATCTGCAGGACGAGAATCGGGGTCCTTCGACCAATGGAAAAGCCAAAATCCATCTAGTGATGATATCTCCTTGCATTCTTTTTCTTTACTGGGCAACTGGAGGGTGGCATGATAAGGCAGTTTGTTGATGGAAAGAATAGAGGGGTCCTCCCAATCGTGATGTTCCTGAGCCGTTGCTGTGGCACAAGAGACAATCATCAAGAAGTATCCTAAAAGCGTTTCCTTCATCATAATATGTGTGAACTGCTATTTCAATGCAAAATTATGAATCATAGGTCATTTGACTGCTATTTCTCGGTATCAATAAATGGTAATTCTGTAACAATCCGCACATGGACTGATTCGACAATGCTGCTGAGGTAGGTCTTTGGCGAAATGCACACTGCGTTAATTGGCAAAATTAGCGCCTTTTATTGCCTCTCCACGGAGCACCCTTCAACCCGACAGATGAAACCGTCTGAAGGGCGCTCACGTAAATGCGCACTACATCAATAAACATGTTTTTTCCTGCATTTTTATTGTGTGATATTTGTGAATTGGAATCAAAAGTGCTATTTTTGCAAAATACTATTCAAACCTGAATCCCTATGAGAAATCACGCCTTATACAAATGGTGCTTCTGCCTTATCGCATGGATGATGACAATGTGCGCGTGGACAGAAAATATTGATAACGTAAAAGTAATTAGAACCTACAAATCCAACGTTCACAGAACCATTCAATGCGAACGTGTTTACAGCACAGGGGCATATAGTTCAATATCCACCTACAATTATTCTATCGATATTGCAGGAGCAGAAATCGAAGAGTATGAAGGATCGGAGACGGATATGAGAGACAATGAAGACAAGACCAGTACTCAAACCATCATTCACTATCGAGCCAAAGTAAAAAACGGAGCCAAAGTTCATGTTAGTTTTGCTTTGACAGGAGTTTCGGGTCTTCACCGTAATGCTGGCTATAAGGTGCAATTTGGTCTTCCCTACGGCACTATTAATAATAATAATACGTCAAAGGCCATTGTCACCATGAGAGGAGAAGGATACCCGAGTGGAGAACATACATACATCTTAAATCAGACTGAAGACAGAGCCCGAAAAGGCTACTCCGACCATTGTCAGATATCTATCAAAGCTGAACCATACGGTTACGATGCAGATAACTGGGGGCAAAATCAGGTAAAAGGACCTCTTGTGGTTAATGGGCAGAATGTTGTTGGCTATAATCGTGAACTAGCTATATTTCTAGACATCACTGTTGTACCAGAAACTGCGAATACGTCAACAACAGGAACTGACCCTATACCGGATATCCCAACACCTCCCCATGTGGAAGAGCACCACGACGCCTGGCCGCTGAAGAATGTATGGCAGTTCGCCATCCCAGCCAGCGTCATTATCGGTATGATGGGCTACACGCTGACCATGGGCAAGCGCAAGAAGGGCGAGGACGATGAAGACCCCAAGCATCCCGACCCACGCGAGATGCACATCTACAAGGACTTCGGCGACACTCTCATCGTGGGCGACGCCCCCAAGCAGGTGTTCGCCAAGACCGTCCGCAAGATGAAGGGAGACAAGGTAGTGCCAGACTCCGCCATGACCGCCCTTATCCAGATCACCCCGGGCGACGACTACATGCAGGTGGAGGACGGAGGTGTTCAGGGCGAGTGGCGCACAGCCTGGATCGCCGCCCCAGAGGTGGTGGAGGGTATGGAACCGCCCGAGGAGGCCGTCGTGACCTTCAGGATGGGCAACGACGGAGGCTCCTACACCAATCACCTCCACTTCAAGGTAAGCACAGGAGAGATACGCTTCAAGCAAGACAACCTCACCCTGCCCGCACGATACGAGAAAGAAGTGAGACTGCCCTTCGAGGTCATAGGCATCAACGATGGGACAGCCGACATCAAGGCCACCATCCTCGACATACGCGGCAACGAGACAAAGGACTACAGCATCAAGACGGAGTGGAGCAAGAAGGACAATTGCTACTACGCTGTCATACGCGACCTGATATCCGACCCGAAGAAGGACGAGGGCATCGCTGGCAACTACCTCGGCTACGCCATCAGCATCGAGGCGAGAAGGAGGAACAACTCACCCCTCGTCATCAAGGGAGCGCTGCCACTCTACCGCTACTACATGGGACTGGTGATGCGCATGAGGGGGGACGTGCACTGCTTCCTCGAGGAGTACGACCCGATGCGGCACATATCCAACTATATGGTGAGGAAGGACGACGGCAAGGACTACGTGCCGGCGCAGCAGAACTGCTACCTGAAGCTCTATGACTACGACGAGAAGAAAAACGAGCTCTACATCATCGACCCCAACCCCAAGACGGTCAAGTGGAAGTGGACGGTGAAGGACATCGCCGAACAGGGCGGGGCTCAGAAGGTGATGAACGACATACTCGGGCGTGAGACCATGCAGACCGGACTCGACATCGCACTGGCTGGGGCGGGACTGGGTTCGGCCATCGGCACACTCGTGTCTGAGGCCCACTCAAAGGTCTTCGAGAAATACAACCTGTCACAGCAGCGCCTACTCCAGTTCCAGCAGCAGCTCAACGACCTGGGGCTGTCGTTCCAGGCGCGGTGGCAGACTGCTGGAGAGGGCTACATGTACTACGTGCTCCAATGCACCAAGGGAGTGCTCAACGCGCCCAACCGGTTCGATGCCGAACTGGAGGTGATTGCCGAGCACAAGGGAAAGACATATTCCTTCAAGCGAACCGTCCACATCCTCTCCCAGCCCAAGAGAGACCTCGACTACCCGGAGATGAAGGCCGCTCTGGCGCACGACGACGAGATACTCGAAGGCCTGCAGTACATAGAAAGCGAGGTCACATGCGCTCATTTGACAAAGCGGCTTGCACCTCTGCTCTACTTCATCCGGCTGCAGATCGACTTCTACCACGAGGACTACGGATACGATGAGCGAAACATCAATGCAATACGCGACACCTACATGCACTTCATAGAGCATGAGGCCGACGAGGCTGGCGTCAAGGCCAAGGAGGCGACAGCATGCGACAACTTGAAGTGGTACAACCTCGACTGGTGGCTCGAGACGTCGTTCGAAGGGCGCGCGTACCTGCATGACATGCACTGGGCTGCGCGCATCGGAGTCGCCGTCGCCTCGATGGGATTCGCCGAGATTGTCTATGAGGTGCCATACCAGATGAAGAAGTACATCGACGAGGGAGGAGAGAGCACTGTCGGGGCTTTCTGCGTAGGGGCTAAGGTTGCCGTCGAGGCATACGTCTCCGAACAGATCATCGGTGGTGTCATCGGCGCTGGCAAGGTCATATATAAAGGGGGAAAAGCGGGAGTCAGCGAAATATTCAGCGGAATGAAGCAGGCCTTGAACCAGGGATCCATTGAAGGCGGTGGAATGGTGGCCAAGGACGTTCTGGCGAAAGGACTGGAGGCATTGAAGGAAACCATGAAGTCGGAGGCGGCCACGGGACTCAAGACATGGCTCAAGAAACAAATCACCTGGGAGACGGGAGTGCTGGAGAAGGCCTTGGCCTCGGAGGCCAAGGCCTGGTGGCAGGGATTCTCCGGCAACTTTGTCAAGGGAAGCAAATACACCGCTGCAGAGAAGTTAGCCAGGGCACAGGCCATAGAGAACATCGAGCACCTGCAGACCATGAGGGAGTTGGTCAAGTGGAATCCCACGCCCGAGAACGTGAGGATGATGAACCAGCTTATCATGAGGTGCCAGGCCGACAAGCAAACCATGATATTCCTAAAGAATACCCAACTTCTGCGCGACGTGCCACTGCTCAAGGGAGTCAACTTCACGGCACTGAGGCAAGACTTCAACAACCTGCTGCAGAATATCTACAATGAGACTGACGAGCTGGTCAAAGGTGACCTCGCCATCTCGGCGAATATCTCCGCCAGCAAGATCAAGGTGCTCGGGGCATCCACGTCAAAAACGGACGACCTCTTGAAAGGACTGAGCATCACCTTCGACCGCGACGTCACATACTACTACATTGTGAACAAAAAGCCAGTCTATTTCAACCAGGTCTATGTGGAGAGCCTCTACGCGCAGCACTTCCGCAACCTCGTCAACTCAAAAACCCTGCAGCCGAGGCTGACGAACTTCAATCCCGCCGAGCTGACCGAGGATGCACTGAAGCGATTGCAAGCCAAGGAAGCGCAACAGGCTGCCATCGCGGCAAGGCTCTATGACCAGACCGTCATCGAGGACATACTCGGGCATCCGGAAAGTTACGGAGATGACCTCGACCGAATGATCAAACAGAAATTCTGGGGAGACGCACTGAAGAACCCCGCAAAGGTGTCGGAGGCGATACTGCACAAGGGAACGGGACGATTCGACTACGCTGACGCCCTCTGGCAACAGGCCGGGGCAGCCAACAACACACTCAACAGAAGGCTCCTTGAGGCACAGGCCGTCAGCGAGATGATGGAGGGGTGCAGGCAGGTCACGAAGGTGTTCGACCTGCTCATGGCACGCGACGCCGTGCGAAACACCATCCCGAAGATTTCCAAGGAGTTGTCGGACGCCGTCGATATCCTTCGCCCCCTCAACGGCGTTGATGCCACACTCAGCCAGGTGGAGGCAAAACTCGCGGAAGCGGGCTACACCTTCCACAGCATAGCCAAGGCTGTCAGCAACGCCGTATATAAAGTGGCGTAAATTAGACTATGTAAATAACGTGAGTTCGATGAATTCAAGCGTTCACTCTGCACTCTCTTAGAGCAGTTGTCCATGTTCAAAGAATATCATGTTTTTTATCACGAATTATCGAATTTGAGAATTTTATTTGGGGAATTGTTAGAATTATGAGAATTCAAAAATAGCAAGCTATTTTTCTGCTACAATAATTTATGTTTAATATTCGTCGAATTCACGTTAAATAACAAAAACTGTAAACAATATGGCATTCTGTAGAAATTGCGGGACACCGCTCATACCTGGACAAAAGTTCTGCGCCAACTGCGGACAGTCCGTGTTCTTGACGGAAGGCACAACACCGACACAAAAGGCCCCAACGCCCCCTGCACCTACTGCACCACCTCCACCACCACCGCGCATGTCACAGCTGCATGCACCACGGATGACTCCTCCTCCACCACCTGTACAAGGTATAACGCCTCCTTCACAGGTACAAAGGGGGACACCTCCACCACCATTACAAAGGCAGACACCGCCAACACAAAGGTTGACGCCACCACCTCCTCCCCAACCAGCAGTGACACTCTCGGTTAATCGGCCGGCAGTGCCCCCCTCCGCTCCATTTGAGAGGACGGTTTCGAAAGCTGCCAACACGCTCACCTCGATGATAGGCGGAAATAACATCATGGCCAGTGACAAACCAGGCGAGTGGGTGGTATCGAGTTGGGAGCCCAACCTGCCAACCTCCTTCACATCATTGTCATCAAAGGTGAAGAATTTCTTTATCCCTGAGCGCAAGCTGGCCTACGCTTGGTTCCTGCTGCCCGTCGCGACCATCGCCTACACCATCTTCTCCTACATCAGCTACCTGATTGGTTAGTTCGTCTTTTAAAAGCCACCTATAGAATATCCTTATAGCTATTTACCAGATGCTTCGGCTCATCTGCTTCAGTTCACGGTCGTGGTGCTGAAGGGGATAGCACTTGTGGTTGGTGGAAAATAGTAGATGAAAAAAGACAAAAAAGGCAAACAATTCTTTGCGATTCAGAAATAAATAGTATATCTGCTTTTCAGATAACAAATGATACTCGTCAGAGTATCTATAATACCAATAAATACGTAAAAGTCAACAATTTACTATTTTCTTTTATTTGTTTAACTTAATAATACCTCTCATATGAAAAAATTTGTATTTCCAACGCTTGATGATTTGAACGATGGTTGTGGAGTAATTGTCGGCAACTTGTTTGTCACCGCTGCCCACGTAGTTGAACACAACAACTTCTATCTTCCTATCGATAATAAGACTATCGAACTCAAAAAGGAAGACGCGATATTTTTTAGACATGACGAAACAGTTGACGGAGCTGACATTGCCGTGTTCCGTCTGGATGAATACAGCAGTCCACTTGAGTTTGATACAGTCAGGAATACTATCTTGTTGAAGACCCCAGCGATGCCGACTTAGACGCCATCTATGCCGTCAGGAGTGATGAGGAGCCTG
>JAEEGG010012281.1_pt1 | contig 18513 bp, 16 predicted proteins | sample 9134161 | NCBI WGS metagenome assembly JAEEGG01 (sample SAMN16246543, study PRJNA631951) | gut metagenome | biome: gut microbiome; feature: rumen; material: CR-attached | host: Bos | place: Iran: Karaj | collected 2018-10 | reverse complement strand
TGCACATCCGCAGGGCTCCCCGCCAGGTGGGGGCGCCCACGGGCATGATCATGACCTCCTGGATATCCACGGCGGAGTTGGGGGCGTGGACGCCGCCGTTCAGCACGTTCATCATGGGCACCGGCAGGGTCTTGGCGTTCACCCCGCCGATATACTGATACAGGGGCAGGCCCAGGGCCTCGCTGGCCGCCCGGGCGCAGGCCAGGGAAACGCTCAGCAGGGCGTTGGCGCCCAGGCGGGATTTATTCGGAGTGCCGTCCAGCTCCCGCAGCAGATGGTCCACCAGGGGCTGCTCCAGAGCGTTCACCCCCGTGAGCAGATCCGCGATCTCGGTATTCACCGCCTCCACCGCGTTCAGGACGCCCTTGCCCAGGTACCGGGACTTATCCCCGTCCCTCAGTTCGCAGGCCTCATACACGCCGGTGGACGCCCCGGAGGGCACGGCCGCCCGGCCGACGGTCCCGTCCGCCAGGATGACCTCCGCTTCCACGGTGGGGTTGCCCCGGCTGTCCAATATCTCCCGACCGACGATCTCGGTGATCTCCAGAAAAGCGCTCATGTGCTGATTTCCTCCTTCATTTTCTGTTAAACGGTCCCCGGCGTTTCCAGCCGGTCCGCCGCCGCAATGATCCGTGAAAACTTCTCCGGGTCCAGGGAGGCTCCCCCCACCAGGCCCCCGTCCACGTCCGGCTGCCGCAGCAGCGCTTCCGCGTTATCCGCATTCATGGAGCCGCCGTAGAGCACGGGCACAGCCCGGGCCGCCCTGGCTCCGTACAGCTGCCGCAGGACCGACCGGATCAGGGCGCACATCTCCTGCGCCTGCTCCGGGGAGGCCGTACGGCCGGTGCCGATGGCCCAGATGGGCTCATATGCGATGATGGTGCGCCGGAGGAGTTCCTCCGGCAGGCCGCTCAGTGCGGCCTTCACCTGCATGGTCACCAGTTCTCCCTGGATCCCCAGTTCCCGCTGCTCCAGGGTCTCCCCTACGCAGAGGATGGGGGTCATGCCTTCCCCATGGACGGCGGTCAGCTTCCGATTTACGACAGAATCCGTCTCCCCGTGGTACTGCCGCCGTTCACTGTGGCCCACGATGACGTATTTTACCCCTGCATCCCGCAGCTGGGCGGCGGAGACTTCCCCGGTCCTGGCGCCTTTGGGCTCCTCGCTCACATCCTGGGCGCCCACGGCGATATGGGAGCCCCGGAAGGCCCGCACCGCCGCGGGGATCAGAGGAAAGGGCACGCACACCAGCACCTCCCGCCGGGCCCGGCGCTCCGCCAGCTCCCGCAGGCGCTGGGCATAGGGCTTTACGTCTCCGCTCAGCAGGTTCATCTTCCAGTTGCCTGCCAGGACGGCGCGGCGATACCGGGTGTTCATGCCTCCTCCTTATCCGGCAGGCAGGCGATGCCCGGCAGTTCCTTCCCCTCCAGGAATTCCAGAGAGGCGCCGCCGCCGGTGGAGATATGGGTCATCTTGTCCGCCAGGCCCAGGCGCTGCACGGCGGCGACGCTGTCGCCCCCGCCCACGATGGTGACCCCGGGGCACTTCGCCATGGCCTTGGCAATGGCCTCCGTACCGCCGGCAAAACCCTCCATCTCAAACACGCCCATGGGGCCGTTCCAGACGACGGTGCCCGCCTTCTCGATCTCGGCGGCAAAGAGTTCCCGGGTCTTTTCTCCGATATCCGCACTCTCCCGATCCTCCGGCACGGCGTTGGCGGGACAGGTGATATACTCCGCGTTGGGGGCGATCTCCTTCACCGCCATGGTATCCACGTTCAGCAGGAGCTTGACGCCCTTGGCCTCCGCCTTGGCGATCATCTCCTTCACATAGGGGAGCTTCTCCCGGTCCAGCATGCACTTGCCGATCTCGCCCCCCAGGGCCTTATGGAAGGTATAGGCCATGCCGCCGCCGATGAGGAGGGTCTCCGCCTTCTCTAGCAGATGGTCGATGACCCCCAGTTTGTCCGCCACCTTGCCGCCGCCCAGCACGGCCACCAGGGGCCGCTTGGGCCGGTCGATGGCCTCGCCCAGGGCTTTCAGCTCCGCCTCGATGAGGAAGCCGCAGCAGGAAGGCAGATACGCTGCCACTCCGGCGGTGGAGGCATGGGCCCGGTGGACGGTGCCGAAGGCGTCGGAGACGAAAACCTCCGCCAGATCCGCCAGAGCTTTGGCAAAGGCGGGATCGTTCTTCTCCTCCTCCGGATGGAAGCGGAGGTTTTCCAGCAGCAGGCATTCCCCGGGCTTAAGGGCTTCCGCCATGGCCTGCACCTGAGGTCCGACGCAGTCCGGCGCCAGGGGGACCGGCTGCTTCAGCAGTTCGGAGAGCCGCTCCGCCACGGGGGCGAGGGTCAGCTCCGGCTTCACCTGGCCCTTGGGGCGGCCCAGGTGGGAGCAGAGGATCAGGGAGGCTCCCCGATCCAGGATATAGCCGATGGTGGGAAGGGCGGCCCGGATGCGGGTATCATCCTGGATCAGCCCCTCCTTCATGGGCACGTTGAAATCGCAGCGCAGGAGGACTCTTTTCCCCTCCAGATCCGTATCCCTAACGGAACGCTTGGCGTACTGCATGGCAGAAACTCCTCTCGATTTTATCTTGGTGCGCTCAGCCCCGGAGACCGGCGAAATCCCGCTGGCGCAGGGCTTCATAGCACAGGATCGCAACGCTGTTGCCCAGATTCATGCTCCGGGCTTCGTCCACCATGGGGATGCGCAGACACCGGTCCGGGTACCGCTCCCGGAGCCATTCCGGGAGGCCCGCCGTTTCCTTCCCGAAAAGGAGCCAGCACTCCTCCTCGAAACGGGCGTCCGTATACCGCCTGGAGCCCTTGGTGGTGGCGAGCCACAGGGGCTTGTCCCCATGCTCCTCCAGAAAGACCTGGATGGAGTCGTACACCCGCAGGTCCAGGAGATACCAATAGTCCAGCCCGGCCCGCTTCACCGCCTTGTCCGAGATATCGAAGCCCAGGGGGCGGACCAGGTGCAGTCTGGCCCCGGTGACGGCGCAGGTGCGGGCAATATTGCCGGTGTTCTGGGGGATCTCCGGCTCTACCAGGACGACGTTGATCAAGGGTGAACTCCTCCGGTCTTTCTCTCTGGGAGAATTCTATCCTGTACATTGTACGACCCCATATGGAATTATTCAAGGCATTTTCGTCGATCTTTCCCCGTTATTTTGTCTGTTCTGAAACTTTCCGCCCCTTCTTCCCCGAACTGCCGCAGAAAAAGCTTTACGGGGGCTTGACAAGTCCGCCCGGCGATACTATAATTGCGGAGCGGCTTCGGGGGGCGCCCCGGAGTACAAATGCGCCTGTAGCTCAGTTGGATAGAGCGTCTGCCTCCGGAGCAGAAGGTCGTGCGTTCGAGTCGCGTCAGGCGTGCCAGCAAACCCCCGCTGTTTCGGCAGCGGGGGTTTGTGCGTGTCGGCACAGCCGACACACTTCAAGTCGGACCCGCTTCCCTTTGGGAGGACGACGGTTTTCCTGTCCGCAGCGGGAAAACCATTGATTTTTCCGGAATCACCCTGTATAATCACGATACAAAACGCTAGACAGGAGCGCAAGCCGATGAACAGCAGCGAGGCAAACGACTGATAACCGAATACCGGCGCAAAGCATCAGGGGGACATCCCCTCCGGTTTGCTGCGCCGTTCCTGAGTAACTTTCGGATCGTGGGGACCGCAGGATGCAGCCACAGACGGGAGCTGCTTCGCTGCGGATTTTTTGCGCCCGTTTCAGCAGACGGCGCGGCTCAGGAAGACTTCATGCCAAACCAAACGACCAAGGAGAAAAACAACTCATGATAATCAAACTGAAACCGGTGGATGAGAGCAATCGGGACGCCGTTCTGGCGCTCTCCGTGCGGGAGGATCAGCCCTTCGTCGCGACCAACGAAGTCTCTCTGCGGCAGGCGGATGAGACCAACGCCAAGTACCCCGGCGTGGCCCGGCCTTTCGGCATCTACGCCGACGAAAAGCTGGTGGGCTTCTGCATGTTCGCCTTCAATCCCGAGGGCGAAGACGAGGACGACCGCTACTGGCTCTGGCGCTTTATGATCGACAAAAGCGAGCAGGGCAAGGGCTACGGTCAGGCCGCCCTGCAGGAGATCATCCGGTACTTCAAAGTTAACGGCGCCGACCGGCTCTTCCTTTCCACCGAGCCGGAGAACGAGCTGGGCCTGCACGTCTATCAAAAAGCAGGCTTTCGGAAGACCGGCATCATCGACGACGATGAGGCGGTGCTGATGCGGATGCTGAAGGGCCCCAACAAGCTGGTCAAAAACGTTTACGGCGTGGATGTGGATCAGGCCCTGGGGATCAAGGGAAAGAAGGGCTATGGCGTCAGCGTCGCCGTTCAGGACGGAGAGGGGGATCTTCTCACCTACTGCTCCGGCAGCGGCAGATACGGCGAGGACTTTCCGGTGAACCCGGACATGCTGTTCCAGGCGGGCTCCGTATCGAAGCCCCTGTTTGCCCTGACGCTGCTGCGGTATGCGGACAAGGGGCTCATCGACCTGGACGCGGATCTTTCCGGCATCGTGCCGGAATTCGTCAAAAAGGGCCCCGTGACCTTCGCCGCCCTGCTCAGCCACACGGCGGGCTATAACGTACACGGCTTTCCCGGCTACCGGGCGGACCACGAACCGCTGACCCTGGAGGACGTGCTGAGCGGCAGGGGCAACACGCCGAAGCTCCGGAGGATCAAGCCCTACGGGAAACAGCACCTGTACTCCGGCGGCGGCATCACCCTGGCGGAACTGGCCTTCACGCGCATCACGGGGGTCACCCTGCGGGAGGCCTTCCAAAAGGAGGTCGCCGAGCCCCTGGGTCTCAGGCGCACCGGCTATTTCCAGCCCCTGGACGAGGATCTCGCCGCCAATGCCGCGTTCGGCGGCAGGCTGGCGCAGGAAGAAGACCCTGCCCGCGGCTGGCACTATTACCCCGAGCACGCCGCAGCGGGCCTGTGGACCACGCCCACGGAGCTGGTGAAGGTGGGCGTCGCCCTTTCCCGCAGCTATCGCAAGGGCGGCTTCCTGAAGAAAAAGACGGCCCGGCGCATGCTGACGCCGGTGATGGACAACTACGGGCTCTGCGTCAACAACTTCCGGGGGGATATCGGCTGCCACGGCGGCTGGAACGAGGGCTTTCTCACGGAATGGTGGTTCTCCCTGCGGGAGGACCTGTGCGTGGCGAGCATGGTCAACCGGACCACGGAGGCGCTGAGCGGGAAGCTCGGGGAGACCTCCCTGGAGCTGTTCCAGACCGTGGAGGAAGACGCGGCCGACATGCCGGGCTTGAAGACCCTGCGCTCCTGCTGCGGCAAATATGAGCCGCTCCTGGAGGACTTCCCCCTGGAGGAGGTCTATCTGGAAGGCGGAAAGCTGTACGCAAGGATCAACGGTGAGGACGGCCCCTTTGCCAGCCGGCTCTACCCCATCGGGAAGAAGACCTTCGGCCGGAAGGGCGGCTTCGGGAAGATCGAATTCGGCGACGGCTGCCTGACCATCGGCGGGACGGTCTGCAGGAAACTGGAAACGCAATAAGAGCGGTTCGCCGGGAGAGGCGAACCGGAAACGCGGATCCGACTATGAATCACCTATCAACCTGAATAAAGGAGAATCATCATGAAATTTTCAGAAATGCCTTACCAGAGGCCCGACACCGATGCGGTCATCCGGGAGATCCAGGCCCTGACCGCGCGGCTCAAAAACGCCCAAAGCTATGAGGAGGCCCGGTCGGTCTTCCTGGAATACGAAGAGAAGCGCAAGGCCGTGGACACGACCATCACCCTGTCCTACATCCGCCATTCCATCGATACCCGGGACGAGTTCTACAAGGAAGAGAACGATTTCTGGGACGAGGTCACCCCGGAGATGGAGGAGTATGAGCAGGAGTGGATCAAAACGCTGGTGGACTCCCCCTTCCGGAAGGATTTCGAGGAGGAATACGGCGATCTGCTGTTCCTCAACGCCGAGATCGCCCGGAAGACCTTCTCCCCGGAGATCGTGGAGGATTTGCAGAAGGAAAACGAGCTGGTGAGCAAATACGACGAGCTGATTGCTTCGGCCCAGATCCCCTTTGAGGGGGGCGTCTATACCCTGTCCCAGCTGGAACCCTTCCAGGACGACCTGGACGATGACCGCCGTCTGGCAGCGTGGAAGGCCGAGGGGCAGTGGTACAAGGAGCATCAGCCTGAGCTGGACCGGATCTACGACGAACTGGTGAAGCTCCGGGACGGCATGGGCAGGAAGCTGGGCTACGACGGCTACACGCAGCTGGGCTACTACCGCATGGAGCGAAACTGCTACGACAAGGAGGACGTGGAAAAGTTCCGCGCCGCCGTGCAGAAATATCTGGTGCCCGTGGCAGACTCCATCATGCGGGAGCAGGCGAAGCGGATCGGCAAGACCTATCCCCTGTCCTACGCGGACGCCGCCCTGAGCTTCCGCAGCGGCAATCCCCGGCCCGCGGGCACGGCGGAGGATATCCTGGCCCAGGGGCAGAAGTTCTACGATGCGCTCTCCCCCGAGACAAGCGACTTCTACCGCACCATGCGGGAGGAGGGGCTGATGGACGTACTCTCCACCGAAGGAAAGCAGGCGGGCGGCTACTGCACCTCCATCGAGCTGTATGAGCGGCCCTTCATTTTCGCCAACTTCAACGGCACCCAGGGGGACGTGGAGGTGGTCACCCATGAGGCGGGCCACGCCTTTGCCTACTGGATGAACCGCAAGCGCATCCCCACGGAGTACGCCGATCCCAGCGCGGAGGCCTGCGAGGTGCACTCCATGAGCATGGAGTTCTTCGGCTGGCGGAACGCAGAGGGCTTCTTCGGGCCCGACGCCCGGAAGTTCATGTACAGCCACCTGGCCGACGCCATCACCTTCATCCCCTACGGCACCATGGTGGACCATTTCCAGCATATCGTCTACGAGCATCCGGAGCTGACCCCCAAGGAGCGCCACGCAGAGTGGAAGCGGCTCATGGGCATCTACCAGCCCTGGCTGAAGCTGGACGGGGACATCCCCTTCTACGGGGACGGCGAACGCTGGCAGAGCCAGCTGCACATCTACGATTACCCCTTCTACTACATCGACTTCTGCCTGGCCCAGACCGTGGCCCTGGAGTTCTGGGCAATGATCCGGAAGGACGAGGCGGAAGCCTGGAATCGGTATATGGCCTACACCGAACAGGGCGGCAGCCGCACCTTCGTCGACCTGCTGCTGAACGCCGGTCTGACCACGCCCTTCGACGAGGCCTGCCTCCGGGAGGTCTGCGAGACCGCGACGAAATGGCTGGAGGGATTCGATCTGACCGGGATCGAATGAACCGCGTACCGGTACCGGGGCGTGCAGCGGCACGCCCCGGCCGCTTTTCTGCCTTCCCCACCGGTAAGAGAAGCCGGAGTTGAAATCCGGCGGTCAAACCCTTATAATAGAAAAATCGAATAAATATTCGCGCCTATCCGGCGCGCAAAGGCTGGTGTACGACCATGATCCAAAGCACGAATTTTCCCCTTTCCTCCTACTGCATCAAACCCTTCGGCAGCTGGGACAGGCTGGCGGAGGAGATCAAGGCCCTGGGGCTGGATGGGATCGAAGCCATCGCGGATCCGGACGACCTGGACGATACCCTTTCCCCTTCACTGGTCTCCGGCTGGCATATGACCTTTTATCCGGACTGGCTGGATTTCTGGCGGCACGACGAAAAGGCCCTGCTGCGGAAATTCCGCTCCTGGGAGGAGATCGGGCAGGTATACCGGGGGACTCAGCCGGAGGATCTGATGCGGCAGTTCCGGGACGATCTGGCCCTGGCCCTGCGCTTCAGGCCCCCCTATATGGTCTTCCACGTCTCGGACGTATCCCTGGAGGAAGGGTACACCTATCAATGGTTCCATACGGACAAGGAGGTCCTGGATGGGGCCATCGAATTCATCAACATCCTCCTGGACGGGGTGGAGCCCACCTTCGACTTTCTTGTGGAGAACCAGTGGTGGCCAGGCTTCACCTTCACGGAGCCGGAAAAGACGGAGTATCTCCTCTCCGGGATCAAGTATCCCCGGGTGGGGATCATGCTGGACACGGGCCACCTGATGAACGCCAACTGGTCCATCCGCAGCCAGGGGGACGGGATCCGGTATATCCTCTCCATGATCGAAAAGCACGGAGAGCTGGCAAAAAGGATCTGCGGCGTCCATCTACACCAGTCCGTCAGCGGGGCCTACTGCCGGAAAACCGTGGGCGCGATGCCGGCGGACTTCCCCAAGGAGTATTTCTCTGCCTTCGGCTACTCCTACTCCCATATCCAGAGCATCGACCGGCACCGCCCCTGGACGGATCCCCAATGCGTGCGGATCATCGACCGGGCGGAGCCCAAATACCTCACCCATGAGATCAGCACCAGTCTGAAGCGGCCCCAGCTGAAGGCCGTGGGGGATCAGCTCCGGGTGATCGCCAAAGGATACGGTAAATAATGCGGAATCGGGACGCCTTCTCCGGCTACCACCCCCTGGTGAATTTTCTCTATTTCGCCCTGGTGCTGGTATTCGGCATGTGCTTCATGCATCCGGCCTGCCTGGTGATCTCCCTGGGCAGCGCCATGGCGTACAACCTCTATCTCAAGGGGAGAAAAGGACTGCGCTTTTCTCTCCGCTTTTTGCTGCCCATGATGATCCTGGCGGCCATCCTGAACCCCGCCTTCAACCACGAGGGGGTCACCATCCTGGCCTATACCCCCAACGATAACCCCATCACCCTGGAGAGCCTGGTCTACGGTCTGGCTTCCGCCTTCATGCTCATCGGCATCATCCAATGGTTCTCCTGCTACAACGAGGTCATGACCTCGGATAAGTTCGTGTACCTCTTCGGGCGGATCATCCCCGCTCTGAGCCTGGTGCTGAGCATGACCCTCCGCTTCGTGCCCCGGTTCACCGCCCAGATGAAGACCATCCGCACCGCCCAGCAGTGCATCGGGCGGGACGTGTCCGACGGCAGCGTCCTCCAGCGGATGCGGCACGGGATCACCATCTTTTCCATCCTGGTGACCTGGAGCCTGGAGAACGCCATCGAAACGGCGGACAGCATGAAAAGCCGGGGCTACGGACTTCCGGGGCGGAGCGCCTTTTCCATCTACCGCTTCGACAGCCGGGACGCCTATGCCCTGCTCTGGATCGGCTTCTGCTGCTGGTACATCCTCTTCGGATGGATCAGCGGCGCCCTGGCCTTCCGGTATTATCCCTCCATCAAGGGGGCGGGCTTCGGCCCCTTCCCTCTGAGCTTTTTCCTGGTCTACCTGGCCCTTTGCCTGACCCCGCTGATCCTGAACGGAAGGGAGGATGTGAAATGGAAACGTTTGCGGTCCGGGACCTGAGCTTCGCCTATCCGGAGCAGCGGCAGGACACCTTATCCCACCTTACCTTTTCCATCCCCCAGGGACAGTTCGTCACCCTCTGCGGCCCCTCCGGCTGCGGAAAGAGCACCCTGCTGCGGCAGCTCAAGTCCGTTCTGGCCCCTGCCGGGGACCTGCGGGGAGAGATCCTCTTTGAGGGCCGCCCCCTGGCGGAGCTGGACCACCGGACTCAGAGCGAGCGCATCGGCTTCGTGCAGCAGAGCCCGGAGAACCAGATCGTGACGGACAAGGTCTGGCATGAGCTGGCCTTCGGTCTGGAGAGCCTGGGGTACGACACCCCCACCATCCGCAGCCGGGTGGCGGAGATGGCATCCTTCTTCGGCATCCAGACCTGGTTCTATCAGAACGTCGCGGAGCTCTCCGGCGGCCAGAAGCAGCTGCTGAACCTGGCCTCCATCATGGCCATGCAGCCCTCGGTGCTGATCCTGGACGAGCCCACCAGTCAGCTGGACCCCATCGCCGCCTCGGATTTTCTGGCCACCATCGGCAAGGTGAACCGGGAACTGGGCACCACCATCCTCCTGACGGAGCACCGGCTGGAGGAGGCCTTCCCCCTCTCCGACCGGGTACTGGTGATGGACAGGGGCCGGATCATTGCGGACGGGGCCCCGAAAGAGGTGGGAGAGACCCTCCGGGGCGCCGGTCACGGCATGTTCCTGGCGATGCCCACCGCCATGCGGGTGTGGGCCAGCGCGGAGGACGCCGCTCCCTGCCCCATCACCGTACGGGACGGGCGGGACTGGCTTGCGGATTATGCCCGGCGCCGCCCCCTGGGGGAGCTCCCGGCGGAGCCGGTCCCCGTCAGCGGGGATGAGACCGCCATCGCCCTGGAAGACGTGTGGTTCAAATATGACAAGGACCTGCCCGACGTGGTGAAGGGCGTGAGCCTGGAGGTAAAAAAGGGCGAGTTCCTGGCCCTCCTGGGGGGCAACGGCACCGGGAAGACCACCACCCTTTCCCTGGTGGGCGGTCTGCAGAAGCCCTATCGGGGAGAGATCCGGCTGACCGGCCGGGCGGGCACCCTGCCCCAGAATCCCCAGACCCTGTTCGTGAAGAAAACCGTGCGGGAGGACCTGTTCGAACTCTTCCGGGGCACGGGGACGGATAAAGCCCTGCAGGAAGCCCGGGTGGCCCGGGCGGTGCAGCTCTGCCGTCTGGAGGAGCTCCTGGACCGGCACCCCTACGACCTCTCCGGGGGCGAACAGCAGCGGGCGGCCCTGGCCAAGGTGCTGCTCCTGGAGCCGGAGATCCTTCTGCTGGACGAGCCCACCAAGGGGCTGGACGCGGAGTTCAAGCAGGTCTTCGCCGTGATCCTCAAAACTCTGCAGCGCCGGGGCGTCACCATCTTCATGGTGAGCCATGACGTGGAATTCTGCGCCGCCTACGCGGACCGCTGCGCCCTGTTCTTCGACGGGAACATCGTTTCCGAGGGCAGGCCGCGGCAGTTCTTCTCCGGCAACAGCTTCTACACCACCTCTGCCAACCGCATGGCCCGGGGCCTCCTGCCGGAGGCGGTGACCCCCACGGACGTGATGGCCGCCTGCGGCGGAAAACTGCCGCCGAAACCGGAGCTGCCGGAGGAGGCGCCTCCCCTGCCGGAACCTTCCGAAGACAGCGCGGACGCCAAACCGAAGAAACTGCCTCTGTGGCGCATCCTTCTGGGCTGTCTCAGCGGCCTGGGGGCCCTCATCCTCTTTATCTACACGATCTCCCAGCAGGACCTCTCCTCCCTGATCCGGGAGGACGGGCTCACCTCCGCGGCCTACGAGAACATCCCCCTGTACCTGCTGCTGATCCTTTGCCTGCTCATCAGCGCCTTTTCCTTCAGCCGGAGGGCGAACCGCCCGGTGCGGGTGCAGACGCCCAAGGAGAAGCGGAAACTCTCCCGCCGGACCATTGCCGCTGCGATCTGCATCCTGCTCCTGATCCCCCTGACCATCTTCGTGGGGGTCTACTATCTGGGGGGCAGAAAGTACTATTTCATCGCCCTGCTGGTCATGCTGGAGACCATGCTCCCCTTCTTCCTGGTGTTCGAGGGGCGGAAGCCCCAGGCCCGGGAGCTGGTGATCATCGCCGTGCTCTGCGCCATCGGCGTGGTGGGCCGGGCCGCCTTCTTCATGCTGCCCATGTTCACGCCGGTGCTGGCTCTGGTGATCATCGCCGGGGTGGCCTTCGGGGGCGAGACGGGCTTCCTGGTGGGCGCCATGACCATGGTGGCCTCCAACGTCCTCTTCGGACAGGGCACCTGGACCCCCTTCCAGATGTTCTCCGCCGGGATCATCGGCTTCCTGGCCGGGGTGCTGTTCCGGAAGGGCCTTCTGCGCCGGAGCCGGGTCTCCCTGTGCATCTTCGGCGCCATCACCGCCCTGGTGATCTACGGCGGCATCATGAATCCCTACGCCGCCCTGAGCTATGCCCGCACCCTGAACTGGAAGCTCCTTCTCACCTACTACGTCTCCGGCTTCCCCGTGGATCTGGTCCACGCCGCGGCCACGGTGTTCTTCCTCTGGCTGGCGGCGGAGCCCATGCTGGAGAAGCTGGACCGGATCAAGGTCAAATACGGCCTGATGGAGTAAAAAGGATACGGAAAGATCCCGGCACGCCGAAGGGCATGCCGGGATCAGTGTTCTCAGTTCGTCCTTCAGTCCCTGCGGATCAGATCCCGGAGGGTCTTGCCGTAAAAGAAATCATGGGTGAGCTTGTCGTACTCCGCCCAGAGGGGCAGAGTCTGGCAGTCCGCCGCCCGGGGGCATGGATCCGCCCCGGCGGAGAGGCAGGCTACGGAAGAAAGGGGCCCCACCATCCGCTCCAGGATCTCGCCGACGGGATATTCCTCGGGTCGGCGGCACAGACGGTATCCGCCCCCCTTGCCGCTGACACCGGCCACCAGACCGCCCTCCACCAGTTCCTTCACGATGATCTCCAGATATTTCTTGGAGACCCCCTGCCGGGCAGCGATATCCTTCAGCGGCTGATACTCCTCTCCTTCGTGCTCCGCCAGGTCGATCATCACCCGCAGCGCATAGCGTCCCTTTGTGGAGATCATGGCCCGTCCCCCCTTCGTTTCACCTATTGTACCGCAGGGTAAATCCAAAAATCAAGGGGGCTGAAGAAAATTTACCTATTGACATAGTAGGTGAATAGGTGTATCATGCGGACAAGACCGCAAAGGAGGTCCGATACATGATGATCTATGCCGACAACGCCGCGACCACCAAAATGAGCCGCGCCGCAATAGAAGCCATGACCGCCTGTCTGGAGGAAGAATACGGCAACCCCTCCAGCCTCTACGCCCTGGGACAGCGGGCAAAGGAACGCCTGGAACAGGCCCGGGGGGAGATCGCCGCCGTGATCGGGGCAGACCCCGGGGAGATCACCATCACCTCCGGCGGCAGCGAGGCGGACAATCAGGCCCTCCGCACCGGCGCTGCCCTGGGTAAACGGGCGGGAAAGACCCACATCATCTCCACCGCCTTCGAGCACCACGCCATCCTCCACACCCTGAAGCGGCTGGAGGAGGAAGGCTTTTCCGTCACCCTGCTCCCGGTGCACGAGGACGGCCTCGTCCGGGTGGAGGAGCTGGAGGCGGCCATCCGGGAGGATACCTGCCTGGTCTCCGTCATGTACGCCAACAATGAGATCGGCACCATCCAGCCCATCCGGGAGATCGGCGCCGTCTGCCGGAAGCACGGGGTCCTGTTCCATACGGACGCGGTCCAGGCGGTGGGCCATGTGCCCATCGACGTGAAGGAGCAGAACATCGATATGCTCTCCTCCTCCGCCCATAAGTTCCACGGCCCCAAGGGCATCGGCTTCCTCTATGCCCGAAAGGGGGTCCGGCTGGTGAACCTCATCGAGGGAGGCGCCCAGGAAGGAGGCAAACGGGCCGGGACGGAAAACGTCGCCGCCGCCGCAGCCATGGCCGCCGCTCTGAAGGAGACCGCCGGGAACATGGCGGAAACGGCGCCCAGGCTCCGGGCCCTCCGGGACAGGCTCATCGCGGGACTCCGGGAGATCCCCCATTCCGCCCTGAACGGGGACGCGGAGAAGCGGCTTCCCGGGAACGTGAACTTCTGCTTTGAGGGCATCGAGGGGGAATCCCTCCTCCTGCTGCTGGACGACCGTGGCATCTGCGCCTCCTCCGGCAGCGCCTGCACCTCCGGTTCCCTGGACCCCAGCCACGTGCTGCTGGCCATCGGCCGGGTGCACGACGTGGCCCACGGTTCCCTGCGCCTGACCCTGGGGGAGGACGCTACGGAGGAGCAGGTGGACTATCTTATCCAAAATGTGAAGGAAGTCGTGGAATATCTGCGGGGCTTTTCCCCCATCTGGCGGGACCTGCAGAGCGGCAAATCGCAGTTTATCCTGTAAGGAGGGAATAAAATGGCACTCTACAGCGAAAAAGTCATGGAGCATTTCCGCCATCCCCGGAACGTGGGCGTCATCGAGGACGCCGACGGCGTCGGCGAGGTGGGCAACGCCAAGTGCGGCGATATCATGAAGATGTACCTGAAGATCGAGGGGGACACGGTGGTGGACGCGAAGTTCGAGACCTTCGGCTGCGGCAGCGCCATCGCCTCCAGCTCCATGGCCACGGAGCTCATCATCGGCAAGCCCCTGGGGGAGGTGGCCAAGCTCACCAACAAGGCCGTGGCGGAAGCCCTGGACGGGCTGCCCGCCTACAAGATGCACTGCTCTGTCCTGGCGGAGGAGGCCATCCAGTCAGCCCTGGAGGACTACTACGGGAAGCACCCGGAGAAGCGTCCCACGGCCTGATGAACAGGAAGACCGATCCGGCGTCCGTCCCGCTGCGATTAGTCGATAAAGGTTCCCCGCGGCATTCGCCGCGGGGAACCGCTTTTGTGAGAGAACCTCAAAAGACCTCCACCTGGCAGGAGCGGAGGGTCTCCAGGGCGGCCTGGTGCTTTTCCGGGGTGACACCGGCACAGCAGCCCGCGTCCACCGAAAGCTTCACTTCCGGCAGGTATGCCTTTAACAGCAAGGCGTTGGACACCACGCAGATGTCCGTACAGACGCCCACAAGCTCGATTTCCTCCGTTTCCGGCAGAGCGGCCATGGCCTGGGCCAGGGCGACGCTGCCGAAGGAAGGCTTTTCAAAGATGTGCGCAGAGGGGATGAGGGGGGCCAGCGACGCCTCCAGGGCCCAGCCCTCCGTGCCCCGGACGCAGTGGACGACGGGCAGGCGCCGCCCCTCCTGGGTGGAGAGATAGTCCTCGCTGTGGGTGTCCATGGTGGCGTAGACCATTTCCGGCGGATAAGAGAGAATCTTCTCCCGCACCTTGGGCACGATGGCCGCCGCCTCCGGCGTCCCCAGGGCCCCGTCGATGAAATCCTTTTGCATGTCGATGACGATGAGCAGCTTATTCATTTTGCGCCTCCTTCAGCAATTGCCGGTATAGACGTATCTGAGCCTTTCCCTTGCGACCTCCGCCAGGGCGTAGACGGTCTTTACGGGGGTGGCGGCCCGGTCCGTCATGCGGAAGCGGGGGAAGAAGCGGGAGACGTGGAGGGGGACGCTGTCCCCGATGGGCCTGCCATCCCCGTCCCGCAGCGCCGATACCCAGGCAGTGAGGGTGCGCATCTCCTCCGGGCCGTCGTTCTCCCCCGGCACGATCAAGGTGGTGAGCTCCACGTGGCAGAGCTGCACCGCCCTCTGGATAAAGGCCTTCACCATCTCCAGGTCGCCCCCCAGCACCCGCCGGTAGTACCCCTCGGTGAAGCCCTTCAGGTCGATGTTCATGGCGTCGATGAAGGGCCCCAGCTCCTCCAGCACACCGATTTCCGCCGTGCCGTTGGTGACCAGGACGTTTACTAGCCCCGCTTCATGACTGAGCTTCGCCGTGTCCCGGACGAATTCCCAGCCGATGAGGGGCTCGTTGTAGGTGAAGGCCAGGCCGATGTTCCCCCGGCTCATGCAGTCCAGGGCCGCATCCACCAGGGCCTCCGGCGTCGCCCGCCGGGCCCGCTCCCCCCAGGAAGCGGCCTCCGCCGACCAGCTGATCTCGTGGTTCTGGCAGAAGGGGCAGCGGAGGTTGCAGCCCCAGCTCCCCAGGGAGAGGATCTTGCTGCCGGGGCGGAAGCGCATTAGGGGCTTTTTCTCGATGGGGTCCAGGGCCAGGGAAGTGAGAAGCCCGTAATTCAGGGGCACGACCCGCCCCTCCCGGCAGCCGCGGGCGAAACAGAAGCCCGTGCCTCCCTCCGGGATCTCACAGTGGCGGAAGCAAACGCCGCATTTTGCCATAATTCCACCCCCTCAATAGTGGCGGACCACTTCGAAGCGCTGGAGCTTCACCGGCTCCCCGGCGGCGATGCCCGCCTTCTGCCGGGCGATGGCCACCTGCTGGGCGGGGGTGTCCACCCCCTCCAGGTCCGGCAGCAGCAGGCCCCGCCGCCCTCCGCGGGTCACGATCACGCCGTAGCGCTTCACGTCCAGCTCCGCTTCGGAAGCGATGTCCTCCGGCTCGCCCAGAACGTCCACGCTGATCTCCAGCAGGTCCAGCTCGTCCGGACGGATGGGTTCGAAGCGGGGGTCCCGGCTGGCGGCGCTGATGGCGTTTTGGATGATCTCCTCCCCCAGGCAGGCGCAGGTGGGGGCGATGGTGCCGATGCAGCCCCGCAGCTGCCCCTGCCTGTGGACGGAGACGAAGGCCCCGGCCCGGCTGTCCGTCAGCTCCCTGGGCAGTCCCTCCGGCAGGGAGATGGCGATCCCCCGGCGCACCCAGGCCTCCAGGCTGGCCCTCGCCAGCTGCACCCAGGGGTCCTGGGCGATGCGTTTGGCCTCCGCCTGGGCCGCCTGCTTTAGCAGCTGCGCTCGCAGGAAATGGCGGCTTTCATCCACGCCGGTGGGGTAGAAGGTGCAGACGCCGTAGCCCACGCCGGTGACGTCCTGGTGGCTCAGCGCGGTCGCCTCCACCGCCAGCCCGTCCAGGGCCCCGGCCATCATGACGAAGGAGCGGTGGCCGCATTCCGCCGCCTTCTCGCAGAATTCCTCGGAAAAGTCGAAGAGCTCCCCGAAGGCGGCGCGGGAGCACACGTCCATGATGCGCGCGTCGTACTGCGGCCCCTCCGGCGCGAAGCCATAGGGCCCGTGGGGCTGGAGCTTGTGGCTCAGGTCCCCGCTGGCGATCCACACCGCCCGCCGCCCCAGCATGTTCACCGCCAGGCTCACGAACTGCCCCAGGGCGTAATGCTCCGTCAGGGGCAGGGCGCTGAGGCCGATGCGCAGGAGCTTATAGCCCTGCCAGAACTTGCGGGTAAACCAGAGGGGCACCATGACCCCGTGGTCCAGGGCCTTGTCCTTTTCCCCCAGGGTCCCGGCGGGGAAGCCCGCCTGGGCCGCCAGCTTTTCCACGGTCTCCGCCAGCTCCGCGTCGTATTCCTCCCGGAAGCGCACTTCCGGTGCCCGGAAGGAGGCGAAGGAGCCCTGGGCCTTCCTGCCGGGGGAGATGTGGAACCAGTCGGAATACATGACGGCGTGGGGGCTGGAAATGATGATGGTGTCCGGCTGGAGGGCGGCGATCTCCCGCGCCACGCGGGTATAGGCTTCAGCGGTCTCCTCGATCTCCTTTTCGCCGCCCCGCCCCACCTGGGGCACGATCAGAGGCGGATGGGGCACCATGAAGGCTGCTAGAATGGGCATGGTTTGTCCCTCCTCAGGCCTTGAAGGCCGGGTTATCCGTGTTCATCAGGTCCGGCAGGTCCACGTCGTAGAGATGTCGGAGCTTGAAGCCGCTCGCCTTGAATTCGGCGTAGTCGAAGGCCTCCAGCTCCTCAAAGGCCAGCTTGTGGTATTCGTAGAAATTGGGCCACCATTCGTAGCCGGAGCCGAAGTCGTTGGACAGAAAGGCCTCCGCGATCTCGATGCCCATCTGGGGGGAGACGTAGAAGGCGCCCATGGCCAGCACGTTGCAGTTGTTGCCGGTGATGCACCTCAGCCCCGCGGGTACGGATTCCACCACCGCCGCGTGGACATGGGGGCACTTCGAGGCAGCGATGTGGATGCCCATGCCGGTGCCGCAGAAGATGAGGGCCCGCTCGTATTCCCCCTCGGCGATCTTCGCGCCCACCCGCAGGCCCACCCGGTGGAACATGTTGTCCGGATCGTTGTCCGTCTCGCTGCGGACGCCCAGATCCTCGATCTCCCAGCCTCTGGCCCGGAGGTGGGCGCAGACGGCCTCCTTCAGCGGGTAGCCCGCGAAGTCGGCCCCCACCACCAGCTTTTTGTCCCTGACGGTCTTCATGTTCGGATTGTTCACCACGGTCATGGGGATACCTCCAATCATTGTTGAAAACGGGATAAATGCCCGTCCCGGTTGTATACAAACCATATACGTCTGCTTAACCTATTGTACATCAACTCGCGCTGCTTTCCAAGCTTATGTCACTTGACTTCTCCGGCGTTTTCTTTTAGAATCGTCAAAAATCGCCTAGGAGGCCCGCCATGTCTTTTTTTCCCATCCTGCTGGAGCTTTCCGGCGCGCCCTGCCTGGTGGCCGGGGGCGGCGCCCTGGGGCTGCGCAAGATAAAGACGCTGCTGGACTGCGGCGCGGCGGTCACGGTGGCCGAGCCGGACCCCGGCCCGGCGCTGGAGGGGCTGCCGGTGACGCTGCTGCGGCGGAAGGCCTGTCCGGAGGACGTGGAGGGGAAAACGCTGGTGGTGGACGCCACGGGGAGCGAGGAAGCCCGGCGCATGCTCTCCGCCGCCTGCCGGGAAAGGCGCGTCCCCTTCAACAGCGCCTGCAGCACCGAGGACGGCAGCGCGGTCTTTCCCGCGGTGTTCCGCCGGGGCAGGACGGTGCTGGCCGTCTCCACCCTGGGGGCCAGCCCCATCGTCAGCACCCACCTGCGGGACGCCCTGGCACAGCAGCTGCCGGAGGGAATGGACGCCATCCTGGACGCCATGGCCGCCCTGCGGCCCCGTTCCCGCGCCGAATTTACCGACCAGAAGCTGCGCAGCGATTTCCTGCACCGCTGCCTTGGCGAAATGCTTGCCCTTTCCCGCCCCCTCAACGAAGGGGAGCTTGATTCCATCATCTGTGAAATGAAGGAGATCCACCCGTGAAAAAGCTGAGACTGCCCGCCCTGCTC
>JAEEGG010012280.1_pt1 | contig 18513 bp, 18 predicted proteins | sample 9134161 | NCBI WGS metagenome assembly JAEEGG01 (sample SAMN16246543, study PRJNA631951) | gut metagenome | biome: gut microbiome; feature: rumen; material: CR-attached | host: Bos | place: Iran: Karaj | collected 2018-10 | reverse complement strand
AGAAAGTACCAGTATCAGGATCAGTTCAGATATAAGAACATATCTGTATTTTTTCAGAAGATCCCCTGCAGTCACCTACACATCCTCTCTGTCGGTTCCGGATTCACCGGATTCTCCCCGGATCTTGCTGAGAACCTGCGCGTCTCCATCATTGATATCAAGAAGGGTTTCAAGACTCTGAAGAAAAAGTCTCTCCCTGTGCCATCTGTTATTCTCTTCCCTGTCCATGTAAGCCTTGAAATGATCCACCTGCCAGGCTATGGCATCCGAAATGGTTATGCCCTCCGGAGCGAACTCACCCAAAAGGGTTCCTGTCTTACACCAGTAAGTAAGTTCCTTAAGAACGCCCTCACAGCCGAGGATCCTGTTCCACTGCTCCTCACTTCCTCCAATGGAGATAATATAATCATGAAGTACTTCGTTATCCGTCATTGTTCTGAATCCCTGCCTTCTTTGATCACATCAATAATAAAGGGCGGTCTGTTCCTGGAAGCATCCAGGGCTCTCCAGATGTATTCTCCGATAAGTCCGGTCATGGTCATCATCATACCGAAGCCCAGCAGCACGACGCACATAAGCGAAGACCATCCCGCTATGGGAGTTCCTACGGAAAAGTATTCCACAAGGACGCTTATGAAAATGACAAGTGCGAAGAGGTCGAAAACAAAACCGGCATACATCATCAGACGGAGCGGTGCATACGAAAAACTGAGGATCGAATCCATGACAAGCTTGACCTTCTTGCCCATGGTCCATCTTCCCTTGCCCTTCTCTCTTTCCTGTCTGTCAAAATACACTATATCAGTCTGGAAGCCCAGCCACATGACCTGAAGTGTAAGGGATGAATTCTTCTCATTAAGCTTTATGAGCTCGTTTATCGCCTTACGGCCCACAAGGTAACAGTCGCAGCCTCCGATGGGCATGTTCTTGTTCACCATCTTGCGGATCATACGGTAGTACATATTGGCAAAGAGAACATAGAAGGGATTGTCCTTCCTTGTGCGCCTTGCAGCAAGAACAATCTCATTACCCTTCTTCCAGCTCTCATACATCTCCAATATAAGAGAAGAATCCTCCTGCAGATCCGCCTGCTTGGTAACCGCACAGTCACCGGTGCATACAGAAAGTCCCGCAAAGAGCGCGGCATGTTCTCCGAAATTCCTCGAAAGCTTGACGCACTTTACATTGTCATCTCCATTCCGGATCTCATTCATTATCTTCCAGGAATCATCCCCGGAACCGTCATCCACAAAGACGATCTCATATTCTCCGATCTTATCCAGCACCTTGGCCTTCATATCGTTGTACAGATCTGCTAGGGTATCTGAATTGTAATAAACGGGGACGATTATGGATATCTTACTCAACTTCTTATCTCCATGACATATGTTTATATTATCCTGCAGTCCGGACGTATCCATCATTCCTGCAAAACATATTGATTATAACATATACCGGCCGTAAAACCGATAATATTCCCTATTAACATCTGCGGCATTTTGCAGCTCAAAGTTTCCGGGTTAAAACCTCATCCGCCCCTGATGCGCCGTGACTGCTGCAGGGCTTGCCAAGTCAGGGTATTATAAATATACTGATTAAGGCAGCCTGACTGCCAATATCTTATAAGGATCAGGCATTTATAATGAGCGATAAAAAGCAGCAAAAAAGCATTGATACAAATGTAAAAACAGACATAAGGAAAATGGTCCTTCCCGGGATACTGTGTATCCAGATAATCCTTATCTTCTGGTGCAATCTGCAATACCTTCCCAGATATCTTGACGGTGACTTTGCAAAGCTTGCCACTCATATAGAAGAGATGGCTGCAAACGGCACCCTCGCCATTTCCGGATGGAAATATACGACCACCGCAGAGTGGGACTGCGTAACTCTGTTTGCACTGCCTCTATACTGCATAACACACAGGTTATATCTGTCCCTTGCTCTGGGAAATCTGCTGATAACCCTCCTGCTTACCCTGGCGTGCTTTCTCATATTCGATGACAGGAAGAAGGCTCTCATAAGCGCCAATCTTCTGCTGATCCCTTATGAATTCGGAATACTCTCATACTGCAACATGCTCTTCTACGGAGGAAGCCAGTACAGCATCAAGGTTCTGGTCCCGCTCCTTCTTGCAGGAGTATCCCTTAAGCTCTCAGCTCTAAAGAGCGAGGGGAAAAAGCCCGGTGCATCCATCATTGCAGCATCCGCGCTTCTGCTCTTCCTCATCCTTACAACATGTGCATCAAGCGGGATCTATGTGTGCATGTGCGGCATCTTTCCCATAGTAGCTGCATATCTGGCATGGCATTACATGGCAGGAAAGCCTGTACCGAAGATCTGGACAGGCCTTGCGGCAGCAGGGATCCTTCTTGCCGGAGCCGGCATACTCATAAACCGGAAGGTAATGGGAGGCACCAGAGCCGATTCCCTTTCCTTTGTAACATTTCAGGAATACTGTGACGGATATATAAGCAGAGCTATCGCAGGATTCTTCTCCGTGTTCGGAGCATCCACCGTAAACGGCAACGTATACATTACATCAGCTTACGGTATATTCCTGTTCCTGCGCATACTCTTTGTACTGCTGCTGATATCCGCAATCGCCGCATCCCTTAAGATCACTGCAGCTGCTTTACATTCTACTCAGGTCGGACATCCGGAAAGTGTGAAAGCAGGCGGCACAGGTGACCTGACAGTACTGAGGGATGTGATGCTCCTTGGAGCATTCTTCTGGAATCTTCTCATAATCATGGTTGCCGATGTAAGAGCCGGTTCTCCAACCTTCGAGTACAGATACTACCTCATCGGTACGGTCCCTGCACTCTTCCTGCTTGCAGAGCGTCTGTCGGATATACATGACAGGGCAGTAAAAAGCCGCAGGACAGTAACCGCTGCAGCCTATGTACTGCTCCTTCTTGCAATGCTCCTTGGGTGCTATAGGAACATAGTCACCCTGTGGGACAGGGAAGGTGATGTCCACGCAGAATACCGCGAGCTTGTAAGCTACTGTGAAGAAAACGGTATAGATATGCTGTACATATATGACAGGTCACATGAGACAGATATATGCAGACTCCTGTCATCCGGACCCATGTTCGTTGATGTGCTTCCAAACGGCTATACATGGGTCAATGATTACTACGCTTCATATGAAGGACCCCTTGAGACATCTGAATGCTTCGTTGCCGTTCCGGCAGTCAGTGCAGTGTTCGATGAGGGTGAGAAGATATTCGGAAGGGATGCACAGCTTATCCATGAGATCGGATCCATAAGGATATACCGGCTGTCACAGCAGAGCGATAACCCATAACAGTCCGGCACGCTGATGATATAAAGATAACAAAAAACGTCTCACCGCTTGGTGAGACGTTTTTCTAAGCAGGGGAAGAGAGGATCGAACTCCCATTAACGGTTTTGGAGACCGTCGCACTACCATTGTACTATTCCCCTATCCGGTTCAAAAACAACCGAAGGCAATTATACAACAAGAACAGACAGGAAGCAAGAAAAATTTACACATTTATATTGCAAGGGACAGACACCTGCAGGTCCCGGTATCTGCCGCCTCAGATTATCCTGTCACAGGCTTCCCTCACATTGGAAACGCCTATGATCTCTATACCCTTTCCCGCGGCTTTTTGCGCTTCCCTCAGAGTAGATGCAGGTACTATGATGGTCTTGAAGCCGAGCCTTACAGCCTCTGAAACCCTCTGGGCTGCCAAAGACACCGTCCTTACCTCACCTGAAAGTCCCACTTCTCCGAAGGCACACACCTCCGGTGAGATACTCTGATTCCTGAAGGATGAGACCATGGCAAGCACGATTGCAAGATCCAGCGCAGGCTCAGTGATCTTCATTCCTCCGGTAAGATTGACATATGCATCACAGTCACCAAGATGCATTCCGCATCTCTTCTCCAGAACCGCCATCAGGAGGTTAACTCTGTTATAATCAACACCCGAGGCCTGTCTTCTGGGCACTCCGAGATTGGACCTGCACACAAGGCTCTGTATCTCTATAAGTATGGGTCTTGTACCCTCAACACTGCAGGATACGATACATCCGGATGCATCAAGGGGTCTTCCGTCGAGAAGGAACTCCGAGGGATTCATGACCTCTGCGAGACCCTCGCTTCTCATCTCGAATACGCCTATCTCATTGGTGGAACCGAAACGGTTCTTCACTCCCCTGAGTATCCTGTACGAAGCGTGTCTGTCACCTTCAAAGTACAGAACCGTATCCACCATATGCTCCAGCACCCTTGGACCTGCAACCGTACCTTCCTTGGTGACATGTCCCACTATGAACACTGATATCCCCAGCACCTTGGCAAGCTGCATTAGCACCTGTGTTGATTCCCTGACCTGGGATACGGAACCCGGGGCAGAGGACACCTCTTCATTGTACATAGTCTGAATGGAATCAATGACACAGATGTCAGGTTTCATCTCCCTGAGCACCTCAGCAACCGTATCAAGACTTGTTTCACACAGAAGGTTCATGGAGTCTGTAAACTCTCCGATCCTGTCCGCTCTCATCTTGATCTGGGCCTTGGATTCCTCTCCGGATACATACAGCACCTTAAGTCCGGCACCCGCCATATTCCTGCACACCTGAAGGAGCAGGGTGGACTTGCCTATTCCGGGATCGCCGCCTATGAGAGTCAGCGAACCCTGCATCACGCCTCCGCCCAGCACCCTGTCCAGCTCTCCGATACCCGATGACATCCTGGTACCTTCCGTAAGCTGTACATCCCTGAGAAGAGTCACATCTGCGGTCATCTTCCCGCCGGATGAAGACTTTGCAGCCGAGGCAATGCGGAAGGAGGCACTTCCCGGATCACCCTTTTTAACAGGCTCCTCCACGAAGGTATTCCACTCGTGGCATCCCGGACACTGCCCCATCCACTTCGCCGATTCAAATCCGCAGCTTTGGCAGAAATATACACTTGTCTGCTTGCTCTTTGCCATCTTTACGCTTTCTTAACGGTAACGAACGCCTTTCTTCCGCCGGAAAGGTCAAGTGAAAGACTGAGCTTTCCGCCGAGTCCGGTCTTTACGGCACCTGTATCGTTGCCATCCTCGGTGATTTCATAAAGAGTATCATCCTGAAGACCGAGGGTAATGGAGACAGCCCCCTTACCGCTTACGGTGAATTCCATGGAATCTGCAGTCTCGCTGAATCCGGTCACGGTAGTTCCGGGTACGGACTCATATACGAAGAGACCGTTCTTCTCAAATCTGGTGATATCCTCATAAGTCTTGACCTTGAGCAGATCTCCTCCAAAGGGATAATCCTCAACCTTGGTCTTCTCCTTGAGAGTGTAGTCTCCGAATGCAACCCTTCCGTCTTCTCCGGTGTAAAGAATCTCAGCCATTATTTTTTCCTCCGTTTTTTTGTTTGGGAACACTTACTTTAAACACTACGTCCGAACCCGAGTAAGAGCATGTCACGCTGTCACCCGGCTTAACATTCTTCCTGAGTATCTCCTCTGCCAGCCTGTCCTCGATAACATTCTGTATCGCACGCTTAAGAGGTCTGGCACCCATCTTCTTATCCGCATACTTCTCAATGAGGTGGCTCTTTATCGAAGGAGCAAGCTTCAGGGTTATGTCCATCTGTTCCTTGCACCTTGAAGCCAGCTGCGATGCCAGCAGGTCAACGATATCCTTCATATTCCGGTCACTGAGCTGACTGAATACCACGATATCATCTATACGGTTGATGAACTCGGGCTTGAAGACTCTCTTGACCTCTTCCATGACTCCCGATTTCATCCTCTCATAATCGGCCTTCTCACCGCCGCTTGATGCGCCGAATCCGAGATTCTTGGGATCTACGATCCTCTGGGCGCCGGCATTGGATGTCATGATGATTATCGTATTCTTGAAGGAAACCTTGCGTCCCTTCGAATCGGTCAGATGTCCGTCATCAAGCACCTGGAGCAGAATGTTGAACACATCCGGATGTGCCTTCTCGATCTCATCAAAGAGAACTACCGAGTAGGGATTGTTCCTGATCTTATCCGTAAGCTGTCCGCCCTCGGAGAATCCCACATATCCCGGAGGAGAACCGATCATCTTGGTAGTCGAGAAGCTCTCCATATATTCCGACATGTCGATCCTTATAAGCGAATCCTCAGAACCAAACATTGCCTCCGCAAGTGCCTTGGACAGCTCCGTCTTGCCGACACCGGTAGGTCCGAGGAACAGGAACGATCCGACGGGTCTTCTGGGATCCTTAAGACCCACCCTGCCTCTTCTCATAGCCCTGGAGATACCTTCAACAGCTTCTTCCTGGCCTATGACTCTCTTATGAAGGATGGACTCAAGTTTAAGGAGCCTCTCGCTTTCCTTCTCATTCAGCTTGGTAACAGGGATCTTGGTCCACATTGCAACAACCTTTGCAATATCATCCTCACCGATGCTGCCCTTGCGGACCCCGTTTTTGCTCTCACTTTTCTTAAGAGCCTTCTCATACTTCCTGATAAGCTCATCCTGCTTCAGCTTGATCTCTCTTGCCTGAAGGAACGCCTCCATACGGATGGAAAGCTCTATCTGTCTGTCCATTTTGCTGATCTCATCAGCCATGGCCTTATGCTTCTCGGGAACCTCAAGGCTCCTTAAATGAGCACTTGCCGCAGCTTCATCTATAAGATCGATGGCCTTATCGGGGAGGTTGCGGTCATTGATATATCTTGCGGAAAGCCTTACCGCTGCCTCTATGGCATCTTCCGTTATCTCGATATTATGGTGGTCTTCATACTTGTGCTTTATGCCCTCGAGGATACGTACGCTCTCTTCCTCTGAAGGTTCCTCCACCATGACGGGCTGAAAACGTCTCTCTAAAGCGGCATCCTTCTCCACATACTTGTGATACTCCGCTATTGTCGTTGCACCGATCAGCTGAAGCTCACCTCTTGCAAGAGAGGGCTTCATGATATTGGAAGCATCGATGGAGCCTTCCGCACCGCCGGCACCTATAAGAGTATGTATCTCGTCGAGGAAAAGAATGATATTGCCGCTCTCCTCAACCTCTCTTATAACTCTCTTGATCCTCTCTTCGAACTCACCGCGGTACTTGGAACCTGCCACCATCCCGGGAAGATCGAGGGTAAGAAGCCTCTTGTTCCTGACGGTATCAGGTGCATCACCGGATGCTATCAGCTGTGCAAGGCCCTCAACAACTGCGGTCTTGCCAACTCCGGGCTCACCGATCAGGCAGGGATTATTCTTGGTCCTGCGTGAGAGGATCTGGATGATTCTCTTGATCTCATCCTTTCTTCCGATGACGGGATCCAGCTTTCCTTCGGCTGCAAGCCTGGTAAGATCCCTTGAATACTGGTCAAGGATCGACATTCTGTCTCCCTGATCCGATCCGTGCTGCATGAGATCTTCTTTTGCAAGTCTGGGGTCCTGTCCCATTGCGGCAAGAGTATCCGCATATACCTTCATGGGATTGACACCCATTGTGGCAAGAAGTCTTACCGCAACATTCTCGCCCTCCTTGATAAGAGCAAGAAGGATATGCTCCGTTCCTATGAGTTCCTGGCCGAACCTCTCCGCAAGCTTTGCAGCTCCTTCAAGTATGGCTCTGGCCCTGGGGGAATACTCCTCTCTGGACTCTATGGCAAGTGCCGTATTGAAGCTGATCATATCTCTGATCATATCAGTCAGCTTACCTGGATCAACCTTATTGGCCGCAAGCACCGAGCCCGCCATGCTCTCGCTATTGAGCACAAGTCCCAGCAGAATGTGCTCCGAGCCTATATAGCTCTGGCGGAGCTTCTTTGCCCACTTGGCGGCTATGCTCAGTGACATTTTTGCTTTTTCCGAATAATTACCTTCCACCTTGATCTCCCGTTATTTATTTTCCTCTGAGGGAATCATATTCCTGAAATATCTGGTCCACAAGTTTATGTACATCCTCGCGGGTTATATTCCTGCAGGATGCACGTGCTATATCAACTCTCAGGCTTTCCTTAAGCTCTGCAAGTGCATTGGCCTTGTCCGGCTCAACACTGATCACCGCACCGCGCCTTCTGTCCACCTTGACATATCCCTGCTGTCTGAGGACCGTGTATGCCTTGTTCACGGTATGCATATTGATGCCGATATCATCTGCCAGCTGTCTTACGGAGGGAAGAGGATCACCATCGTTCAATCTGGCCGCCGCAATGCCCATTATTATCTGATCGCACAGCTGTGAATATATCGCTTCATCACTGTTAAAATCTATCTCAATATACATCTCTTCCTCCTTTCCCGGATTAATTCCAAAAAAGAACCTGTCAGGAACAATTCTGTTATATATAAGATATAACAACAGACAATATCGGTCAATGAAAACATAGTTGAAAATAATAAAAGAACGGGCCATCCCGACCCGTCCTTTTATCACCGGTTTTCACACCGTTTTATTTATTTGTCATCGTCGTCCCAGTTGAGGAATCCGAATTCAAACTCATCATCGTCATCATCTACGGGAGGCTTTCTGTGATGCTCCTTGGGAGCTGATACATTCTCGGTTCTGGGTCTGTGGGGCTTTCTCTCAGATGCATCTGCTTCAGGTGCCTGAGCAGGTTCGGGAGCTGCGGTTCTTACTTCTTCCCTTGCAGGTGCTGCTTCACGTACAGGCTCAGCTGATCTTCTCTCGACATTCTCCGAAGGTCTTACGGTATGAGAACTCTGACCTTTCTGAACATCGACGGGTCTTCTCTCGCCTGCTGCAGGTCTTGCTGCGGATCTTTCACCGGTCTGTCTGTCTGCGGGTCTTGCGCCTTCAGGTCTTCTGCGCTCTCCTGAAGGAGCCTCCCTGCGTGCTCCGTCACGTCCTGCTGCGTTTCTTGCGGGACGCTCCTGACCCTGGGGTCTTCTTCCCTCTCCATGGCCTGCAATGCGCTTGGTTCTCTCCTTCTCTGCCTCAGCGAAGGCTGCCCTGTCGTCAAGATCCTTCCACTTCATGAAGAAGATCACGGCTGCTACGATGGCAGCGATAAGAAGGATAACAAGGATGATAAGTCCGGTCCTGAGTGACTTGATCCTGGATTCCTGCTTCTCAATGAGCTCTGTGTTGGTCTCATTGGTCTTGAACAGATTGTCGATGTTGTACTGCTTTCCCTGATTGTAATCAAGGAGGAACCATCCGTCAGCCTGCTCCTGGGTATCCCATATCTTCTGGATGGTAGGCTGTGTGGTCTCTGTGGTGGTAGGGATGGGATCGGGTGTGCTTGCAGTCTCTGTGGGAGCCTTCAGCTCACCGGAAAGCTTGACGTAGTCGGATCTGATGTATCCTGTGGTGCTGACACCGTCCTTGGTAAATGTAAGATAATACCATGTGTTGCCGTCTGTACCCTGCTTGGTTCCGGTTACGGAAAGGGTAAGTCCGTTATTGGCCTTGGCAACGATCTCGCTGTTGGTGGAAGCATCTGCTCTTACGTTAACATCAGCAGTTGTGGTTCCGCTCACGGTCTCAACAGGTGTAACTCCATCCGTGTTAACGGTTGCTGTTGTCGTGGCAGTCGTTGTTGTGGTGGTTGCCGCTGCAGCAGATGTTGCGGGAGTGGTTCCGTCAGTGATCTCCACAAGATCGGATCTGATGTATCCTGTAGTATTGGCATCTACAGTGATCTGATACCAGATATATCCGTCAGCGCCGGTGGTCTGGCTCTTGATGTCTATGGTATCTCCCTTTGAAAGACTTGCTATGGCATCCGATGTGGTTGATGCCTGTGCTCTTACGTTGGCTGTTGTTGATGTTACCTTGCCGGCGCTTGCCATTACGATCATGGCGAACTGCCTGCCAAACAGGATTGCAAGAACGGCAGCAACGATCACAGCCGTCATAATGACCTGTCTGATCTTTTCACTCTTGGTTTTCATACTCATTTTTAAGATTACCTCCGCCTCATGCTTCATCGATTGCTTTTCCGATGTCATGTCTCATGTATTTATTATCAAAAGAAACCCATTCGGTTGCTTCGTAAGCTTTTCTCCTGGCATCCTTAAGATCGGTTCCAAGCGCGGTGATACCCAGTACTCTTCCGCCGTTAGTAACTATACGGCCGCTGTCATCGAACCTGGTTCCCGCATGGAAGCAGAATGCATCCTCTTTGCCTTCGAAGTTCTCAAGCCCTGTGATGGGGAATCCCTTCTCATAGCTGACGGGATATCCGTTGCTTGCAAGCACTACGCACACAGCAGCCTTGTCGGAGAACTTAAGGTCGATGTCGGCAAGCTTTCCGTCTATGCAGGCATCGAATACATCAAGGATATCATTCTCGAGTCTGGGAAGAACGACCTGCGCTTCGGGATCACCGAATCTCGCATTATACTCAAGGACTCTGGGTCCCTTCGGAGTAAGCATAAGTCCGAAGAAGATGACTCCGTGGAATGGTCTTCCCTCTGCAGCCATGGCATCGACTGTGGGCTGGAAGATATTCTTCCGGCAGAAATCATCAACCTCTTTGGTATAGAAGGGGCTGGGTGAGAAATTACCCATACCGCCTGTGTTAAGACCCGTATCTCCATCCCCTGCTCTCTTATGGTCCTGAGCCGAGGACATGATCTTAACCGTCTTGCCGTCCACAAATGACAGCACGCTGACCTCGCGTCCGGTCATGAACTCCTCGATGACCATCCTGTTGCCGGCGCTTCCGAACTTCTTGTCCTGCATGATGGTCTTAACACCTTCCTCAGCGTCCGCAAGCGTCTCGCAGATGAGGACTCCCTTTCCGAGGGCAAGACCGTCAGCCTTAAGAACTATGGGAAATTCAGCCTTTGTTCTGAGATACTCCAGGGCCTTTTCCGCATCATCGAATGTCTCATATGCAGCGGTAGGGATGTTGTACTTCTTCATAAGATCCTTGGAGAATGCCTTGCTGCCCTCGATGATGGCTGCATTTGCCCTGGGTCCGAATGCCCTGATGCCGGCCTTTTCCAGTTCATCCACAAGGCCTCCCACAAGGGGATCATCCATTCCGACTACTACCATGTCAATGGCATTGTCTTTGGAAAATGATACGATCTTATCGAATTCCATCGCACCAATGGGAACACATTCCGCAAGTGCTGCGATACCCGCATTTCCGGGAGCACAGTAAAGCTTCTCACACCTGGGACTCTTTGAAACAGCCTGAGCTATCGCATGCTCTCTTCCGCCGCTGCCTACTATAAGTACTCTCATGTCACACCTTTCTGACCGCGCGCCCGTTTTCCATGACCACGCGTCCGTTAGCAATATCATCTATGGCACGGGGCAGCAGTATCCATTCTGCTTCCTCCATGACCCTTTTCTGAAGAACCTCGGGAGTATCTCCCTCAAGTACCTGAACAGCCTTCTGGGAAATGATCGGTCCCTCATCCATTCCTTCATTCACAAAGTGAACCGTAGCTCCCGTAACCTTCACTCCTCTTTCAAGCGCCTTCTCATGCACCTTGAGTCCGTAATAACCGGTCCCGCAAAATGAAGGTATGAGCGATGGGTGGATGTTGATTATCCTGCCGGGATAGGTCTGAACCATCTCCTCCGGTATCCTTACAAGGAATCCGGCAAGAACGATCAGATCAGGCTGAAGCTCAGCAAGCTTATCCAGAAACGCCCTGTGGAATGCTTCCCTCTCGGGAAAGCTCTTCGGATGGATCACAAAAGCAGGTATCCCTGCCGCTGCAGCTCTGTCGAGACTCTTTACGCCGGGATTGTTGCTTATCACCCCAACTATTTCAGTGTTGGTAATGGATCCTGACGCAACTCCGTCGATTATTGCCTGAAGATTGGTACCGCCTCCGCTTACACAGACGACTATTCTCAGCATAAGGTCACTCCCTTTTCGCCTTCTACGCACTTGCCTACCACGAAAGCCTTCTCACCGGCAGCATTAAGGATCTCCACTGCCTTGTCAGCATCTGCGGGATCAAGTGCAAGGACCATTCCAAGTCCCATATTATAAGTGTTGTACATCATATGCTCTTCAATCCCGCCTGTCTTACGGATAAGCCCGAAGATGGGAGGAATATCATAGCTGTCCTTCCTGATCTCGGCATTAATGCCATCCGGAAGCATCCTGGGAATGTTCTCATAGAAGCCGCCGCCTGTAATGTGGCTGCATCCCTTTACTCTGACTCCGCCGTTCTTGAGAGCCTTAAGAGCCTTGACATAGATCCTTGTGGGAGTAAGGAGAGCCTCGCCCAGAGTCTCGCCCAGCTCGTCATAATACTTCTTAAGGGATTCTTCGCTCATCTCGAATACCTTCCTGATGAGTGAAAAACCATTGGAGTGGATACCGCTGGATGCGATACCTACAAGTGTGTCACCTGCCTTGATATCTGCTCCGGTAATAAGATCCTTCTTGTCAACAACACCTACCGAAAATCCTGCGATGTCATATTCATCATCGGGCATCATTCCGGGATGCTCTGCGGTCTCGCCGCCTACCAGAGCACACTCTGACATCTTACAGCCTTCAGCAACTCCCTTTACGATCTCTGCGATCTTCTCAGGAATGTTCTTGCCGCATGCGATGTAATCGAGGAAGAAAAGAGGCTCGCCCCCCGCACATGCCACATCGTTAACACACATTGCGACACAGTCGATACCGATGGTGTCATGCTTGTCAAGTATCATTGCAGCCTTGAGCTTGGTTCCGACTCCGTCTGTTCCGGAGAGGAGTATGGGCTCTTCCATTCCCTTGAAAGCCGCTGCCGAGAATGCTCCCGAGAATCCTCCCAGACCTCCCATTACTTCCGGTCTGTTTGTCTCTGCCACACACTTCTTGATCAGCTCAACGGATCTGTAACCGGCTTCGATGTCAACGCCTGCTGCCTTGTAATCAAGTGCCATTTTTTTCACCTTTTCCTGTAAAATTATTATTTGTTCTCGAGATATTTCTTATATCCGATTTCCTGAAGCTTCGCATCCTTGTCCTGGACCTGCTTCTTAAGATCGGCTGAATACTTCTTAAGCTTACCGAGCAGCTTCTTATCCGATGTTGCCAGGATCTTAGCAGCGAGAAGTCCCGCATTGGCACCGCCGTTTATGGCAACGGTCGCAACCGGGATGCCGCTGGGCATCTGGACTATGGAATAAAGCGAATCCCTTCCTCCAAGTGATGTTGTATGCATGGGGATACCGATGACGGGCATCGGGAAGATAGCCGCACACATTCCCGGAAGATGAGCTGCCATTCCGGCTCCTGCAATGATGACCTTGAATCCCTTCTTCTCTGCATTTGATGCATACTCGAAAAAGATATCAGGCTCCCTGTGAGCCGAAATTATCGTCATCTCATAACCTATGCCAAGCTTGTCGAGTATCTCGGCTGCCTTGGCCATAACGGGCATATCAGAGTCACTGCCCATAACGATCCCGACCAAAGGTGCGGGGTTCTTCTTTGCTGTACTCATTAAAAACCTCCTGCGTTTTTACCTATAATATATAGAAAAAAGCAATATCCATGATGATTTTACTAAAATACGTGCCTTCATGCAATACAAATTGACTATATTTAGTAATTCTTAAAGAGTATTTAAAGTTTTTTCACCATATTTGGTGGACATAAAAAAAGCTCCGGAGTGCTTACCGAAGCTCTTAATGTCTATGCAGGTATCCAGAGGATAAACGCCTCTATCAGCAGAGCGATTGAGTTGAGGATTATCCCTATGATCCCGGTTATGTGGTATGAATCGGGGATCCTTACGGCCATTACCCCCATGAACCACCCCACAAGAGAGTAAAGGGTAGCAAGAGCGCAGCCCACTCCGAATCCCATCGGAACATCTCCGCCCAGAAGATAACTGCTTCCGATCCCGTATACAAGGGACCCGAGAGCTATCGCACCCAGTATGGCGGACATGATCCCTATATAGGGGTGCCGCCTGTTTGTGAACATGTATGACCTGCGCATTTCTACAGGTATATCAGAACATTATCTTGGATCTGGAGGAAAGGAGCTTTGCTCCGCTTATAACCAGCATTATCCCTGCTCCCAGTCCGAGGATTATCGTTGTGATACCAATGGCGATATTCCAGCCGCCGGTGGCTCTTACTACCTTATATACCTTCTCTTCTTCCATCTTAAGCTCCTTTCAAACACAACCGCCGCATCCGCATCACCGGCAGTTTATACCGATCAACAGTTTATGCTGCAGGCATCCCGACTGTCGATCGGATAAGATTTACTTTGCTCCGTACTGTGCGTAGTACTCGTCGATAGCTTTCTTGAGTCCGTCGTCGATCCATACCTTTCCCTGTCTCTCGGTATTGTACAGGTACTCAGTAACCTCCTTCATGGTAACGATGGCAGCAGTGTCAAAACCGTATGTGCTCTTTATCTCATCGAGAGCGCTGCTGTCGGAATGAAGTCCCTTCTCCATACGGTTCAGGGATACGATGAGGCCCTTTATCTCAACATTGGCCTGAGCCTTGATGATGGGGAATGTCTCTTCAATGGACTTGCCCGATGTGGTGACATCCTCGATCATGATGACCCTGTCGCCGTCATTCAACTTGGAACCCAGCAGGATGCCGGTATCACCGTGGTCCTTGACCTCCTTACGGTTGGAGCAGTATCTGACCTCCTTGCCGTAGAGTCTTGAATAGGCGATGGCAGTGGCTACTCCCAGTGGAATTCCCTTGTAAGCAGGTCCGAACAGCACATCAAAATCGTCCCCGAAATTGTCATGGATGGCCTTGGCATAGTACTCGCCGAGCCTTCCCAGCTGAGATCCCGTGACATATGCTCCCGCATTCATGAAAAAGGGCGATCTTCTTCCGCTCTTCAGGGTAAAATCACCGAACTTGAGCACCTGGCACTCGATCATGAAATCTATGAATTCCTGTTTATACTGTTCCATATCAACCTCACTGTATTTCTTTTTCAATGTCCTATGTATTGTAACAATTAAGGTATCTCTTTTCAACATGATTAAACTATTCGGTGAACATAAAAATACAGCACCTGTGTCACTATTTATAATGACCGATTTATGGTAAAATGCTGTTACTGTTCCGAGATGCCGACAAATCAGGGCACCGGTACAGATTAGTATTCCGGAGGCATTTTATGATCAAATCTGAACTCAGCGAGATCAAGAAGCTCTACACCCCCAAGAACTGCTCCGTGACAAGGATCGCAGGATGCTATGTGGACGGTGAGAAGAACAAGAGATCCGTTTTTGCAAGACCCTTTACCGCTCTTCCAGAGGAAGAGATGTACAAGTATTTCGACATATTCAGAAAGGCTCTTTCCGGCACAGTGGGAAAAAGCGCACTGACGCTGGATATCACTAATGAAGCCGAGGAAGAAGGCGGACAGCAGGACTTTCTGCTGAAGCTCAGGGCTTCAAAGCTGAAGGACGATGACCTGCTCGATGACTACTATAACCGGATCATCTCCTCCTTCGAATATGTGGGCAACTACCTTATCCTCGTGGCCCATGACGTATACGATATACCCCAGAAGACAAGGGACGGCTCGGAGAATGAGGATGCCTCCGAGGATATCTACGAATATCTCCTCACAGTCATATGCCCCGTGGACCTTACGGATGCGGGACTTGCATATGACCCGGAGACCAACGAATTCCACGACAGAAAGAGGGACTGGATCGTAAAGCTCCCTGCCCTCGGGTATCTCTTCCCCGCATTCAACGACAGGAATTCCGATGTGCATTCCATCATGTACTACTCCAAGGATTCGGAGAATCTGAACGAACAGTTCATAGAGCTCATGCTGGGTGCAGCAGAGCCCATGAGCGCAGGTTCCCAGAAGGAAACCTTCGAAGCCATTGTCGAAGAGACACTTGGGGATGAGTGCAGCTTCGGAAGCGTCAAGAACATTCACGAAGAGATGTCCAGGATGATAGCCGATGCCAAGGAGCAGCTCGCACCCCTTACCATGGAGAAGAAAGCCATCAGGGATCTGCTTGAAGCCAGCGGCTCCAGCAACGATAAGCTTGAGACCTTCGATGAGAAATATGAGAAGGTATCTCCGGACGATACGCCTCTTATGATGAGCAATGTCTACAGCTCCAGGTCCTTCGATGTAAAAACACCGGATGTGGTGATCAAGGTAAAGCCCGACAGGACCGATCTTGTAAACGAGAAGGAAGTCGACGGAAGGGACTGCCTTGTCATTGAGCTTAACGGCGAAGTTGTGGTAAACGGAATCAATGTAAGAAACTGACAGGAGGGCATATCATGAATAAGATCGCTATTTTTCTTGCTGACGGTTTTGAAGAGATCGAGGGTCTGACGGTTGTTGATATATGCAGGCGTGCGGGACTCGAGATTGATACGGTATCCATAAACGGAAGGCTCGAGATAAACGGATCCCATGGGATAAAGGTAAATGCCGACAAGGTTCTTGCCGATATAGATAAGGACGGCTACAGCATGCTGGTCCTTCCCGGAGGAAAGGTGGGAACAGAGAACCTGGAAGCATGTGATGAGCTCATTGACCTTATCGGCAATTACTACGGCTCGGGAAAATACATTGCAGCCATCTGCGCCGCACCCAGCATCTTTGCACACAGAGGATTCCTCATGGGCAAGAAAGCTACCTCCCATCCCTCGTTCGAAGATCACCTGGTAAAGGGCGGAGCGATATGCTCGGGCAATCCGGTAGAGATCGATTCCGGCATCATAACCGGTCAGGGAATGGGGGCATCCATTGACTTCGCACTTGCCATAGTCGGAATCTTTGCAGGCGAGGAGAAAGCAGCCCGGATCGCAGATGCCATCTGCCACAGACAGAACAGATAAAATCAGGAGGATATCATAACAACACAATGGAAATAGAAAGAAAATTCCTTATAGACAAGATACCGGATGACCTTGAAAGTTATCCGTTTCACCGTATAGAGCAGGCATATCTGTGCACCAATCCCGTAGTCAGGATCCGCAGGGAGGATGACAACTTCTATCTCACCTACAAGGGATCCGGACTTATGCAGAGAGAGGAATCCAATCTCCCTCTCACATCGGAAGGATATTATCACCTTCTTGCAAAAGCTGACGGCAATGTCATATCCAAGAAGAGATATCTCATACCCCTTGACCATCCCCAGGTGATCGAAGGAACTCCCAAGCCACCCGATGAGTACACCCTCATGATCGAGCTTGACATATTCGACAAGCCCTTCGATCCTCTCATCATGGCTGAGGTGGAATTCGGAAGCATAGAGGCAGCCCAGAACTTCCTTCCTCCCGAATGGTTCGGCAAGGATGTCACCTACGAGCCCAAGTATCACAATTCACACATGGCCATGACCGACCTTACAAAGGAAAGCGCATTCTGATCACATAGACTCATATTAAAAGCCCCCAACCGGGGGCTTTTGCTTTATCACTGTATCTTATCTCAGATTACCGGGCCTTATGCAGGGCACTCATCTTGAAATCTCCATATTATCCCTTCCGTAGATGCGCACCAGCTTATTCATACGCTTGGACAGCTTGATAGTCCAGTCTGAATATGCACTCCTCCACTTCCAGTTGTCACCCAGAGTTGAGGGTGTATTGATACGGGCTTCATTGTCCAGTCCCAGGAAATCCTGAAGAGGGATGATGCAGGTATCGGCACAGCTTGCATAGCACTCTCTTATAAGAGCATCAGGGAGGTCCTTTCTCCTGGATACGCCGGTATACTTCATGGCATACTTGGCAGTCTTCTTGTCACAGTTAAGTGACCAGTGAAGGATCGTATCATTGTCATGGGTACCGGTATAGACCACGAAATTCCTCTCGTAGAGATGGGGGACATGCTCGCTTCCGGCTGATGGATCGAAGCCGAACTGAAGGATCTTCATTCCGGGATATCCGGTCTTCTCCACCATTTTGATAACGCCCTCTGTAAGGAATCCCAGGTCCTCTGCAATAACAGGTCTGTCTCCCAGTTCCTTCTTCATAAAGGCGAAGAAATCATATCCGGGTCCCTTGATCCACTTGCCGCCTCTTGCATTCTTATCTCCGTAGGGAACGGACCAGTATGAATAGAAGCCTCTGAAATGATCTATGCGGACGATATCATACATATCAAAACATGCCTTAAGCCTCTTCATCCACCATTTGTATCCCGTCTTCTTATGGTAATCCCAGTCGTAGAGAGGATTGCCCCAGAGCTGGCCGTCAGCAGTGAAGGCATCGGGAGGGCATCCCGCAACCGCTGTGGGATATCCCTTTTCATCCAGCTGGAAAAGCTCAGGCTCGGACCAGGTGTCCGCACCGTCGGGAGCGACATAGATGGGGATATCTCCGATGATCATTATCCCGTTTTCGTTGGCGTATTTCTTGAGCGCCTTCCACTGCTCGTCGAATTTAAACTGCTGGAATCTGTAGAAATCCGTCTCATCCTTAAGAAGCTCCGAATACCTCTTCACAGCCTTCTTCTCGCGAAGTCTGATATCCTCATCCCAGAGCAGGTAGCTCTTTCCCTCGTAATGGTTCTTAACCGCCATGTATAAAGCATAATCATCAAGCCATGATTTATTCTTCCTGCAAAAGGACATAAACGCC
>JAEEGG010012277.1_pt1 | contig 18519 bp, 11 predicted proteins | sample 9134161 | NCBI WGS metagenome assembly JAEEGG01 (sample SAMN16246543, study PRJNA631951) | gut metagenome | biome: gut microbiome; feature: rumen; material: CR-attached | host: Bos | place: Iran: Karaj | collected 2018-10 | reverse complement strand
CGTTGCTGCCGGCCTTCACTTCCTGATTGATGAAGCCGATGTAGCTGATGACGAGTACGGCGTTGCTGCTGGCAACGTTCAGAGAGTAGTTACCTTCGAAATCGGTAACAGTCGCGTTCTTGGTGCCTTTCTCAGTCACCGTGGCGCCGATGATCGGCTCTCCCTTGGCGTCTGTGACAACACCTTGCACTTTCACACCTTGCTGAGTGACCTCGGCAACGGCTGGTGATGTGCTTTCTGCGGCGTAGGCTCCAAGAGCTCCGCCCAGCAAAAGCAAACATAAGAAATGTTTCTTCATACCAATTTGTTTTTTAAGTTTTGTTTTGTTATACATTTATAATTTTTGAAATCTGCTGCAAAGTTACGACTTATTAACGTTGTGGGATAAAACAATCGTCCAAGATGATGCAAAAATCGTCCAAAAGCATCGGATTTTCTTTGTTTTGGACTATTTTGCTACTACTTTGGACGATACTTTCATGCCGTTTGGCTATTCCTTACTATCTTTGCACCATGAATCTAACAAAAGCAAATAATTCGATGAAAAAAGGAATTCTGATAGGCGTGTTTGCAGCTGGGCTGATGGTCAGCACAGCGACCGCAAAAGACATCCGCAGCATCAAGAGCGTGGAGACTGTCAGCGTGGAAGTGCCTGTGGGCAACGCCCCGAGACTGCCATACCGTTTATGGGTGAAGTACAGCGACGGCAAGGGTGAATATCGCCAGGTGAAGTGGCTCAACTCGTCGGAGGCCACAGAGAAGGCTGAGGCAAACCCGGAGATCAACCCCATTGGTACTATATATAAGGTACGCGGAATGATCCTCGGCGACAACAGCACACCCAACGGCTACCCCGTATCGGCAGAGGTGAAGGTGGTGGACGGAACATACGCCGTGCCGTCGAACATCCCCGTGGCGGAGACACTGCCGCTGGATCAGGTGAGCATCGATGGCGACAACCGTCTGACATGGAACCGTAACCTCGATATCGACCAGCTGCTCAGCCTACCTGTAAAACAGCAGCTCTATAACTACCGTGACACCTACGGACTCTCTACGGAGGGCTATCCCGAGGCTGACGGCTGGGATTCGCCCACCACGAAACTCAAAGGTCACGGCTCCGGACACTACATGTCCGCCATGGCCTTTGCCTATGCCAGTTGTCAGGATCCTGCCAAGAAAGCGATTCTCAAACGGAATATCACCGAGATGGTCAACGGCCTGCGGGAGTGCCAGGAGCGTACCTTCGTCTGGAATCAGGAACTTGGACGCTATTGGGAGGCCCGCGACTTTGCCCCAGAGGAAGAACTGAAACAGATGCAGGGCACCTGGAAAGACTTCGACGGCTATAAGCAGCATCCGGAGCTGTATGGCTACGGCTACCTGAATGCCATCCCTGCCCAGCATTGTGCGCTGATAGAGATGTACCGTGCCTATAATAATGAGAGCTGGGTGTGGGCGCCCTATTACTCCGTGCATAAGCAGTTGGCAGGACTCATCGACATCGCCACCTACATCGACGACAAGGCGGTGGCTGCCAAGGCCCTGCTCATCGCAAAGGATATGGGCCTGTGGGTGTGGAACCGTCTGCACTACCGTACGTTTGTGAAGAGCGACGGCTCTCAGGCCCAGCGCCGTGCCAAGCCCGGCAACCGCTATGAGATGTGGAACATGTACATCGCAGGTGAGGTGGGAGGTATGGCAGAGTCATTGGCACGTCTCTCAGAACTGACGGACAATGCTGAGGAGAAAGCCCGTCTCTTGGAGGCTGCCACATACTTCGACAGCCCTGCCTTCTTCGACCCCCTCGCCAAGAACATCGATGCTATCCGCACGCGCCACGCCAATCAGCATATACCCATGGTGACTGGTGCCCTACGCGCCTTCCGGGGAAATGACAATCCCTATTATTACAATCTCGCCGAGAATTTCTGGACGATGATCCAGGGACGCTATCGCTATGCGATGGGTGGCGTAGGCAACGGAGAGATGTTCCGTCAGCCCTACTCGCAGATCACCTCGATGTGTACCAACGTCACCAGCTGGGGAGGGCGCGAACTGCATCCCGAGCCTACGATCAACGAGACCTGCTGCGCCTATAACCTCGCCAAGCTGACGAAGGACCTGAACTGCTTCAATCCCGATGATGCACGCTATATGGACTACTACGAACGGGTGCTCTACAACCAGATTGTCGGCTCCGTGAACCCCAAGGAGTATCTGACGGTGTATCAGTATGCCGTGGGCCTTGATGCCTCAAAGCCCTGGGGCAATGAGACACCCCAGGCCACCTGCTGTGGCGGCACAGGCGTGGAAAACCACGTGAAGTATCAGGAGGCAGCCTATTTCGTCAACGACAAGACTCTCTGGGTTGCCCTCTATATGCCCACCACTGCCCATTGGGCCCAGAAAGGCGTCACTATCAAGCAGGAGTGCCAATGGCCCGCCGAACGCTCCACCATCCGCATCAATGTAGAGAGTAATCATAATTCTCAATTCTCCATGAAGCTCCGCGTGCCGTATTGGGCCACGGAGGGATTCGACATCAGGCTCAACGGCCAGAGCATCGCACAAAGCTATCAGCCTTCAAGCTATGTGGAGATTCCTGAACGCCAGTGGTCTGAGAGTGACGTGGTGGAAGTGGTGATGCCCTTCACCAAGCACCTCGACTTCGGCCCTGACAAGATGGATAACCAGTGGGCAGGAACCTTCATGTATGGTCCGCTGGTCATGGCCACGACAGGCATCAGCAACTGGGACGAGGCGACCGTCAATATCAGCTCCGACCTGAGTGACATCACCCTTAACGGTGCCCATGACGGGACTACCGCAGCCGACGCCCATCTCTATACCCTCGCCTTCGGCGACCGGACATTTATTCCCGACTATGCCGGCGACGAGCATGTGACCCACTACTTCCGCATGAATGTAGAGAGCGATCCCAACTCTCAATTATCCATTATCAATTATCCATTATCAATTGATAAATCTCAGCTTCGTGAGCTGCTGCTGATAGCTAAGGGGCGCATCGACGAGCAACAGGCCTGGGAGGCCCTTGCCGTGAAGGTGCCGGAATATGCCCCTTGGGCCAGGCACGGCTTCGCCCGCATGACGGCCGAATATGAGAAGACCCAGCCCTACATGGATGCCCCCAAGGACAAATACACGCAGGAGGAAATCGACAAGGCTGCCAATGCCCTGAATGCCGTCATCAACACGATGCGCCCAGGCAACCTCCCGGAATTGGAGGATATGGACGAGCTGATGCAACTGTTAGAGAAAGCCAAGCAGCTGCCTGAGGACAATGAAAAGGCAAACCGTGCCATCGGCTACGCTGGTATGGTGATCCGCTACGTCAGCGATGGCAGTGGTACGATGGACATGATTGAGCGCGCCACCAACCAATTGAAGGAGGTTTTGAAATAGTAAACAGATATGATTAGAAAGATTTGGGCCTTTGCCACATTATTAATCCTATGCGCCTACGGTGAAGCAACAGCCAAGGACTATACCATCACCTCGCCAGACGGGAAGAACGTTGTGACAGTCAGTAAGGACTTGAAAATTCTTGTCAGTCACGACGGAAAGGAAATCCTGTCTGTAAAGGCCTGTTTAGAGGCCTCTGAGTTTAGTCAGGGTAAAGTCAGGGTTTACCCTAAGGAAAGTCCGATTTTAGTTAGGGTAAAGACTGGGTTTAGTCTGGGTAAAGTTTTGAGCGAGAATATAGAGTCTCCATTTTATAGGCAAAAAAATATACAAACCAGCTGGCGCGAGATGCACCTGAAACTCGACAACGGCATCGGCCTGGAAGTGAGAGCCTACGACGAGGGCGTGGCCTATCGTTTCTATACGACGCAAAAAGGCGAGACGGTGGTAAGTGACGAGACTGCCGATTTCTGCTTCCCAAAGGACAGCCGTGCATGGCTCGCCTACTCCACCAACGACGAGAAGCCCTTTGCGATGGCCTTTCAGAACTATTACCACGAGACGCTCCTCTCTGAGGCCAAGGACAAATACGCCTTCCTGCCTGCCACCATCGAGTGTGGCGATGTAAAGGTAACTATCCTGGAATCCGACCTCCGCGCCTATCCCGGTATGTTCCTTAAATCGCACAAAGGGGACAGTCCCTATTGTGAGATTTCTGCCGCCTTTGCGAAATATCCGAAGAAAATGGGGTATTACAAGTGGAGAGGGATGAGCTATGTCGAAGAGACGGAAGACTATATCGCCAGGAGCACAGGCGCAAGGACCTATCCCTGGCGCGTGATGGCCATCACAGAAAAAGATACGGAAATGCCCGTGAATAACCTTGTATATGCGCTGGCCACCCCTAACCAGATTGGTGACACCTCTTGGATCCGTCCTGGCAAGGTGGCCTGGGACTGGTGGAACGACTGGAACCTGAAAGGTGTCGACTTCAAGGCAGGCATCAACACCCGCACGTACCAATATTATATTGACTTTGCCGCCAAGAATCATATCCCCTACGTCGTACTCGATGAGGGATGGTATGACTCCAATAAGGCAGACATCATGAACCCCATCGCAGACATCGACTTGCAGGGACTCATTGACTACGGCAAGGCAAAAGGAGTGAGCATCGTGCTCTGGACGGTCTTCAACGTGCTCGACGAACATCTCGTGGAGGCCTGCGAAAAATACGCCAAGATGGGTATCGCGGGATGGAAGATAGACTTCCTGGACCGCAATGACCAGACGGCTGTGGAGATGGCAGAGCGGCTCGCCAAGACCTGTGCACAGTATCAACTCTTCGTGGATTATCACGGCTACTTCACCCCCACAGGCATGAACCGCACCTATCCGAATATCCTCAACTACGAAGGCGTGTTCGGTATGGAGGAAGCCCGTTGGGCGAAGAAGGATACGGACATGCCCCGCTACGACGTCACCTTCCCCTTCATCCGTATGATGGCCGGTAACGTGGACTTCACCCCTGGTGCCCTGCGCAACGGCACCAAGGAGAACTGGGTGGAGTGCTACCAGAATCCCGTATCCATGGGCACCCGCTGTCATCAGCTGGCTTGCTACATCGTCCACGACTCCCCCTTCACGATGCTCTGCGATGCACCTACGAACTACGAACGTGAGCAGGCCTGTACAGACCTCATCACGAGCATCCCCGACACATTCGACGAGACAAAGATTCTACTTGGTAAGATTGGTTGTTACATTGTGACTGCCCGCCGTCATGGTGATGACTGGTACATCGGCGGTCAGACGAACTGGGACGAAAGGACAGTCGGTCTCTCTCTCGACTGTCTCTCCCCAGGCGTCGGCTATCAGGCAACCATCGTGACGGACGGCATCAACGCCAACCACCATGCCGAGGACTATCATATAGAACAAAAAACGCTTATCGCCAGCGACACGCTGAACCTCAAAATGGCCAGCGGTGGCGGATTTGTGGTGAAACTGATTAAAAGGTAAAAAGGTAAGAAATATGAAAAAGCTAATGACGATTGTGCTGGTGGCAGGCATGACCCTGACCACATCAGCAGCCAAGAAACAGACGAGCGCACACGGTTATCCCATTAATCCTGTGCCGTTCACCTCTGTGAAAGTAACTCCTGGCACGTTCTGGGGCCAGCGCCTCGAAGCCAGCCGTAAGGTGACCATCCCCCTCGCCTTCTCGAAGTGTGAGGAGACTGGGCGTTACACCAACTTCTCCAATGCCGCCCAGCATCTGAAAGATCCCTCAAAGGTGTTCCCCGTAGGAGGCCTGGCCTTCGACGATACAGACCCCTACAAGACCATCGAGGGTGCCAGCTATATCTTGCAGACCTATCCCGACAAGAAGCTCGTAGCCTATATCGACTCCGTGCTCGATGTCATCGCCTCTGCACAGGAACCTGACGGCTATCTCTACACCTCCCGCACCCAGAATCCGCAGAAACCCCACGAGTGGGCTGGCGACACCCGCTGGAGCAAGGAGGAAGACCTGAGCCACGAACTCTACAACCTCGGCCACATGGTGGAGGGCGCCATCGCCCACTATCAGGCCACAGGCAGCCGTAAGTTCCTCGACATCGCCATCCGCTATGCCGACGTGGTATGTAAGGAGGTAGGTCCGAATCCTGGACAGGCCTGCGTCGTACCAGGTCATCAGATTGCAGAGATGGCCCTCGCCAAGCTCTACTTAGTCACAGGCGACAAGAAATACCTCGACGAGGCCAAGTTCTTCCTCGACTATCGTGGCAAGACCACCATCACACATGACTATTCCCAAGCCCACAAGCCCGTCGTCGAACAGGACGAGGCCGTAGGCCATGCCGTACGTGCTGCCTATATGTATGCCGGTATGGCTGATGTCGCAGCCCTTACTGGCGACCAGGACTATATCAAGGCCATCGATGCCATCTGGGACAATATCGTCACGAAGAAGCTCTACATCACTGGCGGCATCGGCGCCACCTCCAACGGCGAGGCCTTCGGCAAGAACTACGAGCTGCCTAACATGAGTGCCTACTGCGAGACCTGTGCCGCCATCGGCAATGTCTACGTGAACTACCGTCTGTTCCTGCTCCACGGCGAGTCGAAATACTACGATGTGCTGGAACGCACGCTCTACAACGGCCTCATCTCCGGCGTCTCACTCGAAGGCAACGGCTTCTTCTATCCCAATCCCCTCGAATCGATGGGACAGCACCAGCGCCAGGCATGGTTCGGCTGTGCCTGCTGCCCGAGCAATATCTGTCGTTTCATCCCCTCGCTGCCAGGCTATATCTATGCCGTGAAGGGTCATGACGTGTATCTGAACCTCTTCCTCTCCAACAGCGCCACCCTCGATGTGGCTGGCAAGAAGGTCGCGCTCACACAGACCACCAACTATCCCTGGGAAGGCGAGACGAAAGTCGTCATCGACAAGAACACCGCTGGCGACTTCAACCTGAAAGTGCGCATACCTGGCTGGCTGCGTAACAAGGTGGTGCCCAGCGACCTCTATCAGTACACCGACGGCAAGCGCCTCGGTTACAGCTTCATCATCAATGGCATCACCGTACCCCTGCTCATCTCTCCCGACGGCTATATTAACATCGAGCGAAGCTGGAAGAAGGGCGACGAACTGATCATCTGCTTCGATATGGAGCCCCGCACCGTCCGTGCCAACAACAAGGTGGCAGCTGATCGCGGTATGATCAGCGTAGAGCGCGGACCGCTGGTCTACTGCGCAGAGCATCCGGATAACAACTTCGACATCATGGGAACGCTCATCAACCAAAATCCGCAGTTCCGCCTTGGCAAGGGTGAGATTGCAGGCACGCCGATACAGACACTCATCACCGATGCCCAGACGCTGAACTTCAACAAAGAGGGCAAGCTTCAGGCCACAGACCAGACGCTCACCCTGATACCTTACTATGCCTGGTGTCATCGCGGCAGTGGTAAGATGCGTGTCTGGCTGCCTCAGGATCTGAACGCCACCAATCCCTCACAACCCGCCACCCTCGCCTCAGAAAGCAAGGTGAGCAGCTCTACCGAGAAGATGCCGGCTCTCTCTGCCATCAACGACCGTCTGGTGCCGAAGGACGAGAACGACCGCAGCGTGCCTTACACCCATTGGTGGCCGAAGAACGGCACTACCGAGTGGCTCGGCTATGAGTTCCCAGAAGCCTCTACCGTTCAGAGTGCCACTGTCTATTGGTACGATGACGGCCCCTGGGGCGGCTGCCGTGTGCCACAGTCGTGGCGCATCCTCTATCAGGATGCCCAGGGCCAGTGGCAGCCTGTCAGCGGTGCCGACGGCTATCCCACGGACAAAGGCTCAGCCTGCACCGTCAATTTCGATCCTGTGAAGACGAAAGCCCTACGACTGGAAGTTGTCTTACCCGTCGACAACTCAGCAGGACTGTTTGAGTGGATTATCAAATAGGATTATATAATAGCGAAAGCGCGAAGGGTATTGAGAATGCCGTCATCATCTACGGAGGTCGTCACATAGTCGGCCTCCTTTTTTAGGCCCTCGATGGCATTGCCCATCGCCACGCCAATGCCTGCCGCACGGATCATGGAGGTGTCGTTGCCGCCGTCGCCAAAGGCCATCGTGTACTTGGGGTCAATCCCTTCGCGGGCAGCCATCAGCAGCAACCCCTCCCCCTTGTCGGCTCCCCGTGCGGTGATGTCCGTAAAGGCAGGATGCCAGCGGCCAGAGATACAGCCTGGGATTCGTGCCATCATCTGCTGTTCGTAGTCGCTGTCGAAGAAGGCCGTCAGTTGCAGCACGCGCTGACTGAGCACTTCTTCTACGGGCTTGGCCTGGTTCAGGTTCTGCACGGCCAACTGCCGCCTGAAAATATCGTCCACATCACCTTTGGGATCCCATACGGCGATGTCGCGCTCGCCGATAACGATCAGTCCGTAGCGCTTCGCGACGGCATCATCCACCACCCGACGGGCCTCTTCCTGTGGAATGGCGTTGCAGGCCACGATCTCCGACCCTACGAAGCAGAGGGCACCATTGGTGGTCACGTAGCCGTCAATCAGGTGCTCGATGGCTCCGAGGTTGGTGATGATGATCGGCGGACGGCCTGTGGCGATGAACACCCGATGGCCGTTGGCCTTCGCCTGTGTCAGTGCGAGGATGGTCGAGGGCGGTATCTCGTGCGTCTGGAAACTCACGAGCGTCCCGTCGATATCAAAGAACAGGGCGTATCTTGTCATCTGTTGTACTATGATTGATAGCGCTGGCCGATGACGTTCCAGTCGATGATTTGCCAGAGGGCTGTGAGGTGGTCAGGACGACGGTTCTGATAGTCAAGATAGTAGGCGTGCTCCCAGACGTCGAAGGTCAGCAGGGGTTTCAGTCCGCGCTGAACAGGATTGGCTGCGTTTGTTTCTTGCGTGATGACGAGTTTGCCGTCCTTGTCTGCCGACAGCCACACCCAGCCGCTGCCAAAGAGCGTCGCACCCTTCTTCTGGAATTCCTCCTTGAAGGCATCGAACGAACCGAAGTCGCGATGGATGGCCTCAGCCAATGCCCCAGTGGGCTCGCTGTTTGCCGGCTGTCCGGTAAACTGTCCGAAATAAAGCTCGTGGTTCAGGATCTGGCCAGCATTATTGAGGATGCCTCCCGTCGCCTTGCAGACGATCTCCTCGAGCGTCGCATCCTCAAACCCGCTGCCATCGAGCAGCCCGTTCAGATTATTCACATAAGCCGTAAGATGCTTCCCGTAATGGAAACCAATGGTCTCACGGCTAATCACTGGCTCTAAGGCCTCCGGCGCATACGGCAGCGCCATCAATTCAAACTTTCCCATACCTTATTACATTTCTAATTATTGCAAATGTAATCATTATATTCGCAATATTATGCGTTTCCCCATAATTTTTGTAGTTAATTAACAACTGACGAGACAGCATTGCAAAAGGGTATGTTATGTGTCTTCGTGTGTGATATATTTAAATCTTCAGTCCGAACCCCACTATGACCCACCGTCCGGGCTGTTCCACGAGCCCAAAGTCGCGATACCGCGTGTCGAAGAGATTGTTTGCCTCTATATACACCTTCCATGTCGGCTGTTGCCAAGTCAGACGGGCATCGACGAGGGCATAAGGCTCATAGTCGCAGACCTTTCCATCGAAGTCTGTATAAGACCCCACACGATCCTGCCAGCGGCAGTCCAGACCGAGTGTCAGATGCGCAATTATCGGCACCCTGGCACTGGCCACCAGCTTATGCCGAAGGTACTCAAGGGCATACTGAGACACAATCCCCTCTTCCTGTTTCTTATCCTGGTTGATGTAACCGTAATTAATGGATAATGGACAATGGAAAATGGATAATTGTATGGCCGCTTCCAGACCGTAGCTGTTGATGGTGGTATGGTTCACGCTCTGCCAGACGGCTGCGTCGCCCTGCGAGGTGTCCATGATCCAGTCGATCATATTGGTGCCGTGGTGGTGCCAGAGACACAATTGACAATTGATAATGGAAAATTGACAATTGATACCCAGTTCGACGGCACTCATCTCCTCGGGCTTCAGATGAGGCTCGGCGCTGTAGCCCTGCAACTTGTAATACATCTCCGTAAACGACGGCATCCGCAAAGAGGTGTTGTAGCTGGCGTGGAGGGTCCAGTGAGGGCAGGGGCGGTAACTCACGTCCACACCGGGATAGACCCTCAGATTCATGTCGCTCCACGTATTCTTGACTGCTACGAGTCCTGCCGACACCGTCAGATTCTTTAGCAGAAGATTCTGCTCCACGTAGGCACTGATGTTCGTACGGTTCAGGCCGAGTGTATAGTCGCGGTCTGTGCCGCAGATATGGATCGGCTCCTCCAAAGGCTCTCCTAAGTTTCCGCTGACAAGGTCTTCGTTTCTGACCTCAGCCCCAAAGGCCGTCCTCATCCACACTCCACACTCCTCACTCCTCACTCCTCGATTCCTCCCCCAGTCGAAATAACTGCTGAGGCTGATGCCGCAGACGTTCGTGCGGTTATAGTTGAACGCCATCTTCTCCGGCTGTCCGCGATAACCCTCATAATGGTCTCTGTTCTGGTTCCAGTAGATGCTGGGGGCTATGTGCAGCAGACCCCATTTGGTCTCGCCTTGTAGGGCCGTATAGAGTTTGGTGGTGTGTTCGTACTGGTTGTCCGCCTGCCATTTCGGCGATGCCCAGAAGGTGCTCGATCCCCAGCCCTTGTCAGCCATCCCGGCGTGCCAGTGCAACTGTAAGTTCTCGCCTTCGTACTCTCCTTGATAGAACGCCTTTCCGCCGCTGAAATCCGTATTCAGTCCTCCCTCCTTCGCCCTGCTCCATCCGTCGCAGCGGCTGTAATTGGCGGAGAGGCTGTTTGTTGTCGAGGTGTGAGGAGAGAGGAGTGTGGAGTGAGAGAACCTCCCACCGGCATTTGCATAACCATAGGAGCCTCCCTCCGCATGCAGAGTAATGTCCCTTTCACTTCCCTTTGACATCTCTTTACCTTCCCTTTGACTTCCTTTCCTTTGCGTCACCACATTAATCGCTCCCACGAGCGACGATGTCCCGTATATCCTTCCCGCAGGACCCTCGATTACTTCAATCCTGACGATATCATTGAGATCCACGGGCAGATCCATCGCATTGTGGCCCGTCTGCGGGTCACAGATGTTTATGCCGTTGAGCAACAAGATAATCTGTTCTGAGGTACCGCCACGGATGGAGATGTCCGTCTGGGCACCGAGGGGTCCCCGTTGTCGGACATCAACGCCGATGGCGTATTTCAGTAAGTCGTTGACACTTTGTACTGGCGCCTGCGCAATAGTCTGGCGGTCCAGTACAGTTACCATTCTCGCAGCCTGACTCTTCGTCAGGGGCGCCCTCGAGCCGGACACGCTGACCTCTTCGAGCATCATCTCGCGAGCCGTTGTCGTCGCAGTGGAGTCTGTCACCACGGGATCCGTGCTGACACTCTCGGCAGAGGCGTATGTCAGCGTCGCTACGGAGAGCACGCTGCATACCACCTCCCTGCCCAGACAACTGAACAGCGAGTAGCCCTTGTTCCCGAACTGCCGGAACACGAGCACTTGGCGCTTGTTGAATATCGGTTTGTACATAATCAGCGCAAAGGTACAAGTCTCAGGAAAATCAGCCTACCTGACTGCCAGGTTTCACGTCTTTCGTGGTGGTGACAACGCTGAGGCTCTCGTCGGCATCGACGGCAGAGAGGATCATACCCTGACTCTCGATGCCCATCATATTGCGGGGAGCGAAGTTGGCCACGAAGAGAATTCGCTTGCCGATGAGTTCCTCGGGGTTCTCATAGAAGGCAGCGATACCTGAACAGATGGTACGGTCTGTGCCTGAGCCGTCGTCGATGGTGAACTGCAGGAGTTTCTTCGACTTCTTCACCTTCTGGCAATCCTTCACCAGACCTACGCGGATGTCGAGTTTCTCGAATTCCTCGAAACTGACGGTATCCTTGATGGGCGCTGCCTTATAGGCTGCTGCCTCGTTGGCTTTCTTGGTGGCTTCGAGCTTGTCGAGCTGCTTTTGGATGACGTCGTCCTCGATCTTCTCGAAGAGGAGGGCAGGCTCGCCCAGCTGATGACCAGCCTTCAAGAGGTCTGTACTGCCCAGCTGCTCCCATTCGAACGAGTCAATATTGAGCATCTCGCGGAGTTTCTTACTGCTGAACGGCAGGAACGGCTCGAAGGCGATGGCGAGGTTGGCAGTGAGTTGCAGACAGATGTTCAGGATGGTCTCACAGCGCTTGGGATCGGTCTTCCACACCTTCCAAGGCTCGCACTCGGTGATATAGCGGTTGCCGATGCGGGCGAGGTTCATAGCCTCGAACTGGGCATCGCGGAACTTGAACTGCTCCAACAGCGTCTCCACCTTCTCCTTCACATCCTTGAACTCTGCCAGCGCAGCCTTATCGACATCCAGCAACTCGCCACAGGCAGGCACCACACCATTCCAGTACTTCTTCGTCAGTTGGAGGGCACGGTTCACGAAGTTGCCATAGACGGCCACGAGCTCGTTGTTATTGCGGTCCTGGAAGTCTTTCCAAGTGAAGTTGTTGTCCTTCGTCTCTGGGGCATTGGCAGTCAAAACATAGCGCAGCACATCCTGCTTGCCAGGCATATCCACCAGATACTCGTGGAGCCATACGGCCCAGTTGCGCGAAGTGGAGATCTTGTCGTTTTCAAGGTTCAGGAACTCGTTGGCAGGCACGTTGTCGGGCATGATATACTTGCCGTGGGCCTTCATCATCACAGGGAAGATGATGCAGTGGAACACGATGTTGTCCTTGCCGATGAAATGCACCAGACGGGTATCCTCATCCTGCCACCATTTCTCCCAGCTACCCCACTTCTCGGGCTCCTTCGCACACAGCTCAACGGTGTTCGACACATAGCCGATGGGCGCATCGAACCACACGTAGAGCACCTTGCCCTCAGCATCCTTCACAGGCACAGGGATACCCCAGTCCAGGTCGCGCGTCATGGCACGGGGTTGCAGGTCCATATCGAGCCAGCTCTTGCACTGTCCGTAGACATTGGGACGCCACTCCTTGTGCTCCTCGAGGATCCACTGTTTCAGCCAGTCCTGATACTCGTTCAGCGGCAGATACCAGTTCTTGGTCTTTTTCAGCACAGGGGTAGAGCCTGAGATGGTCGACTTCGGATTGATCAGTTCCGTGGGCGAGAGGTCGCGTCCGCACTTCTCACACTGGTCACCGTAGGCACCCTCGTTGTGGCAGTGGGGACACTCACCCGTCACGTAACGGTCTGCGAGGAACTGCTTGGCCTCCTCGTCGTAAAGCTGCTCTGTCGTCTCCTCCGTCAGCTTGCCCTCGTCGTAGAGCTTCTTGAACCACTCAGCGGCAAACTTATGATGTGTCTCAGAGGTCGTACGGCTATAAATATCGAACGAGATGCCGAACTCCTCGAATGAGTCCTTGATCATCTTATGATAGCGGTCTACAACGTCCTGCGGCGTGATGCCCTCCTTACGGGCACGCACCGTGATGGGCACGCCATGCTCATCCGAACCACCGATAAACAGCACCTCGCGCTTCTTCAATCTCAAATAGCGCACATAGATATCAGCAGGCACGTACACGCCAGCCAGATGGCCGATGTGCACCCCACCGTTGGCATAGGGTAGCGCCGACGTCACCGTCGTGCGCTTAAAAGTCTTGTTTTCCATTCCTTTAAATACGTATTTATTAATTTTGGGTGCAAAGGTACGATTTTCTTATGGAAGATGAACTCAGGCATGGTTAATTTTCCATAATCCGTTGTACTTTACAAGTTTTTTCGTACCTTTGCAGGCAGATTGCACTAACAAAACGATAACAGATGATATGAAAAGACTGATTCTTATGACAATGGCAACATTAGCCACGACTGCGATGTCCGCACAAGGGTTGCAGTATCCCAAGGCCGCAAAAGACGGTACTGTCGACGAGTATTTCGGCACAAAAGTGGCCGACCCCTACCGCTGGTTGGAGAACGACACATGTGCTCAGACAGCCGCATGGGTGGAGGCAGAGAACAAGGTGACCAACGCCTATTTGCAGAAGATTCCCTTCCGTGGGAAACTGTTGAATCGCCTGACGGAACTGGCAAACTATGAGAAGATCTCCGCACCCCGCAAACGTCACGGCAAGTGGTATTTCTACAAGAACGACGGTTTGCAGAACCAGAGTGTCATGTACGTGATGGACGAGCTGGGTGGCGAGCCTCGCGTGTTCCTCGATCCCAACAAGCTGAGCGACGACGGCACAGTGGCCTTGAAGGGCGTCTACTTCTCACACAACGGCAAGTATGCTGCCTACACCATCTCGCGCAGCGGCAGCGACTGGGAAGAGATCTTCGTCATCGACATCAAGACGGGAACACTGACCAGCGACCACATCGAATGGGCCAAGTTCACGGGTGCAGCCTGGAAGGGAGACGGGTTCTATTACAGTGCCTACGACGCTCCCGTCAAGGGTAAGGAGTTCTCGAACGTGAACTCTGGCCATAAGATCTACTATCACAAGATCGGAACGCCTCAGAGCGAGGACGTGCTGTTCTATCAGAACGCCGCCTATCCGATGCGATTCTATTATGCCAGCGTGAATGAGAAGGAGACGCTGATGTATCTCTATGAGTCGGGCGCTGGCGCCGGCAACAACCTCTTCGTGCGAGACCTCCGTCAGCCTGAGTCGCAGTTCATCCAGATGACGTCGGACATGGACTATCAGTACAGTCCCGTCTACGATGACGGCGACCGCCTCTGGCTCTACACCAACTACGGTGCTCCCAAGGGTCACATCATGACGGCCGACATCCGCCAGCCTGGTGTCGACAACTGGCAGGAACTGATACCTGAGCAGGAGAATGTGCTCGGCGATGTGGATGTCATCAACCGCCAGCTGTTCCTCACCTATCAGAAGGATGCCTCCGACCATGCCTATCTCTACGGCCTCGACGGCAAATTGCGCCATGAGGTGCGGCTGCCGTCAGTAGGAAGCGTGGGCTTCACTGGCGACGAGAAGGAGCCCGAGTGCTTCTACACCTTCACCTCGTTCACCATCCCCGGCACCATCTACCGCTACGATATGGAGAAAGACGAGAGCACGCTGTATTCCTCGCCGAAGGTGAAGTTCCGTCAGGATGATTACACCTCAGAACAGGTGTTCTTCAACAGTAAGGACGGAACACGAATCCCCATGTTCCTGACCTATAAGAAGGGCTTGAAGAAGAACGGCAAGAACCCCGTTTACCTTTACGGCTACGGCGGCTTCAACATATCCCTCGGCCCCAGTTTCTCGGCCACCCGCATCCCGTTCTTAGAGAATGGCGGCATCTATGCCCAGGTGACGCTCCGTGGCGGCAGTGAGTATGGCGAGGAATGGCATCTGGCTGGCACGAAGCTGCAGAAGCAGAACGTGTTCGACGACTTCATCGGCGCTGCCGAATGGCTCATCAGCGAGGGTTACACCTGTAAGGACAGACTGGCCATCGTCGGCGGTTCCAACGGCGGACTGCTCGTGGGTGCCTGCATGACCCAGCGGCCGGAGCTCTTCGGCGTGGCCATCCCTCAGGTGGGAGTGATGGACATGCTGCGCTACCATAAGTTCACCATCGGCTGGAACTGGGCCAGTGACTACGGCACCAGCGACGACTCGAAGGAGATGTTTGAGTATCTTCGCGGCTACTCACCCCTTCACAACCTGAAACCCGGCACGTCCTATCCCGCCACCCTCGTCACGACTGCCGACCACGACGACCGTGTGGTACCAGCCCACTCGTTTAAGTTCGCTGCCACGCTGCAAGAGTGCCATCAGGGCAGCAATCCCGTACTCATCCGCATCGACACGAAGGCAGGCCACGGAGGCGGAAAGCCCCTGGCCAAGGTGCTGGAAGAACAGGCTGACATCTACGGCTTCATCCTCTACAACATGGGCGTGAAGTTCAAGTAAGATCCCATAAATACGAGACTCTTATCGCTTAGAGATATTCTGAAAGCGTTTCGTATAGAATGGTTTTTGTCCCAACAAAAGCCATAACTATCTATTTCCCAGCCATATAACCCCATCGGCATTGAAACGTTGAATTTATTCATCGTATTCTGATTATGCCTATCTTTGCAGCCGACAAAACATATTAAATAACATAGATTGAAAAAAATAAAACAATGAAGAAAGAAATATTCCTCTGTTTATTACTCTATCAGTTTTCGAGGACCAATATACCCTCGAACTGCGTGATGCGTGGCCTACTCCACGTTTGTACCCGCAGGAACGCCTCAGGTCCTTCTGTCCTCTACGCTCTCTGGCGAATTCAAACTCCTCCTCGAGTCTGACACCTTTTATTTATATAGTGATTAAACCAGAACCAAAAACAACGTATGCTTATCGCACAGTGTATAAAACTCAAAAAACAGACCATACTGTTCAAAGGAGCAATGCCTGAAGCTTAAAGAAGGCAATAAAGAATATATATGAAAGATTTATTTTCCAGTCGTTTTGTAAAATGGATGTCGTTCACAGTATGGGTATTTATAACACCTACAAACTGGGGATGTACTTCCGAAGATGATATGCTTTATGAAACCATGAAGGATGGTAATATGATTCTTGTTGGTTCTTATCCCAAATTCTATGATTCAGAGCAGTCTTTTATACATAGCGTATCATTTCCCTCAGCGGAAGACTATCAAATACATGATGTCGAGGTTATTAACTATGAGGACAATGGCAGATATTCTTTAGTTGGCTATGACAGAATGCATACGGAATGTTGGGAAATAGCGAAATTTGGAGCTTGGATAACCAAATATGGACTTGATCCAAGCACAGTCTATTATGTGGCTACCGATGTGTTCACCAAATACCTACCTGCTATTCCTGAAGGCATGATGATAGTTCCATACAATGACAATGATAGAATGGGCTTTTGTCCAGGCATCGTAACCCCCACATTCATTGCGACAAATAACTATAAAACAAACACATGCATATTGCAAACCGGAAACAAGAGTATCAAATACGACTCAAACGGAGTCTTTATAAATATCAATATTAACAATTTAAAAGAAAAATTAACATGGAAATTTCAAATTCAAAACGAGATCTGGGACTAATGTTCGCAACCTTGCTTGGAACGTGCTTATTAGTGACGGCATGTTCATCTGATGCTGATCATGAATTAAGTATGCTAAACAAAGGGGATAATGTTATATCCCTTTCAAGTGGCGAGACGCTCCTCTTAACTGACACGACTACGTATGAATTAGAATTTGATGAAGCCCTAGCAACATGTACAAATTCATACTACGAAGACTGTTTCTCTCCGCAAACAAGGGGGGCATCTGACTCTTATAGAGCTTACGGCTTTGATTCTGAGGAGCCTGAAACTGGCTGGAGAAAGTACGCTTTAGGTAAAGATTGGAAACAATATGGTATATCTCCAGGTACTTATATTGGAAGATATATAAGAGTTCATAAGAACTTATCTATTTTACCCAATAAGACAATTGTGGTTGCTAACTATAACTCGGTTAATGCACCACAAAATGCGATGGGGTGGTACGGAACTACAAAAACAATAGGATTTTCTGCAACACCCTCAACTGACTATATCGCAGATGGTGTTACTAGAGTTTTTTATATTAATTGCAATCTTTCTGGTATCTCATACAATAAATATATACCTGCGCTTCCTTCAAATTTTGAGTGGGCATATAGATTAATTGACATGGAGGATGTTTGGTAATATTTATGGGGGTGTGGCAATTGAACACACCCTCATAAATTACAGCCTCAGCCATCGATTCTTTTTCTTCTGCTGCATCCGGTGGCATCGGCAATAACCTCCAAATACGGTTAGGATCCCCAAAAGATAAAAGAGCACGACATCAGAAATCTCTGGGTGTCTTGGGAAAGCAAAACAGCTATACATAAAATGTCTCTGGCACAATGGCTCGTATAGTACGAGTTCTAATTTTCCCTGGCACTTAATCAGAAAGAGATATCACATGTATGATCAGCGGTATTGCGGTGAAGAACAGGAGTAGCATGAGAATGAAACTCCAGCAGCAACCCACATCCATCCAACATTTTGTTTTACATTCAACAATTTTACTGGAGATCCTATCCTTGTATACCATACCGCCATTTTCTTCTGGTATGAAATGATTCTTTAGTATGCTTTTATAAAAATAGTTAGACGCGAAATGATACAGGTAATCTAAACAAACATATAGTATTCCGCAAGTGAAAGATATCACTAACCAGATACTGGCATTAATCTTTCCATTCTCTTCAGAATATGTGAGAGCCCACAAAACGGCAATAAGCGTATATATGACTTGCCGCCCCATCGTATCCCTCTTAGACGATGCTTCTTTCATAAAATTCTTAATCTGATCCCCGTCTGAAGACTTCTTTGAAGGACTCGCAGTTTCCTTTACTTCCATTTCTTTTTTCTCTTCTTCCATCACTTTCTCTTCATTTTTTTAACCTTTATAACTGTTCCTTTCTCCAATTTTACCATATATGGCGTCCAAACACCACCCTTTTT
>JAEEGG010012276.1_pt1 | contig 18520 bp, 13 predicted proteins | sample 9134161 | NCBI WGS metagenome assembly JAEEGG01 (sample SAMN16246543, study PRJNA631951) | gut metagenome | biome: gut microbiome; feature: rumen; material: CR-attached | host: Bos | place: Iran: Karaj | collected 2018-10 | reverse complement strand
CTCGACGGTGAAGTGATGCTGCTCTCTGTGGCCAACGGTCAGTATGCCGGCGGTGGCTACCACTGCGCCCCGCGCGCCAAGAACGACGACGGGAAACTTGAGGTCATGGTCGTGAAGCCCATGTCGATAATTCGCTTTGCCCGACAGATAAAATACTACAAGAACGGGGAACTGATTGAACGCGAAGAGTTGCGCTCAGTAGTGAGCTACCGTCGCGGAAAACACATAGAAATAGATCCGCTGGGTGACTCCTACGTTGCCACCGACGGCGAGATAGTGCCCGGCAACCGCTTCGACGTGCAGTGCTTGCACCACGCCATCAACTTCGTCGTACCATCAAAAACCAAGCATTAATTACCAATCACAGGACATGGAAAGCTTACCTGCAATCTTCATGGATTTGGCACTGATCCTCATCACAGCCGGCGTTATCACCGTCATCTTCAAATGGCTCAAGCAGCCGTTGGTACTCGGCTACATCCTGGCTGGTTTCTTTATAGGACCTTACTTCAAGTGGTTCCCCGTCATCACCGACCCAGGCAACGTCCACGTGTGGAGCGACATCGGCATTGTGTGCCTGATGTTCGCACTTGGCCTTGAGTTCAGCATCAAAAAATTGAAGAAAGTAGGTGCCACAGGAGCCATCACTGCCCTCACCGAACTGGCCATCATGTTCCTCATAGGCAACACCGTCGGGCATCTCATCGGTTTCTCGTCGATGGACTGCATCTTCCTGGGATGCATGCTTTCCATCTCGTCCACGGCAATCATTATCAAGAGTTTCGATGACCTGAAACTCAAGCAGCAGAAGTTCACATCGACAGTCACTGCCGTGCTGGTTGTCGAAGACCTTATCGCTGTACTCTTGCTGGTGGTGCTAAGCACCATTTCAGTCAGCAAGACCTTCGACGGCGGCCAGCTGGCCATGAGCATGGTCAAGCTGGTCTTCTTCCTCATCGTGTGGTTCGTCTTCGGCATCTACCTCATCCCTACCTTCCTGCGGTGGATGCGAAAATACATGACAGAAGAGACGCTGCTGCTTGTTGCCGTGGGACTCTGTTTCGCCATGGTGGTTCTTGCCGCCAAAGCAGGCTTTTCGACTGCTCTCGGCGCTTTTGTCATGGGTGCCATCCTTGCTGAAACCATTGAAGCCGATGTCATACACCGCCTCATAACCCCATTGAAGAACCTTTTCAGCGCCGTCTTCTTCGTCTCGGTGGGTATGCTGATACAGCCCGCTGTGCTGGGGCAGCACTGGCTCACGGTGCTTATCATCGCCGCCAGCATCATTCTCTTCAAGAGCATGGCCGCCACCACAGGCGTGCTGCTCAGCGGCAAACCATTGAAGACAGCCGTGCAGAGCGGTTTCTGCTTCTGTCAGATCGGCGAGTTCTCGTTCATCATCGCCGGCCTGGGCCTCAGTTACGGAGTCATCGACCAGAACCTCTACCCCATCATTGTTTCCGTTTCCATACTCACCACTTTCGTTACTCCTTACATGATCAAAGGGGCCACCCCATTCTATAACTGGCTGGAGCCACGCCTGTCCGACAAGGTTAAGAAACACCTTGAGCATTACAGCGAGCATGCCTTCGGCGACGATGGCGACAAAGCCGCCCTCCCTCTCTTCATCCGCAAGCAGCTTACTGGGATTCTGCTGCATGGTGCCATTCTTGCTGCCATAGTGCTGCTCTCGCTGGGTCTGCTGCGTCCCTTCCTCGACAACCTCATAGGCGAGATCGGCATCCCTCAAATATGGAGCCGACTGATAGGACTCCTCGGCACACTGGTCATCATGGCACCTTTCCTTTGGGCAGTGTCTGTGAAGAACGTAAGTCGAAAAAAAATACGTGAGTTGTTCGACACCTACCGTTTCTCGCAAGCCGTCATCATTCCCATCTTTGTACTCCGCTATTTTGTGGCCCTCTTCGCTGTGGGCGCTGTCATAGCAGGCTATGTCGACATCGCCGTGGGCTTCCTCATGGTTCTGGCCATCATCGTCGTAGCCGTGGTGCTCTTCTCGCGCAAAGCCGACGGATTCTACAGCCGCATTGAAGAAAGCTTCACCAAGAATTTCAACTCCCGACAGGCTCAGGCGGCCTTCCACATTCCCAAAGGCATGGAGAACGAATTCGCCATGGAACGCATCCGCATGACGGCGGCATCGCCTCTCGCTGGCAAATCACTTGCACAAAACCAGTTGCGCGAGCGCTACGGTGCCAATATCGTCACCATCGAGCGTGGCGATGACATCATAGACATGCCCAGCAAGGATCAGATACTGATGCCCGCCGACGTGCTCACCGTCATAGGCACCGAAGACCAAGTCAGCGCCATTCGGGCCGACATCGAGAAGGAGGCCGACATGCTGGTGCACGACCACTCGGACCACGAGATGCACATGTACCGCTACCACGTCGAGGCCGGTGGCCCCCTGTGCGGCCTGCCAATAAGCACCTCGGCCCTCGCCACCAAGCACCACGCCATGGTCATAGCCATAGAGCGTAACGGGCAACGTATTGTAAATCCCAACCGCCACATCGTCTTCCAGCACGACGACCTCATCTGGTTTGTAAGTCCCGAAGAGCTCACACTTACAGGATTTGAAAAGAAAATGGTGGAAATATAAAGGGAACGATATACTTGTTGGCTCTTTTGGAGATTTTCTCCGTGAAAAACGCGGGAACGTCAGGGCAGTTCCCAATATCTTTATTTTTGATGCCGTAGTCAACCACGGTGTGGTTGGATCCTCACGGCTCTCTGCGTTCAGTGCCGCCGAGGAGGGAATCTTACCAGTCGTAATGCATCTCTAAAGGCCGACCAAAGTCGCGAAAAGGTGGTATTCATTATCAGTTACTTACAGGTTATCCAACGGTTGAAACCGTTGAACAGCCGTCGAACAGCCGTAGAATATGCTGAAAACAAACAAATTATAAAACGCCAAAATATTGAAGATTCTACTGCCAACAGGTATATAAATTCCAATATAAAACAATATTCCACACATAAAGGCGTTATACCATCGTAATAAACCTCTGTTGACAGATGAAAAGAACAACCTTATTGATACTGGTCGCCACATTACTAATGAGCATGCCCAGGCTACATGCCCAAAACGACCGCGGGTTTGAGATTGCCAAGAACCTCGAGATTTTCGCCAATGTCTACAAGAACCTAAACCTTAACTATGTAGATGATGTGGATCCCGGCAAGACCATCAAGGTGGCCATTGACGCCATGCTTGCCTCGCTCGACCCATATACCAACTACTTCCCTGAAAGCCAGATGGAGGACGTAAAGCTGCAGTTGCTTGGACAATATGGCGGCGTAGGCGCCATCATAATGCAACGCGGCGACTCCATATACATAAGTGAGCCTTACAAGGGATTGCCTGCCGCCGAAGCAGGCCTGAAAGCTGGCGACCGCATTGTTGCCGTCGACGGTCAGAGCACCAAGGGCAAGAAAACGTCCGATGTGAGCAGTGCCATGCGCGGCCAGGCTGGCACCGATGTCACCCTCAAGATTGAGCGTGCCGGCAAGGAGTTCGACTGCACCCTGAAACGCCGTGAAATAAAACTGCCCAATGTACCCTACTTCGGCTACGTTGGCAACAACAAAGACTATGGCTATATCAAACTCGACGAATTCACAACTGATGCCGCAAAACATGTACGCGAAGCCTTCGTGGAGTTGAAGAAAAGCAAGCCCGACATGAAGGGTATAATCCTTGACCTGCGCGGCAATGGCGGCGGTTTGATGAACGAGGCAGTCGACATTGTCAACATCTGGGTGCCGAAAGGCACGCTGGTGGTGGAAACCAAAGGCAAGGTGGCCAGCAAAAACATGAAAAGCTACACACGCATGGCTCCCGAGGACACCGAGATACCGGTGGCGGTGCTTATCGACAACGCCTCAGCCTCGGCCAGCGAGATTGTAAGCGGCAGCCTGCAGGACCTTGACCGCGCCGTCATCGTAGGACAGCGCAGCTATGGCAAGGGGTTGGTACAAAACATACTGCCCATGGCCTACAACAGCCAGATGAAAGTGACCGTGAGCAAATACTATATTCCCTCGGGCCGCTGCATACAGGCCATCGACTACAGCCACCGCGATGAGAATGGCAAGGCCGTAAAGGTGCCCGACTCGCTAAAGACCGCCTTCAAAACCAAAGGGGGCCGCACGGTCTACGACGGCTTCGGCATAGAACCCGACGTGGAGGTGGAACCAGAGTACATGTCGAATCTCGGTGTTGCTTTAGCCCAGAAGTTCCTCGTATTCGACTATGCCACCGATTATTACCGCAGCCACACTGAAATCGCTCCCGCGGACGAGTTCGAAATCAGCGATGAACTCTATTCCGATTTCTGCCGTTACCTCAAGGAGAAAAAACTCACATACAACACCATCACCGAACGCGTAATCAAGGAGCTGCGAGAAGTAGCCCAGCAGGAGAAATACGACACCGCCATCGCCGAGCAACTGAAAGCCATGGAACAAGCCCTCGAAAAAGAGAAAGAAGGCGACCTGATGAAACACCGCGAGGAGGTCTGTGAGATGCTCAAAGCAGAACTACTCAACCGCTACTACTACGACGAAGGGCGCATACAGGGAGCCTTGAGAAGCGACAAAGTGCTGAAGCGGGCGATGGAAGAGATGAAATCTAAGAATTAAGAGTTAGATTTTAGTTTTTTTAAACAAACATTGTTTAAGACTTCGGTACATAGGCGCATCTACTTGATACTGCTCACGCTTCTGGGCGGTTGCATGGTGACGTCGACTTGGGCGTCGAATCTTGTGTGGGTGCTGCTTGGCGTCAACTGGCTGTTTGAAGGACGATGGCGTGAGAAATGGCAGATGGCCCGCGAAAGCCGCCTACTGCATTCTTTCTTAGGACTATACCTGATACTACTCATCGGCATGATATGGACCGAAAACCAGCCTTTTGGTTGGTCACTGCTACAGGTCAAGCTGCCGCTTCTATGTGTTCCACTGGTTCTCCTAACCACACGTCCGCCACGAGGGCATGTCCGCCATCTAATTCTATGGGCCTATGCCACCACCGTGCTTGTAGTCTCCATCATAGGACTGGTACGTATGATTACCATCCCTGACCTGCCCTACCGTGAAACCATACCCTACATCTCGCACATACGTTTTGCTCTCAACTGTTGCATGGTGGTCTTCCTCTGTGCCTCCGTAGTCTCACGGCGGCGCTCAGTGCTGCAGAAAGCCATAGCCTTGACGGTAATGCTATGGATGCTGGCCTTCGTGGTATTGCTGCATTCCTATACCGCCGTAGCCGTACTCGTGGTGGTGTCGTTGGCCGTAATGCTGGCCCATTGGCGCCGCTGGCCACTGATAGCAATGTGGGTGCTCCTCGTGGGAGCCTTTGCCACCGCAGTAGGTGTGGAAGTGCGCAACTACTACCGCATGGTGCCAATGGCCATAGAACCGTTGCATCCGTTTACTGAGAATGGCAACCGATATATGCACGCTCGCGACGGCATCGTCGAAAACGGGAACTACATAAACGACTACGTCTGTCCTGACGAGTTGCGTCGTCAGTGGGAACTGCGCAGTTCCCTACCTTACGACAGTTGCACTGCCTCGGGTTACACCGTTGAACCCACACTCGTGCGCTACCTCAACAGCCTCGGGCTTACCAAAGACAGTGCCGGCGTAGCCGCTATGAGCGACGACCAGATAGCTGCCGTAGAACGCGGTGTAGCCAACGTCGCCTATGAGAGCGGCAATCCGCTACGCAAGATGGTATACGTAATGCTGCTCGAACGCGAATACTATGTCCATACACATGCCGTGACTGGTTTCACCATGCTGCAGCGATTCGAATTGTGGAAAGCCACCCTCGGCGTCATTGCCGAGCATCCGTGGTTCGGAGTAGGCACAGGCGATGTCGTTGACGCAATGCAGGAGCAACTTGTAGAAAGCCACTCCGAACTATCAGGACGCAACATGCGCAGCCACAGCCAGTATCTCGGACTTATCGGTGCTATCGGCGCGGTAGGATTCATTGCGATAGCGTTGCTGTTCCTGCGCCCTCTTTTCGTAAAGTCGCGATTGAGGAAACTGTCACCCCTGATGCTTGCGTGGACTCTCACGATGCTCCTCTCCATGTTCACCGAGGACACTCTCGACACCCTGGCAGGCATACTGTTCTGCACCTGGTTCCTCGCCTTCCGTCCCAACCCCTGCCATTCCTCACGCTGACGCCCTCCGACGGCAGGGTGAAGTATGGCAGTTCTTTGGTTGTTCTTTGGCCTAAACCAAAGAACAACCAAAGAACAACCAAAGAACAAGCGGTTAAAATACTGTGTCTGTAAAGCTTACGCTAGCGCTCTATGATAAGCACCTTCGAGGTGGTGCCGGCGGCGGTCTCCACCGTGACGATGTATTGCCCGGCAGGCCACTCTTCGGTTGTCAAGGTCCAGCGGTCGGTGGCCATGGTTTGGCTGTAGACTTTTGCGCCGCGCGTATCGTAGACCTCTATCATCCTGATGCCCTGGCTGGCGCTCACCGTCACCTGCCCCGCCGCGGGGTTGGGTGACAGCGTGAACTGCTCCGCCCCGGCAGCGTCGATACCTTCACCGTTTTGGTTGACATATACAGGTGCGCTCCACGGGCTGTAGGCATAGCCTCCAAAGCGGCAGCGGGCGCGGACATAGGCCACATACTGCGTGTCGGGACTGAAGTCGATGATGCCGCTCATAGCCTGTTTATAGTCCAGCTTTATGCCGTCGTCGGGGTCGGTGCCCACGGGGCCATAACTGAGCTGCCAGTCGCGGTGTCCTTCGCCGCGCTGCCAGCGGAAGAAGGACTGCGTGGCACTCGAGCGAAACACCTGCAGCCCCTGCACTGTCGGACAAGTGTCGCAGTCGCGACGGATGATGGGCCAGACCATCGGATAGAAAGGATACTCTCCGTATATCCAAGGATCGTCGGGTGTCGTCATATTCCTTATTACGCGGTAACTCATTGGGGGATATATAAATGTATCGACAGGAGTGTCGTGAACCTCCTTATACCCACACATCCAGTGATTTGCTGAAATGGAATCAAAACGCATTTCACTACATGACACATAAAAAGAATCAGTTAAATCCAGCTCGTTGTCAAAATATGCTTCTAAAATAATTACGGGGCGATAGTGATCTAGCGGAGGGTTTAAACTACATTCCATTGGTTGATATAATCTGCATGTTGCTGTATCGAATGTTGTGTCCAATGTGACAGATTTTAACAAAGACAGACGATCTCCTATCGGTTGATATATTCTAACCACAAGACTGTCCCCAAATATTCTTGTATGATTCAAAAAGGGATATAATCGTGACAGCTGGTCACTAATCGTTTGATTTGGAAGGTTCCAACCGTCCCACCAGAAAGGAAAAGCAATGCCAATAACATGTAACAAGGAATCCGGATAGAAACCAATAGCGAAATCCCCATTAAGTATATCTCCCATAGGAATAGAATATGTCGCCCATGCAGCATAAGATGTGGAATATATAGCTGGAGAACAAGCGGCTCCATTATGGCTGGTATCATGCATATCGCTGAGAGGGTGGTCCATATAAAACTGCGGCATACCGATATAATATGGCAGTGTGTCGTGCTGGGCTGACATACTGAATGTCATTGCGACAAACAAACCGAATAAAAGTATTTTCTTCATGATTATATCTATTTTCGTTATTTACTCATATGAATAGCATGCGTTGTCAATAGGACAAACAATCGGAGTTAAACTAAATGGGGGAAGTGACACATTATTATTATTTATCTTATCTATACTTAAAGAATAATTAATTGGAGAGAGTTTTTTGATAAGTTTAATATACATTTTGTTGTCATCCGGGCAGTTTGGCATACTATGCGGCAGAGCGGCGGTTCTATCCTGAAGATACACCAATCCGCTACACATCGATATAAAACGTTTCCCGTCAATCGGACTCAACGACTTGTATTCTCTGCCGTCGGGAGTTAGCATGTCTGTGGAATAACTACTTGTTGGGAACGGGTCGAGTTGTATAAAATTGGCCGAATCGGTAATCCATTGCAACAATTCGATTTTTTTCAAATCTTTAAGATATATCATTTCCGTCGGATTCTCCTTCTCTGGCTTCTGGAATTGCTGTGAATATGGATTAGTCAAAAAATTAGAATCTATAACTCGCAAGCGGGTATAGTATGTGGCATTTTCGTAATAAACATACGACATGGCAAAAACATCGTCATGCAGTGTTACACCTTTCACGGCATCATTTGCCTCTCCCCAATTCGGCAAATAGTAATTATTGTTGGGCGTCAAACTGCAAATATCCGCAACCACCGACGCCCTCTTCCCAACGGCAAACCATGGATATCTGGACGAAAGAAGAATCGTCTTTATATCATGGCCTAACACTATAACATACGATGATGTCAGTATTATGTCGTCAACAAAAATCTTACATCCGTATTCGAATGGCAAGAAAATAGGTAAATCAGCCACATCACACGGTGATGGCGTAAAAGCATCGTTAATCTCAACAACTTTACAACAACCTTGGTCAAAATTTAATTCTTCATTTCCAATGGCAACCACTTTATACCTCCCACCATGTTCGTATGCCACAAGTTTAGTCAATGTTTTTGGTGCTATTTCAGTACTGGAATAATTGTTAAGAGTGTGTATATTTATATTAAAAGGAGCACTACCTAACAAAACATTTATATCAAAATAACCATAGAAAGCTTTGTGGTCTGAACCATCAAAATAATATCCACAAAAGAAAGCATAATCGTCAACAATATAAATGTCGTTGACGGTAAAATCACTGTTAATCGGAATTCCTGAAATTGGTAGCAAAACCGGCGCCATTTTAACAATCAAATTGGGGACGGGTACAGGCAAAGATACTATGTTACTAAAATCAGCATGGTCTATTAGACAAAAAACAGAAGTTGTGGAACTCTGTTTTACAAAAGCCACAGACATATTATTCTTCCAATAACGCACTGGACTTTTGTTGAAATTATAAATATTAGATAATGTCGCGGAATCAATCGTTGCTGTATATCTGACCTGTGCATAGGTTGTGGCAAATGCTAGAACGAAAACTAGCAAAACGAATAATTTGAAATAATTCTTTTTCATAATAATTTGATTATGCAAAATTACAATTTTTTTGAATCTTAACCTGAGTTCGATTTTAAATTATCGTGTTTTCAATATGTTGAATTTAACGCTTAATAAGTGTTAAAACATTTTGTCATATCAAGGGATTTTCGTACCTTTACAATTGGAAATCAAACAAATAAACGAATAATCCCATGAATTTATCCAAAGACAAAGTTACGGAAATTTTCTATTTTGCGGACAATTTCTGCAAAGAATTCTACAAATCCATTGAGGCCCACGCCATAGAGGAGTCCGGAAAAGCAAGACGGGAGCCCAAAAGGAAGCCTAAGATGTCATCCGGAGAAGTAATCACCATCATGGTATTGTTCCACTACGGTGCATTCCGCAACCTCAAGCACTTCTATATCCACTATGTGTGCAAGCACATGCAAGGCGAGTTCCCACAGACCGTGTCGTACAACCGCTTCGTGGAACTGATGGAGAAGGAGGCTCTCTCGATGGCCGTCATGCTGAAGATGTTCTGTCTTGGGGAATGCACAGGCATCTCCTACGTGGATTCCACCCCCTTGCGTGTCTGCAAGAACAAGCGCATCCACAACCACAAGGTCTTCAAGGGGCTGGCGCAGGTGGGCAAGAACACGATGGGATGGTTCTACGGCTTCAAACTGCACCTGCTGCTGAACGAGAAAGGCGAGATACTGAACTTCGTCATCACCCCCGGAAACACCGACGACCGCGACCCACTGAAGGACGAGGCCTTCCTGAAGAAAATCAAGGGAAAGCTCTATGCCGACAAGGGGTACATATCCAAACAACTTACGGAAATCCTCTTCGTCGACGGCATCCATCTGGTCACCGGCATCAAGAACAACATGAAAAACACCCTGGTCGAGCTGAAAGACAAGATACTGCTGCGCAAGCGCTCCGTAATCGAGACCGTCAACGACGAGTTAAAGACCATGTGCCAAATTGAACACTCAAGGCACCGCAGCTTCACCAACTTCCTGACCAACACTTTGGCCGCGATGATTGCATACTCGTTCTTCCCGAAGAAGCCAGCGATAAAGTTCGAGGTGGTGACCACCAACCAGCTCTCATTGTTCTAAACAGCAGTGTCTTGTACTGTATGGATTATGCCGCGGCTGAAACCGCGGCACCTATGGCTGTTGCTTCTCCCTATCTGGATTCTCCGGCAACCATTCAAAATCGAACTCGGGTTAAAAGTAGCGTGGAACGACTGCTCTATGCCTTGAGTGCGGGACGGCAGGGAAGAGTGAGTTGCGAGCTTCAAAATACAATCACACTCTCCCTGCTTTGGCACCCTCTCTTTTTTCACGCCCCAACACAACGGCACACCAAACTTGTGTGGGGCTTCGTTAGATGAGATGCATATGATTTAAGATTAGGGGCGGAAGTACCATCTCAATATCATGGCACCCCGATAGTGGGTTATACGTCGTCTATTTCTGTTTTTTTACAACAATGCCTTTGATGCGTAGGATTGTTTTTTGCTTATTTATGGCATTACTCTTAACCAAGATTGTTTTTCGGAAAGATCCAAGAGTAGAGGAATCGTATCTGACTTTTATGGAGAGAGAATCTCCAGGAGCCAGAGGTAGATTGCTCCAGGAAGGGATAGTGCATCCGCAGGATGATTTTACCTCAAATAGTGTCAAAGGGAGGTCTCCCGTATTCTTGTATGTGAACATGGCAATGCATTCATCCCCTTGATATATTGTGTCAAAATCGTACGTTTGGCTCGCGAAAACAATAGATGCTCCGTGGGTTGATTGTGCAATCACGGGAGTTGATGCCACAATCAATAGTAACATTAACATTGCATTTCTGCGACTTCTATTGCTTTTCATACTCATTTATTGCATTAAAGATATCTTGATAATCGTTTTCAAGGTAATTATTTTTATAAATAATCTTTTTGTCTGGAGATATAAGAAGGTAATACGGAAAACTGTACAAGTTGAGGCTACCCAGTACTGCTTTTGCTGAATATGCTATGTCTGTTATCCTAAAACGTTTTGAATAGTTGACAAAACTTTCCGTAACCAAACTTAATGGATTTAGACAGAGGATATTGATTCCCTTGTGTTCAAGGATGCGATACCCCAGAGAGTCTTGCTCGTCCGAAAGTTTTTTATGAAATCTGGCGCACGGTTTACATCCGAACTGCCAGATGTCGATTAGAACCCAGCCATTCAACTGTCGTATTGTGACTGTATCATGAAATATATTAATAAGAGGATCGTCCAATAGTTTATCTACATTTTCTGACGCAACAAAAATAAGTGCTTCTGATGGGTTTGTCTGCCCTTGGTTGATATTATAAACATCACATTCATTTTTTGAGGCGATGTATTTCCGGAAGATAGTTTCATCAAAATCCGGCTTCTCAAAAGAAATATGACTGATGTTAATGTCCGTCACTTGGTCCCAGGACATGAAAGTTGTCGAATTATGCAAGACCCGGCGTGCTTTTGTCACCAACATCTCCTGCTTGTCTACCCATAGATATAACATTTCCGAACTTGAAATAACCATTCCGGAGTCATCAGTCCATGTCCAAGGTTTTGTTACAGAAAAAGTCAATTGGAAGAGATTGCTGTCGACTTGTTCAATAGCGGAAAATGGCAAATCAAACAATTCTTTCTGCCTGGGATTGATATAGAATGGGATAATCCCGTCCAAATCACGGAACCAACCACCCAACAATCGGCCTATCGTATTCTTTTCCATTTCTGTTTGAGGGTCAATATATCTTCCGTATGTAAAATTTCCATCTTGGAAATAGTACATAAACATGCTGTCTGCCGTAAGCAAACTAATACAATAGCCTGTCTTTTGATAGATGGAATGTGGGGTTGAGGAAATGATTATTGGGTCAATGGTAATGCTGTCAACAGTAACCCCTTCCAAGATGGTCGAGAATGTGACATCACATTGCAAGGTAAGGAAATCCACTCCTGCCAGTTTTTTTGCCACAGTTCCTTGCCAAAAGTCAGATGCCTGATTTTGAGAATGAGAAAATGAGGCATTTGACATTAAAAATAACAACAAAAGAATTCTTTTCATAATTTAGAGAATTAAGGGTAAATGGACGAGGTTTAGTCCATTTACCCGTGTGGTTACTTACCAATAATACTAATAGCCATTCTAAAGGAAGGTTCTGGAGATCCTCCAACACCTCCCACATAGACACATTTATGAATTGCTAACCAGGCTTTCTTCTCTTGCCATTCGCTGAACGAGAAGTTTGGCATGGGATCGGGACAAGGCTGGCACATCAAAAACTTTCTGTTGTTGTCAAAGATTGCTCTGCACGGTTTTTTACATCCGCCAGAACATCTGCTGTGAGGGGAGTCTCCGTTCACAGCATAGCAGATGCCTCCATTGTCATGGATGGTATCCAAAAGGATGAACAAGGTATTTCCACATTCTTCTTTTAAATCATAGAACGACACACTCATGAGTGGTGTATATTCACCAGCTTTATATTCCTCGTTCCATAATTTCAAATCCTCGACGACATACTCGCCACCGTTTTTGTTGAGACTATTCTCAAAAGTCTTCAGGAAACCTTCTTTGTCGATAAGCAGATTGATTTCTCCGTCTTCTGATTCTGAAAAGCCAACAATTGTTGCATTTTTAGGCGATGATTTTGCAGAATGGACTGCGTTTGCTGTCGGGCTGTCATTATCTTTTCCACATCCGATAAAAACAAAGTTTGCCCCGACTAAGAGACATGCTGCAATTGATAAAAAAACTTTTTTCATTTTGTTTTCTAATTTAATTTATTAGATAATTATAGTTACTTTGTCCTGTGCTGCGTAATAGGGGTAGCAACTAACACTCCCTTTTACACAATAAAGATAGTTTTTCTACGTTATCTTCCTTGTAAAGACCTCTTTACGCCTTGGGTGTTCGTCAGCAGGGAAGGTGCGTGAACTGCAAATTTGAGAACACTTTCCCTGTGGCACACCCTCATTTTTCCGTCCCATCGCAACGGCACACTCTTGCGACGGGACTTTTTTCATAAATTCATCATACTTTTCTTTTTAATGATTGACCCCATATTCTTATTTATGCCCGAAATTATTTTTTTTGGGGTGCAAAATTACGGTATAAAAATGAAATGGCAATGCGGTGTGACTTTATACCAACACTTTTTGGACTAAACGCCAACACTTTTTTTACAAGTATCATATAATTAGAACATTGTGCTTTGTGGTATTAATCCCCGCTATGACAAATTGCCAAGCCTTGTGACAAATTACCAAGTGACAGAGGTGATATTTTAGCGAGGCGGCACCTCCTAGCCTCCGAAAAAAATTTGGTGGTTCCAATTTTTTTACGTAATTTTGCACTTTGATTGGTATATATAACCAGACACACGAAATGTTACACAAACCGCTGATTAGCAATATATTACCCCCCCCCCCAGAGTCTGTAAACAATTGACTCTCAATATTTTACAAGCGTATCAAGGTAAGATTTCCAACATTATTTTTCTTTTTCTTGCGCTGTTACCAGTGCTCACGGTGGGCTGCGGAGACACTAAACCGAAAGGTCAAACGGAAGAGACCGATAGCCTTCGCGACATCCCGACCGCTATATTAAAACTTGGTGCCACCGAACCGACAAAGGCCTTGGCTCAGATAGACTCGCTCGAGGTGCTAGGGCGACTGAGACACTACGACGCACAATTCCTGCGTGCCAAAGTCAACATCAGAACGCTAGAAAGAGAAAGAGTGAACATTGCCATTGTTATCTGCGAGCAGTTGCTGACGAACGACACCGTCACATCAAGTGCCGAAATGACTGAGAATGTGCTTGAGACAATGGTCGAAGCCTGCCGGTTGTCCAATGACTATGAGGGTGCGCTAACAGGCGCCATCCAATTGGTGAACCTATGCTATCAGCAAGGGTGGGTTTGCGAGGCTTTGCGCAACGAAGCCGAGGTGGGATCGCTCATGGCTTCCCTGGGAATGGTCAACGAAGGCTTGGCGAAAATCGACAGTGTCATTCATTGCCTCAAGGACATACGTAAGTTTAACGAGCTCGACGCCAGCATCATCGCCTTGCGACGCAAGATTAACGTGCTAGAAAACGTATCGGCAAGCAACTGCCACGTAGACAATCCAGTATCATCGATTATCGAGGCATCACAGTCGATACTCGACAGGTTGGCCGACTATGAGCAGCACCCCGACGACTACCATGATGACACCTATCGCGAACCTGTCGATTCAAAGGACCGACTCAATTATATTGACTTCTGCCGAGCAAAGGCCCATCTATACATCGCCAACATCTATGCCCAAGAAGGGCGTCGCACGCAAGCCCGCACCTATCTGCACCTTTTCGAGCAGAGTAAGTATAGCAAGACACTGGGCGGACGTAGGTCGTCGGCCTCCATCTACGCCCTGCTGGGCGACTACAACAGAGCTCTCAGAATTATTAACGAATGGACTCGCGAACTTGGCAAAGACACGCTGAACGAGACCTACGCCTCCATCCTTCTAGTCCGTGCCAACAACGCCGAGGCTCAGGGGCTCTACGCCGAGGCAAACAACTACCGAAAACGCCTCGCAACACTCAACAACATACTCAACAACAGAGTTTTAAAAGGCAAAGCGCACCTCTATGCCACTCGGTTTAATGTACAAAAGCAACGGCAAGAAATCGAGCAGCAAAAACATAAGCTTCATCTCAACAAAATCATTATCGCCTTCACAGCCGCAATATGCCTCATCCTGATAGCCATAATACTGTACCTCAGGTATAAATGGAGAGAGGAACTGCGGCGCAACCACATCATCGTCAACGAAGTCAACGAGGCCTTGAAGTACAAGAAGCAGCTAGAAGCCCACCAGCAGGAAACGCCAAATCCCACACCTGAAAAGCCCTCCGAAAGCGATATCTTCCAGCAGCTCAGCAACATTATCGTGCAGGAGCAACTCTTCCTCGACCCTGAATTCGACCGCCAAAAACTTATCGACCGTACTGGATACAACAAGAATCTTATCGCTGCGGCTTTCAAAGAAGAAAACATGTCCTTTGACGTCTTCATCCGCAACCTCCGTCTCGAACATGCTGTCCTACTCTTCAACGAACAACCCGAACTCACAGTCAAACAGGTTTGTTTCGCGAGCGGATATACTAGAACCGACTCCTTCACTCGTGCCTTCAAGGCAAAATACGGCATGACTCCCACAGAATTCCACCAGGATATTCACGCACATCTTTTGCCCTAATTTCGCTGAAAAACCCACCACAGGCGGTTGGCTTTCGGTCACAAGGACTTTGCTTTTAGTCACATCTAGGGCAATTACACTGTTTACATTACACTTATTACTAGAGATTTAGGAAAAATACTATGCATAAAGTCCAAAAAGTATTTGCATAAAGTCACGTCGCATGGCTGTTCCTGTTTTTTACTCTATTTTTGCATGAAATTTGACAAACAGGAAACAGCCATGAGAATACATGAGAAAATGAAAGTCCGCACGGTGGCGGGCGAGAACATTGTGGTGATGCCGGATGGCGGCGACACCGACATGACGAAGGTTGTGGCCCTCAACGCCAGCGCCCTGCTGCTCTACAACGCCCTGCAGGGGCGCGACTTCGAGCTGGAGGAGGCCGCACAGATTCTCGCCGACCAGTACAGCATCTCCGGCACCCAAGCCCTCAGCGACGCACGGGCATGGGTGGACGACATGAAGCGAAACGGTTTGATTGTTGGTTAATAAATAGCTTTTTTCATAGTTGAGACACATCACCCTATCCATCGGCGGCCATTGCATGCACCTCAGCGGAGACGAGAGCCTACAGCGGCTCATCGCCATCCCCGGCATGCGTCTCTTCCTCGTCCCTCCGCAGCCCTGCGCCATGGAGGTGCGGCTCGACGCCGCGTTCGAGCTGCCCGACTGCCGGTGGCTGCACGCCTTCACCATCGCCGACGGCGAGGTGCCGTGCCGCTTCGGGGTGAGCGCCGAGGGGACCTACTATTACACTTTCGGCAGCCAGGGCCTGCTGCGCTACCGCGAGGGCGAGGGGGTGGACATCAGCCCGCTGCACTCCGTCCCGACGCTGCGCTTCGCGCTGTGGACGGCCTATGCCATGATGGGCATGGGGCTGGGCGCGCTGCCGGTACACTCGTCGGTGGCGGTGTGCGGCGGCAAGGCGGTGATGTGTCTGGGCGAGAGCGGCACGGGGAAGAGCACCCACACACGGCTGTGGATAGAGCACATCGTGGGCACCACCCTGCTCAACGACGACAGCCCCGTTGTGGCCGTGCACCCCGACGGGGTGCGCGTCTATGGGTCGCCGTGGGGCGGCAAGACGCCGTGGTTCCTCACGGAGAGTTACCCCATCGCCGGGCTGGTGCGCCTCGAGCAACAGATTGAGAACCGCATACGGCGGCTGAACACCGCCGAGAGCGTTGCGGCGCTGCTGCCCTCCTGCCCGCCGTCGCTGGCCTGCGAGGAGCACTGCCTGGACCTGCTGATGGACTTCGTCGGCAAGGTCATCAGCACCGTACCTGTCTACCGCTTGGGCTGCCGGCCCGACGCCGAAGCGGCACTGCTGGCCTATAGAACAATAATGTAAGTATTATAATAAAACCTTTATTATTTAACCTTAAAACATTTATTATTATGAAACAGGAAAACATGAAACAGGACCTCGAGCAGAGGACCGGGTACGAAGCCCCCGCGCTGACCACGGTGAGCTTCAGGACGGAAAAGGGATTTGCCGCCAGTGGCAAAGGAGGTGTGACCGATTACATCAACAACCCTTCGGAAGACTGGTAGGATTGGCAACGTGTAACGTTTAAAGTTTAATGTTTAAAGTTTAAAGAATCAGGAATGAAAAAAACATTGAAATTTTTCAGTTTGGCCGCCCTCACCATTGCGGTGGCGGCGATGATTGGCTGCTCGAAAGACGAGGAGCTTGCAAACAACGACAAGGTGGTGACCTCCACCGCCACCCTCACTCTCGACAACGGCGGCGAGGCCGCCAAGGCGCTGACCGATGCCGGCGTGAAGACCTTCGCCGCCGGCGAGCAGATTGCCGTGGTGTACAAGAACACCGGCAGTACGATGTCGAAAACCGTGGTGACCCTCACCGCCGACGACATCACCAACAGCGGCAAGACCGCCAACATCAGCGTCACTATGACCAATCCCGAGAGCAATGGCACGCTGCGCATCATCTACCCCGCCGCTATGGCCGGCACCGACGATGTGGACTACAGCAATCTCGCCAACCAGGATGGCACCTTGGCTACCCTCGCCGCCAACCTCGACCTGGGCTACTACAGCGGCTCGCTGGACGGCGAGAACCTGCCCGCCAGCCCCGCGCTGAGCAACCCCTTAGCCGTCTGCGAGTTCACCATCAAGAACATCGACGGTTCCAGCGACCTGACCAGCGGCATCACCATGCTCTACATCGGCGACGGCGCCCATTCCTACTATGTCACGCCTTCGTCGGCGAGCACCATCTGGGTAGCCATGTGGCCTGTGGCCAGCAGCCAGTGGCTCACCTTCCATGCCACCGACGGCACCAACAAGTACGAGAAGGAAATCACCGGCAAGACCCTCTCGGCAGCCAATATGTATCACCTCGGCATCAAGACCACACAACTGCAGACGGGCGCCCTCTTTGGCACCTTCTCCATGGCCAGCGGAGTCACAAAACATTTCTCGCAGGGCAACCTGAAACGCGTCTCCGGCACCTGGAGCTTCCACGACAACCAGTACGATGCCCTTGGTAGCTGGAGCTCTACCGGATGCGACCTCTTCTATTGGGAGACGACGGGCAACTATGGCTCGGGTGAAAACTGTGAAACTTCAAGTGGTACTTCATCCGATGTAGTCAACTGGGGCGACAACGCCATCAGCAACGGCGGCAATGTGGCCAATGCCTACAGCACCCCGTCCACGGACAATTGGCAATACCTCTTCAACAGCCGTTCTGGTTATAGCAGCAAGTACGGTAGTGCCACCGTCTGTAGCCAGCATGGTGTCGTGATTCTTCCCGACCATTGGACGCTGCCCACTGGATGCTCCTTTACCTCCGGTATGAGCGGCTGGAGCACCAACAGCTATGATGCCACTGCATGGGCGAAGATGGAGGCTGCCGGCGCGGTGTTCCTGCCGGCTGCGGGCCGCCGCTACGGTACGGGTATGTCCGTCGTGGGCAGCTACGGCGGCTACTGGTCGTCTACGGCCAACAACGTCAACAGCGCCTGGTACGTCAACTTCTACGAGGACGAAGTGAACCCCGACGGCCACCACCTTCGCTACTACGGCCAGTCTGTGCGCTTGGTCTGCGAGTAGCCAGAAAAATTACCCTTGTATGATA
>JAEEGG010012273.1_pt1 | contig 18524 bp, 12 predicted proteins | sample 9134161 | NCBI WGS metagenome assembly JAEEGG01 (sample SAMN16246543, study PRJNA631951) | gut metagenome | biome: gut microbiome; feature: rumen; material: CR-attached | host: Bos | place: Iran: Karaj | collected 2018-10 | reverse complement strand
CCACGCTCGTAGGCCGCAGCATGGCCGCTACTGTACATACGTGGGAAGGGCATATTCTGCTGATAAATGTATTCCTGATCGTAGCGCTGAATCTCGTAGCGGTCCGGTTCTTCGGGACTGGCTTTCTCCTTACGCTGATATACAGGCGCTTTCTGCTTGCTGACGGGAACACAGTAGTTACCATCTACTTTCAGTTGCACTTGGCTGGTATAAGCCTGTCCGTAGAGCAGAGGACGATCGCCATACTGCTCACGGCTCAGATAGGTACCCAGAGTGAAAATATCCTCAGGTGAGTTCTGGTCCATAGGTGTATTGGCAGAACTGCGGATTACGATTACAGCGTATGAGCTGTAGCCAATCATAATCATGAGCATACACAGCAGACTGGTGTTCATGAGGCGGGCTGAAACAAGCACCTTGCCCTCCTTCTTTAAACGCAGGAGTATAAACAGGGCTGCCAGAATGACAATACCCGTGACAATGCTGGCGATGCCGTATCCGTAAAAAGGAATACCCAACATACCTACGCTAAGCAGATAAGAGATGTTCATGCGAATACGACTCTTCTGCCTACGAGTCTCCCAGATGCTCCACAGCACGATGCCTACCAATAATATGATGTATATGATAAGTCCGGTGTTGAAGGGGCAACTCAGTTGGTTGACAAACAACAGTTCGAACCATCCGCCAACCTTTACGATACCTGGTACGATACCATACAATACAGCAGCAATGAGCGCACCGCTTCCGACTACAGAAAGCAACGCCCCCTTGAGGTTGGGGTTCTTGGCTTTCTTGTAATAATAAACAAGAACCAAGGCAGGCACACAGAGCAGGTTCAGTAGGTGAACACCGATGCTGAGGCCTGTGAGGTAGGCTATCAGGATGAGCCAACGGTCGGAGCCAGCCTCATCGGCATGGTCTTCCCACTTCAGCATCAACCAAAATACCACAGCAGTAAAAAGGCTACTGTAAGCATATACCTCGCCCTCTACGGCACTGAACCAGAAGGTGTCAGAGAAAGTGTACACCAAGGCACCCGTCAGGGCACTGGCCTCAACAGTAATCAGTTGGGCCAAGTTCTTCAACTGACCGTTCTCACCAACCAGTTTGCGTCCCAGATGACTGATGCTCCAAAAAAGGAACATAATACAGGCGGCACTGAAGAGTGCGCTCATGGTGTTGACCATGCGGGCTACCAGTGCAGGGTCGCTTACAAACTGTGTAAAAAGGTTTGCTGTAAGCATAAAGAAAGGTGCCCCAGGGGGATGACCCACTTCCAACTTGTAAGCTGTTGTGATGAACTCAGGGCAGTCCCAAAAGCTTGCCGTAGGCTCTATCGTGCTGCAATACACGAAGGCTGCAATGGCAAAAGTAATCCACCCCATCAGGTTGTCTACTAATCTGAAATGTTTCATTTAGTGTGTATATTTAATTGTTTTTATTGATTGCATTCTGCAAAATTAACACTTTTTCTCCTGTTCTCCCTGCTTTTATGGTAAATTTATCATCCTTTAACCATGTTAAGGGCCATAATTAGTATTCCATAACGAATAGCCTTCCCTAACGCGATACTCAGGAACGAGAGACTCGGATTGGCTCTCATATACCCCAGCGTTACTGCCAAGGCACTTCCCAAAACTGGCAGAAAGCAGAAGAAGCCCATCCAGGCACCCCGTCCCTGCAACCATCTTTGCGTCTTTTCCACCTTCTCACGTTTTACATGCAGGTAATTCTCTATCCATTCTATCTTTCCCAGACTTCCCACCCAATAGTTGAACATGCTACCCAGCACATTCCCGATGGTGGCGCTCACAAACAGCGGCCAAGGATGTAAGCCTGCTAAAAGAAGACCTGCCAACAGTGTCTCGCTACTAAAAGGTAAAACACTGCCCGCAATAAAAGAAGCAATTCCCATTCCCCCATATCCCAGGGGGATCATATATTGTACTATGTCGTCCATAAATTAAAATAAGCCATCGTGCCACATAAGAATAGCGACAAGATAAAGAATGCGTTGCTCAGCCAACTTCCTGTCAGGGAAAAGTAATGGGCAATAAGAGGACATGCGCTTACAATCAGCAACGCCATGGTGTTCTGGAACTCTCCAGGCTGCAGGAAAAGATACACGAGGAGCAGAATGGTCTGAACCATATAGATGTAAAGTATCATCCTAACCCGTATCTTATCGTTGTACTTGGTTTGCAAATAGTGAAAGACTCCCACTAAGCTCAGCAAGGTAACAACACCCATAGACACCATCCAGCTAACAGGCAGGCTGGTTATAGTCTCCAACGAAACAGGGTGCCATACGAAGTGCGAGGTAACAAAAACGAGTATGCTATCTGTCTTATCCGTAAGGAAGCACCAAGTCCCCCAGACCGCGTAGGGCAATGCCATACCCAATAGTCCAGCCCAAAATCCTCGCCATGAAAGAGAGCGCAGGAACCCTATCAGATAAAGGTAAAAGAGCAACCCCATAGGTAACATGACAGCAGCAAACAGACTGCCTGTTCCCAAAAAGAGAAAACTGTGGAAAATCCAGGCAGCTGAATTGTATAACTGATAGCAGCGGAACAGCAAGTAATAACTAAGTGCCATGCATACCGCGCTGATAGCCGGAGTTCCGAACGGGTGCATGAATGCTTGGCAGGAAGCCAGCACAAGCCATGTGCAAGCCATCATCCTGGTGCGGAGGCGAATAACATTATACACATCATTCGTCTCCATAAAGACATATGCGGCTAGGACACATAATGCCCACCCTATGATGTTGCTTGTGGCAAATGACTGCTGAGGCCACCACCATAAGATGGTTGCCAACACAGCACAGACAGGCATTGTGGCCGAACTCTCTGCTACCTTATTCTGAAACCTGTTATATCTCAATGTTCAATAAATCTATAGGTCTGCTCCGATGTCTCTACGGAAGTATTTGTCCTTGAATTGTATCTTCTGGGCCTCGGTGAAACTCTTCTGAAGAGCTTCAGCCTTGTTGGCCCCGTAACTGCTGACGGCAATCACACGACCGCCGTTCGTGACAACTTCCTTGTCCTTCATTGCAGTTCCTGCATGGAAGACTACACTGCCCTCGACCTTGTCGATGCCGCTGATGGGATAGCCCTTTTTGTAGGCCTGCGGATAACCGCCGCTGACGAGCATCACACATACCGCGGCACGCTCGTCGAACTCCACCTCGCGACAGTCGAGGTCGCCTGCTGCCACGCCCTCGAAGAGGTCGACGATGTCGCTCTTCAGGCGGAGCATCACACTCTCTGTCTCCGGGTCGCCCATGCGACAGTTGTACTCGATGACCATCGGGTCGCCGCCTACGTTGATGAGTCCGAAGAAGATGAAGCCCTTGTAGTCGATGCCCTCGGAGGCGAGCCCCTCTACGGTGGGCCTGACGATGCGGTCTTCCACCTTCTTCATCCATTCCGGGGTGGCGAAGGGCACGGGAGTCACGCTGCCCATACCACCCGTGTTCAGACCAGTGTCGTGCTCGCCGATGCGCTTGTAATCCTTTGCCTCGGGCAGAAGTTGGTAGTGACGCCCGTCGGTAAGGACGAACACCGAGCACTCGATGCCGGAGAGGAACTCCTCGATGACCACACGGGCAGAGGCGTTGCCGAACATTCCGCCGAGCATCTCACGCAACTGGCTCTTCGCTTCGTCGAGGGTGGGGAGGATGAGCACCCCCTTGCCGGCACACAGTCCGTCGGCCTTCAGCACATAGGGCGGCTGCAGGGTCTCAAGGAAGGCGAGGCCAGCGTCGAGTGTCGTGCCGTCGAAGGTCTCGTAACGTGCGGTGGGGATGCCATGGCGCTGCATGAACGCCTTGGCGAAGTCTTTGCTGCCCTCCAGGCGAGCGCCACTGGCCGAGGGGCCTATCACGGGGATGGCAGCGGTGCGGGGGTCGTTGGCAAACGCGTCGTAGATGCCGTTGACGAGCGGGTCTTCGGGACCCACCACCACCATGTCGATGGCGTTGTCGGCGGCGAAGTCCTTCAGTTTTGCGAAGTCGTTGACACCGATGGGCACGTTCTCACCCACATGGCATGTTCCGGCATTTCCGGGAGCGATGTAGAGTTTCTCACAACGTGGACTTTGGGCGATTTTCCATGCCAGCGCATGTTCGCGCCCGCCGCTTCCTAAAAGCAATAATTTCATCTTTTTATATTTGAGGTTTGAGTTTTGAGGTTTGAGTTTTATAATGCTGCGCATGATGAACATCGGCGGCACCTAGGCATAGTGGAAACACGTTTCCCCTCTGCTCTCGACTTGCACGATGTTTGAGGTTTATCTTTGGCCACAATCTTCAATTTTCAATTTTCAATCTTCAATCTTCAATCTTCAATCTTCAAGACAGCAGTTGTGTCAGGAACACGTCGGAGAACAGGATGAGTGCACTCGATGATACCACGGCATTTGTCGAGGCTTTGCCCACGTTGACCGAACCGCCCTCAACGGTATAGCCGAAGTAGGCGGGAACACTTGAAATGATGAAAGCGAAAAACAGACTCTTGATGATTGACATCCACATGAACCATGATTGGAAGTCGTGCTGCAGTCCTGCTGTAAGGTCATCTGGCGGCATGATGTGGCCTATGAATGCCGTAGCGTAGGCACCAATGATGCCCATGAATGACGAGAAAATCACCAGTACTGGCATAATGGTCATCATGCCCATAATCTTTGGTAGAATGAGATAGCAGGCCGAGTTCACACCCATGATGTCGAGTGCGTCAATCTGCTGAGTTACGCGCATTGTGCCTATCTCCGAAGCAATGTTCGACCCCACCTTTCCAGCCAGGATCAAGCACATGATAGAGCTTGAGAACTCAAGCAACATAATTTCGCGAGTGGTATATCCGGCTACCCAGCGGGGCATCCAAGGACTCTCGATGTTCAGTTTCATTTGGATGCAAATCACGGCACCTATGAAAAAAGAGATGAGCAAAACGATGCCGATGGAATTCACACCCAGCTGAGCCATCTCTTTAATATATTGCTTCCAGAACATGCGCAACCGTTCGGGTACGGCGAATGTCCTTCCCATCAGGATGATATAGCGCCCGAATGCTGTCAGCCAATTAAAAATCAACATGTTTCCTAACAGTTCTTTGAGTATTGTTCTGCAAAATTACGAATAATATGCAGAAACCGTATGCCCAAGGGAAAGTTTTTAGCGTTTTTTTGTGATTTTAATCAAACGGCCTGTGTCATGTACAGACGATACATATTATCTCTGTTAGCAACAGTCATGTCACTGTATAGGCAGTTCATGAGCCTTTTAGGGCAGATTACGTTATGATTTAGAATTGTTCACGTTATGATTTAGGACAGATGAAAATATGATTCAGAAAGAATCACACTTTCATTGGTTCTTCTTTTAGTCGACGTGCTGTCCGCCTTCTTCGTCACCACCAAAGCTGACGTAAATATACCCCTCAGCGTCAATGACGATATCGTAGTTCAGCGTCCATTGCTTGCCTGAGGTAAGTCGGCAGGCGCGAGGCAGAGGAACACTCTTTGTCTCCGCTGGTGTACGTATGATCAGGCCTGATGCAGTGGTGAGCGTCTGCGGAGCAATGATGGCATGGAACACACGCTCGGTAGATGTGGCCAAAGATGTGTTCTCTTCGCATTTAATGCTGGGTGTTGCACTACCTGTAGCTGTCACCTCCATTTTGTTCAAGTTGACATTGGCTGAGAGGCGCATATCGGTCAGTGTGACGGAGATGTTGCTTTGATCGATGTTTTGCCCCTGAAGGCGTACTACGATTTTACTCATCATGTGATTGAGTGCGAGACTGACATTACAATCTTTCGACTCTTTCTTCTGACATGAGAGGTCGCTCAAGGTGTAGTAGTAGTGATTGGTCTGGTCTTCAAATGCACTGAACGTGAAGACGGGTGTGATGTCGCTAATGTAAGGGTAAACTGCGTAGTAAACGAGATCGAGCTTCATTTTCTCGTACTGCCAGATAGAGTCTGCCACAGGTATGAAGCCGTTGGTGTCGAGTCTATATTCCAAATTGTCAGCGTAGTTGCCACTTGCCACAAGTGAGTCGGTCTTGGTCTCGCCTTTGTTTACCACAAAGATACCGATTGCATCGCCTTCTTCAAACGCTGAGTCTGTGGCACGTGAAGTGGCAATACTGACATTGCTGTCATAAAATCTTACGGGAACGCGATTGCCACGGTCTATTGTGGTTTCCTGTTTCTGAGTGGGGGTGATGCTGGTATCGTCCTGCGAAAAATCTTGCTCCTGCGTACAGGAAAGGGTGATGCCAAGCAGGCAAAATATGTATAGAAACTTCAGTTTCATGTTCGAGAATAAATATCTATATTCCATATAATTCCAGAATTGCGGCTGCAAAGTTACGAAAAAATCTTTACATGCTTTGTGTTTTCTATATAAAAAATGTTTTAATTTCATACATAATCCAGTGAATGGACTGCTTTTTTCCGTTTTATTCGTATCTTTGCAAGCAAAACTTTAGAATAAGAATGGCAGAAGAACTGAAAGACTCGAAGGTGCTGCGTGCCGAAGGACTGGTGAAACGCTATGGCAAGCGCACGGTGGTCAACGATGTGAACTTTCATGTGGCTCAGGGAGAGATTGTGGGTCTGCTGGGTCCCAATGGAGCAGGTAAGACCACCTCTTTTTACATGACTACTGGTTTGGTGGTGCCTAATGGTGGCCACATTTATCTGGGCGATGAGGAGGTGACGAACGATCCGGTATATAAACGTGCCAGGAAGGGCATTGGTTATCTGGCTCAGGAGGCATCGGTGTTTCGCAAGATGAGTGTTGAGGACAATATTCTCTCCGTTTTGGAGATGACGGGCAAGCCGCGTGAGTATCAGCTTGAGAAGCTCGAAAGCCTCATTCAGGAGTTCCGCCTTCAGAAGGTGCGCAAGAATAAGGGCGACCAGCTGTCGGGTGGAGAGCGCCGTCGCTGCGAGATAGCCCGCTGTCTGGCCATTGAGCCCCGTTTCATCATGCTCGACGAGCCGTTTGCAGGTGTTGACCCTATTGCTGTGGAGGATATTCAACAGATTGTGTGGAAGTTGAAAGACCGCAATATCGGCATCCTCATCACTGACCACAACGTTGATGAGACGCTGACCATCACCGACCGTGCCTATCTGCTGTTCGAGGGCCGCATCCTGTTTCACGGCAAGCCGGAGGAGCTGGCAGAGAACAAGGTGGTTCGTGAGAAATATCTTACCACCTCGTTTGTTCTTCGCAAGAAAGACTTCCAACTACTGGAAGAGGAGAAGAAGAAACAGGAGGAAGAGGGGAAATGATTTAATGAAAAATGAAAAATGAGAAATGAGAAATGAAAGATATGGTTAGATGAGAAATGAAAAATGAGAAATGAAAGATATGGTTAGACCTGCATTCCTGAAACTAATCATATCTTTCATTTCTCATTTTTCATTTTTTTATCATCTGGCGAATGCGTTCATGATGGCAGTAGGCTTGCCGCTGTCGTCGAAGGCGCCCTTGGCATAGCCACTCCAACCTCCGTAGCATTGCGGTTCCCAGTAGAACACACCCAGACAACCGTTGATGTTTTTGCAGCTGTTCATCACCTTCGCAATGAACTGCTCACCGTAATCAGCGTTCCAATTACAGCCAATCTCGCAGATCATCACTTCTTTGTTGTATTTGCTGACCAGCTGCTTGATGTTGTTGAGGCAGTTGTTGGCCTTGTCCTCCCACGACATCATGTCGGTCTCGCTGTTGGGCTGATAGAGTGACATACCGATGACATCCCATTTTGCATTAGCGGCTTTCAGACCGTCGAACATAGCGGTAAAGCGGCCCAGTACTTCACCCTGGTCAAGGTGTACAATGACTTTGGCATTGCTATAGACGGACTTCACGGCATCGTAGCCAGCTGTAACCAAAGCGGCAAAGTTGGTGTAGCTTGACGATGAGGTGGCTCCGAGGGGCTTCAGCATACCCGTTCGGGTCTCGTTGCCCACCTGTACCCATTCCACGTCGATGTTCTTGTCCTTCAGAGCCTGCAGCACGTCCTTGGTGTGGTTGGCAACGGCTTGCTTCATCTCATCGAGATTATAGGATGCCCATTCAGCAGGGGGTGTCTGATTTCCTGGATCGGCCCATGTGTCGCTGTAGTGGAAGTCAATCATCAGGCGGAAGCCCAGGTTGTGGGCTCTCCATGCTTTGACAATGACATCCTGTTTAGAGCAATAGTAATTCTCGGGATTCACCCATACGCGCAGACGGATAGCATTCACGCCCAGCGAGCGCAGCAGCTGCAGGCATTCGGTCTCGTTGCCGTTGACATCGAAGAATTTCTTGCCCTTTGCTTCCTGTTCGGTGAGCCAGCTAACGTCGGCTCCCCTGGCAAATCCCGTCATGTCGAAGGTCTCTGGCTTGACAGGATTGCCGTTTGTCTTGTTGTCGTCTTTGTTGCATGCCGTGAATGAGCATATCATTACGGCAGCCATGAAATATTTCAGAATCTTTTTCATCGTTTACTCAGATTTAAATGTTGCTGACCATGTCATTGTACTCAGATTGACCTCGATGGTATAGTCGCCAATATCTTCGCCAGTCCACAGGTTTCCACCGCCTGCTTTCAGGGCGTTGCTGTCCTCGCCAGCACCATACCACACCCAAGTAGTCTGCGTGGCATCTACCACCTGGAAGCTATGCCAAGCCTTCGTTGTCGTCAGAGTTCCGCTGTACTTGCCTTCCTCTGTCTGGCTGAGCGTAGCCATTGGCTCGCCATTGCCCCAGTCGGGGTCGCCATAGATTCTAAGTTCTGAGGGGTAGACAGGAGGCAGGTCGCCTGTGCGCTCGAAGGTCCACTTCATGGTGTTCAGGTCTACCGTAATGGTGAAAATGCCTGTGATATCAGCAGGAATCCAGAGGTTGTAGAAGCCTTCCTCAGATGAGAGCATCGTCGCATCGGCTGGGTCGCTGCCATACCAGATGCTGTTCTCTGCATCATAGACGAGGAAGTTGAACCAGCCCCACTTGGCTTCGAGGCTTCCGCTATAGATGCCGTCACCCGTCTTTGTCAGAGTGGAGAGCACCTCCTGTTTCTCCTTGTCATAGACTTTCAGCTCGGTAGGCTTCGGCGTTGAGGGTTCTTCCTGCTGTGTCTGGTCGCCAGCCATCACCTTATAGACATACTGCCCGTCGTCATCAATGCTCACTAAGATGGTGTGAGTGCCTGTGCCAGTGAATGTGGCACTGCCCTTCTCGCCAATCACGAGCGTGTCGCCTTTGACGGTGAAGCCGTAGGTCTGCGGCTTGGCTTTCTCTGCATCGGTGCGCGATTCGGTATCGAAGAGTTTTGCGGTAGCCTCAAAGGAAAGGGCCGTCTCACCATTCGGCTCAATCAACAACTCCCATCGGCCATCTTCCTTATTATATTTCATGGGTTCTCCGTTGACGGTCATAGTCTCTATGTGTGAGGCGCTCCACCAGCCCTTCACTGTGTTCACGGTGACGAAGTAGTCGCCTGAAGCATCGGGGAACCAGCAGTTCCAGGGATCGTCATTGCTCAATACAAACTCCGAGTCGCTCACGGGCGTGTTGCCCCATACTGTGCCATCGGCCTCCATGAACCAGCAGTTCATCCAGGCAGAAGCTTTCATCATGCCTGTATAGATACCGTCTTCAGAGGGCGACCAGAGGCGCGAGATGGTGTCGGTCTTCTCCTGATTCAGAACGGCCATGCGTGTCATGTTGACAGAGATGGGAGTAATCTTCACCTCGCAAACATTGCTGTAGGTCTCCAGATTACCGCAGCGTATGCGGAAGAAGAGCGAGCCCTCTTTGCCTATCGGCATGCCTAATTTCTTGGCAAAGGAGTTCAGGTTGCCAGCTGTGTAGGTCATGCTCTGTCCGTTGGCAGCACTCTCTATGATGTTGCCGAATCCAGGCTCCGAAGCAGTCTGTATGTAGGCAGGCAGATTGTTGAAGGTACTGTTTCGCGTGTCGTCGTTCGAGTACCATTGTGGGCTCTGCCAAGCCAGCTGAAGCACTGGTGTAAGATAGTTCTCCAGATTGATGTCAGCCTCTGTCGCAGTTGCCATCAGGACACATTCGCCGTTCATGCTCATGCTTGTCTTTTCAACATCGCTGTTGCAGCCAGTCAGCACGACAGCTGCACCAATGAGCATTCCTATATATTGAAATAGTCTTTTCATCTTCATGATTGTTTTTTAATATTCAGGATTCGAAAGGTTGGGGTTGGCTGTCAGCTCCGTTGATGGGATGGGGTAGTAGTTGTAGCGTTTGTCAACGGCCACACCGTTCTTTGAGCCGCCGCGCCACTGGAAGTTCTTGCCAGAGGTGAAGCGACCGAAGCGCACCATGTCGGTGCGGCGATAGCCTTCCCAGTAGAGCTCACGTGCACGCTCGTCGAGAATGAAGTCGGGTGTCATTTCAGCATCGGTGATGTCGCCGTTGTTGTTGCCGTAGGCTCGCTGGCGCAGTTGGTTGATGTAGCCCAGTGCTTCAGCGCGAGTGCCGTTGGCAGCACCGCGCACCACAGCTTCGGCATACATCAGATAGACGTCGGCCAGTCGCATCAGGGGATAGTCGGTAGCCACGCCCTTGTTGGCTGTGTTGCAGGCCTGTTGCTTGTTGTCGTTCAGATTGGTCCATTTGTTGACGCAATAGCCCTGACTCTGGTCTTGTCCTGCAATGTTGTCGATGTATTGTGTCTGTCCTGTCATGTGGAACATGAAGCGCCCGTCCTCGTTCTCAGGAGTGAGTGAGTTGTCGAACCACAACTGAGGCAGTTCGCCTCTTGCCCTGAACATGCCCCATCCGCTGGTCACTCCGTAGTCTTCGGCTTTTTGCGAAGTACCTGTGCTGGCCACTTCACCGCAGACGATATAGGTAGATGCTCCCCACGACACGATGTGGTCGGAATCAACGGGCAGTGCAAAGATAATCTCGTTGGTGCGCAGGTGGTTGTCGGCATTGAAAAGGCTCTGATAAGCCGTTCTGCCGGCATCGACAGCAGGTGTGCCGCTCTTCTTCTCCAGTGAATAGCCTTCGGCAAATACCTGCTTGCAGGCGTTGATGCACTCGTTGTACTTGGCTGTTCCTGTCCACGTCTCGCTGTTCAGGTAGAGTCGGGCCAGCAATGTCTGAGCACCGCCTTTCGACATGCGTCCATAGGGGCACTCTGCCTTGCCGTAGAGGTCGGGAGTGGCCTCGGTCAGTTCTTTCTCGATAAAGGCAAAGGTCTGTGCCGGTTCGTAGCGTGGTGGGATATAGCCGCCCACACCGCTGTTTTCATCTACAAAGGGAATGTTGCGATACAGGTCGAGGGCATGCAGATAGAACATGGCGCGCATGGTGCGGGCCTCGGCGCGATAGTGGCGCAGCTCGTTGCCAAACTGTGCAATCTTCTCATCGGTGCAGTTGCGCAGGAACTCGTTGCAGAGCGTGATGTTATAATAAATGCGGTAGTACATGTCCGACACCCAGGGATCGTTGCTGTCCCATGAGAGATAGGTGAGGTCGGCGGTCTTGTCGCCTTGCAGCCATGTGCTGGCCACCTCGTCGGTTCCACATTCCTGCATGTTGAAGTAGCAGCGCATGTAGTCGTGGCCGCTGATGCTCGACAGGTCGGCATTGGCTCCGCCCTTTCCCTGTCCGGTGGTCACCATTGATGTGTATATTTTTCCCATGACGGCCTCGAAACCCTCCAGCGAGGTATAGACCGTTTCCGAGGTTGCCTCGGTCTGTGGTACCTGGTCCAGGTCGCCGGTGCATGAGGTGAGTGCTGCCGACATACCGCAGCCCATCATGCAGGCTGCAAATATCCTATATATCTTCTTATTCATATATTTCATAAATCAGTTATCAGTTCTAAATCATCAGAATGTCAGTCCCAAGCTCAGTGAGTAGGTTCGCGGACGTGGATAGAACGAGTTGTCCATGCCGTTGGGCACTTCTGGGTCAACACCAGAGTACTTTGTGATGCAGAACACATTCTGCACCATAGCCGATGCCGTGAGTGACATCCAGGGCAGCACCTTTCCAAAGTCATAGCTCAAGTTCACGTTGTCCAGTTTCAGGAACGAGGCATTCTCCACATAGTAGTCAGACAGGTACTGCCGTTGTTGGAAGCGTGTGTCGAGATAGGCCGAGTGAACGTTGTTCAGCTGCTGGCTGTTATAGCTGATGGTCTCCCATGCGCCTGTGCTCATGGCCATTCCGTTATAGACGTAGTTGCCGATGTTGGCACGGAAGTTCAGACCCAGTGTGAGCTTCTTCCAGCGCAGCGAGGTGGTGAGGCCCATGATATAGTCGGGCATGGGTGAGTGGAAACGGTACAGGTCTTCAGAGTCTATCTTGCCGTCATTGTTCAGGTCGGCATAAGCACCCTCGATGGGGCGGCCTGTACGTTCGTCGTAGAGCTGGTGATAGACGTAAAACATGTAGGGCTGGTAGCCCTCGGTGAGTGTTTGGAACTGGTAGCTGTCAATCCAGGGACCTACAGGCACGTTGGTGGCTTTCGAACCGGGCACCAGACTCAGGTTCTTCACCTTCATGCTTTGCCAGGTCATGTTGTAGCTCAGGTTCCATTCCCAGTCCTTCGTCTTGATGGGGGTGGCGTTCAGTGTCACCTCCACGCCCTTGCTGTCCACGTTGCCCACGTTGGTCAGAATCGTCTTGGCGAAGTTTGTTCCGGCTGCCGATGGCACGGTGGATAGCAGGTCTTCGGTCTTGCGGGTGTAGAAGTCAACGCTACCCGACAGTCTGCCGTCGAGGAATCCGAAGTCCAGACCAAAGTTCCAAGACTTCGTTGTTTCCCATTTCAAGTCGCTGACAAAGCTATCTGGGCGGTAGGTGTAGATGTAGCGTCCGTTTATGAGCGCCTCTGCACCGTTGGTGCTCAGCGTATAGACGGGCAAGTAGTTGTAGTTGCCGATGCCGTCCTGCTGTCCGGTGACACCATAGCTGGCACGCAGTTTGAAGTTGCTCAGCACTTTCTGCTCCTTCATGAACGGCTCGTTGGTGAGTGTCCATCCCAAAGCCACCGAGGGGAAGGTGCCCCAGCGGTTGTTCTTTGAGAAGCGCGATGTGCCGTCGCGACGAAGTGTGGCAGTCAGCAGGTAGCGCCCGTCAAACGAGTAGTTGATACGTCCGTAGTATGACAGTAGTGCGTGGCGGTAGTCGCTCTCTTTCTCAGTGGAAAGCACCTCGTGTGCCACGTTGTAGGTGTTATACTCAGGACGGTTGCTCTTCCAGTATTGGTAGTCGTAGCCGATGGTGGCATCGACGTTGCTCTTGATTTTCTCAAAATACTTGCTGTAGTTGGCATAGAGTGTAAGCAGTCGGTTCACGTTCTTCTGCGGGCCGTAGCTGTAGTCCAGACCGCCGGTAGTGTAGTTCGAGGCTGCTGTGGTGGGGATATAGGTGGTTCCCTTTCCTCTCGACAGGTCGATGCCCATCGTGGCATGCAGTTTCAGGTCGGGCAGGAAGTGGAGCTTGTAGTCAATGTCGAGCGAGGTGATGAGTCGTGTCACCGTACTCTTCGCATCATATTGGTCTGCCAGTCCCCTCGGGTTGCGCACAGCAGCGTTGGTGGGCTGTCCGTTGGCATCTATGGCTTCGTTGTATCCGCCGAAGGTCTGGTTGTCCATATAGACAGGAATGGTGGGGTTGAAGGTGGCAGCGGCCCAGATGGCGCTACCGTTATAGAAACTGTTGCGGTTCCATGTGCCTTTGGCATTAAGGGTCAGTCTCAGGTGGTCGTCGAGCAATGAAGGGTTCAGCACCACATTACCCGTCACGCGCTGCGCATTGTCTTTCTTCACCAGTCCGCTTTGGTTCATGTAGCCCACTGAAACGCGGAAGGGCATGAATCCGGCCTTTCCAGCAATGCTCACGTTGTTGTCGGTACCAAAAGCGGTGCGATATACCTCGTCGTTCCAGTTGGTGTTGGCTGTTCCAAGCAGCGCCTTCTGTGCTACTGAGCCACGGCTGCTGATAAGGTTGTAGAAATCGTCGCGTCCCAGCATATCCACCATCTTGGTGCGCGTCTGCAGGGTGTTGGTCGTGTTGAAGCTGATGGTAGGCTTCTTCTCGGCTCCCTTCTTCGTGGTGATGATGATGACACCGTTTGAGGCGCGGCTACCGTAGATGGCCGTCGATGATGCGTCTTTCAGCACGGTCATGCTCTCAATGTCGGCGGGGTTGATCATGCTCAGGAAGTTGTTGTCGTTGCCAGCGATGCCGCCTCGTTCCAAGGGCACACCGTCGAGCACGATGAGCGGGTCGTTAGAGGCGTTGAGCGATGCGCCGCCACGCACGCGGATGGTGCTCCCGCCCGTAGCCGAACCGCTGTTCGACATGATTTGCACGCCAGCCACTTTGCCGTTGATGAGTTGTTCGGGTGAGCTGATCTGACCTTTGTTGAAGTCGTCGCTCTTGATGGTCGATACCGAACCGGTCAGGTCGCTCTTGCGGGCCGTACCGTAGCCGATGACCACCACCTCGCTCACCATCTGCTGGTCGGGCATGAGTTGGATGTTGAGTTTTCCAGCCGTGATATCTACCGTTTTTGTCGTGTAGCCCACGTAGCTCACTTGCAGTTGCTTGGCCGATGGCTGCACCTGCAGTTTGAAGTTGCCGTCCAGGTCGGTTACAGTTCCACCTCCCGACTGTCCTGCAATGACGACAGTGGCTCCCATAAGCGGTTCGCCTTGCTCATCGCTTACGCTGCCCGTCACGTTTCTTACTTGCGCTGAGACTGTGGCAGTAAACAACAGTAACAGCAAGGCGAGCACATTGCGTGCGCCCACATTCAGCCTTTCATACGTACGTTTCATTCATTGATTTTTTTTGATTGTTTGTTGTAGTTTTAGTAATTGCAAAGGTAAGAAAAAATCATACAACCTGCAAATTTTTCTTCGTTTTATTTTTGAAAATCTTTGCAGCGTTGCAGTGTTGCAGTGTTGCAGTTCCAAAATAGATTTTACTAAGGTCAAAAATTAGCTCTATATTTATATATATATTATATATAATATATATATAAATATAGAAGTATTTTTAGGGTACGTGGGGAATGCCTCTTGAGAACTGCAACACTGCAACACTGCAACAACGAGTGTAAGCCAAACTGTGTGTGTTGAAGACAACTCCCGCGCGCACCTCGACAGCGTTTGAATGAAACGCACATGGAGTTTCTCACAGACACACAGCGAGTTTGTGTTAAACAAATGTCCCAATTTGTTTTTTCACTATTGCGAAGAAGGAATTTCATACCTCCCCCTCTTTTTAGGGCTTCACGGTGAAACGGTGAAAGTGAAAACATTGAGCAGAAGTTAAAAAATGGTAAAACATGCAGGTTTTCAACCATTATTACGTAATTTTGCAGCCAATTTGATATTTTCATATTGAATCGTAAAAATCGTATATACATTAAATAAGGTACAACTACAATGAACATTTCATTTGAAAGTGCTGACAAAGTGAATGGTCTGATGACCATCATCATTGAGAAAGCAGACTATGAAGAAAAAGTCGAGAAGACGCTGAAAGACTATCGTAAGAAGGCTCAGATGCCCGGATTCCGTCCTGGAATGGTTCCTATGGGTCTCATCAAGAAACAGTATGGCACAGCCGTGAAGGTTGACGAGGTGAATCGTCTGCTGGGCGAGAAGCTCTACGAGTATGTGCGTGAGAATAAGATTCAGATGCTGGGCGAGCCTCTTCCCAACGAGGAGAAGCAGCAGCCTCAGGACTTCCAGCAGGACGGCCCTTACACCTTCGTTTTCGACATCGCTGTGGCTCCTGAATTCAAGGCTGAACTCACTGCCAAAGATACTGTTGACTACTACGACATCAAGGTCGATGACAAACTCGTTGACGATCAGGTGCAGATGTATGCATCACAGGCAGGCGAGTTTGTTGAAGCACAGGAGTGGAGCGGCAACGACACGCTGAAGGGTGACCTGCGCCAGCTCGACGAGAACGGCAATACACTTGAAGGCGGTCTTGAGACAGAAGGCGGCATGATTATGCCCAGCTATATCAAAGGCGAGGAAGAGAAGAAGAAGTTCGACGGTGCCAAGCTCGGCGACATCATCACCTTCAATCCTAAGAAGGCTTACCCCGACAATGATGCCGAGGTTGCAGCTCTGCTGAAGGTGGACAAGGAGAAGGTGAAGGACCTGACTGCTGACTTCAGTTTCCAGGTGACCTCCATCAACCACTTCCAGCCCGCAGCCGTCGATGAGAAGCTCTTCGAGCGCGTGTTTGGTGAGGGCGTGAAGGACGAGGCCGACTTCCGTCAGCGCATCAGCGACACCATTAAGCCCCAGTTGGCTGCTAACAGCGACTATAGGTTCATGCTCGATGTGCGCAAGTATATGGAGAAGAAAGTGGGTGAGCTCACCTTCCCTGAGGCTCTGCTGAAGCGCATCATGCTGAATAACAACAAGGATAAGGGCGAGGACTTCGTGGAGAAGAACTTCAAGGCCAGCGTTGACGAGCTGAAGTGGCATCTCATCAAGGAGCAATTGGTAGCTGCCAATGGCATCAAGGTTGAGGACGACGACCTCAAGCAGGTGGCTAAGGCAGCCATCCGCCAGCAGTTTGCACAGTACGGTATGACCAACGTTCCCGAAGATGTGCTGGAGAACTATGCTGAGGAGCAGCTGAAGAAGCGTGAGCAGGTTGATCAGTTTGTGGACCGCGCTGTTGATGCCAAACTCACTGAGGCGCTCAAGGGCATTGTTAAACTGAATAAGAAAGAGGTTACACTCGATGAGTTCAACAAGCTCATGCAGGAGGCTTAAACAATACCTTATTTTTATATGTGCCCCGATTCGATATTACCGAATTGGGGATTTTTTTTGCAAAAAATACTTAAAGGATTGGCATTGTCGAGTTTTTTTTATAACTTTGTATGAGGAAAGGGGAAAAACGCCTTGAAAGAGTTTCCTATTAGTGTCAAACTTATTCATTTTTACAGTAACGATGATGAATGATTTTAGAAAATATGCTACGCAACATCTTGGTATGAGCGGCTTAGTGCTTGATGATGTGATGAAGACGCAAGCACAGTACATGAATCCCTATATTCTGGAAGAGAGACAGCTGAATGTGACGCAGATGGACGTCTTTTCACGCTTGATGATGGACCGTATCATTTTCCTCGGCACAGAGGTCAATGACTATACGGCCAACACCCTTCAGGCACAGTTGCTCTATCTTGACTCGGTAGATCCGGGCAAGGACATCTCTATCTACATCAATTCTCCTGGCGGTAGCGTCTATGCCGGCCTGGGCATCTATGACACCATGCAGTTTGTGTCGAGCGACGTGGCCACTATCTGTACGGGAATGGCTGCCTCAATGGCAGCTGTGCTCCTTGTGGCAGGTGCCGAAGGAAAACGCTCGGCATTGCCTCACAGCCGTGTGATGATTCACCAGCCGCTGGGCGGTGTGCAGGGACAAGCCTCCGATATTGAGATTGAGGCCCGCGAGATTCAGAAACTGAAGAAAGAACTCTATACCATCATTGCTGACCATTCGCATACTGACTATGAAAAGGTGTGGAAAGATTCTGACCGCAACTATTGGATGACGGCTGAGGAGGCCAAGGAGTATGGAATGATTGATCAGGTGCTGACGAAGAAATGAAGAAAGTTTGTAGCTTTTGCGGAAAAAACGAACATCAGGTAAGGCTCCTCATCTCGGGCAGCAGTGCCTATATCTGTGAAGAATGTGCTAAGCAAGCCTACAGGATAGTGGAAGAATCCGGACTGCTGGAGGGACAGCAGAAAAGCGGGGAGCATTTCGACTGGGCCAGGGTGCCTAAGCCCACAGAGATAAAGAAATACCTCGACCAGTATGTCATTGGTCAGGACGAGGCCAAGCGATTCCTCTCAGTTGCGGTCTATAATCACTACAAACGTTTGGAACAGCCAAACGATGACAATGGGGTGGAGATTGAGAAGTCGAACATCATCATGGTGGGCTCAACTGGTACAGGCAAGACTCTGCTGGCTCGAACCATAGCTAAGCTGCTCGACGTGCCTTTCACCATCGTTGATGCTACGGTGTTCACCGAAGCTGGCTATGTGGGCGAGGACGTGGAGAGCATTCTGTCACGACTGCTGCAAGTGGCCGACTACAAACTGGAGGCTGCACAGCGCGGCATCGTGTTCATCGACGAAATTGACAAGATAGCCCGTAAGGCCGACAACCCCTCTATCACACGCGATGTGAGCGGAGAGGGCGTACAGCAGGGACTGCTTAAACTGCTTGAGGGAACCATTGTCAACGTGCCACCTAAGGGGGGACGCAAGCATCCTGATCAGGACTATATACACGTGGATACGCGTAACATCCTCTTCATCTGTGGAGGAGCCTTCGATGGCATAGAGCGCAAGATAGCACAGCGACTGAATACCCACACCGTGGGATATAATTCGGTACAGAACGTGCGCAAGATAGACAAGAACGATCTCATGAAGTATGTGGTGCCGCAAGACCT
>JAEEGG010012270.1_pt1 | contig 18526 bp, 14 predicted proteins | sample 9134161 | NCBI WGS metagenome assembly JAEEGG01 (sample SAMN16246543, study PRJNA631951) | gut metagenome | biome: gut microbiome; feature: rumen; material: CR-attached | host: Bos | place: Iran: Karaj | collected 2018-10 | reverse complement strand
AGCGTATTGCGGGCATTGGTGCTCTTCTTCTGCAGGATAAGTGTGAACTCCTTGCAGAACTCATACTGCGTCATCAGCGAGTCAACCTCTACGTAGGCAATCTTTACACCGTTAGTGTTCTCGCCGGCAGCAGCAGTAGCAGCAGGCTGTTCGTCCATCTTAGGACTTGCGTTGTTGCAAGCGGCCAGTGCCATAGCGGCTGCGGCCATCATCATGTACTTTTTCATTGTTGTTATTTAATTATTATTCTTTTCGTTATTACGTTATTTCGTTATTACGACACTTTCACGACCTCTCATTAACTGCGAAACGGCTTTTACGGCGCATCTCGCGGTCCTGGTCCATCACGCAGTGGATGCCTCTGTCTTTCATCGCCTTGCTGTCGTGAATATGTTGTGACGAGAAGCTGCCATCTTTGCGGAAAACCAGTTTCACGCAGAAAAATAACATGCCTATAGCAATTATTAACGTGGTCAATAGCAGTATTTTCGCCATATTTTTGTACTTTTGCGGCTGCAAAGGTACGAATAAAAGATTAAAACATAGTAGATAAACATTAAAATAAATATTAATTATGAGTAAAAGTGAGTTAAAACCGGCTGCGGTCTTCGAACAATTTGCGAAGATTAACCAGATTCCACGTCCTTCTAAGCGTGAAGAGAAGATGATTGCATACCTGAAAGAGTGGGGCGAGAGCCACGGACTGCCGACTAATGTCGACGAGACGGGTAATGTTATTATCCGTAAGGCTGCTACCCCAGGTATGGAGAACCGCAAGACGGTCATCCTGCAGAGTCATATGGATATGGTGTGCGACAAGTTGGTGGATTATGAGATAGATTTCGATAATGATCCCATCAAGACCTATATCGATGGCGAATGGCTGACTGCCGAGGGTACCACACTAGGTGCTGACGACGGTATCGGTTGTGCCATGGAACTGGCTTTGTTGGAGAGCAACGATATCGAGCATGGTCCTATTGAGTGCGTCTTCACACGCGATGAGGAGACAGGTCTTTCTGGTGCAGAGGGCATGAAGGCTGGCTTCATGACGGGCGACTATCTCATCAACCTCGACTCAGAGGACGAGGGCGAGATTTTCGTTTCTTGTGCCGGTGGTCGCAACACTACTGCTAAGTTTACGTTCCAGCGCACACAGGTTCCTACAGGTTATTTCTTTATGCGTGCCCAACTGAAAGGTCTCGTGGGAGGTCACTCTGGCGACGATATCAACAAGCAGCGTGCCAATGCCATCAAGTTGCTGGGTCGTTTCCTCTTCCAGACCATCAATCGCTACGAGGGTGTTCGTCTGGCTCAGTTCAATAGCGGTAAGATGCACAATGCTATTCCTCGCGACGGTATGTTTGTTATCGCCGTTCCCAATGCGTTGAAGGAGAATGTCAAGGCCGGCTGGAACGTCTTTGCTGCAGAGGTGGAGGATGAGTTCCATGTCACCGATACACAAATGGTGTGGACCATGGAGTCAACGGATGCAGAACCCGTTATCGAGGCTCAGGTGGCTCGCAACTTTATCTTTGCCTTACAGGCTGTCGATAATGGTATTTATGCCATCTGTCAGGACCCTGCCTTGAACGGTATGGTAGAGACCAGTAGTAATATTGCCAGCATTGAGACCAAGGACAACGAGATTGTTATCGTTTCGTCACAGCGCTCTAATGTGATGTCAAACCTCGACAACATGTGTGCCACCATCCGTGCTACTTTCCAGTTGGCTGGTGCTGAGGCTGAGTCTGGCGACGGCTATCCTGCCTGGAAGATGCGTTCCAACAGCGAACTGCAGAAGATTGTCCGTGAGTCGTATGTGAAATTGTTTGGCAAGGAACCCATTGTTCGTGGCATCCATGCTGGTCTGGAGTGCGGTTTGTTCTCTGAGCGTTATCCAAACCTTGATATGGTTTCGTTTGGTCCTACGCTGCGCTTTGTGCATACTCCTGAGGAGCGTCTGCTCATTCCTACCGTCCAGATGGTATGGGATCACCTGCTTGATGTCCTTAAGAATATTCCTGCCAAATGAAACATATATATATTATAATAGGTGTAGCCCTGTTGCTGTTTGCCTCATGCACGCAGCAACAGCAGGCTAAATCTGTTGCCAAGGATTTTGTGGCAGCCCATATCTCTGACGATGCAGATTACTTGGAGTTCTCAGATTTAGACTCTACCCGCGCCATCAGCGACTCGCTTGTTCAGGTGCTACGACAGCAAGGCCCCAAGGGCGCCAACTATCAGGAGCGCGCATCCAAGACGCTCTATCTCTTGCGTGCCAAGTACCTGCTTGATGACGATACCTGCAGCACCACGTTCTACATGAATGCGGATATGACGGGTGTCGTTGCTGTCAAGAACAATTGACTACACTCCCCTTCTAACAAGAAGGGGCTTTTTATATCCTCTCCACTTGCTTCACACCCTTCACGGTGCGGAGCTTTTTGATGAGTGCTTCCAAACGGGTGTTGTCATCAATCATGATGGTCAGGTTACCGCTGAACAGTCCGTCGTGCGAGTCAATGTTGATGCTGCGCAGTATCAACTTCTCGTCGCGTGAGATGATGTTCGTCAGGTTGTTCACAATGCCGATGTCGTCGTTGCCAATGATGCGTAGCGTGATGGCATATTGCGACGTACCCTTGCCACTCCATTTAGCCTTGACGATGCGGTAGCCGAAGCGCTTTCTCAACTCTGGTGCGTTGGGACAGTCCTCACGGTGTATCTTGATGCCTCCATTGATGGTGACAAAACCAAACACCTTGTCGCCATAGATAGGCTGACAACAGCGTGCCAGCTGGTAGTCTATGCCTTTCAAGTTGCGGTCGATGACCAGCACGTCGTCAGCAAGTTTAGCGTTGGCAGTCGGCAGTTTCGAGTCGTCCAACACAAAGTCGGCTGCCGTCTGTGCCACGTTGTTACCCGTTACGGGCTGGTCGCCCTGCTGCAACTCCACATATTTCTCTATGATGGTGTTTACGTCCAGTTCGCCATTGGCCACCTGACGGTAGAAGTCGCTGACCTCCTTGAATCCCAGCTTGCGGATGAGTACCTGCATCACGCTGTCGTCCAATTCCAGCTTGCGGTTCTTGAACTTACGCTCCAAGGTCTCTTTGGCAAACAGTCCCTCCTTCACCTGCGTTTCCTTTAGCGCCAAGCGAATCTTCGACTTGGCCCGTGATGTCTTGGCAATGTTCAGCCAGTCCTGCTTGGGTTTCTGGTTCGACGAGGTCATAATCTCCACCTGGTCACCGCTCTGCAACTCCTGGCGCAGCGTCACCACCTTGCCATTTATGCGTGCACCTGTACACGAACTGCCTATCTTTGAATGAATGTGGTAGGCGAAGTCAAGCACCGTGGCACCCTTGGGGAACTTAAACAGGTCGCCCTTGGGCGTGAACACAAACACCTCGTCCTCGTACAAGTCCATCTTAAACTGGTCCATAGCCTCCATACCGTCGCTGGTTTCCAGCATCGAACGGATACCCGTCAGCCAGTCGTCCAGCCCTGATTCGCTTTTCACGCCTTTATAGCGCCAGTGGGCAGCCACGCCTCGTTCTGCAATCTCGTCCATGCGCTCGGTACGTATCTGTACCTCCACCCATTTCTGCTCGGGTCCCAGCACAGTGATGTGCAGACTCTCGTAGCCGTTCGACTTCGGCACACTCAGCCAGTCGCGCAGACGCTTGGGGTTCGGCTGGTACATCGAGGTAACTAAGGCAAAGGCCTGCCAGCAGAGCGCACGCTCCCGACTCTCCTCCAACCCCTCCCTGTGAGGGAGGGGAGTAGTATGATTTGCAGGAGCATTTTCGTTTTGAGAGTAACCACTCCCCTCCTTTACAGGGAGGGGCTGGGGGTGGGTCTCTATAATGATCCTTATCGCAAACAAGTCATAGACACCCTCAAAGGGACACTTCTGCTTCTTCATCTTCTGCCAGATGGAGTGTATCGACTTTGTGCGTCCCTTGATATGGAACTTGATGCCAGCCTCGGTCAGTCGCTCGCTGATAGGTCCAATGAATCGGTCTATATAGGCATCGCGATTCTTCTTAGTCTCGCTCAGTTTCTCCTTGATATGGTAGTAAGCATCGTGCTCCAAGTATTTCAGCGACAGGTCCTCCAGTTCACTCTTCAACTTATACAGACCCAGCTTGTGGGCGAGTGGGGCATAGAGGTATGCTGCTTCCTGACTGACCTCGTGCTTGGCACCGTCATTGCTTACGTCTTTTATCTGTCGCATCAGGTTCACCCTGTCGGCAATCATGATGAGGATGACGCGCATGTCCTCAGCAAACGACAACAGCAGGTTACGGAAGTTTTCTGATTCAATGACGGGATTCTTCTGATACAACTCCTGGATACGGTGCAGACCGTGCAGGATGCGGGCAACACTCTCGCCATATTCTGCGCGCACCTCATCCACTGTCATCAGCCCTTCCTCCACGCAGGGGCGTAGCAGTACGGCCAGCACGCTGTCACGCTTCAGTCCTATTTCCTCGACCACCAACTGTGCCGTCTGGAACGAGAGTAGGATAGGGTTCAGCCCGAATACGTTGCGCTGCAGCTGACTTGTCTCCAGTGCTTGCAACATATTATGTCGCATGTGTTCCTCGTCGCCTTCTTGCAGCGACGAAGCTATCTCTTTGCGTATCTTTTGATACAGCGCCAGTGTTTCTTCCTTTTCCTCAGTTGTAAATTCTAGTTTCTCTGTCATTGTCTTGATTTGTTTTTATTACTTTAATATGAAGACGAGGGCTGATTTCAGACCGATGTATTTCAAGTAACCTGACCGTAAGGCACGCCAGAAGATGACGGGCTTCTGTTTCCACGGAATCAAGTGACCTGTATAGAACACCTTGCTGAGCGTGTAGCGTAGGAACTTATGGATGATGGGTGCCTGGCGAAATTTCAACAATTCGTCAGCCACGGTGAGATAGCAATTCATGTTGCGCTTGGAGTAGCTGATGCCCATAGTTGATGCAGAGCGGATGCGATGACTGACCAAACTACGTTTTAGGCAATAAATGTTATCACTGCTTAGGGTGAGAATGGTGGTGTATAGTTCATCTTCATGAATGATACCTTCGTAGAAGTGTAGATTGATACGGTCCAGATATGCCTTGCGGATGAATAGCAGCCAGACAACGCAGTTGTGCTTCTTCGTGTCTAACATTAGGTTCAGCAACGTTTCACCATCGTAGCGCTTGTTTTCTTCAAGAAGATGTGTACGCTTATAGTTCCATGCTACCGGGTTGGCTCCGTCTTCCATCAGTTTTTCGCCATCAAAGAAGATAAAGTCCGCCTGTGTCTGCTGGGCATAGTCATAGCAAATCCGTAGCAGGTCAAGGTCTGCCTTGTCGTCAGAGTCCATAAAGTAGATATACTCTCCCGTAGCATGTTTCAGTGCATGGTTCCTGGCTGCCGACTGTCCTTGGTTGGGCTGGTTGTAATAGCTTACGCGGCTATCCTGCTGCTGATATTTCTGAAGGATGGACTCGCTGTTGTCTGTTGAGCCGTCGTTGACGGCGATAATCTCTATGTCGCTCAGCGATTGGCTGGTCAAGCACTGCAGGGTCTCTTCGAGATAAGGCCCTACATTATATACGGGAAGAATGACGCTTACTTTCATTGGTTTACAATTTGGATTCTAAGGCATTGAAGAAATCACGTGCAAATCGTTCTTTATTGTATTTGACCGCATTGTGTTTAGCAGCAATGGCCATATTGGAACATTCCTGTGGAGTGTTGTACAACCGTCGAATAGCGTTGGCCAAGCCTTCAACAAAGTTTTGTTCGGTGGAAACGATGATAGCACTCTCGTCGGCCACTTCTTCAGGTATTCCCCCGCGATTCGTGGCGATGGTAGGCAGTCCCATAGCCTGAGCTTCCAGTACGGTAGTTGGGAAGGGATCATCCCATACCGACGGAATGACGGCAACATCCGCCAACTGTAGGTAGTCAGGCATATTCTGGTAGGGAACAAAGCCGGTAAAAACAATACGTTCCTTGATAGTAAGAGCCTTCTCTTTTAGTGAGCATACGAAACCGTCTTCATTTGAGGCATTGCCAAAAAAGGTGCTGCCAAGAATCATTAGTTTGATATTGGACAGGTCTGTCAATAGCAACATCGCCTCAATAAGTTTGTCGATACCCTTGTCTTTATTGAGTCGTCCGCTGAATATGAGCACAAAGTCGGTATCAGAAAACCCAAGTTCTTTTCTGCTTATTATCGGATCCTCTCGTCGGGTAAAGTTCTGCAAGTTGATGCCGTTATAGACAGTCATCGTTTTACTATCAGTCTGTACGGGGATGCTTTCGACTCTCTGTTTGATATAATCTGATACAGTTATCACTTTGTTCAGATGTTGATATATATCCTTCGCTTGTGGTAAAGTGCTATTCAGCAAATCGTTGTGAAGGTGGAGAATAAGATTAGAGATGCCCCGTTGCGACAGCTTACAGACATAGCCAGGACGATTCTCAAGGACGATGCAGTCGTAGTGCTCTTTGCGCAGGTGTTTGTATGCCTGTTCGAAGAAGTATTCAATGAAATAGTTGTAGTATTCATTCGGATGTAATAATTGATGGATTTTTCTGAATACTTTGGCTATGAAACTGCTGGTGTTAATATAGCAATAGTGATTGACATCTGACTTAACGGCAGGGTACTTTTCTACATCAGGATGCCATACACTATAGACCGTAATGTTGTGTAGGCGGTGCTGCTGGTTGTATTCCAGATAGAAATCAATAAGATTCTCTACTGCTCCTCCTTGCACGGCAGGAACAGGCAGTATACCGGATGTTAGTATTGCTATCTTCATGTCATTTTTGGAATGTTAGTTTACACAATATGTGGTATATTGCCGGTTTTCTTGCAACAAAATACTTCATACCCTTGGTGCTTACAAACATGATGAGGAAATAGAACACCATCAGGCAGGGGAAGATAATGACACCATAGCCTAAAAGCGTAGCCCACGAGTTGACGTAATAATCAATGAAGGCATGTTTCAGGAATAAAGAGAAGACGGTAAACACCCCAAAGATACCATAATAGGTTGTCATGGGTTTCCAAAACTCCCATACGCTCTTGTGAAAACCTTCAGAGAATAGATAATAGGGTTTCCAAAAGACGTTAAAGTAGAAAACACTGATGATTTTTCCCAGCAAAATACCCGCAATGCCGAAGAAAGGAGCCAATGCGAGAGTTACTGCAAGGTTAATGATAAGTTCCGTCCACGAAGTCCATACATCACCATAAAGTCCTGATGCTCCTACAAACATATATACTGTGGCATATTGCAGTCGCAAGAAGAGATTGAAGATGAGAAGATAGACAATAGTCAGGCTGAGTTGGAAACCGCCTCCTAACCAGCACGTAATAGTTGGCTGGATGAATAGGATAAGTGGGAAAATAACGGCTCCCATAATAAAGAAACGTGTGGCAGTCATCTCCCAGAATACTTTCATGATGTGTTTCTCGTCACCTTCAGCCAATAAGTTTCCAATGCCGGCACTCATACCGTCTGCCAAGATGTTGACTAAATAGATGATTTTGTTGAGAATAATCGTGTAGTTGCCGTAGAATGCCACTTGTGTGACAGAAACGAATGTACCGACCAGTATCTCGTCACTACGATTGAGGATGAAGTCCTTGATTTTCTGTACGAATACTTGGCGGGTCTTCTTCAGCACTTCCGGATAACGCTTCAGGTTCTCGCGACCAGCTTTGAGGTTAATCTCCAGCCAGGGATAGAGTTGGCGGATGCGGATGTTGAAGACGATGATGCCGATGATGGTGAATATCAAGCCCACGACGACCCACAGCCACAGATTACGATAGTAGTAGGCCAGCAGAATCTGTGTGAGGCTCTGTACGATGTTAATAGTCTGGAAATAAGCCTGTACCAGGTATTGTTTCTGGTTGGCGCTGACCAACAATTGCTTGAAGTTGAAGACGTAGGCAGACACCGTTGTCGCCAGAAACGAATAGAAGGCGAAATAGACCAGCGGTAGCCCTGTACCCAGATTTCCAAACCACCAGGGGAAGAACAGGCTGACCACGATGCCGCAGCTACCGATGATCAGTCCGATGCAGCGGTAGAGGAACGCCAGCATCGACATCACCTCGTTGATCTTCTCGTGGTTGTCCTCTTGCAGGGGCTTGTAAAGAAAATAGACGATGCTAGTGCCTATGCCTAGCTCAGCTACGCTGAGGAACGACATAATGTTCATCAGCATGCCTGTCAGTCCGATGAACTCGGCACCCAGACAGTCAAGGAATATCTTTCGGGAGAAGAAAGCCAGGAATAAGGAGAGGATGTAGAACACCATCCCTACCTTAATATTCATCACGCTTCTATGTACTCTTTCTCCCATGTTCCTATTGCTACATTATTGCAAATATAATTATTATATTCGTAATAAAATATTTTATAAGCTCATATTTGGTATTTTTTAACAATTTGTTTTTGCCCAATATGCGTCTTTTACCATTTTCTTCGTACCTTTCTCCCCGGAGAGATTACTCGTTCGAAAAAGCTTAAATGTGTGTCCAGAACTTACTCACTTACTCACTTACTCACTTCGGACATTTAGGTTTTTTACTTTGTCTAGGTGATGAATGAGGGGGGATAAAATAGTGTTAATTATACAGCAATTATAAATATCTTATATATAATATTATAATATTATATATAAGATAATAATCTATTTCGAGAAAACTGCAGAATGCAGATGTCCGAAGTGAGTAAGTTGTAAGTGAGTAACCATACTCGATGGATGAAGGCTGATGTATGACGTAAAATTCCTGAAAAAAAATTGCTTATTTATTTTCACAATTCGCGAAAAATTCGTACCTTTGCATCAAGATGTAAAAAGGACAAAAGCGTCTGAAAATTGCGGCATAACTATGGAGAAAATCTTTCCTAGTGCACGAGGAAGTTCTGCATCGTATAACCGCAAAAACAAGAATCAAGGAATATACTTTAAGGGGAGGGAAATATTTTTACAATCTTAAATTTTGGACTTTCAGTCCCCATTATTCGTTTATTTCTTTTTCCCCTCCTCGTGGTCGTGGGTGGTGTGGATGAAGTCGGTGTTCTTGCGGTCAATCTTGAGGATGTTGAGCACCATCTTCCAGACGAGCTTGGGCAAGGACAGTATCTTGCCGAAGACGGAGTGACTTCGCAACTGCTTGGGTGTAGAGACGTAGAGCGACAGGCAGATGAACAGGAACAGCAACCACCACTTGATATACCAGTTGAGGTCGAAGATGAGGCAGAATAGGGTCATCATGAAGGCCATGCCAAAGGCACCTACCACCAGCATGGAACGTGGAATGAGGGCCTGCTGGAAGGTCTTGTCGATATAGTCGATGTTGCCGTCGAGGATGGCCTTGGGCACGTAGGGCAGCAGCGAGAAGAGACTCTGTATCTGGGCGGTCATCCAGCGCAGACGCTGCTTCTGGAAGTTGTCCTTGTTGGAGACCTTCTCATCATAGACGTGGATGGTGGGCTCGTAGTGGATGTGAATCTTCTGGCGCAGCAGCAGGGCTTCGAGCTCGCGGTCCTCACCGGCTGTAGAGAGTTTATACACGTTCTCCTTGAACCAGCTGAAGCGGAAGCACATGCCGGAACCGATGAGTGCTGAGGAGAGACCGATACGGTTGTGGGCCTTGCGGAAGAGGGTGTTGTTGATTTCCTCGCTGACACCATCGAGCACGGCAATGTCGTTGTTCGAGTTCTTGGCGCAGCGGTGACACTGGATGGCCTCGTAGCCCTTGTTGCAGACCTCGTTGAGGTTGGCCAGGAAGTCGGACTCCACCACGTTGTCGGCATCGAGGATGACCACATAGTCGTAGTCGCCCTTGACCTGCTGCAGGGCATACTGCATGGCCTTGGCCTTGCTACTCTTCTCGAAAACAGGTTGCAGGAGGGTAATAGGCAACTTAGCCAGCTCCTCGTTGGTCTCTGGCTTCATGTGGTCGGAGATGACGGCCACGTGGAAACCTTTATAGGGATAGTACTGTCCCAGGAAGGTATGTACGGAGTTGACGATGACGCGGTCTTCGTTGTAGGCCGGATAGAGCACGAGGAAGGTGAACTGTCGTGGCTCGCGCATAGCACGGAGTTGTCCCTCCAGATAGGCGGAGAGCGGTGACACGGGTTTCTTCCACAGCATGGAAACCAGCGCGAAGAACAGAATGTAAGCACCAGATGCTGCCAACAGCAACCAGAGGAATATCTCGAGGATATGCAGAATAGTCCAAATCATAATCTTTTTTTATATAAGGTGTTATGGAGTTATAGTTTCTTGTTAATAATCTTTTTCAGTTTCTTGCCGAAACGTGTCCTCGACAGGACAGATGTCATCAGGACGATGGGTATCATGAAGAACGTGCGGTCCCACTTGTCGTCAACCAGATAGTTGGGTGTGGCCAGTGCGAAGATGAAGAGCACGATGGCAAACAGTGCCCACCATTTGATGGCCAATGTGAAGTAGATGAAGGGCATGATGACACCCATGACGATGATGATGGCCATCATCAGTATACGGGGAAGCAGCATCCACTGCAGAATCTTATCGACGAGGTCGTAGTGGCGTTCGATGATAGCACCCGGCAGGTAACGGATGTTGCGCAGAATGGTGGCCAGATGCGACAGCAGCCAGCGGCTACGCTGACGGTTGAAGTCCTCGGCACTACGGGTCTTCTCGGAGAACACCATGATGTCGTCGAAGTAATCTACGAAGATGTGCTGGCGCAGCAGGCGCGACTCCAGCTCCTTATCGTCCCAGGTGGTGTTGGTCGTCATGATATTTGCCTTAAACCAGTTGAAGTCGAAGGCCATAGCCGAACTGGCAGCAGCTGCCGAGAGTCCCAGCGCGACGTGACCACTACGGAAGATGGAGTTGTTGATTTCCTCGAAGACTGCACTCAGACGGGCCGCAACGGTATCGCGGTTCTGGGAGAGCATGTGACACTGGATGGCCTTGGTGCCTGCGGCCTCGTAAGCCTCGTTGAGCTGCTCCAGGAACTCTGGTTCGACAATGTTGCCAGGGTTGAGCACCACGGCGATATCGTAGAGTTTGAACTGTGGCAGGTTGTTGATGGCCAACTGTAGGGATTTGGCACGTGAGCTCTTCGTGAAATTAGGTGTCAGCAGCGTAATGGGCTGTTGGGCCAGACGGAAATTGCTCATCTCGTCGAGTTGGTCGGCAATGACCGTCACGTCGAAGAGACGTTGCGGATAGGTCTGTCCCAGAACGGAACGTACCGTCTGTAGGGCACTGGCTCCGTTCTTGTAGGCTGGGATAAAGATGATGAAACGGTTTTCTAAGCGGGTCTTGGGTACCTCATGATGACGACCGAACATGGAGGCCATGGCAAAGATTCCCATATACACCACCGTCATACAGACGAAGATGAAGAAAACCAGATCACTATAGTATAATATATCCCAGAATTCCATGTCTTCAGAGTTTTATGAAATGCCAAAGTCCCCGCAGGGTAGCCCACGCCAAATCGAAACGTCGCTGCAACAGATTCTTCAGGATTGCCTTGCCACCGGCAACGAAGAAGAGATAGAGGTAGGACAGGTAACGCCAGGGCAGGGGACTGTTACGTTTGGCCAGGAGCAGACGGTTGCGCGTAATATAATAGGTGCGCAAGGGACTCTCCTGTCCCGTAGCCTGACTCTCCTTATGGTAGATGGTGCTGGCGGGCTCATACCAGATGGTGTAGCCTGCACGCTGAATCATCATCGACCAGTCGAGCTCCTCGTAGTAGAGGAAGTAACAGGTGGGCATCATGCCTGCCTTCTCGATGACCTCACGGCGGACCATCATGGCGGCACCATGACCGTAGGGCGTCGGGTGGGGCGTGTCGTACTGACCGTAGTCCAACTCATTGAAACCAATGGAGCTGTTGCGCAAAGTAACGCGTGAAAGGGGCGTGAAGCCGGCATACTGGATAGGATGCTGTCCCCAGGCGAAGCGAATCTTCGGACACACCATGCCTATCTTCGGGTCAAACTCAAAACGCTCAACCAGATGACGAAGCTCGGACGGCAGCCCCTGCTTTGGTTTCTTGACGATATCCCCCTTGAGATACAGCAGCGTGTCGTTATTGATGAAATAGAGGTACTTGCCACTGGCAGCCTCGATACCGAGGTTGTTGCCACCGGCAAATCCCAGATTCTTATTGCTACGGATGACTTTCACCTGTGGGTAGCGCTGTTCGATGACAGTGGCCTCGTCCTGACGGGAAGCATTATCTACCACGATAACCTCTAACGACTTGTCGTCTAGAGGTAACGTGTCCATCAGTTCACAGGTGTCTTTCAGCCCATTGTAGTTGATGGTGATGATAGATATTATTTTTTCTTCTGTCATTTGTCAATTGCAATTTAGATTAAACTCTCTTGGCTTCTTTCTTTGCCAGCTTCAGGCGTTTCTTCTCTGCCTCTAAGGCCAATTGCTCTTCTTCATAGACAATCCAATCCTTTTCAAGATATGGAAGCACATAGACGATGGCAAGGCCTCCGTAGAAAATAAGACAGTTGGGGAACTGCATGAGCACCTGATTACCGTAACCTCCTAACTGTTGCGATATCATGGCACAACAGAACCCCGCTCCAATGCCTCGTAGAGAAGGACTCTTCAATACAAAGAACACGATGCGGCAGGCACCAAAGACCATGATGATGGTGCTGATAATGAATACTGTGAGACCGATGACACCTGTATGTATCCAGATGAAGACATACTCGGAGTCAGGTGCTACGGTTGCCATAAAGGTATATTTATTGTTGGCAGGCACGTTCCTAAAACCTACGGCCATGCCAATTCCCCATGGTGCCTCGGCTAAATATTTCTTCATGGCAGCCTGATTGATAGAACGTACGTTGGCGGAAGCATCGTTCTTGTCGAAGGCAGAACGCATACGACGTATCTGCTGGTTTCCGTTACCTATCGTTGTGAATGCCAGAATGAATGCAAAGATAGAGAACACGGTTATGACTGGAACGGCTATCTTGATGGACTTAGAAAGAAAGACGTAAGCCATAATGCCCGCAGCGAGACAGACAATGGCCGTACGTGTTCCAGATGGGAATACTGCCCATACGCTTGCAAGACCGGTTATCAGGAAGAAGTACTTGTATTTCTTGATTTTGGCAGTGATGCCAAAGATGAGGAATGCAACGGCTGTAGAGGCCGTTCCAATACCACAGTTTGCTGCATCGTTATAAAAAGAGAAATAACGTATGAGCGTTCCACCTTGCAGCACATGGGTTAGGCTGCCTGCACCAAAAAGCCATGAACTCTCTTTGGGGGTAAGTGACATATACTTTTGTTTCCAAATCCAAAAGGCAGACAATAGTGCTAAGCACCCCCATACAACCATGTACTTATGAAGTCTTTGAGGAGAGGAAATGTATATGGTGAAAATTAAAAAGGCATACAATATCTGGAAAGCCAGAGAACGGGCTGTCGTGTACCATGCTCCAACATCAATACCTATACCGCAGGTGTCGTTTAATACCTCTAATACACATAATGCTACCCATAGTAATATTCCCAAAAGCATCAGATTGAGTGCACGCTCGAATTTCGAGTTCTGGACATCGATAATGGCTAAGACAAGCAACAGAATCTCCAGCATCTCATTGGGGAGAGAAAGAGGAATCGGTACATACATTCCATGCCACATGATAAAGAAGTTGACGACAATCAAAATCCAGAAGATAAGCATGGACTGTCGGAAGGTGGAGACAACGAAGACGATGACGAGCGGCAATAGACAGATAGCCGCAAAAACGGGAAGACCGGCGGTTACAAGTTCGTACATCGCAAGCAAAAACAGGAGAAAGAGTACTGATACTCTTCCTCCTTTTTCTTTTGCGTATGTTGTAACCGTCAGTTTGTTCATCATAGGGCGTGTTCGTTTTCTGTAGCTGTCAGTCCTAACTGAGACATACGGTAAACGAAGTTGTTGAACTTCGTGTAAGGCGGTAGCTGTCCGACGAACTCCTCGACAGCATAACGACTAGCTTCGGTCAAATACATGTAGAGCGTGTTCTTGTGCTCTTCGTCCAACATGGCCTGCACCTCCTTGAGGGCTTTCTGGTCGACATCCTTCCAAGTACGGTTAGCACGCGTCACCATCATATTAATGGTACCCATATTCAATAGGGCGGGAGAGATGGAGTAATCGTCAAGGTTAGGATACTCGATGATGGCAATCTCGTCAGGGAGAATGTCGGGGCATAGATCCTTGATGTCCTTAGCCAGGATGAACTTGCTGTCTTCAGCCAGGAAATCTTCATCATAGGTGAGACGGCGTACCTGCAGACCAATGGATATCCAGTAGTTCTCCAACTCCTGAGCAATATAGCTCTTGCCATTGCCAGAGTCTGTAGAGAGAAGGTTGAGCACATTCTGCTGGCCTTCCTTGAAGTTAGGCAGCAGGGCCTTGCTCAACTGTTTCAGAGCCATATCGGCAATAGTCTTGTTGAAGCGGCGATAGCGCAGACTGCTCTCCTGTGGGAAACAGCCCATGACGGGTATCTCGGTGATGCGCTCTGAACGCATGCGGTCGCGCAGAGTGCGGTCGAGCATTTCGATAATCAGAAAATAGAGCGTGGTAAGCGCAAAGGTAAGAATGAAAGCTCCCAACAGTACCATCAGACGGTTTGTGGGCTGTGCATTCAATGGGAACATTGGTGGATTAAGTACACGCAGGGTAGCTGTTGACATCTGCAGATTGCGTTGGCGCATACGGGCTGCATTGAGGGATTTGAGCATCTCCATGTAGTTACCTTCAATGAATCCGATATGGCGTGACTTACGGTCTAGCGTAGCACCGATAGGTGCGTAGAAGAGATACTGTTGGTCCAGATTCGTCTTCATGATGTCGGTGGCAGTCATCTCGGCCTTGGTCTTCTCCAATAACAAGAGTTGTTCCAACCAACGTCCTAACATGTCTTGCGCTTTCACACCAGTCTCTGTGCTGAACGTTGCAGCCTCAATGTCTCGTGTCAGTTGGTTAACACGTCCCGTAGCACGCTGCAAATCGCGTTGAGCCTTAGCAAGTTCTTCTTGTGACTCGTTGTTATTGCCGCCACCCTCGCTGCTCATCAGTCGGAGATTGGAGATGCGTGACTGGATACGCGAAATGTCGCGTACCTGATTAGTGAACTCCTTGTTGGAACGGATAACCTGTGCACGATTGCCTAACTGTCGCTCCAAATAGTCGAGCAGTGCCTTAGCAGTGGTGTAGTTCATCAACTGGTCGTTACGGAAATTCTGTTGCTGCATTTCAAGTACTGTGAGCTGTTTTGTTTGCTCTGGGTAGTTGATGACTTTCTTGGAGACATTATAGCGGATAAGGTCATCCTCGGCATTAGTCAAAATGCGATACAAACGAGCCACCTCACGTTCAAAGAACTTGATGACGTTGCTGGTCTCACCATAACGCAACTGCTGATACTGGCGAGAGAAAACATCATTCAAAATGTCTAGGGTGTTAAAAGCAATTCCTGCATCGTTGGCTGAATAGCCAATATCAATAATATCACTTTTCTCCAATTGGAGTACTTTCAATCGACTGGTAATCTTGTTAATGCCGAAGTAAGGGTGAGAATTGAGCAAGCCAAAGAGGAAATTGTCCTGTGAGGGCTTCTCGTAGGCCTTCAGGTTGGCATAGGTTGCCGACTCACTGTTGTGGTTGATGAGTCCCTTGACATCAGCAGGAACCGTGGCACTCAATTGGCGGAAATGTTCGGCAGAGATGTAGTTGTTGTCCTTGTTGGGATTACCATACATCATACAGCGGGCAAACAGACGCAGGGATACCTCGTGGATGGTGTTGTCGGTAGTGATAATCAACATCAGGTTGGTGATGTTGGTCTGCGAGTTACCGCCAGCAGCACCTGTTCCGCCTTCAATGTTGTAACCGGTAATCATACCTGTATAGATGGTGGTATTGGTATCGTAGATGCGCTCCATGTCGCGGGTTGAAATCCATGCAACGATAAGCGCAATCATCGGTAAGATGACTAAATACCAACGTATCTTATAGAGGAAACGAACAAAATATCTAAACAAATCCATATTGAGTGCGTGTTATTGGTTCTTATTTTTTTGACGAGCTGCCTTGCGAATGGCCTTTCTTTCGGCCTGTTCCAGTTGGCGATAGCGCTTGTCCTCTTCGGCAACAGCTTTCTTGATGTTCTTGGCAACCTGACGATTCTGTTTGCGGATGGCTTTCTCTGACAACTGTTCGTCGTCGAGGGTGACATCCGTTGTCGTATTGGTCAGGATAGGTGTGTGTGATAACAACTCCAGTGTGATGATATCTGTAGTAATTGCAATCTGCATCTCCTGATACTTGCCGACAACATCTACCTCATACAATTTTGTATTGGCAAAATTTTCAATGGTCATATTGCCTTGGTGGAAATCCTCTTGGTTCAAAGCACCAGCACCCTGATAGATAGCGGCACCCTCACTGAGGGTCTTTAGTGTTACAAGGTTGTTGGTGATCCTGATATACAGGGTAGCGATACTCTTTTTAAGTTCGTCAAAGGCAATATCTTTTTCTATACGAGCCTTGTCAACCTCTAATCTCTTGCGTTTTATGGCGGCTGTCAGGTCGAGAATGTCCTCCAACGGTATGCTGACGTTGACACCCACGTTCCAGTAGCTCTGCTCGTTGCCTTGGTACTGATAAATGGTGGTATAGCTCTGTGTACTGTTATTATTGCCCCACATGTCGGTCTTACCATAGCTGTAGCTGGCATGACCATAGACATAGGAGAAAATGTGACGCTTTTGCTTGGCCACCTCTGCCTGAGCAATTTCTTGGGCTTTATTCAATGACAGAATCTGCGGGTTCTGCTTAGCATTCTCGTAGAGCACAGCCAAAGGCGGCAGGTGGAATGTCGAGAAATTGATGGTTGTATTGTCGCTGGAGTCAAAGAAACCAGCGCTGATACCGCTATTCTCATATTGTGCATAGCTTGCAGTAGCGATCGCGGCAAATATCGTCGTAAGCAAAAGATTTCTCACACCGTTCATAGGCAATCGTTGGTTAAACATTTCCTTTCTGCTTGAAGGCAAAGAAAGTCCTCAGGATAATCTTCATATCCAGCAGGAAATTATAAGTTTGTCCATAGGTGATATCTAACTGCTTGCGTTCCTCAGCCGACATCGTACCGCCACGACCACGCTCCTCAACCTGCCAAAGACCAGTCAGACCAGCAGGAGCCATGAAGCGGTCGATGCTGGAGTCAGCAGTCAGCTTCTCAGCCTCGTAGAGTGGCAACGGACGGTTACCTACGATAGACATGTCGCCCTTGAGGATATTGAACAACTGTGGTAGCTCGTCGATGCTGTATTTGCGGATAAACTTGCCAACCTTGGTGATACGAGGGTCGTCTTCAATCTTAATGAAGGCATTGTTGATTTCCTCTTCCTTCTGCTTATTAAAGTCGCTCTCAGCTACCACGAAATCGTCGCCAACCAACATGATTTCCTCATCGCTAATCATCATCTCCGACTCCATACCCATATTCATCATGGCCATCTCTGCCTGATCACCCAATGGTGCAGTGATGGTTGATTTGGGCTCTTCAGCCTCTGGGTCCTTATACTGGTTGTGCTCCTTGCTCAGCTCTTTCAGCTGGTGCTCAGCATCGACATACATGCTGCGGAACTTCAAGAAATCGAAGATAGAATAGTTAGTACCTACACGCTTTGAACGGAACAATACAGGACCCTTACTCTCCATCTTGATGGCTATCGCCGTAATGATGAAGATGGGGGAGAGAATGATAATAGCCAATGTGGCTACTACGATATCGAAAAGTCTCTTCCAGATGGGAATCTTGAATTTTAACATGCCACGTTTGGGAACCTCGTTAGAGAATAAGATGTTCTCGCGGTCAGAGATGAACTGTATCTTCTTGTTCAACTCCGTAACGGACGCCTCATAATGGATGGTGTCGTTGATACCGCATTTGACATAGATGTTTCGTTCTTCCTCTGTCATCGTGTCCGTCATTAAGACGATATACACGTTACGACATTTCTTGCGTAAATAGGTAATAGCGGTAATGTCTTCATTGCGGACGTTACGTTCAAAGAACACCAAGAAGTGCTCGTTGGAGACGTGCGGTGTACATATCTGGGCAGCATCCTTGTAGGCATTGGTCATACGGACCAACTGTCCTGGTATGTATCTCAGACGTTCTTGTGTCTTAAGATTATTTCCTAAGTATACAACACCTATCATGTCAATGAACTATTTGACAAATAACAATAAACGTTTAGTTTTATATCTAATTAATAATGAGTATGTCAATTCGGAAGGATCTTCTTGACACGAATCTTCAGCTCCATGGGGTTGAAGGGCTTGACGATGTAGTCAACGGCACCAATCTCCAACAGGCGGATGCGCTCGCTGGTAGAGTCTTCACTTGACAGCATGATAACGGGAATATGACGGAACAACTCG
>JAEEGG010012269.1_pt1 | contig 18527 bp, 12 predicted proteins | sample 9134161 | NCBI WGS metagenome assembly JAEEGG01 (sample SAMN16246543, study PRJNA631951) | gut metagenome | biome: gut microbiome; feature: rumen; material: CR-attached | host: Bos | place: Iran: Karaj | collected 2018-10 | reverse complement strand
CCTTTTCAACAGCAGCGCGAATCTGACCCAGTGACTTCTTCATGTCAACCTTTCCTTTGGGCTTACCCATGTGCGACATGATGATGGTGGCACCACCGTCAGCCAGAATCTTCTTCAGTGTGGGCAGGGCACCACGGATACGGGTGTCGTCAGTGATGTTTCCGTTCTCATCCAGGGGTACGTTGAAGTCTACACGTACGATTGCCTTCTTACCGGCAAAGTTGAATTCGTTAATTGTCATAATTGTATTATTATTAATAATGTGAGAAATGTCTTTAAAAGCGATTGCAAAGTTACTGATTTTCATTGAACATTAAACATTGTACATTGAACATTTATATTTTTTTTGCGTAGATAGACAAATAATGTAAGGCGGAGTTGGCAAAAACTCAGCATTTATGTGTAACTTTGCAGCCGACATGAAAAAAGATACGGTTTTGATATTGAGTGGCGGACTGGATTCGGTGACGTTGCTCTATGACCAACAAGAGAGAATTGCGTTGGCCGTCACGTTTGATTATGGCAGTAACCATAATGCGAAGGAAATCCCTTTTGCCCGTCTTCACTGTGAACGGTTGGGTATCAGGCATATAGTCATTCCTTTGGAGTTTATGGCAAAGTATTTCAAGAGTTCATTGCTCGAAGGGGCAGAGGCCATTCCAGAGGGAAGCTATGCTGATGACAATATGAAATCGACTGTGGTGCCTTTCCGCAACGGCATTATGCTTTCGATAGCGGTAGGAATAGCTGAAAGCAATGAATTGAAGTATGTGATGATGGCCAATCATGGAGGCGACCATACCATCTATCCTGACTGTAGGCCGCAGTTTGTTTCTGCATTCGATGAGGCTGCAAAGGCAGGGACTTATGTGAACGTTGGACTGTTGTCGCCGTTTACAAATTGGACAAAGGCGGATATTGCCCGTCGAGGCAAGGAATTAGGCATCAACTATGCCGAAACATGGTCGTGCTATAAGGGTGGAGAAAAGCATTGCGGCAAGTGCGGTACCTGCGTGGAGCGCAAGGAGGCATTGACTGAGGCAGGGATTGAGGATCCTACGGTTTACGAGGAATGATTTCATGCCTGGGCTCAGTGAATGCTATCCAAACAATGCGCGGAGTGCTTCTTCGACCTTGCGCACAGGATGAAGCGTGATGTGGTACTTTTCCGCATCGAAGCCCTGAAGATTATATTTCGGAATAATCATATCGCTGAAGCCTAACTTCTCGGCTTCGGCGATTCTTTGTTCTATACGATTTACTGGTCGGACTTCGCCTGACAGACCAACCTCACCACACATGCACCAGCCCGATTCAATAGGGGTATCGACATTCGACGAGAGAACGGCAGCAATAATAGAGAGATCCATGGCCAGATCGGTAACGCGCAACCCACCGGCAATATTGATAAAGACGTCTTTTTGCATGAGCTTGAAACCGACACGTTTCTCTAGTACAGCGAGCAACATATTGAGTCGTCGCTGGTCAAATCCTGTAGCAGAGCGTTGTGGCGTACCATAGGCAGCTGTTGATACGAGGGCCTGTGTCTCAACGAGGAAGGGGCGCACTCCCTCGATAGCAGAAGAGATGGCGATGCCAGAAAGTCCATCATGATCTTGTGAAAGCAACAATTCTGACGGATTGGATACCTGTCTCAGACCGTTCTGTTGCATCTCGTAGATGCCTAACTCGGCAGTTGATCCGAAACGGTTTTTCATCGAACGAAGAATGCGGTACATATAGTGCTGGTCGCCTTCGAATTGGATGACGGTGTCAACAATATGTTCTAAGATTTTCGGACCAGCAAGCGTCCCTTCTTTTGTGATATGGCCGATGAGGATGACAGGTACACCACTGGTTTTGGCGAATCGGAGTAGGGATGAGGCACACTCGCGCACTTGGGCTATAGAGCCTGCCGACGACTCTACGTCTTCGGTCATGATGGTTTGGATTGAGTCGATAATGACCAGTTCGGGCGCCTCATCTTTAATATGGTCGAAGATGTTCTCTAAGGAATTTTCGCAGAGGATGAGAAATTTGTCGTTCTCCTCATGAGGAATACGGTTTGCTCTCATCTTTAGCTGATGGGCACTTTCCTCACCGCTGACGTAAAGAATCTTCTTCTCGGGCATTCGGAGCATCGTCTGCAAGGAAAGTGTGGATTTGCCGATGCCTGGTTCTCCACCAAGTAGTACAATACTGCCAGGGACAAGACCGCCGCCAAGGACGCGGTTCAGTTCTTCGTCGTGCATGTCAATGCGCGGATCGTCGTGATTGGAAATGTCGCGCAGTTTCAGCACTTTATTCTTCCTCAGGGCATGTCCAGCTGAGGCTGCAGAAGTTGTAGCGGCTTGTTGCTTGGTGTCGGCTGCTACGCGGATTTCCTTAAACGTGTTCCATTGCCCACAGCTGGGGCATTTTCCTATCCACTTCGGCGATTCCTGGCCGCAGTTGGAGCATACATAAGCGATTTTGTCTTTTGCCATAATTGAATACAAAGGTACGAATAAAAATTGAAAAATGGTAATTGGAAATTGATAATTTAAAAAAAAGTTGTATCTTTGCACGCGTTATGAAGAGATTCTTTCTGTTTTTATCAATAATATCATTGATTGTCGCTTGTGGACAGTCGTATGAGGAGACTAAACGTCTCTCTCGTGCCCAACGCATGAAAATGGCTAAGGAGGATTCTGCTGCTCTCAAGATTGCGGTGATGCCGACACTCGATTGTCTGCCCCTGTTCATCGCAAAGGATCACCACCTCTTCGACACGGTAGCTGATATCCGTCTGAAATATTATACCGCACAAATGGATTGCGATACGGCTATTATGAACGGAAGGGTTGAAGGCAGCATCTCGGATTTGGTAAGGGCTGAGCGGATGATGCAGCAAGGTGCGTCTCTGAGGTATTTTGCGGCAACCAATGCTTACTGGTTATTAATAGCGAACCGTCATCAACGCATTAAGCAGTTGAAACACCTTGACGATAAAATGCTGGCTATGACGCGTTATTCTGTGACGGATCTGCTGGGCGATTTGGCTGTGGACAGTGCTAAACTGAAGACAGAACGTGTTTTCCGTATTCAGGTAAACGATGTGAATATCCGTCTGAAAATGTTGGAGAATAATGAGATGGATGCGCTGCTGTTTACTGAACCCCAAGCAACCCAAGCCTTGCTGCAGAAGCATCAGGTGCTCTTGGATACACGCAAGGAAGACTTGCAGATGGGGGTCATTGTGCTAAATAAGAAAACGACGGCCGGTAGGAAGCGTCAGGAGCAGATTAAGGTGCTGCTGAAGGGTTACAACGATGCCTGCGACTCACTGAACAAGTATGGGGTGCATCAGTATAAAGATGTTATCCGTAAGCGCTATAAGATATCAGAGCAGGCCTTGAATGCATTGCCCGATTCATTGAAGTTCCCATATGCTATAGGTCCCCGTCAGAAGGATATCGAAAGGGCTCAGGCATGGTTGAAGAAGAAATAACTATGGATACACATCAAAGCTTGAAGAATGTATTCTCGCATTTGGATAATAGAAATCTTAGTGCTGCTATAGTGGAACTGGAGAACTATCTCTCGGTCCATCCTCATCAGGTTAACTCCGACAAGCTGCATGCCCTTAAAACGGATTATCAGTTGATGGCTGATTATTGGAAACGTGGATTCAAAGACCCGCAGTTGCCCGCACTCTACCAGTCGTTGTTGCAGCGCATGTATGTGCTCTGTGCCAATATCAGTAAGCATTATGGGTTAGGCCATTCGGCATTTATGTCTTCGGTATATATGCGTCTGAGGATGACTGCCCGCGACTGGTCGCCACAGAATATCCGCGAGGAACTGGAGGCTTTTGTCTCTGAGACGGCTCTTTTGGAACTGGAGCCAGAACATCTGCGTAAGCCTAAAATGCAGGAGCTATATCAGCAGCATCAGCATCAGATGAACGTATTGTTCGATTATGTCTATACTTCCGATATATGGAGTGACGGCAAGGCAACAGCGATGGAAGAACTATTATTGTCGCCGACGGTAGATAGCAACGACCAACAACTGATAGTAAGTGCAGTCATGCTTTCGCTATTGGAGCATTTTGATATTTCAAAGTTCCGTACTCTGGTGCATGTATATCAGCAGGCTACAGACGAAAGGGTGCGACAAAGGGCACTTGTTGGATGGGTACTGTCGCTTGACAGCCGTTTGGCCGTATCTGTCTATCCGGAACAGAAGGCCCTGGTTGACAAGCTTTTGGAGGATGAGAATTGCTGCAAGGAACTGGTGGAACTGCAGAAACAGTTTATCTTTTGTATTAATGCAGAGCAAGATACTCAGACCATTCAGCGGGAGATTATGCCCGACTTAATCAAGAACCAGAATATCCGTTTGACCCGAAACGGTATTGAAGAACAGGAGGATAATCCAATGGAGGATATCCTTAACCCAGAAGCCCAGGAGAAGAAATTGGAACAGTTAGAGGAGAGTTTCCAGCGGATGATGAACATGCAGAAGCAGGGATCTGACATCTATTTCGGGGGATTCTCGCAAATGAAGCGTTTCCCTTTCTTCAACGAGCTGAGTAGCTGGTTCACACCTTTCTATATGAATCATCCGTCGGTAACCGATGCCATCGGTAGGCTGGAATCTGATAAGTTCGTGAACTCGATGGTTGAGAAAAGCCCGTTCTGTAATAGCGATAAGTATTCTTTTGTACTGGCTTTCAAAGAGGTCGCACAACATATTCCCAAGAATATGCTCGAGATGTTTAACAGGGGTGAGATTACCGTCAATGAGATTTCCCAGGAGGAGCAGGAGAGCACGCTTTATATCCGCCGGATTTACTTGCAGGATCTCTATCGGTTCTTCAGGCTCTTCCCCCAACGGGCAGAGTTCGTGAATCCTTTCGATCGTGAAGAGTTACGTTATCTGTTCTGTGCCGATCCTATTTTCTCGAAGACCCATTTGGAAGCATCTTTTAATGAGATTGCTGCATTCCTGCTGAAACAGAAGCATACAGCAGAGACTGCCAAGGTGTTGGCCAATTATGGGGAGGCCAGACGTGACTTCCAGTTCTGGATGATGGCTGGCTATCTCATCCAGCATCAGAAGGCAAATGCATCATCCATGAATGTCGGTGATGATTTGTGCTGTTACGGCGAGGCGCTAAAACTGCAGCCTGAGAATGAGCGGGCTCTTGCTGGTTATGCCAGGGCTCTTTTTGCAAGAAGCCGTTATCAGGAGGCATTGAAAACCTATAATCTGTTGTTGACGATTAATCCCGATAAGAAGAGTTATCGACTGAATCGTGCAGTCAGCATGACAAACCTTGGACAATATGCAGGAGCGCTGAAGGATTTGTACAGACTTGACTACGAGTCGCCCGACGATAAGAACGTGAGCCGAGTGCTTGCCTGGACGCTTGTCTGCGAGGGAAAGTATGAAGCGGCAGAGAAGATTTATAGTGAGTTGCTGAAAGGTGATACACAGTCCGACGACTTGCTGAACTATGGCTATTGTCTTTGGTTTAGCGGACATATTGATGATGCGGCCGACTGCTTCCATCGTTTCCTGAAAGAGACTGGTTGCCAGCCGCAGTATATTCTTGAAAACGAAGCCGAACTATTAAGAGAGAAAGGTATTACTGAGCCTGAGCAGCAACTGATGCTTTATATCCTCTGATTTTATTGGAGATCTTTTCCTGAATCCAGTAGAGGGCGAGGGGCAACCCTACGCCTGCTATGCTGTATGCTATCCAGAAGAGGTCTTCTTGTGAATGCTCATGAATCACCATGTGGCAGCCTACCTGCCGGATGTTGAGGCCGTAATACCAGATTTTGAGCAGACTGACCGTCTTGTATGCTATGATGTGGAAGATAAAGATGTAAAGCGTGTGGTCGCCGATATAGGCCAGTGCTCTTTTGAGCCATCCTTCATGTCGGTCGAGCCATTGGCTGATGTTATAGGTCATCAGGAATCCTAGTAGGGCCGGAACGGGTAAGGATAGGAATTGAGTATAGGTAGAGCGCCAGTTCATGTTGGCTGTCAGGTATTTTGAAAAAAGGAACACGATGATGCCGAAGCCTACAGAGGTCCAGACGTAGGCATAGTGTCGGTTGATGATGGTTTGGTAGCGTTCAACGAACTGCCGGAAAATAAAGCCGCAGCCGAAGAAGAAACAGCCCATCATGTCGCGATATCCACCTTGCACGAGGTTGACCACCTTCAGTCCTTCATAAGTCTTCCAGGCGCAAAGCAGCAGCATGATGATGCAGACGAGGTATGGGATGGACTTCTTGCTTATCATTGTCGTCTTGGAGAGAGCGACATCCAGCATCTTATATATAATAAGGTATAGGATGCTGGCCACGAAGAGTCCTCTGAAGAACCAGAAGGCACCACATAGAAACTGATCGTAACCTCCCATAGCTGTTACGATGTTCCAGAGGTTCTGCTGAATCTGATGCCAGGAGTAGGGGTGTGTCACACCGCCAGCCTCGTTGCCATATTGTTCGTTGAGTACACCGATGGAGAACATCCAGTTATGGATGAGAAGGAAAAACACAGACCACTTTACGAAAGGCCAGTAGAGTCCCTTCACGCGTTTCTTCACGAAGGTTACCTCGTCGTTCAGGTACTTCAGTGAGAAGAAATAGCCCGCTGTGATGAAGAATAAGGGCATGTGGAACTCGAAGATAAACTTGCAGAGCCATCCCGGCGCTTCGGCATGGGCGATAACCATCAGGATGATGGCAATACCTTTGCAGATGGATATGGTCGTGTTGCGCTTCATCTACTAAATTAGGAATGTAAGCAGACTGCCGAGCCAGCCCTTGAACTTATGCCAGGCGTTCTGACTTTTGTGCCATTCTTCTTTCGTCATGTAGTCACACTTTTGCAAGTCTTGCATGAACCGTTCGTCGAGTTGCTTGGTTGTCTCGGGATCAATAGCCAGGGCGTTAATCTCATAGTCGTAGCGCAGACTGCGGCTATCGAGGTTCGTACTGCCGACGGTACAGAAGCGCCCGTCAACCATCATGATTTTAGAATGGTGGAATCCGGGGCGGTAGCGCCAGATATGGACGCCGCTCTTATATAGTTTACGCGTTTTCCTGAGTACCACATCGGGCATGAGTGGCACGTCGTATTTCGATGAGATGAGGATATCCACTTTCACACCTCGTTTGGCGCAGCGCTTCAGAGCGTTCATGATAGAACGGGTAGGTACGAAATAAGGATTCACGATCTTAACAGAGTCCTTGGCATTGTCGAGGGCATGGACATAGAGGCGGCGCATAATCGCGGTGACGGTGCGAGGCTCGCGGTTGGCTATACCTATCATCTTGTTGCCGACAGGTTTACCCTGGAAGTATTTCGGGTCGCTGAGCTCCTCTTTTGTCACGTGCTTCCACATTCGGGCAAAGATTATCTGCAGCTCGTTGACGGCTGGTCCCTCGATACGGCAATGCATATCGCGCCATTCACCTACCTGTTCTGTGCCTACGATATAGTAGTCGGCCACGTTCATGCCTCCTGTATAGCCTATCTCTCCGTCGATGACCACTATCTTGCGATGGTCGCGCGGCCAGATGTGGTTTATCCAGGGGAAGCGGATTGGGTCGAACTCGTAGATCTCGATGCTGTCGGCTCGTAGTTTGCGCAGGTGCTCTTTCTTCAGCGGCTTGTTGTTCGAGTCGTTCCCGAAGCCGTCGAAGAGACATCTTACCTCCACGCCCTGACGTCGCTTTTCCCTAAGCAGGTCGTAGAGCAGATTGCCAATGGAGTCGTTACGGAAGTTGAAGTACTCCATGTGGATGCTGCTTTTGGCCTGCCGGATGACTTCGAACATATCGGCAAACTTATCTTTGCCCGACATCAGCAGGTGAATCTTGTTGTGGTTTGTAAAACTGATGCCCTCTTGTCGCATCTCCTCTACAAAGAGTGAGTCGCTCGTCTGGGCATATCCATAGTGTGATATCAGCAGGAATAGCATGGTGACTATTCCTGCTGACCATTTTGATGTTGTTGTCATTTACGGTGTTTGAGTCTGTATTCGAGCGGGGTCATTCCCATCTTCTCCCTGAAGATATTGATAAAGTTCTCAGCTGTCATGAAGCCGATATTCGTGGCCAGCTCGCTCATATTGATGTTTGTTTGTTTCAACAGGATGCATGCATGCTTCAGCCTGATGTCACGAATCAGCTCTGCTGGCGTTTTCGTAGTAAGGCTGCGCACTCTGTGGAAGAAGGGCACTCGGCCCATGCCCATGGCGCTGGCCATCTCCTCAAGACTGATCTGGCCTCGGCTCATGTTCTGCATCACATACTGCTCGATGTTCTTGATAAGTTGCTGATCCATGGCGTCGAGCATCGAGTAGTCCGACAGGTTCATCTCGCTCATCGCCTCTTCCTGCTCTACCTGAATGGTGGCAAGCTGGTTGGTAGCCTTCACAATCTTTGTATCGACGCGGTTCATCGGGTCGTCGGCATTGTCCTCTGCGCTTTGTGGCTTAATCTCGCCCATATCGATGCTCTCTGTTGCAGTCGTCATACTTGAGTTGCGGTCTTCGAGCATGCGGGTTTCGGCACCTTCGATAAGGTTGCTGTTCACCTCGATAGGACCGAGACCGAGCAGTTTGTTGAAGCGCATGGTAGCATCCTGCAGGTTGAACGGCTTGGCCAGGTAGTCGTCGGCCGAGAGGGTGATGTTCTGGTTGCGCATGTCCTGCGGGGTGAGCATGCCTTCTGTCATCAGCACGAACTTGATGCGCTGGGTGTTGATGCTTGTCTTCAACTGGTTACAGAGGTCGCTACCTGTCATGCCAGGCATGTCCTGCTTACAGATTACGAGGTCGCATTGCATCTCGTCGAGGTCATCGGCGGCCTTCTCAATGTCGTTATAGGCATGGAAGTTATAGACATACTTGAAGCGCGAGGTGGCGAACTTCAGGAACTCTTCGTTGTCGTCGATCATAACAACCGAGAACTTCATCGTCGGCGAGTCGAGGGCTGCTCTCGACGGTCTGGTAGCATCCGATGTCAAAGAGTGGCTTACAACATCTGGCAGGTCGATCTCTCCGCGTCCGTTGAGTTCCAGACGGTCGTGCACGGCATTCTTGGCTTTCTCCTCGGGGTTCTCCAGATTAGTCTGCATGTCGCTCACGCGGGTGATGATCTGCAGCATCTGCGAGTGGAGGGCGTTCAACTGCTCGCGTTCTTCGAGTGATTGCTCTTTCTCAGAGAGGTTACCGATAATCGATGTCATGCGTGCCATAGGCTGGCGCAGGTCTTCGCTGGCAGCCTTGATCTCTTCACGCTGCATGGCCAGTTCTTCGATTACGGCTTTCTTCCTGGCCTTGATGACCGACAACTGCTTGATGCCGATACGCCAGAAATAGATGATTGTGGCAGCGATGAGTATATAGGCCAGGATCATCCACCATGAGAGCAGCCAATGGCGCTCGATGGTGATGACAAGGGTGCGCTCCTGGTTGCTGACGGCACCCTCGGCGCTGATGGCTTTCACGTGGAGCGTGTATGAGCCGCTTGACAGGTCTTTGAAGGTGACACCGTGGGTCAGGGCGTTACCATTGCGCCAGTCTTCGTCCTTGCCTTCCATCCAATACATGAATTGCAGGCGTTCGCTCTGGTTGTAGTTACCTGCGGCAAACTTGATGGTAAAGGAGTTCTGGTTATGACCTAACTCCAATTTGTTGGTCTCGTTAAGAGCCTGAGGCAGCACCACGCGATCGTCGTATTCGTGTCCGGTCAGTATTTCTTCCTCGCCGATATACAACTGGGTAAGCATCACGCGAGGCAGGGCTTCGTTTTCGTCTGAGGTGCGCTGGAACTCCCAGTTTACACCGTACAGTCCGCCCAGCAATACGTTACCGTCTTGTCTGGTCATGATGGCACCCGGGTTAAACTCGTTACTCTGCAGTCCGTCGGCTGTGGTGTAGTTATACAGACCGAAGTTGTTAGTTCCGTCCTCATGGTTACGTTGTACCACGATGCGGCTGACGCCACTGCTAGTCGATACCCAGATATTGTGGTTCTTATCCTCGGCGATACCGCAGATGTTATTGTTGCAGAGACCTTGCTTTTCGGTCAGATAGTTCAGGTCATCGTTCTCAAGGTTCAGAATGTTCAGACCTTCGCGGGTACCGATCCACAGCAAGCCACGAGAGTCTTGCAACACCTGGGTGATGAAGTTGTTCGTAAACGACTTGTCGTTTGCTACGTTACCTGTCAGCACTTTTTTCTCGGTTGTTGAGAGGTTCAGCACGACAAGTCCTTCGGCCGTACCGATATAGAGGTTGTTGACCTTGGCGTCTTTGTTATAGAAAAGGCTCGTGATGTTGTTCGTGTTCAACTTGCCATTCTCGCGAGTGTATGACGAGAAGGTGTTCATCTTCGGGTTATACACTTGCAGACCACCGTTGGTGGCTATCCAGAGGTTGCCCACCTTGTCGGTACAGAGCGCGTTGATATGGTCATCGATGAGCGTGGCCGTACTGTCCTTGGCCAACGAGTAGATGGTAGATGAGCCGTTCTTAATACGGGTAAGACCATTACGCTTCGAACCGATCCAGAGACTTCCTTCAGAGGTGACAGCCATTGTCGATACCTTCAGACTGGCCAGCGGACCGTCGTAGCCGATAACGCCTTGGTCGCTTGTGCCGTACCATACCTTGCCGTCGGCATCTTGTGCCATGGCTGTGATGTCGCCGATATGGTCAGAGCCGAAGCGATAGATATATTTACCAGAGTAGGCAACACCCGATTTCTCGGTGCCGACCCATATCAGGTCGGTATCGTCCACATAGACACTCTGTATGCTGACGTTCTCCTTGATCCACTGGTTGTCGTTGATGTTTCGTGGCTGCACTTGCTCTGTCTCGTGGGTGTTGATGTCCATCTTGAGCAGTCCCAGTTGGTCGGAACCGATCCAGATGTTTCCGCTGCGGTCGCCAGCCATGCCGTTGATGTTGCGATCGACGCCCATACCTTTCATGCCCAGGCGCTCGCCAATGCTGCTGTCCCAGGTGTTGCTCGTCTTGTTATACATGCAGAGCGTCCCCTGACCGTAGAGCCAGATGTTGTCCTGCTGGTCGGCAAAAGCCTTGAGCGACTTGTTCTTGCGAGGACTTACCGATGGTGCTGCTTCGGCAGCCCATACTGTATGCTGCTGATGCATGACGTCGCAGCATACTATGCGCCCGTCATCATAGACGATGATGGCGCCGTCGCGGCATTCACTGATAGAGCATACCACTCCCTGCGGCACACCGTGTGCATCGTCGGTATAGCCAAACTCGAAGAGCAGTTGCTGCTGCTGGTTGTAACAGACGACGCCCTTGTTGGGAATGGCACCCCAGAGGTTCTTGTGCTGGTCGATATAGACCACACTCGGAATCGTCTCAATACCCATGCGTGCAAAGGTCTGCTTCATGTCGCGCTCGAAAGTCTCTGTCTGGTGGTGATAGATGCAGTAGCCAGAGGTTGTCTCTATCAGCAGGTTACCGTCGAGCATTTCCTGGATAGAGATGATATAACTGTCGTTCAGCGATGAGCCGTCTTGCGAGTCGCTCTGGAAATTCCTGAAGGTATAGCCGTCGAATCGGTACAGACCGGCAGGCGTACCGAACCAGACGTAACCGCGGCCGTCTTTCAGGATACAGTTTACCTGACTGGATGTCAGACCGTCGCGCGCGTCGAGCGTCTTGAAAAGATAATCAGCAGCAGCTGCGAAGGGCAGTACCAACAACATGATTATCAATAGTCTCTTTATTGTTTTCATCATAGTGAATTATTTTCTGTTATACCATACACGAATAGTGATCGACCACACCGAGCAGGTGATTGTGCTCGTCGGTTACCAGCACCGAGTGTACTTTATATTTATTCATGATTCTCTGTATCTCTGTGATTTTGGTGTCGGGCCTGACGGTCTTCGGAGTGCGGGTCATGATGTCGCTGACCGTCCGGTCGAAGAATTCGGCCTGCCATTTTTCCATGGCACGACGGATGTCGCCGTCGGTAATCAGACCGACGATCTCGCCGTTCACCTCTGCGATACCCAGTCCGAGTTTTCCCTTGCTCACGAGGATGATAGCCTCGCCCAGATGCATCTCTGGCGGCAGCACGGGCAGGTCGTCCTTGAACATCACGTCCTGGGCTGTGGTCAGCAGCCGCTTGCCGAGTTCTCCGCCCGGATGGAACTGGGCGAAGTCGCGCGGCTGGAAGTTACGTTTCTCCATCAGGGCTATTGCCAAGGCGTCGCCCATGGCCAGCTGGGCCATGGTAGAACTGGTAGGTGCCAGGTTCATCGGACAGGCTTCTTTCTCTACACTGACGTTCAGGTGGCAGGTGGAGTATTTCGCCAGCAGCGATTCGGGGTTGCCGCTCATGCCGATAATAGGTATCTGCATGTGGAGCACCATGGGGATGAAGCGCAGCAGTTCGTCGGTCTGTCCTGAGTTGGAGATGGCGAGCACCACATCGTCGGAGGTCATTACGCCCAGGTCGCCGTGAAACACGTCCAGCGGATTGATAAAGAACGACGGGGTACCTGTGCTCGACAGCGTGGCAGCAATCTTGGCTCCGATATGTCCGCTTTTGCCTACCCCGGTAACGATAATCTTTCCTTTGCACTCAAACATCAGTCTGACTGCCTCGTCGAAGCGCTCATCGAGTTGCGGAATCAACCCCATCACGGCTTCGGCCTCGTCCTTAAAGCATTGTATCGCGTATTCTCTGCTATTCATTTTCTTATTTCTCCTCGGTATAGTCCGTAGGCTTGATTAACTCTCTGACCAGCGCCTCGAGCTTGCGTAATTCGAGCATGTTGGCGGCATCGCTCAACCCCTCGTCGGGATTCGGATGCACCTCGAAGAAGTAGCCTGTGGCACCGAAGGCCTTGGCAGCCAGGGCCATCTGAGGCACAAAACGGCGGTCACCGCCCGTCTTGCGGTCGCTGCCTCCAGGGCGCTGCACACTGTGGGTGCAGTCCATGACGACTGTCGGCACGAGTTCCAGCATGTCGGGAATGTTGCGGAAATCGACCACGAGGTTGTTATAGCCCATCATGTTGCCGCGCTCTGTCAACCATACATCCTTGGCACCGGCCTCGCGGGCTTTCTCTACCGGATATTTCATGTCCTTGCCACTCAGGAACTGGGCCTTCTTGATGTTGACTGTCCGCCCGGTCTTGGCAGCAGCCACAAGCAGATCGGTCTGACGGCAGAGGAAGGCGGGTATCTGGATGATATCGCAGACCTCGCCGACGGCAGGGGCCTGACAACTCTCGTGAATATCGGTCAGCAGGCGCAGACCGTACTTTGCCTTAACGTCGGCCAGCATCTGGAGTCCGCGCTCCAGCCCAGGGCCGCGAAACGAGCGGATAGAGGTGCGGTTGGCCTTGTCGAACGAGGCTTTGAAGATAATGTCGGTTCCTAACTTGGTGTTGATTTCCACCAACTTTTGCGCCACAGTGTCGAGCAGTTCGGCCGACTCTATGACGCATGGACCAGCTATGATCGTAGTCTTGTTACTCATAATGATGATGCAAAAATAAGAAATATATTCTATTCTGCCAAATTTTTAATCATTTTTAATCAGATGAACATCGCGCTGGGGGAACGGAATCGAGATGCCGTTCTCGTACAGAGTGTCATAGACACATTTCAGAACATCGCTGATGACATAGGATTTCTTCGGGGCATCAGCCCACACGAACAGGTTGAAGTTGACACTCGATTCGGCCATTTCCGAGCAGACGCATTTCACCTGCTTCGACTGGTCCATCCACCTGTGATGAAGGTTGTTGAGCGCATCCTCCACGAGTGTCGTCACCTGTTTCAGGTTAGAGCCGTAGGCCACGCTGAAGGGCACCACGGCCAGCACGTAGCCGTGATTTCTCGTCAGGTTCTTATAGTTCTTTGTGAAGAGTTGTGCGTTCTGGAAGGTGATCACCTCGCCGTAGAGCGACTCGACGACGGTCGATGTGTAACTGATAGAGGCTACCTTACCCATGCGGCCATCCACTTCGATCCAGTCACCTACCTTGATGCGGCCGGCCATCAGCGTGGCACCGTAGTAGATGTTCTCGATGATGTCTTTCGAGGCGAAACCGATACCAGTTGACAGACCGCCCGAGATAGCCAGCAGCCAGGCCACACTGATATGGAAGAGCGAGAGTGAGATCATCAGCCACACACCCCAGACGAATACCTGGATGACGTTCTTGCCCATCACCTCGCGTGAGGCGGCCGTCGAGGGGTCGCTGCTCTGGTAGTGCATGCGCAGCAGGGCCAGGATGGTGCGGGCAATCCAGCGGAAGAGGAACCACATCGTGATGACCATCGAGAGCTTCAGGATTGATACCTGCAGGTTCTCCAACTCGATGAAGTTGTATTTGAAGATACGCCAGCAGAGCTCGCTCAGGTTGAACACCTTGGCAGCCCAATAGATGCTCAGCATCACCGAGTTCACGCTCAGCGCTGGCATCACCACCTTCTCCACGAAACTGTAGTGCCAGGTCTGGGTGACGGGTTTGGCCTCGAGCCGCTTCTTGATGGCGTAGAGCTCCAGGTAGCGGGTGCCGCAGGTAATCGTGAGGATACACGTCAACTGCATGATCCACCAGATGAGCAGTTGTACAGCCAGCAGGGTGTAGCCCGACCATGAGCAGCCAACGCTAGCGATGAACACCACGAGCGACACATAGGTGTAGAAGATGTCCGATTTCGGGATGTTCTGGTTGTGGCGCCTGATGACCACCCACTGCCAGATAGCGCAGGCGAGCAGCACGGGTGGCAGCACGATGTTGACCAGTTCGTTGGGTATCAGGATGATGCGGCAGCCTATGACTATGAATCCCATTGCTATAAGCGGGGCGTAGATGCGGAAAGCCGAACCTATCTGGTCGCCCTTCACGCGGAGCAGCAGCGAGATGAGTATCACGCCCAGCAGCCAAGCATATTCCACCAGTAGGTTAGAGGCCATGATGAGGAAGTTCTGCGACGAATTGCCCATCAGCAGGCCTTGTATCAGGGCGAAGGTTATGGTCGTGGTAGCCATCGTGATGGCTGTCTGTTTGCGCTTGAAGTCCTCCGTCTTATAGCGGCGCGGCAGCATGAACCTGAAGAAGAGCAGATTGAGCACGGTTGCCAGGACTACGTAGATAGCGATGGCGATGAACATACCGAATATCCATTGCGCGCTCCATTGCGAGTTGTCGTTGTTGTTGGTCGTGTATTTCTTCCTGACGGTCTCGGTCATCGTGTTCCAGCGCCTGCTGAGGTTGCTCAGCAGGGTGGGGTAACTGTCGCCACCGTTCACGAAGATGCTTTTCTGGATGTCGGTATAGCGCTTCTGGGCATAGTCGTTAAGTTCACTCAGCCGTTGTGCCGTCTGGTTGTAGTAGTGTATGTTGCGCTTCAGCATCTGCTGGTTGCGGGCCAGCGTGTTGCGGATGTTGCGGGCCAGCCTGAGGCATGAGTCGCGCCGGCTGCTGCCGTATTTTGTGGTCATCATGTCGGGCATCGACTGCAGTCGCACGATGATGCTGTCGTAGCGCGCCAGGTCGGCCTGACTCTTCTCCAGGAACTGTGCGAAGGGCAGTTGCCGCTTGTTGAATTCGCGGTAAAGTTTGGTGGCCTCCTGACAGGCATAGGTCATGTCGAACACGTTTTCCGTCTGCTGCGAGTAGAGCATCAGCGCGTTCTGGTCGGCCTGCTTCAGCGTGAGCAGCAGTTGGGTAATCATCGTCTTAGTGAGTTCCTGGCGTCTTGCCGAACGCACCGTCAACTCATTGTTGTATTGCTCCAGCTCGGCCTGCAGGATAGTGAGTGTCTGTTCGAGATCCTTCTCCTTTAGCACGGCTCCCGCCTCGGCGATAAATGCCATGATGACGACAAATGTCAGTAAGATACGTTTCATCTGTTTCGTTTATTGCTTCTTTAATTTAGGGTGCAAAGGTACATAAAAAATCATAGTTTTAAGAAAAAAACTGCCACAAACCTTGTGTATTTAAATCTTTTTTGATTACTTTTGCAGCCATAACCATAAAAAAGATTAGAAAAATGTTACTTATAGCCGATAGTGGAAGCACTAAAACCGATTGGGCAATCGTTACTTCAGCCTCTCAACCTGTGGTGCTCAATACTCAGGGTATTAATCCCGTTCATCAGTCGCGTGAGGAAATCGTTCAGATTGTCCGTGAGGAATTTGTAGGAGCCATGGGTTCTAATCCAGAAGTTCAGAAACTACGGAGTTCGGCCATCTTGACACCAGAGTTCCCGCTTGCAGTGTATTTCTATGGTAGTGGCATCCGTCCAGAATTGGAGTCACTGATGACTTCTTTGTTGCAGGAGACCTTCCCACAGGCGAGTGTCATCGAGGCTCATAGCGATTTGTTGGGAGCCGCCCGTGCTCTTTGTGGGCATAATTATGGTATTGCGGGCATTTTGGGTACAGGAGCAAATTCTTGCCTCTACGATGGAAATGATATCGTACAACATACACCTGCACTGGGTTATATTCTTGGCGATGAGGGTAGTGGAGCCGTACTTGGTAAGCGCTTTATCCATGATTTGTATGGCGGAAAATTATCAGAACAGATCAAGGATATTTTTGAAAAGGAAACTCGTTTGAACTTAGCTGAAATTATCAAGCGCGTTTACCGTCAGCCCTTGGCTAACCGCTTCCTGGCATCTTTCTCCGAGTTTATTAGTCGTCATCTTGATGATGCAGGTGTGAGAGCTGTTGTGGTTGATAATTTTGCTGATTTCTTGCGTTACCATGTCCAGCCTTATCGCCGTCCTGATTTACCCGTTTCATTCGTGGGCAGTGTGGCTTGGCATTATCAGGATGAACTCCGCGAGGCAGCTGAGCGTCTTAATTTCCATATTGGTTCAATTCTCAAGACGCCTTTGGCTGGTCTGGTTCGCTATCATAAGTTTTGAGTTTTTTACTAATTAACTAACGACCTATAACAAAATGACGCTAAAACTGATCATCTCTCTCCTGATGACCATAATAACCCTCCCTCTGGTAGGGCAAACACAGTTTATATCTGTAAAGGATGGTCGTTTTATGAAAGATGGTAAACCTTATTATTATGTAGGTACGAATTTCTGGTACGGTGCGATTCTGGGCTCAGAAGGGCAAGGCGGTGACCGACAACGTCTCTGTAAGGAGCTTGATCTGATGAAAGAGATGGGTATCGATAACCTGCGTATTTTGGTTGGTTCTGATGGCGAACGGGGTGTAACAACAAAAGTTGAGCCGACTTTGCAGGTGCGACCAGGAGAATATAATGATACAATCCTGGCGGGACTTGATTTCTTGATGCAGGAGATGGGTAAGCGACAGATGGTGGCTGTACTCTATCTGAATAACTCATGGGAATGGAGCGGCGGCTATGGTTTCTATCTGCAGTATGCCGGAGCAGGAAAGGCACCGCGTCCCAATGAAGACGGTTACCCGGCATTCATGAATTTCGTATCTCAGTATGCTACAAATCAAAAGGCGCATGAATTGTTCTATGATTATGTGCGATTCATTCTGACACGTACGAATCGATATACAGGTTTGCCTTATAAAGATGATCCTGCAATCATGTCATGGCAGATTGGTAATGAACCTCGCGCTTTCTCGAAAGAGGCATTACCTGCCTTTGAGAAGTGGTTGGCAGAAGCTTCGGCATTGATGCGTGAACTTGACCCCAATCATCTGATTTCTATCGGTAGTGAAGGCGCATGGGGCTGTGAAGGGGATTATGATTGTTGGGAGCGTATCTGCTCTGATAAGAATATTGATTATTGCAATATCCATTTATGGCCATATAACTGGAGTTGGGCTCGTCAGGATCATCTGATCGAGGATTTGCCTCAGTCAAAGAAGAATACAAAGGATTATATTGACCGTCATCTGGCTATTTGCGAAAAGATCAAAAAACCGTTGGTGATGGAAGAATTCGGTTTCCCGAGAGATAACTTTGAGTTTGCGTTGGGAACTCCGACCAAGGGCCGTGATAGTTTCTATGAGTATGTGTTCTCACTCGTGGGTGACAATGCTGAAAACGGCGGCTATTTTGCTGGCTGTAATTTCTGGGGTTGGGGCGGATTGGCCCAGCCAAAGCATGTTGAGCAATGGAAGGTCGGCGATGACTATACAGGCGATCCTGCTCAGGAAGCCCAGGGACTGAATTCCGTGTTTGTCGGAGATACCTCAACACTGCAAATTATTAAATCTCAGGTGGAGCGTATGAATCGATTACGTTAAAAAAGGAGCGTAAATAAAGATAGAATATGAAAAAGTTTGTAACGATAGTAATTGCGACAGCTGCAATGGTTGCCTGCACGACAACAAAGAAAGCCGAGTCAACACAGACTGGGGCTCAGCTGTTACTGGAACGTCTGGATACTTTACGCCAGAAGGGTATTATGTACGGACATCAAGATGACCCGTTCTACGGTTTGACTTGGGAGTATCAACAGGACTCAAGCGACGTGAAAAATGTGTGTGGTG
>JAEEGG010012268.1_pt1 | contig 18531 bp, 8 predicted proteins | sample 9134161 | NCBI WGS metagenome assembly JAEEGG01 (sample SAMN16246543, study PRJNA631951) | gut metagenome | biome: gut microbiome; feature: rumen; material: CR-attached | host: Bos | place: Iran: Karaj | collected 2018-10 | reverse complement strand
AACAGTGGAGAGTGGAGATAGGGGGGCGGTGAGTTCTGCGGAGGGGATGTCGCCTGCTTTGCGGGGGTGGCTTGAGGGGTGTGAGCGAATGGCACGTGTGGCTCGCAGCGAGAGCTGGCGCCAGACGGAGGAAGTGGCCGAGGAGTGGCGGGCTTTGGAAGATGACGAGCCAGGCTTGATGCAGGCTTATGGCGGTATTCCGGCGCTGATGGCTACACGCTGGAACCAGTCGCCGCTATATAACGATTCGTGTCCCTACGATGCGGGAGCTGGTACTCGTGTGGTCACCGGCTGTGTGGCGACGGCGATGGGTCAGGTGATGGCATATTGGAAGCGTCCTGTGACGGGGCAGGGAGCGCACAGCTATACGCATCAGCTTTACGGTACGCTGAGTGCCAATTTCGGCAACACGCACTATGATTGGGCAAATATGCCTTATTCGCTGGACGGCAACAGCAGCAGTGCTGAGATAAGGGCAGAGGCCCAGCTGGTGTTCCACTGCGGAGTGGCGGTGGAGATGGGATACGGAGTAGGCGGCAGCGGTTCGTATGTGTCGTCGTACGGCGACCCGACTTTTCCGTCGGCGGAGAATGCGCTGCGCAACTATTTCCGCTTCAAGCCTACGCTGCATTGCATCTATGAGGACAATATGACGACAGAGCAGTGGCTGGACAGCATCAAGAAAGACCTTTTTGCCGGCAGGCCGATAATCTTTGCCGGCTATCAGAGCAGCGGCGGTCACGCTTTTGTGGTTGACGGCTATGACGCGTTCGACCGAGTTCACGTCAACTGGGGATGGGGCGGATTCGGCGACGGCTACTTTACGTTGAGTCCACTACCTATGTATTCGGCTTCGTGCCAGGCGGTGGTGGGGATAGAGCCCGAGGGTGTGCTGTACGGCAACAAGACGTTCTACGACAACATTGACGAGAACGGGATGGACGATACGGTGACGATATTCACCAACAACCAGAACAGTTCGTCGTGGGTGGCTTACGCCAACAGGACGTGGATTACGGTGAGTCCGACGAGCGGAGCTGGAGGCGGAGCGAGTGCGTCGATAGCGATACACGTCGACACTAACCTTACGGGTCAGAACCGTTCGGGAAATGTGATAGTGCGACAGGGGCAGGATTCGATCAACATACCGATAGTACAGTTCGGCTATAATGGCGAGGACCAGGTGCTGCCCGACGACGACACGATAACGATGAACCAGTTGACCGGTGGCGAGGTGCAGACCGACACCATCTATCCGGGCGTCCACTATACCATTATGGACCCGGGCGGACTGGGACCGTACCCGACCAACTGCAATGCAAAGCACCATTTGGTCTCGTCGCAGGGGTCGTATCTGATTATGGATGTGGACTATGACATCCAGCCGGGGAGCGACTGGCTGCGAATCTACGACAGCGACGGAGAGGCAGTTCAGCTGACCAACTATAGCGGAGTGGGGACGGACCCCAAAGTCGTGTGCTATTCCGGCCACGCCTTCCTGTCGTTCCACAGCGACACCTACACTCCCCAGGAGGGCTATGTGATACACATCTACGCCTGCGACACGTTCGAGGCCGAGGTGCGCAATGTGGTGAGCGTGGTGAGCGGCACCAACACCATAACCCTCAGTTGGATAGACACAAGCAGCGCCGACCAGTGGCGCATCAAGTGGGGCACCGATCCGCGCAATCTGGACCAATACCGTGAGGTGACAGAGACGACGACCCGCTTCACTAACCTTGACTTGGAGAACAACCAGTACTACTTCAGGATATACAACAATGCCGGCGCCGCCGACACGGGCAACCTTTGTATGTCGCGATTGGCGATGGGACAGCCCGACGACGGTTGTCCGGGGAGTTCGATAGTAGACGTAGAGCTGTTTGATGTGTTGAACCACTCGGTGAAGCTGAGATGGAGAGACCTGAGTACTTCGGACGGCGACCCGCTGCACTGGAAGGTGCGTTACGGCAGGAGCAGGAACAATCTGGACCAGTTGGCGGAGACCGACACCAACTATATCCGGTTGACGGGGCTGACGAACGGGGTGGAGTACTACTACCGGATATACAACAACACCGTGTCGACCGACACGTCGTCGGTATGTTTTCTGATGCCGATAGGGAGGTTTGAAACGCAGTTGTGCGTGTGGGACAGTATGGATATACGCGAGGTGAGCACCTACAATGTGACTGGCACCAGCCTTGATGTAGGCTGGACAGACTATGGAGGCGGCACGCACTGGACGCTGCGTCTGTTCAGGGAAAGCGGCGCTGTCGACTACCAGTGCGATACGCCATACGTGCATATCGACGGATTGCAGCGAGGGAGAAGTTACGACATAGTGATATACAACAATACAGGTCAGACACAGGCGATGGAGTGCCAGCAGCACCACAGCGTAGAGACTCTGTGCGAGGGAGTGCCAGGCCAATGTGTGAATTTTGCTGATTTGACGACCTGTCTGGTGGAGCCTTGGACGGGTGACTACAGCAATCCGCACGCTAATCGTGGCGTGGTGGACTACGGTCCGAGCAATGTGCAGTCGCGTCACGTGGTAGGGCACGTGAATCAGGCAGACCCGAGGACGGGAGGCAACTTGATGAGCATTCCGCCAGGGGAGACGGCGTCGGTGCGATTGGGGAACTGGATGGGCGGTGCCGAGTCGGAGTCGCTGAGTTATCTGTATGACGTAGACACGACTTCGCACGACTTGCTTATATTGAAGTATGCGGCGGTGCTTGAGAATCCCAACCACACGGCCGACGAACAGCCTCGCTTCACGTTGCGCATAGTCGACGAGTTTGGCGAGCCGATAAACGACAATTGCTATTATTTTGATTTTGTGTCGGACACGTCGTTGGGCTGGAATGTGTACAACCACGTTTTGTGGAAAGACTGGACGACGGTAGGAGTAGACCTGACGCCGCTGCACGGTCGGCGCATAAAGGTAGAGCTGACGACGCGCGACTGCAACCAGGGCAATCACTTTGGCTATGCGTACTTTGTGTTGAAATGTGCGCGGAAAGAGATAACGGCGGAGATGTGCGGCAATTCGCTGCACAATGTGTTCCACGTTCCGGAGGGATTTGCCTACCGATGGTATGAGGCCAGTGCGCCGTCGGTTACGCTGTCTACGACATCGACGCTGACGGTGGACACCGCGGGCGACTTTAGATGCCAGCTGTCGCCGGTTGGCAGCACCAATTCGTCGTGTTCGTTCGAGATGCGCTGTCAGGCCGGCTACCGTTTCCCGCACAGCGTGTTCAGCTATGCTTTCGGCGACACCATAGAAGGCTGTCTGCAACGCATCCAGTTCACCAACCAGAGCGAGGTGACTGGCGACGAGGAACATCAACTGCCGCTTGGAGAGACGATTAACACTGTAATGTGGGATTTCGGCGACGGAACGATGACATACGATGTCGATCCGTATCACGATTTCACTCCTGGGCAGCATACGGTTACGCTCTATTGCTCGCTCAGCAACGGAGCGTGCGTAGACACGTTGCAGCAGACAATAGAGGTGGGTCCTGTCTGTCCCACGCCGGATACTGTCTATTCCGTTATCTGCGAGGGCGATACGCTGACTTTCTATGATAAAGATCTGACGGTGCCTGGTGTTTACGACTATCACGACGGCTTCTGGTGGCACACGATAGTGCTTGATGTTCTGCCGGACAGTTACGCCTCGTTTGCCGATACGGTGGTTCAGAACGACTTGCCTGTCACGTTCCTTGATACGACAGTCACGGTGGATATGCTCGACAACACGGCACCATTCTCATATTTCAGCTTCCAATTCACGATACAGAACTATCTTGGTTGTGACAGCGTTGTGGATTGGACACTCGTTGTTTGGCACAACCGGGAGAGCTGGACCGATACGCTTGTATGCCCGGAGGATTTGCCTCTGATGTGGAACGGAATAGCGGTGACGGACACAGGTTCTGTTGTGGCGCATCTTTTAACCACCAAAGGTGCCGACAGCACTGCACATCTGCATCTGTCACTGCACGCCAGTCCGACAGCATTGATGCAGATTAGTCCGGAGAAGGTGACTATGGACAACTACAACAACGTGCTGCTGAAGGATATAAGCAGCGGCGGAGTTGGCCGGACGTGGTATCTGCCCGACGTTACGGACGAGAGGTCGAGCTGGACATACAGCTATCCTATTCCTGCCGACTCGGTTGAGGTTGTTCTGGTTGCTGTATCGGGCAACGGTTGCCTCGATACAGCATTGGGAACCATCTATTTTGTAAATACAACCTTCTATGCTCCCAATGCCTTTACTCCTGACGAGATGGGCAGCAACAGCGCATCGTTGGCAGGCAACAACAAGTTCCAGATATTTGGCAATAATCTGATTGACTTGGAGGTTTATATCTACGACCGCTGGGGGATGCTGGTGTGCACGTGGAAAGGACCTGACGGCTTCTGGGACGGCACATATAAGGGACAGGAATGTCCGCAAGGAGCGTATGTGTGGCTGGCGCGATACTATACGGCTGATGCTCCGGAAACACGACAGGTGAGGAAGGGTACAGTATTGTTGTTGCGTTGAATATGTGAATGTTAAATTGTATATGTGATGAATTGAAAAAAAACTTATATTTGCAGATTGTATCAGATTATGATACTTTGGGATATTGACTGATAATGAATGAACTAACTTTAATAATATATTATGGTGCATTATTATAAAAGGTTAAAAGACTTGAGAGGACTGCTGCTTGCTATACTGATGATTGTCAGCTACTCGGTTAGTGCACAGAACACAATTATAATGCCTCATCAAGGCGCTGATACGCTTTACATTTTGCCGACGGGCTGCTATACAATATTGGACCCTGGTGGAACGGGCAAATACCAGAACAATGAGGATTCATATCTGTGGATTGTCGGTGAGGAACAGTTCTTTATCCAGACCGAGTATGAACTCGGACATACCGACGATGGTAAAGACTGGGTGAGAATATATCAGGACACCGTCACCTGGAACGGTTATGACCAGATGGGCGGAGAAGGCACCCGCGAAACCTATTTGTGGAGCCACAGGGCGCTGATTCATTTCCATTCCAACAACTACAACACGTTCGACGGCTTTGTGATGCGCATTGAGCAGATTCCGTCGATTAACAACCTACAATACACAGCATTGAGTGAGTCGTCGGTGCGACTGACTTGGGATGACTGGCGTACGGAGGCGACAAGCTGGACGGTATATTATACTGACAGCGACGACACGATGTATACGAGTCAAACGAACACCAAGCAGTTGGTGCTGACGGGCTTGCAGAGCGGACGTTACTACCGCTATTATATTGAGAATAATGTGTCACCTTGTACGCGGAATGACTACTTCTATTTCACTCCGCAACACGACTCGTTGGAACTGATTATGGATCCGCAGGACTGGCACAGCGACACGCTGAGAAGCGGTGAGTGCTATAGGCTGCTGAGTCCGTCTGGCGACACGGTTATGATGGACTACAGGTACAGGCAGACGGAGTATAACTTCAACGACGGTCACGGTGTGTATGTGCAGGGAAAGTACGATGCTGGACAGAGCGATGAGAACTATGGAGAGGTGGGATTGCAGCGCAGGTATTATGCCTATACGTGGGGCGACTATAACTACTATTACAACACGGAGCGCCCGTACAAGGAGTGGTTCCCCGACGGTTGGGTCGGAGTGACATTCTCTGGTAATTCGCGCTATAACTTCGAGGTTTTCGCAGAGAACGATGGATATGTAGTGCCCACGGTTAGCGGTGTTACCGCCAATAATGCAACTATTAGTTGGACTGACACGACCTCATCGACAAGCTGGACGTTCCGCTACTGCAAGGAAGAAGGTCAGTGGACCAGTATGACATTGACGACACCGACGGTTACGCTGACGGGATTGGAAGCTGGGAGACAGTATGTGTACACGATAGAGGGTAATGTCAAACGTGCTGCTTGCGACGTGGCTGCACGTCACGCTTTTATTACAACAAACAACAGCGATACCATCATTATGCCATATCGGGGCAAAGCCTCGGTCCTGCTGCAGCCGCGTCATTGCTACACCGTCGTCGATGCCGGCAGAAACGGTGGATATTTCAACACGGACAATTCGCGACTCGTGTTGCGGACGGCCAATCATAAGGGCTTCCGCGTCACCGGACGCTGTATGCTTGGCAACAACGACCGTGTTGTTTTGGAAAACGGAATAGAACGACAGGAGTATTCCAACAGCACTTACGGTTTCGAGATGACCAGCATTGGCGATTCGATAGTGGTCCTTTTCAATTCCAACATTTCTGAGATTGGATCAGGTTTTGTGCTGGAAGTGTTGCAAGTTGACGATTCGATAGGGAATCTCAATGCAACGAACATTACAGGAATGAGTGCCACCATCAGCTGGACCGACAATAGCGATGCGACATCCTGGACTGTGCATTACGGCGACAGCGAGGATAATTTCAATTCCGTTAACACTACGACAACAAGTGTGACGCTGTCCGGATTGACGCCCGGTGTGCAATACGTCTATTATGTGACCAACGCCGCCTCTGGTGGCTGCGTGTTCAGCCAGCGCAAAGGCTTTATCACACAGGGAGTTCCTGCTGGCAATGTGATTATGCCATATAGAGGCATAGATACGTTGATTATCTATCCGAATACCTGTTACAAGATATGGGATGCAGGCGGCAAAGACCGAAACTTTTTCAACAATGACACGTCGGTGCTGGTGATAATGAGCAGCGACGGAAGCGATTTTACGCTTGACGGCCAGTGGCTCTTTGGCGGCAACGAGGCGAGATACAGCGACGAAACGTATGATTCGTATGACAGGTTGTGGTATATGCCTTATTCTTATTATAATCTGAATGACTTTTGGGACTGCGGAGACGGCTGGTACAACCGTTTCGCCAACAACGACCGTCTCCGATTGCAAAGCAGTAATGGCTATCTGCGACTGCGCTTTACCAGCAACAGCCGTACGGTGAGACCTGGATTCTGCTTTACGGTAGACCGCACACAAAACGAAGTGAGTGATGTACGATTGACCCGTGTTACCTCAACGGAAGCCACCGTGACTTGGAACGACAACAGCGGAGCCACGCAGTGGTATGTGACATTCGGTCCCGTTGGAGGATTCCAATATACGGTTGCATCCAACGTACGCAGTTTCAATATGAACAATCTTTTGCCGAATACGGACTATGAGTTGAGGATAAATACGAGTGCGACAAATACTTGCAATGCTCCATCGACATTCTTCACTACGCTTGATGCAAACGCGATTGTGATGACGCCGAACGGCGACGACACCGTCTATCTCACTCCCGGTCAGTGCTATTATGTCTACGACCCCGGTGGAACAGGCGACTATCTGCCCAGCGATACATCACGCCTCGTCATCCGCTCAACCACCGGCGAAGGCTATTGGATTCACGGTGCAATGAATGTGGGAAATAAAGACTACAGCGACTGGGTGAAAATGACAGGAGTCGCTGACGGACAGTATTGGTGGGGCTTTGATAGATGGTGCTGGGAAGGAGAAACAGAAATAATATTAATGACTAACGAGGCATTACAAGATAGAGGTATTTACTTGACAATAAAGTTTCCGTCTCGGGTATATAATCCCGATACACTTAATATGACAGACAGCACTGTCACCATAGTATGGCAGGATACAAGTGGCGCAACGCAATGGAATTTCAGTTACGGTACGAATATTGACTCAATGACGACAGTCGTTACGAATACAAAGCAATATACAATAACCGGACTGGAACGTAATAGACAATATTTTTACAGCATATACAACGTAACAGAGAATCAGGAATGTGTGCTCGATAATATCTATGGTGTTATTATGCCAACAGATGATGGGTACATTATTTATCCGTATGATAATCTCTATCTGCGAAATATTGGCAGACATTCATTGTATTTTCAAAATAATATTACACTTACACCAGACAAATGCTATCATCTCCTCGATGTTGGCGGTACGGGGAATTTGTTTTACCGTACAGAAAGCTATTTCAACATCTTTACTGATAACAACCAAGGCATAACCGTTGATGGGTATTATGATATGGGTAACTCTAGTTTGAATATGTATGGAAACAATTTCGATTCGTATTACAGTAACTCTGGCTTTGTAAAATTATATTCCAATGACGGACATATTGGTTTTTTACAGGGCACAGGCTCTTCTATAAATGATTATGCTCCAGGCTACAATTTCAATATTTCATTCAACTATAAGATTTACAATGTCAGAACGCAGAATTTGACTTGCAACAGTGCGCAGTTGCGATGGAACGACAGCACCAGCGCTACGCAATGGACAATTGCATATGGACCTACAGAGAAACAACTGGATACAATGGTGGTCAACAGCAAAATGGCTAATCTTACCGGACTATTGCCAGATCATCAATATGTTTGCTATCTGTCTAGCAACGACAGCACTTTGGACTGCCTGAAGCCGGTCAAATATTGTTTCATAACGACCTGCGACACAACAATCTTTGTGTTGCCATACAGCAAGGATACAACCCGAGTGCTTGATATAAATGAGTGCTATACTATTTATGATGGCGGAGGAGATAAGGATTATCTGTTTAACGACCATCATAGTGCAAGAATATATTCGTCGAACGGCAATGCGATAACGATAAGAGGCAATATCGAACTTGGTGACAATGACAATGTTTCCTTTTATGATGACGCAAATGGCAATTGGCTTAATGGGTATGGAACTGGGAGTTACGACAATGTAGTGATAACGTCGCCGTCGGGGAGGTTGCGGATAGAGTATAATATGTCGGGGGACACGGTGAACGGAGGCGGTTTCAGGTTTGATGTGCGTTTCCATACGGTCTCGAATATACAAGTGTCGTTGAAGACTGATACTACGTGCAGGTTGACGTGGGACGACAACAGCGGAGCGACGGAGTGGGTGTGTCACTATGGTATGGACAAGAAGAATATGGATTCGATAGTTACAAACCAGCGTATGGCGCACCTGTCGAACCTGATATATGGGAAACGATACTATGTGTTCTTTACCAACAACTTCGTGGCTTGCATCGATACGACGTGGTTTGAGTTCTGTGCCGGAGGTGACAAGTGTGTGGATTTCGGGGACATATATTCGTGCTTTGCGACGGCGTATCACGGTCGGTTTAATAACCCTGAAGAGTGGAAGGAAATGGTTGACTATGGACCAGATGATATAAACTCGCATCACACAGTGATAGACGACACACTGGCTACAGACCCGCGTACCGGCAACCAGCTGCGCTGTGTGCCTCCTGGATATTTTGAATCGGTGAGATTGGGCAACTGGGACATCGGCGGAGAGGCTGAAAGTATTACATACGAGTTTGATGTGGACACGACGAAGTCGGAGATACTGTTGCTGCGCTATGCGGCGGTGCTGGAGAATCCGGGTCACTCGCCGGCGATGCAGCCGAGGTTCAAGTTTTCGATTGTGGATGAAAACAACAATCCGCTGGATGAGGACTGCTACTCGGCAGACTTTATATCGAGTGACGCTTTGGGTTGGAACACATATTATTATGATACCAACACCGTTCTGTGGAAAGACTGGACGGCGATAGGAGTGGACCTTGCGCCGCTGGACGGGCAGCGTATCTATGTGAAGATGACGACGTACGACTGCAATGAGATGGGACATTTCGGCTATGCGTATTTTGTGCTTGAATGTGAGGAGAAAGAGATGATGCCAAATGAGTGCGGAGTGGTACACGCTAATACCTTCTCGGCGCCCGAGGGCTTCCGTTATGAATGGTTTAATGTTGACAGTGCGAACGTTATCCTTTCGACGGCGCGCACATTTACGAGCAACCAGAACGGAATATACAAATGCAAAGCGCACTTCCTTGGTTCGCAAAGTGGCAACTGCTTTTTCGAGAAGACCGTTGTCGTGGGCGATATATTCCCATACGCCGACTATTCATACGAAATAGTTGATACCAATGGATGTAATGTGGTGGTGCAGTTCTACAATAGAAGCTGCGTCACTCTTGACCAAGCTCATACGCAGCCGACTTCGATGGAATGTGACGGCTATGTGTGGGACTTTGGCGATGGCGAAGTAAGTTATGAGAAACACCCAATTCACATCTTCCCATCTCGTGAATTCAATGTGACACTTACCTCATCTTTGGCTGGGGGCCAGTGCCTTGACGACACAACACGATGCATATTGATGGTGAGTCCGTGTATAAAATTCGATACGTTGATACACGAGATGTGTGAGGGCGATACGCTTACAGTGCGCGACTCGGTGTTCCTTACTACCGGTAATTATACAGTCCGCACAGAATATCGTCCCGACAGCGTATATACAACCTTTGTGTTCCTCACCGTGCACCATACGCTTGATACGAACCTGCTTGGAGGTATCTGCGACGGGAATGCGTATACGTACTATGGTTTCAACGAGAGTGTGGCCGGTGATTATGTACACAGTTTCACGTCCAGCCACGGATGCGACAGTATATACAGGCTACATCTGATAGTTTCGCATTCGTACGATACGGCGGTGTATGTGGAAGGATGCACGAACGTTGGATATACGTACGGAGACACGGTGTTTATGACATCGACGGTGTATGTGGACAGCCTGTTGTCTGTATATTCTTGCGACAGTGTTGTTACATTGAATGTCACGCTGCACAATGATTTTCAGATAACGCTGTATGACACTATCTGTGATGGAGATACGTATATATTCGGCGGCCAGCCGCTGACGACAACGGGAGTTTATGTGGACAGCCGGCTTTCGGTGTGGGGATGCGACAGTATAGAGACGCTTAACTTCAAGGTGAACAGCACATACTTTGACAGCAGCACAGCCTATATCTGTCTGAATGAGACCTATACATACGGCGGGAATGAATATACACCACAGCTGATAGTCGACTCGCTGCTGAGCATCTGGCAGTGTGACAGTGTGATAAAAATCAATGTGTTCTACTATGATACGACATTTGAAGTGGATGGAATGCTGAGCCTGGATACGCTGAACTGGACGCGCAGCGATTCGTCGCTGGCCGGATGCGCGCCGTTGAGGGTGTATATGCGCGACAGTTCGGTATCGGCAGGGGGCCGGATATGGCATTTCGGCGATGGAGAGACGTCGACGGAGGCTAACCCTGAACACATATACGAGGAAGGCGGAGTGTATACGGTGACACTTGTGGCCATCAGTCCGGACGATTGCCACGATACGCTTGAATTCGTCGATGCGGTGCAGGTATTCGACCGACCCGAAATGGGCTTTGAATGGAGCCCGCTGCAGCCTACGAATGTCCATCCGGAAGCTGATTTTGTGAATCTAACAACGCCAACGGACAGCAGTGTTTCGTATAAATGGTACTTCTTTATGAACGGCAGCGATGAGGCACCGTTGGACTCATCGTTCGAAATGAATCCGCATTATGTATGGAATTATAACAACAATCCAGTAGGCGACCACGATGTTATGCTGATTGCCAATAGGTTGTATGTGACATTTGCAAGTGATACGATGAATTGTCCGGATACGCTCACGCAGCCGGTGACGGTGGTCAACATATACCTGCAGTTTCCGAACGCAGTCACCCCGAACGGCGACGGGATAAACGACACGTGGAAGGTGGTCAACCTTGTCGAATATGGGCAGTATCCAATCAATCGACTGCGCATCTTCAACCGATGGGGCCGTCTTGTTTTCAAACGAGACAACATAAACTCGACCGACGACGTGTGGGACCCCAACGACTGCGACTGTCCCGACGGGACCTACTTTTTCCGCTTCGATGCCCAAGGCGACTTTGGATTTATCCAGCATAATGGCAGTATAGAAGTGATTAGGAATTAGTGAGTTGTTGTTTTTAAATGAATAAATTCGAACTTTAAAAAATAAAACAATAAAACCCTTAAACCAACAATGGAACATACAGACCGATTGGAAGAAATAGACAAAGAACAACGCGAGAAAGAGGCACAGAACAATGATGTCGATGATGCTAAAGTGTTCGCGGAAACCGTATATGAGGCCGCAACACCGCCAAAGGGAGAACCGGCAATTCCGCTGCTTTCGCAAGAAGAAATAGAGGATGAAGAGCCTCCTCGTATCAATATGACGGCAGTCGTTTGCACCGCTATTGTGGCCGTCTGTGCAACAATAATTCTCTGTGTTGCACAACCTTGGAAGAACAATGATGAGCAGGAGCCGGTGCAAGTGGCACAAGTGGAGAATGATGATGTCAATCAGGTGGTTAAGGAGACACCAAAGCCTAACGACACCAAGCCTGTTGAGGCCGTAAAAAAGGAAGAGCCGGTGAAAAAGGTGGAACCTGCAAAGGAAGAGCCGAAGAAAGAGCCTTCAAAAGCTGCTGAAAGCACATTGCCAGTCATTAAGGTGACCAAAACAGGGACGCAGAATCCTTACAACAATGTGCGTCTGATTGACGCTTCGAGCCGTCTGCTCACCAAGAATGAAGTGGCACAGATGACCAAGCAAGAACTGTCGCTTGCTCGTAATGCCATCTATGCCCGCCACGGATATCAGTACAAAAACGCAGAGTTGTCTGAATTCTTTGGGAGGCAGCCGTGGTTCAAGCCTACCGACGTAAAGATGGAAGATATTCCGTTTACAAAGATAGAACTTGACAATATCCGTCTCATAAAGGCGCAGGAAAAGAATTGATAATAAAGCTGTTGAATAAATGCCAGGTCGATTAATACTATTTCCTGTACCGATAGGCGCCGAAGATGTGGAAGCATCATTGCCTGCACACAACCTGCAGTTGCTGAACGGTTGCCACACTTTTATTGTTGAGGAACTGCGCACCGCAAGGCGGTTTTTGAAACACGTTGGCTATCAACAGTCTATTGACGAAACAACTTTTCACATCTTAAACGAACACACCGAACCTGCCGAAATAGGCCATTATCTTGACCCCATTGACAAAGGAGAGGATGTGGGGCTGCTGAGTGAGGCCGGGTTGCCCTGTGTGGCCGACCCCGGAGCTCTTGTTACTCGAATGGCACAGAGTAAATGCGTTGATATAGTGCCACTTGTCGGTCCGTCGTCTCTGATGCTTGCACTTATGGCCTCAGGACTCAACGGACAGCAGTTTGCCTTTCTGGGTTATCTGCCTGTCGACCGTCACCAGCGTGCTGCAGCCATTCGCAGCATTGAGCAGACAGCAATACGTACCAGACAGACGCAAATATTCATCGAAGCCCCTTATCGAAACAACCAAATGCTTGAGGCTCTGTCTGATACCTGCCACCCCGAGACACTTATCTGTGTTGCTTGCGACCTTACACTTGCGTCGCAGACGGTTCGAACCTTAACGGCAGCAGAGTGGCGCAAGCAGCGGCAAAATATTAATTTGCACAAACGCAATACAGTATTTCTTGTTGGTGTTTGAATTATTTTTCGTAAATTTGCAATCTCTTTTGAATGTAAAAACTGAACTTTTTTGAACAATATATTAATGTAAAATAACTGATTATGCAAAAATTTGATCCTGCAACAGCAATCCAGCGCATCGACGGACGCGATGCCAACCGTGGTGTTAACCCCGCAATCTGCGACAGCGCCACTTTCACTTTCCCCGAAGCTCATCTTATGACTGAGACCTTCCACGGCGAAACCGAGGGCTACTTCCTCTACAGCCGTCACTGGAACCCCTCCAACCTTGCTCTCTGTCAGCGTCTTGCCGCTATGGAAGGCACTGATATGGCTTGGGTTACAGGCTCCGGCCTCGCTGCTATCACCAGCGCCCTTCTCCACGAAGTCAACGCAGGCGACCACATCGTCGCTTCTATGACCACCTATGGCGGCACCTTCGCTTTTATGGCCAACTACCTGAAGAAGTTCAACGTCAGCGCTACCTTCGTGAATATGCAGAACCTCGATGCTGTCAAGAAAGCCCTTGCCGAGCATCCCAACACAAAGGTCGTCTACACCGAAACGATGAACAACCCCCTGCTCCGCATCGCCAACATCCCCGAACTGAGCAAGATGGCCCACGCTGCCGGTGCTAAACTCATTGTCGACAACACCTTCACCCCGATGATTTTCAACCCCTGCCGCCTCGGTGCCGACATCACCGTTTACTCGATGACTAAGTACATCAACGGTACCAACGACTGCGTCGCAGGTGCTATCTGCGGCAGCGCCGACTATATCAACAGCCTCATCGATGTCAACAACGGTACTTGTATGCTCCTTGGCCCCGTGCTGGATCCTATGCGCAGCGCCTCTATCAACAAGAACCTCCACACCCTCCACATCCGTATGAAGAAGCACGGCGAAAACGCTATGTACCTTGCAAAACGCTTCAAAGAGGTCGGCTTCAAATACAACTACCCCGGTCTGCCTGAGCATCCCGACTATGAGCTCTTCTGCTCGATGATGAACGAAGGCTACGGTTTTGGCGGTATGATCAGCATCGATATGGGCACCGCCGAGGCTGCCAGCAAGATTATGGAGATTATGCAGCGCAAGGGCGTAGGTTACCTCGCCGTCTCGCTGGGCTACTTCAAGACCCTCTTCTCCAACTCCGGCAAGTCGACCTCGAGCGAAGTCCCCGAGGATATCCAGAAAGAAATGGGTATGAGCGAAGGCCTTATCCGCTTCTCGATGGGTCTCGACAACGACATTGAGGCTACATTCCAGCTCATCAAGCAGTCGGTCGACGAGTACAACGCAAGCAAGTAATCACTTTTCTTGGGGAGTTAAAGGAAGTTAGAGAAGTTAAAGGAAGTTAGGAGACAATACGTTAAAGACGACTCATTTGTCCCTTAATTCCCTTTAACTCCCCTCAATTTCCCTCTAACTCCCCTTATAGTTTAATCTTCAAAACAAAAACCTATGAACATTATTGTCAGTATCATTATCGGAGCTCTGGCTGGCTTCCTCGCCGGCAAGATTATGAAAGGCTCGGGCTTCGGCTTTATCGTTAACCTTATTGTCGGTATCGTCGGCGGTTTTATCGGCGGCAACGTATTGTCGTGGATTGGCATTAGCTGGGGCGGCACATTCGTCGGTGCACTTGTAACCTCTATCATTGGCGCAGTTCTGCTGCTGTGGCTTATCTCGCTCATTAAGAAAAAATAAGTTTAAAAAAGGGTTAAAAGGTTGTAAGGGTTTGAAAGGTTTAAAAGGTTTAAAAGGTTTAAAAGGTTTAAAGTCATAATCCTTTCAACCCTCCAACCTTTCAACCTTCCAACCTTCTAACCCTCCTACCTTCCAACCCTCCAACCTTCCAACCTTCCAACCCTCCAACCTTCTAACTCTCCAACCTTCCAACCCTTCAACCTTCTAACCCTCCAACCTTTCAACCCTCCAACCCCTTATGAAAAAAATAGCTGTAATCCTCTCTGGCTGTGGCAACCGCGACGGCAGTGAGTTGCAAGAGACCCTTGGCCTCTTGCTTGCCATCGACCGTCACAATATGATTTACCAATGCTTTGCACCCTGCATAGATTTCGACGTGGTATCATATCTTGACAATAGTGGCGAAACTGGTGAGGTCCGTGACCTTTATGCCGAAGCAGCACGCATAGCTCGTGGCAACATCAAGCCTCTTGGTGAGTACAATCCTGCCGACTATGATGCATTGGCTCTCCCTGGCGGTATGGGCGCTGCCCGCAACCTGTCGACATATGCTTTTGATGGGACAAATATGACGGTTCTGCCCGATGTTGAGAAAGCCATCATTGATACCCACTCTGCCTCAAAGCCCGTCGTTGCTATGTGCATAGCACCTATGGTACTTGCCAAGGTGCTGGGGCCTTTGGGTGTAAAACTCACGCTTGGCGACACATCGGCAGCCTCCAAAGCCGCAGTACAAATGGGTGCTGTCCACGAGGTCTGTGCCGCTACCGAGATATGTGTGGACGAGCACAACCGCGTCATTACAACGCCGGCCTATATGGTTGCTACCCACATCAGCCAAATCTTCGACGGTGCCGAGAATATGATTGCCCGCCTTGTACAGATGCTCGCTTAAAGCGCCATCCTTGTCTGGACGAGACACCGTCTATTACTGAACACGGATTGCCCGGATAGAACGGATGAAGAATCCGTGTTAATCCGTACAATCCGTGTTCAAATATATACAGAGCCTCTGTTTCCGCTCTCACTTCAGCGCCAGCTTCTTCACAGCCTTGCCCTGCGCGGTGTGGACGGTCACTATCACCGTGCCGCGTGGCCAGGTCGAAGTGTCAATCTCGGCGGTGTCGGCCATTACAGGCAGCTCGAGCAGCGTGCGCCCTTGAAGGTCGGTCACAACTATGCGCGTCATAGCCACAGGCGATGCCACCTGCACCCGCGTCGTGGCGGGGTTGGGGCGCAGCGACACCTGTTCCTGCAGCACGGCGTTAATGCCCTCCGTCGTCGTGTCGGTCCACGTCGTCATCGTGTCAAAAGAGAACCACTCCGACATCGCGTCGCTGTGGCTGCAGTAGTTGCGCATACGCACCTCGTAGGCTGTGCGGGGCTCCAGGCCACTCATCATCAACGTGCCGTAGCCGTAGTAGTTGCGCGTGATGTGAGGCTTTGACGTACCCTCGCCCAGGGCGAACCCTGCCGGACCGTACTCTACGTCGGTATAGTCGGCCGAGTCGGGAATCCACCACGCCAGCGCTATTGTCGTGTCCGTCACCGCGCAGCCTGTCACTGCCGGCACCGGCGGACAGGCGTAAGCCGTGCGGAAGCCCACGCTCACTGTGTCGCTGTATTCCTCGGCATATATGCACCAGCAGGCCACACGCACCTCATAGGCCATATTCTCGTCAAGGTTATGCATACAGTATCTGCCCTCTGTAAGGCTGTCGACTATAGTGCCTGTTCCCGAGGCAAAGCCCTGCGGTCCGTACTCCAAGCGGCAGTGCGACACGCCCACAGGGATATTCCACTCCACCGTCGCCGAGTCGTAGCCCACCTGCGTCATCCGCAGCTCATTAGGCACCATACAGGGCGGCGGCGCCACTATCGCCATAGGCCCACCCCAGATGCTATCCATATAGCTGTTGTCTATCGAACCCGGGTATCTTGCAGGCCGCCACCAGCGTGGATCACTTTCAGGGTATTCGCAAGTTTGACGAGGAATAAAATCTCCGTTGTCGGAACGGAAAAGACCATTGAAACTTGGGGCATAATCTGTTATATATTTAGTCGCCACAAATGGCGGAACACTTGTATAATAAGTACTTACATTTTCATCTACACCATATTCAGTTAAAAAGACTGTATTTCCTACAAAAAACGTGTCGTTGACATTGTGCGGACGGTCAAAGTACACCTCAAGCGTTGGAACTATATACCCACCCAAATGGGCATAATTTGAGGACATACAATTGTATAGTTTCGGCAACTGCAGTCTGTTCCACCCCACGGCATTGATGCCATATTGAATTTTCACTGAATCAGTAATAATTATAGGATGCCCGGAATCGTCAGTCTTTTTGACAAAATAAATAAATCTTTCGTGTATTTCCCTTTCTCCAGACACGGTTAAGTCGTAAGTGACTGATGACCAAAGCACGTGCATAGAATCTACAAAAGTCTGCCAGTAAAGATTTCTGATTGAATCGTCACGTGGACCAAGGTTATCACTCTCCCAATAATATCCGAAATATTTCATTCCCAGTGGAATTGAACGAATAATTCTCAACGGAAGTGCAACACCGTATACTTGAACAGGGGAAATATTAGACACCGGATACATTTGATACTCATTATAATTAATAATATCATTATGAAAAAAATCTCCACTCGTATGATTAGGAGAAGTTAAATCAACGAATATATCCCGATAATGCCTTGTGCTGTCAATGTATACGCTGTCTCTGTTGTAAGGATTGAAGAGATACCTCTGTGAAGTAGGATAGGCCTCCGTTATTTGGGCATAAATATCGCAGAAGCAGAGGCAGAGGGCAATAAAAGGAATAAACTTTCTCATAACTTACGGATTTAAAGATTTATACACGATATTTGACACACGGTTCCCATTGCAATTCACAACTGCAAAGGTAGAAAGAAAAGTTGAATACTGCAAATGAAACCTAAAAAACTGCCTCGCCAATGTGCGACACACCCTGATTACAAAACACTTGTCGTAGCTTTAGCCCTGAAAGGGCGAAGGATTACAGGCAGGGGTGGAGCGCAGCGCAACCCCTGCAGGAAACGAGACACAATAAAAAAGCCCCGAAGGGCCGACGGAAAAACGATGTGGAGAATTGGTTTGACTGTACGACACACCCCGGCCATTGTTTTCGTTCACCGCTTCGTTATCTGAACGGCTGGTGCGACACACCCCGCCGCTTTGCGGCACCCCTCTCCTAGAGGGGATGGGCTGCCGCATCACTTTAATTATCAATGATTAGAAAGTGTCGCGCTGCCGCGCCATCCCCTCTCGGAGAGGGGTGGCCGAAGGCCGGGGTGTGTCGCATTGTCAAAAAGCAACAATCCGTGGTGTGTCGTACCGT
>JAEEGG010012266.1_pt1 | contig 18532 bp, 13 predicted proteins | sample 9134161 | NCBI WGS metagenome assembly JAEEGG01 (sample SAMN16246543, study PRJNA631951) | gut metagenome | biome: gut microbiome; feature: rumen; material: CR-attached | host: Bos | place: Iran: Karaj | collected 2018-10 | reverse complement strand
TACCCTTATCATCTACCCAAGTAATACGGAACTCACAAACACGATCGGGGATGCAAAGGCGCTCGATGAGGTTTGCCTTTTCAAACTCGGGGTGCTTGTTGTACTCTTCCTCGATGGTGGGAAGTACTTGAGAAACTGCCTGGATGTACTCCGGCTCATTGGGGAATCTCTGTTTCAGATCCTCTACAACTTTTGCTGCATTCATAATCTTTTAAATTTTTAAAGTTATTATACTAATGATTGAAGTTATTTCTCGTTTGCGGTTGCAAAAGTATATCAAAAAATCATTTCTACCAAACTTTTTGTCACTTTTTTCACAAAAACGCTTACGTTTTGTTACTTAATTGATATAAATCAAGGAAAAGTGCTATTTTTATGAGGCCCTCGTGTGTGCGTGAACAATGAAAACAAATAGTTTACCGCCACTAAACCCCGAGTTTAGTGACGGTAAAATCTGAGTTTAGTGGCAGTAAAGTCCGAGTTAAATGGCGGTAAACTTATCCTATTACGCGGGCTGGCAGTTTAGTTCGTCCTTGCCCTCTGCCTTGTCGATGCGGATGGTAGCTCCTTCCTTCAGGTCGCCATTGACGATGAGCTCTGAGATACCGTCCTCGATATAGGTCTGGATGGCGCGCTTCAGCGGACGGGCACCGAACTGCACGTCGTATCCTTTCTCAGCTACAAACTGCTTGGCTTCGTCGCCCAGTTCTACTTGGTAACCTAGGTCGTTGATGCGCTTGTAAAGTCCCTTCAGCTCCACATCGATAATCTGTTTGATGGCATCGAGGTCCAATTGGTCGAAAGTGATGATTTCGTCCAGACGGTTTAGGAACTCTGGCGAGAACTGCTTTGAAAGCGCCTTTTGTACTATCTGTCGGGCGTGCTCCTTATCCTTTTCGTCAAGGGCCAGTGCCGATGACGATGTTGTGCTGAAACCTACGCCGCGTCCGAACTCCTTCAGTTGGCGGGTACCGGCATTCGATGTCATGATGATGACGGTATTACGGAAATCAACGAAACGTCCGTTGCCATCCGTCAAACGTCCTTCGTCCAATACTTGCAGCAAGAGGTTAAAGACGTTACCGTGAGCTTTCTCGATTTCGTCGAGCAGAACAATCGAGTAGGGATGACGACGCACGCGCTCTGTCAGTTGTCCGCCCTCTTCATATCCTACATAGCCCGGAGGCGCACCAATCAGTCGGCTGACGTTGAACGATTCGGTGTATTCACTCATATCAATGCGGATGAGTGCATCTGAAGAGCCAAACATGAACTCGGCCAGTTTTTTGGCGAGATATGTCTTGCCGACACCTGTAGGGCCAAGGAACATGAATACGCCAATGGGATGGTTAGGTTCTTTCAGTCCCACACGGTTGCGCTGGATGGCACGCACCATCTTGTCGATAGCTTTATCTTGAGCAATGACCTGTTGTTTCAGTTCTTGAGCCATACCTTTCAGACGAATACCCTCTTCCTGAGCCATACGCTGAACAGGAACCCCCGTCATCATCGATACGACATCGGCCACCTGTTCGGCTGTCACCTCCTGACGTACGTCTACTTCGCCATCAAGCCATTTGCGGTTCAACTCCTGCAGTTGCTTCTCCAAATCGGTCTGACGGTCACGATAACTGGCTGCCAACTCGAAGTTCTGGTTGCCAACGGCCTGTGTCTTACGCTCTTTTATTTGCTTGATTTCCTTCTCTATTTCAGCTATCTCGGGTGGAATGTCGGCATTCTGAAGGTGAACGCGCGAGCCCACCTCGTCGAGTGCGTCGATAGCCTTATCGGGCATAAAGCGGTCGTTGACGTAGCGGTCTGTCAGTTTGACACAAGCCTCCAGAGCCTCGTCCGTATAGCTGACGTGGTGATGATACTCGTAGCGTCCCTTGACATTCTTCAGAATCTGAAGCGTTTCCTCGTTGGTAGTGGGTTCCACCTGTACTTTCTGGAAACGACGCTCCAAGGCACCGTCCTTCTCGATGGAGTTACGATACTCGTCGAGCGTGGTGGCACCAATGCACTGGATAGTGCCACGAGCCAATGCTGGTTTCAGAATGTTGGCAGCATCCATCGTGCCAGCCGCAGAACCAGCTCCTATCATGGTATGTATCTCGTCGATAAAGATGATGATGTCAGGATTCTGTTCCAGTTCCTTGACCAGCATCTTCATGCGTTCCTCGAACTGTCCGCGATACTTGGTGCCAGCTACGACACCTGTCATGTCCAGCGTGACTATACGCTTGTTGAAGAGCATGGGCGAGCAGTGGTGGCTGACAATCATCTGAGCCAGCCCCTCGACGATAGCACTCTTACCCACACCGGGTTCACCAATCAGGATCGGGTTATTCTTCTTGCGACGTCCCAGTATCTCTATGACGCGTTGTATCTCCCGTTCACGACCCACGCAAGGATCCAACGCACCATTCATAGCCTGTTGGGTGAGGTCGGTGCCGAAGTTGTCGATGACAGGGGTCTTCGACTTGGTCTTCTGCTGTTGAGTGGCCGTTGTGGTAGATTTCCCAGCGGCTGAACCACTGGACACAGTATCGCCACCTGCGGTGGTGTCGTCCTCTTCCTCGTAATCCTCCTCGGGCAGTCCTATTCCGTTCTTGACGCTGAGCAACGTCAGCGCATCTTCGTAGTTCATGTTGTTCATCTCTAATACTTGTTTTGCGCCCGTCTCCGTCTGGTCGTGTAGAATGGCCAGCAGCAGGTGCTGTTCTTCTACACGGGTAGTACGTTGCAGGCGGGCTTCGAGCACAGCCAGTTTCAGGATGTTGCTGGCCTTGTCGTTCAATACTAATTGTTGTGTATAGATAGGTCGTCCTATTTCATCTTCGCGTACGCGGGTCTCCAGTTCCGTCTTGACACTCAGCAGATTGATGTCCAGCCGTTGGAATACGCTGATGACTGGGCCGTCCTTCATGCGTAGCATACCTAAGAGCAGGTGCTCTGGTGCAACGCTCTGACTGGCCAGTCGGGCAGCTTCTTCGCGCGAATAGGCGAGAATCTCGGATACCTTGGGTGAAAATTGACTTGTCATACAATCATCGTTTTACAAATTCCGTGCCAAAAATTTCTGATGTGTAATATTATTCGGCAGTTCCGTCTGATAATGTGTCACCATAATCATCGTTTTGTTGCGTCGCTGACAAAATGTCTCAATAATATCCTTCACCAAACGACGGTTCCAAAGGTCGAGTCCGTGCAGCGGTTCATCGAGAATTAGCAGTTGCGGGTCTTTGACGAAGGCACGAGCCAAGAGTACCAGTCGCTGTTCACCACTCGACAACTGGAGGAACGGACGGTCGGCCAATTCTCCAATGCCGAAGATATTGAGCCACCAGCGACATTTTTCGTAGTCCTGAGCATTAGGTATGGCATAGAGTCCAATAGAGTCCATCAGTCCGCTGGCTACTATACGGATGGCAGGCAGATTACGTTTATAGCTGCGATGCATCTCGGGCGACACGTAGCCTATGTGTTTCTTGATGTCCCAGATGCTTTCTCCAGAACCACGTGGACGGTCGAACAGCGTGATGTCGCAGGCATAGCTCTGCGGATTGTCGGCACAGATCAGAGACAACAACGTTGACTTACCACTGCCATTTTGTCCTGACAGTGACCAACGTTCACCATTCATAACGGTCCAGTCCACGTCTTTCAGAATGGTGCGCTCGCCATAGCGGATGGTTACCTTCTTCATATCCACCACACGTTGGCAGTCGTAGTCGTTGTCGTGATACGGTAGTGACAGGATAGCATCGCGCTTTTCGTCAGAGAGCACATGAGCAGGAATCGTTTCCTGTGGTGATGTCTCTTTGATTTCGTCAGCAAAGGCAGGAATGTCGTCTGTCTTGGCAATGACGAGCATAATCTCCATCTCACGTTCCTCAGCCAATCTTTGCAATAGTTCTTTCAGTTGGTCGCGTGTCTCAGCATCCAGTCCGATAAAGGGATTGTCCATTATGAGCAGACGCGGATTGGCAAACAACGTCTTCGTGAGTTGGTACTTGCGCAGCTCACCACTCGACAGCGTGATGATATACTTGTCGAGGAAGTCGTCCATGTGGAACAGACTATACAGTTGTTGCTGCATCTCTCGACGTTCCTCCGTATCTTCTCCAGCCAACAGGTAGGCACGTTGTAGCAGTTCACCGACGGTAGGCGTTTCGTGGTCAATGTCGTGCTGGTTCCATCGTAGTTGCAGGTAGTATTGTCCGTCGACGTTCACACCATACGAGTCCGTGAAGGCAATATAGCGCACACTGTCTGATGCCAACTGGCGTCGCAGCTGTTCTATATAAAGCGTCTTTCCGCTTCCGTTTCGTCCTGCTATGACTGTAACCTTTCCCATTCTTACTTTTTGACTCTTTCTTTGTTCTTGGTGATAAAATCCTTCCAGCCCTTGTAGTGAGCTTCGCTCTCTGGACGGTTCATCTGCATAAAGTGGCAGTAGGCAGCCCCCAATGCGTCCGTTGCATCCATAAACTTCGAGAGCGCCTCCTTATCGAACTTCAACAAACGTTGCAACATGCCTGCCACCTGTTCCTTCGAGGCTGCACCGTTGCCCGTGATGGCCATCTTGATTTTCATAGGCGCATATTCATGAACGGGTACACCATGATGGATAGCTGCAGCAATCGCTGTGCCCTGTGCTCGTCCCAGCTTTAGCGTCGTTTGCACGTTCTTCTGCAGGAACGGCGCTTCGATAGCCATCTCGTCTGGCAGGTAGCCATCGATGATGCCTGTGACACGTTCGAAGATATGTCCCAGCTTCAGATAGCCATCGCCAAACTTGCGCAAGTCTATCACACCCATCGTCACCATTTCGGCCTTGTTGTCCTTCACCTTGATGACGCCATAACCCATGATGTTCGTGCCTGGGTCTATACCTAATATTACTTTCTCCATGGGTTTCGTCTTTGAGTGATGGGTGTCAGTGGTTGCCGTTCTGGATTCATAGAGTGTTTGATGTCAGGCTCCTGAATAGCCGGACTCTCGTTGCCATAGCGGTCGAGGGCGGTAACGGCATAGTGGAAAGTCGCAGTATGCGGAACTTGCAAATGTTGCCATAGATAGCGGGTTGCTATGAGGTTGGCGGGATTGCTCGTGTCGACGGGTTTCTCCCTTGACGCATATATATTATATATAAGGTATGGGCCGTCGCTTCTGTCCTTGGCACCGCTCCAACTCAGCAGGTCGCTTTGTTTCGTGCGTCTTACCTGCAAACTGGTGGGTGCTGTGGGTGCGATACTTTGTTCCCACGTCATCGGCGGAATAAGGGCAGGGTGGCGGTCGAACCACGTCACATAATCCAGTACTCCCTTGATGTTATCCAATAGGAATTTCGCGCGGAAGTAACAATGTCCTACGCCAATCTGTCGCGTCACGTTCAGCTGTCGCTTGATTTCAGGCAATTGGAAACGTCCCTCCTTGGGGTCGAGCATATAAATGCCCAAGCCCGATACGATGGTGCGGCCGTAGCTGTGCTCCTGCCAATCGAGGGCAAAGGGATAGAAGTTGTTGCCTTGAAAGTACATCATCGGATAGAGCTGGTCCATCAAGCCTTCTCGTAACCATAGCTGAGCATCCTGAGCCACACGACGTCGGGCATTCCAACCGTTTGAACGATAGCGCGACAGGTCGTCGTACTTGCCGATAGGCGAACAGCTCATCTTGACCCAAGGCTTGTAGAACTTCACGCGGTCATGTATAGCCTGTACGATACGCGTGATGTTGTCGGCTCGCATCGTTCTCCTCCATGTCTCTGGATAGCGGATGTAGTCCAGATGGATGCCGTCAATGTCGTAACGCTCCGTTATCTCCTGACAGATGTTTGTCAGATAGTCGGCTGTCTGATACGACTCAGGATTCATATATCCCTCGTCGCCAATCTTCATGATGAGCGACGGATAGCGTTGACGGATGCGCTTGCAACCATACGTGTTCCACTTACCAACAGGAATGGTCACTACCCATGCGTGCAGTTCCATGCCTCTGCGATGACACTCGTCGATAGCCGTTTGCAGGGCATCATAGCCTGGTGACACACCAGGTTTGCCTGACAGACAACCGTCCCACGGCTCGATATCTGAAGGGTAAATCGTCGTAGCTCGCACGCGCGTTTGCAACATGACAGTATTGACACCAGCCTGTTTCAGCCTGTCGAGCATGCTGCATAGTTGTCGCTTCTGTGCCTCGATACCCATTCCGTCGTGTGCATATGTACTGGGCCAGTCTATTCCACCGATGGTTGTCAACCACACGGCACGCACCTCATACTTGGGCTGTGCGGAGCCCGTTAGAGCGCTAAATAATAGTAATATGTAAAGAAAATGCTTCAATTTTAAACTTTTTGCTTGCAAAGATACGAAATTCTCTAAACTTTTTCTTACCTTTGCCGAAAGATTTTAAAAAACTACACGAAAAAATGATTTCATTTGCCTTGAGCTTGGTGGCTCTGATTCTTGGTTATCTGCTCTACGGACGCTTCGTAGAACGCGTTATTGCCCCTGACGATCGTGTGACGCCAGCAGTGGCAAAAGCCGATGGTCTCGACTACATTGTACTTCCTAACTGGAAGGTGTTTATGATTCAGTTTCTGAACATTGCGGGCACTGGTCCTATCTTTGGAGCTATCATGGGTGCCAAGTTCGGTCCTGTGGCTTATCTGTGGATTGTTCTGGGTTGTATCTTTGCCGGTGCTGTGCACGACTACCTGTGTGGTATGTTGTCTATGCGCAACGACGGTGCCGGGCTGCCCGAACTCATTGGCAAGTATCTGGGCAAGACTACCAAGAGTGTGATGCTGGTCTTTACCGTATTACTGCTGATTATGGTGGGAACGGTGTTTGTGTACAGTCCTGCTGAGATCCTACACTCTATAGGTGGCGAGACGATGATGTGGATAGCTATCATCTTCTGCTATTACATCATTGCCACCATGCTGCCTATCGACAAGATTATCGGCAAGGTATATCCGCTGTTCGCTTTCTCGCTGCTGTTTATGGCTGCAGCGCTGATGGTGGTACTCTTTGTCAAGTGGCCCCAACTGCCTGAGCTGTGGTCGCACCTCTATAATATGGGTGTCGAAGCTCAGCCCGAGAAGTGGACGGATGCCATCTTCCCTGCGCTCTTCATCACGATTGCCTGTGGCGCCATTTCTGGTTTCCATGCAACGCAGAGTCCTTTGATGGCCCGTTGTGTGAAGAGCGAGAAAATGGGTCGTCCCATCTTCTATGGCGCTATGATTACTGAGGGTGTTGTTGCTCTCATTTGGGCTACCGTTGCCTCGTGGTTCTTCTATGGCTCTCCCGCTCCTGGCTATGAGTTGATTGCTGGTGCCGAGAAAGGCTTTTATACGTCGGCTCCCGCTGTCGTCAATCTCGTTTGTAACGACTGGTTGGGTGTCGCAGGTGCTATCCTCGCCATGTTGGGTGTCGTAGCAGCGCCTATCACGAGCGGTGATACGGCATTTCGCTCAGGACGTCTGATTGTGGCTGAGTGGCTGAAACTCGACCAGCGTCCTATCGTCAAGCGCCTCTACATCTGTATTCCTATGTTCCTCTGCTCTATCGCTATGCTGGTGTGGCAGATTGAGAACCCCGATGGTTTCAATACCATCTGGCAGTACTTCGGCTGGTCGAATCAGGCGCTGTCTGTTTTCACCCTGTGGACGCTGACCGTCTACTTGGTACGTGAGAAGAAGCCGTTCTGGATAACGCTGATTCCTGCACTTTTCATGACCACCGTCTGTTCCACGTTCCTCTTTGTGTCGAAGCAGGCGTTCTATCTGCCTGCAGAAGTTGGCTATCCCTTGGGCATTGCTTGCTTCGTGGTGGCCTGCGTGTGGTTCGCCCTTTGGTATCGTAAATATAAACAATCCATCAATAATTAATCTATGAAGAAAATTGCATTATTCGTTGTGGCGCTGGTGATGTCTGTTGCAGCCAACGCCCAGTTTGAACAGGGTAAGGGATATATTGGTGCCTCGCTCTCTGGTTTCGACATCAGTAGTCAGGCTAAGCATTTCCATCTTGGTGTCAACGCCAAGTTGGGTTATATGTTTGCTGACAACCTGATGGCTTTGGGTGAGGTCGGCTATGACAAGACGGAAGACCTGCCTTATTCATTGGCTGCCGGTGCCGGAGCTCGTTACTACATTATTCAGAATGGTCTCTACTTGGGAGCCGGTCTTAAGTACAAGCACGCAGAAGGTTACAACGACCTTGTACCTAACGTTCAGGTTGGCTATGCTTTCTTTCTGAGCCGTACGGTAACGCTGGAGCCTGAGCTGTACTTCGACTTCTCTACCAAGAGCTCTGACTACATGGCTTATGGTTTGCGCATTGGCATTGGCGTCTATCTGTTCAAGGATCAGTACATGAAGAAGTAATTTAATTATAAAGGCTTATGTTAAGTATCGATTTCTACAGGCCAAACTACGACATGGATGTCAAAGAACTTGTAGACAGGCTGATTGACCTCTCTTTTGCAGAGGATATTGGTGATGGCGACCACACCACCTTGTGTTGTATTCCTGAGGATGCAATGGGCAAGAGCCATTTACTCATCAAAGAAGACGGTATTTTGGCTGGTGTAGAGGTGGCCAAAGAAGTGTTCCGTCGTTTCGACCCTACAATGCAGGTCGAGGTGTTGATGCAGGATGGTACCCGTGTGAAGAAGGGTGATATTGCCATGATAGTTACTGGTAAGACCCGTTCGCTGTTGCAGACCGAGCGTCTCATGCTGAATATCATGCAGCGCATGAGTGGTATTGCCACGATGACCGACAAGTATGTGCAGCGCTTGAAAGGCACCAAGACCCGTGTGCTCGATACACGCAAGACTACGCCTGGTTTGCGTATGCTCGAGAAGCAGGCCGTGAAGATTGGCGGAGGCTGTAACCACCGTATCGGACTGTTCGATATGATTCTTTTGAAGGACAACCACGTTGATTTTGCTGGTGGCATTGTGAACGCTATCGACCGTTGCCACAAGTATCTTGACGAGAAGGGCTTGAAGCTGAAGATTGAGATTGAGGTGCGTTCGTTCGACGAGCTGCAGCAGGTGTTGGATCATGGTGGCGTCGATCGTATTATGCTGGACAACTTCTCTGTACCCGATACGAAGAAGGCTGTTGACATCATTGCAGGACGCGTCGAGACAGAGTCCTCAGGCGGCATCACGTTCGACACCATTCGCGACTATGCCGAGCAGGGTGTCGACTTCATCAGCGTGGGCGCATTGACCCATAGCGTGAAGGGACTTGATATGAGTTTTAAGGCTGCGAATTAATGAGAGCAAAGCCAAACTCGTTTGAGCTTTGCCGAATGAGAGCAGGCTCGCCCTACGGGCAAGGCATGTTAAAAGCTTCTGGCTTTTGGCTGTTAGCTGTTGGCTTTTGGTTTTTGGTGGCATGTGGTGATGAGCCAATGGCCAAGAGCCAAGAGCCAATAGCTTATGTGTCTCCTATCGATTACGAGATAACATTGGCGGGCAACTTCGGTGAACCGCGTCCTTGGCACTTTCATGGTGGTATCGACGTGAAGACTGGCAATGTTGAGGGCAAGCAGATCTTTTCTGTTGCCGATGGTTATGTGTCGCGACTGACGGTCAGCATGTATGGTTTCGGCAATGCTATCTACGTTGCACATCCTGACGGACACACCAGCGTCTATTGCCACCTGCAGCGCTTTGCCGACCCATACGAAGCCTTGCTGCAGCGTACGGGCAAAGACACGTTGTCGATGGTCTTCCCATCGACTCAGTTCCCAGTCAAGGCTGGCGACCTGATAGCCTTCAGCGGTAATACGGGTCACTCTACGGGGCCCCATCTGCACCTTGAAATTCACGATACTGAGACGTGGGTGATGCGCGACCCCTTGGCATTCTTAGGGCATCTGATAGCCGATTCCGTAGCGCCACAAGCCCATTCGCTGATGGCTATTCCAATGGCTGGTGAGGGCGTGTTCTGCGGCAGCTCTGACATGCAGACGTTCCCCTTCGGACAGCCCGACACCAAAAAACAACGCACAATATGGACGCTCACTCGCGAGTTTACCGCATGGGGTAGGGTAGGCTTCGCCCTTTGGGCCGATGACTATAGCGAGAAGACCTATCATCACTACGGCATTCGCTATACACAACTGTTGGTAGATGGTCGCGAGGTGTTCCGCAGCGACGTCGACAGCATTCCCGTTTCCTGTCAGCCTGAGGTGAACGACTGGGGCGACTACGACCACTGGCGCCATTCGCACACGTGGTATATGAAAACGTATCGCGAACCGCGTATGCGACTGCCTATTCTGCATACCGACATCCATCGCGGCATCGTGACGTTCAACGAAGAACGCCCCTACCATCTGACTTTCGTCTTGCGCGACTATCAGAACAATCAGGCGACGTACAATCTGACCGTCACTGGGCGTCGTGATGCTTCCGTTCATCCTCATAAAAGCGGGGCGCTACTCGACGATTATCGCCTCTTCCGACAGTGCCTTTGGCCCCTGATGACCACAAAAAGATGACATAATTGTTTTTTTTCGTTGATTTGTTTGGCAATATCGTAGTCTTTTTGTATCTTTGCAGGATAGATATACAAACTAATCAAAACACGAAGAATTATGTTATCACAGCAAGACCTGAAGCAGTTGGCTCAGAAAGGTATTTCTGAGGCACAAATCGAGAGACAATTAGGTGAGTTTAAAACTGGTTTCCCCTTCCTGAAGTTGGAGGCCGCAGCAGCTATCGGCAAGGGCATTGTAGCTCCCGGTGATGCTGAGCGCAAGGCGTATGTCGACGCATGGCAGCAATATAAGGCCGAGGGCAAGAAGGTGGTGAAGTTCGTGCCCGCATCGGGTGCCGCCAGCCGCATGTTCAAGGACATGTTTGCTTTTGTGGATGCCGACTACGACGTGCCCACGACGGACTTTGAGAAGAAGTACTTCGACAATATCGAGAAGTTTGCCTTCTACGACGAGTTGGATGCTGCCTGCCAGAAGAATCAGGGCAAGGGCATCAAGGCACTCATTGCCGAGGGAAACTACAAGGCTGTTGCTGCCAACATGCTGAAGGCTGAGGGACTGAACTACGGACAGTTGCCGAAGGGCCTGTTGTTGTTCCACAACTATCCCGAGGGCGCTCGTACACCGATGGAAGAACACTTGGTGGAAGGAGCCTTGTATGCTGCCTCTAACGGTGAGGCACACGTGCATTTTACCGTCAGCCACGAGCACATGGAACTTTTCAAGGCCAAGGTGGCTCAGAAGGCCGACCTCTATGCCAAGAAGTATGGCATCAAGTATGACATTTCATTCTCTGAGCAGAAGCCTTCGACGGATACTGTTGCCGCTAATCCTGACGGTACGTTGTTCCGCAATTCAGACGGTTCGTTGCTGTTCCGTCCAGGTGGACACGGCGCACTGATTGAGAACCTGAACGAGATTGAGGCTGACGTCATCTTCGTCAAGAATATCGATAACGTGGTGCCCGACCGTCTGAAGGACGATACTGTCGAGTGGAAGCAGGTGATTGCCGGTGTGCTGGTAACCTTGCAGAAGAAGGCATTCGAGTATCTGCGCCTGTTGGATACGGGTAAATATACGCACGAGCAGATTGAGGACATCATCCGTTTCGTGCAGCAAGACCTCTGCTGCCGTAAGGCTGACATCAAGGAACTGGAGGATGCCGACCTCGTCATCTACCTGCGCAAGAAGCTGAACCGCCCCATGCGCGTTTGCGGTGTCGTGAAGAATGTGGGCGAGCCTGGTGGTGGTCCGTTCTTGACCTACAATCAGGATGGTACCGTTAGCTTGCAGATTTTGGAGAGTTCTCAGATCGACAAGTCGAACAAGGAATACATGGAGATGTTTACAAAGGGTACACACTTCAATCCCGTTGACCTCGTCTGTGCTGTGAAGGATTACAAGGGCAACGCCTTCGACCTGCCCAAGTATGTCGACCCAACCACGGGCTTCATCTCGCAGAAGTCGAAGAGCGGTAAGGAACTGCAAGCTCTCGAATTGCCCGGTTTGTGGAATGGTGCTATGAGTGACTGGAGTACTGTTTTCGTCGAGGTGCCCCTGTCGACGTTCAATCCTGTGAAGACCGTCAACGACCTCCTTCGCGACCAACACCAGTAAGCGCTTCGCTGCTAATTGAGAATTCTCTCTTTGAGAGTGTGGCGTTGCAATGATAATTGAGAATTGACAATTGATGAACACAAAGACTATTATAGCCATCGGAATGACTTCCGCGATGATGCTATCCAATACCTCCTGCCAGCAGAGTTCCCGTGAGAATCCTCTGCTGGCAGAGAGTTCTTTACCATTTGGTGCGCCTGACTTCAGTAAGATTCAGGTGACGGACTATGCTCCTGCCTTCCAGCAGGCTATGGAGGAGACGCGCAAGAATATCCAGGCGATTGTGGATTGCAAGGACTCGGCCACGTTCGAGAATACCATCCTGCCTTACGAGGACAGCGGTAAGTCATTGGCGCGTGTCAGCAGCGTTTTCTTTGCTCTCGTTGAAGCTGATAAATCACAAGAACTCAGTGAGATAGAGAAGACAGTAAAACCTTTGCTGACAGACCTTCAGAACGAGATTTCGTTTAACAAACCTTTGTTCGAGCGTATCAAGACGGTATACGACAAACAGCACGATTCGCTGACAGGCGAAGACCAGAAACTGCTCGAAGAAATCTACAAGGACTTCGTGCGCAATGGTGCCCTCTTGTCCGACGATAAGATGGCTCGCATGAAGGAAATCAACTTGCGCATTTCTGACCTTCAGCAGCAATGGGGCGACCTGCTTCAGGATGCTACCAACGAGGCCATCGTGTGGGTCGACAAGAAGGAAGACTTGGCTGGTATGAGCGGTGCCGATGTGGCTCAATGCCAAAAGGATGCCGAGAGTCGTGGCGGCAAGGCTCCCTACGCCATTGTCATCATGAACACCACCCAGCAGGCTCCACTTGCCAGTCTCGACAATCGCAATCTGCGCAAGCGTGTCTACGAGGCCAGCATTCATCGTGCCGACGGCACCAATCCGAAGTTCAACACCTTCAAGATTGTCTGCGAAATAGCCAAGTTGCGTGCCGAGCAGGCCGAGCTGATGGGCTATCCCTGCTATGCTGCCTACTCGTTGGACAACACGATGGCGAAGACGACGGACAATGTCAACAACTTCCTGAAGAATCTGGTCAAGGCCTACAAGGCCAAGGCCGATGCTGAGACCAAGGACATCGAGGCCTTTGCGCAGAAGACCGAGGGTCAGGACTTCCGTCTGGAACCCTACGACCGCTTCTACTATTCCGCTAAGATGAAGAAGGCTATGCTCGACATTTCCGACGACGAGGTGAAGCCTTACTTCAACGTGGATAGCGTGCTGATCAACGGTGTGTTCTATGCCGCCAACCGTGTCTACGGACTGACCTTTAAGGAGCGTAAGGACATTCCAACGTATCATCCTGACATGCGCGTGTTCGAGGTTATCGACAAGGACGGCCAGAGCCTCGCACTCTTCTACGGCGACTACTACCGTCGTGCCTCAAAACGTGGTGGTGCGTGGATGGACAATTTCCAGGAGCAGAGCCGCCATTGGCAGCAGAAACCTATCATCTTCAACGTCTGTAACAATGCCAAGGCCCCTGAGGGTAAGCCGTCACTGCTGACGTGGGACGAGGTGACAACGATGTTCCACGAGTTCGGTCATGCCCTGCACGGCATGCTCTCGAACTGCAACTATAAGAGCCTGGCTGGCACCAGCGTCTATCGTGATTTCGTAGAGATGCCGTCACAGTTCAACGAGTCATTTGCCTCCATTCCCGAGGTGTTCGATAACTATGCCCGCCACTACGAGACCAACCAACCCATGCCTGCTGAGCTGAAGGAGCGTATGCTGAAGAGCATCAATTTCCAGTCGGCCTACGCCTTGGGTGAGAACCTGGCGGCGTCGTCGCTCGATATGGCTTGGCACATGCTCGCCTCGAAGGACGTCCCTGCGCCCGACAAGGCTAAGGCTTTCGAGGAAGAAGCCCTGCAGCAGTACGGCATTCTCGATGCACAGATTCCGCCCCGCTACATGACCAGCTACTTCAACCATGTATGGGGTGGGGGTTATGCTGCTGGCTATTACAGCTATTTGTGGACGGAAGTCTTGGCAGTCAACGTGGCTGATACCTTTGCAAAGATGGGCGCTTTGAAGCCAGAGACAGGGCAGGCTTTCCGTGACAAAATACTCAGTCGCGGCAATACCGGCGACCTCATGCAGATGTTCACCGACTTCACGGGCATGTCGCAGCCCGATGCCTCGGCCATCCTGCGCGCTCGCGGATTGTAAATAGCAAACTAAGAAGAAAATACGCAGCAGGCCCAGTCGCCGTCTGTAGTGACAAGGGTGGGGCGCAGTCCCTGCTCTTGTGCTTTTTGTGTTAGCAGGTCGCAGTCCGACTGGTAGAAGCCGCTGAGGATGAGGGTGGCGCCGGGAGCCATGACGCTGACGAAGTGCTCCATGTCCTGCAGCAGGATGTTGCGGTTGATGTTGGCCAATACCACATTGAACTCATGGGCAAAACCACTGAGAACTGTCGCGTCGCCGCAGAGGGCCTCAAGGCGGTCGTCGACGTGGTTGATGACGGCATTGTGGCGGGTGTTGTCGGCACTCCACTCGTCGATGTCGTAGCCTACGCAACTGCTGGCTCCGAGTTTGAGGGCGCAGATGCCCAGGATGCCCGTTCCACACCCGCAGTCGAGCACACGCAGGCCTTCCAGCGGCATACTTAACAGCTGGCGGCATATCATGCGCGTGGTCTCGTGCGTTCCCGTGCCGAAGGCCATGTGGGCGTCGATTTCTATCATGATGGTTGATGGCTGATGGCTGATGTCTGATGGCAGGTGGCGCCCGTCGTGAATGACGAGCAAACGGTCTTCCATCTCACCTCTTCCATCTTCCATCTTACCTCTTCCATCTTCCATCTTACCTCTTCCATCTTCCATCTTCCATCTAACCTCTATCGGTTCAAATCCCTCCTGTTCCCACTGTTCGTTCCAGTCGCGGTCTTCGGCTTCCTGTACCTTATATGTAATATGGGTGTTCTCGATGGGGAAAACGGCGAGCACGGACTTGAGCGTTTCTTCGTCGAACAATGCCTGCTGAACGTAGCCTTTCAGACCGTCGGCGGTTTCCTCGAAGGTCTCGAAACCTGCCTCGCCAGCCAGTGCAGCCAGGAGGTCCTGAGCATCCTGCGAACAGGGCTCAATGGTCATATTTACTTCAAAATACTTCATAAAGATGTTAAAATTTTGATGCAAAGATACAAAAAATAGGGAAAAACCTACCATCTCTTAGGGTTTTTCCGTACTTTTGTAGCGTAAAACGTTGTAATTTTGCAGCGTGAACATGTATAACATTAGAATTGAAGTAAAATGAAAAAGTTGATTCTTCTCACACTCGTATCGGCCTTCAGCCTCTCAATGGTGGCTCAGGATGATGATATGTACTTCGTTCCCACCAAGGAGAATGTGGCCAAGGAGGCCAAGAAGTATGGCATGCCCCAGAAGACTTACTACTCGGGCAGCAACCGTTCGGTCGATGACTATAACCGCCGTGCGCAGTTCAGCAATCCTGCTGATACAACAGGCAACGACATCATCGATTTCTCTGCCGTGCGTGGTGTATATCCCGACTCAGCTTATTCGCAGTCTGCCGAGAATGAAGACTACGCACTGACGCGCCGTATGTCACGTTTCGACGACTATACGCCATCGGAGGCTTACTGGGCTGGATACAGTGCAGGGCGCTGGTCGTCACCTTGGCGCATGTCATGGTACAGCTGGTACGACTATGACCCCTGGTACTGGGATTCGTGGTACTGGAACGATCCGTTCTACTACAGCTCTTGGTATAGCTGGCGCTATCCGTGGTCGTTCTCTGTATGGTACTCGCCTCGCTACTACGGCTACTATCGTCCCTGGTATGGCGGTGGATATCGTGTCGGCGGCCGTTCGTACAGTCGGGCTGGCGTGACGCATCACAGGAATACTTCGTCTCGGCGCGGCACGGACTTAGGCGGCTATCGCAGCAGCGGCAATTCGCGCACCTATACGCCTACGCGTACTACTACTAATAATAGCGGCAATCTGGGCGGCTATCGCAGCAGCGGCAGCAGCAGTAGCGGCGGTTCGTTCAGCAGCGGTGGTAGCGGCAGTCGCGGTGGCGGAGGCTTCTCTGGCGGTGGCGGCGGTGGCGGACGCTCCGTAGGTGGTGGCCACTCGTATGGCGGACGCAGGTAGTTTTTTGTTTATCGTTTACAGTTTATAGTTTATAGATAATTAGTTATGAAGAAGATATATTTGTTTGCAGCGTTTGGCCTGATGGCCATCGGTGCACAGGCACAAAGTACGGCCGCTACGGGCGATGCCTATATGGCTGGTCAGTTGGCGACGGAGGACCTGAACGGTACGGCGCGCTATGTGGGTATGGGCGGTGCGATGGATGCACTGGGTGCTGATCTCTCGGTCATGAGCACCAACCCCGCAGGTATCGGTCTGTATCGCAGCAGTCAGGTGGCCGGTTCGTTCGGACTGAACAGTCAGGAGGACGGCAAGTCGTTTGCCGACGGTTCGAAGACCAATGCCTCGTTCGACCAGGCAGGTTTCGTCATTGCCACGCGTACGGGCCAGCAGAGCTATGTCAACGTGGGATTCAACTTCCATAAGAGCCGTAACTTCGACTACGTGCTGTCGGCAGCCAACAAGCTGCACGGTTCGTCGCAGGCCAATCAGACAGTGTATAAGGACATGAATACCCAGGGCGGCATCTTCGAGTATGACAACGGCCGTTATTACTATCCGTCGCTGAAGTGTTCGCAGCTGGATGCGCTGAACATCAGAAACCTCGTTTTCGACCCCAGTACGGGCAGCGTCATTGACTACGAAGGTCAGGACTATGAGTTCGACCGTGCCCACACGGGCTACATCTGTGAGTACGACCTGAACCTGTCGGGTAACGTCAACAACCGATTCTACTGGGGCTTGACGGTCGGCATCAACAGCGTCCACTATAATGGCTATAGCGAGTATTTCGAGCGTCTGAACAGTGCCAGTTATCCTGAGGTGCTAATCTCTGACAACCTGAAGCTGACGGGTTACGGCTACTCCATCAAGTTCGGTGGCATCGTGCGTCCCATCGAGGAGTCGGCTTTCCGTCTTGGTGTTGCCGTTTCGACGCCCACATTCTATAGGCTTGAGACCGACAACTATACCACCATCGGTACGAATGTCGACAGCGAGTCGGCTACCGAGAAGTTCCGCTTCAACACGCCTTGGAAGTTCGGCATCTCAGCAGGTCATACCATTGGTACCAATGTTGCCTTGGGTGCTGTCTATGAATACTCGGACTACAGTACGTGCGACATGCGTACCATTGACGGTCGCACATACGATTATTGGTCGGATATGGAGGTTGAGAACAGTTCGAGCGAACAGGTCATGAAGCGCCAGATAGAGAATACGCTCAAGGGCGTATCGACGTTGAAGCTGGGTGCCGAGTTCAGACCGTCGAAAGAGCTGGCACTGCGTCTGGGATACAACTACATATCGCCCGTCTATAAGGAGAATGCAGTGCGCGACCAGACCATACCTTCACCTGGCGTCTATTATGCCTCGTCGTCAGACTATACCAACTGGAAGGATACCCATCGTCTCACTTTCGGTCTGGGTACGTCCATCGACAAGTTCCGTATTGACCTGGCCTATCAGTATCAGATGCGCGACGGCGACTTCTATCCCTTCATGAAGCAGTATTCGGCTGACTATATCGACGACGCGACGGGTAAGGTCGTTACGCTGACCAACAGCTGCGAACCCGTCAAGGTGAAGGACAACCGCCACCAGTTCATCTGCACATTGAGTTACACATTCTAAATCGTCCATTGACTCATGCAAAGCAATATCATCTATTACGTAGTGCTGCTGCTCATCATCATCATAGGCTTCGTCGTTGTCAAGAAGGTTGCCTCGTGTATGATTAAAAGTGTCGTCACCATCGTACTCATCGCTGTTGCAGCAGCACTATACTGGTTATATTTAAGGTAAAAAAGTGAAGGAGTTTGGGGTTACTAAAATGGAGGGGAAACATCAAAGTTTCTCCTCCTTTTTTACACCTCAATTTCTTTCTGCGTGTTCTTTATGCCATACAGCTTTGCACCAATACTGATGAACTAATGGCTGTTAGAATCGTGATGACGATCTGCACAATCTGTTTCAATGTCTGTCTTTTCATAACCGTTAACCGTGAACCATGAATCATTCTCCTTCATCATCCCCGTTTCCGGCCTCACCAGGCGTCACGCCACCATTGCTGCCAGGGCCGCTGCCGCCGGGTGTGGTGCCACCGTTGCCGCTGACGCCGCTGTAGTTGTCCGAGAGGAAGGTGTCGATGGGCACGAGGGTGCGCAGACGCTCGACGAGCTTGTTGGTCTGCGGGTCCTTGACGGTATCGACGATGACCACGTTGCGCAGCTCCA
>JAEEGG010012264.1_pt1 | contig 18533 bp, 18 predicted proteins | sample 9134161 | NCBI WGS metagenome assembly JAEEGG01 (sample SAMN16246543, study PRJNA631951) | gut metagenome | biome: gut microbiome; feature: rumen; material: CR-attached | host: Bos | place: Iran: Karaj | collected 2018-10 | reverse complement strand
CGTGCGCCGGTCGCCGACAAAGAAAGCAAGCTTTCTTCTCGCTGCCCCTCGACTTGCATGTGTTAAGCCTGTAGCTAGCGTTCATCCTGAGCCAGGATCAAACTCTTCATTGTAAATTTTATATCTTCGATAGAAAATTTACGAGTCTCCGTCGTCGCTCGGAAATTGAAAGCAAGCTTTCATTTCTCTCGCTCCTAGGAGCCTTGTATAATTCCGATCTATCTTAATCTGTCTCAGAACGACTATCCAAGATTTCTATTCCTATTTAATAAGAATTGAAACGGTTTGTTTCTTTTTACCCAAGAGCATTTCTGCTCTCGCTTCTTGTACTACTTCTGTCTATGTAAATCTTTCAAAGAACTCTTTCTTTCGTGCTCGTCGCCATTTTTTAAGCGAAAGCGAGTGCAAAGGTACAACTTTTCCAGAAACCCTCCAAACTTTTCGAGAGAAATTTTCATTTTTACCCTAAAGTTTTCTGGATAGTTTACAGATAGCACCTATACATTATATATTATATAGAAACTATTCGAATATCTCTTCGATATCTGTCATATCACCCTCATTAGTGCTATCTGAAAATGGGCAAGGGTTAAATTCTCTAGGAATGTCGAAAACAGCATCCTCGCTATAGCCTAAACGAACGTCACCATAAACTTTCTGCATATAGAGAGCAAAAATAGGCAAGGCCATTGACGCACCTTGTCCCATAGCCATAGAGTCGAAATGAATATCACGATCATCACCACCCACCCAACAAGCATTAACTAATGTTGGTGTCAATCCCATAAACCAAGCATCACTATTATTATTAGTAGTACCTGTCTTACCTGCAAGTTGTCCTTTGAAATTATATCGGAAACGCAGACGTCCAGCAGTACCTCCATCAACAACGCTCTGAAGCATATAAAGCATCTTGTGGGCACTCTCCTCACTAATAACTTCATTCATACGTGGCTGGAACTGGGCAACCACATTACCTTCATTATCTTCAATTCGCGTCACAAACATCAAGGCAGCACGAATACCATGATTCACAAAAGCCGTATAAGCACTCGCCATCTCACCAACGCTAATATCGCAAGGACCGAGACACAAAGACATCGAAGGATGAATCTCAGGATTGCGGATACCATATTCATGAAGCAAATCAACAAAGGCCTGCGGACTGAGTTTACTCATCAGATAAGCAGATATCCAGTTATTAGACTGCTGCAATCCCCACTTTAATGTAACCATCTCTCCATAGCGCGCCTTACCAGAATTACGCGGTGTCCAAGGCTGACCAGCAACAATATAGGTCTGCTGTACATTAGGAGCCAAATCGCATGGCGAGAAACCATTCTCCATTGCCAAAGAATAGAGATATGGTTTAATGGTAGAACCAACCTGACGGCGCCCCTCCATCACCATATCATAAGCAAAATGTTCATAGTTCAAACCACCCACATAAGCTTTGACATGACCATTCTGAGGACACACACTTACGAAACCAGAACGGAGGAATGATTTGTAATATTTTATCGAATCAAGAGGTGTCATAGTTGTATCAACAGTCCCATGATAAGTAAACACTGACATACGGACAGGTGTACGAAAAGACCGCTGTATTTCCTCTTCAGACGCACCGCCATCACGAAGGGCACGATAACGATCACTCTGACGCATATTTCGATTCAATATACTATTCACCTGCTCAGGAGAAAGATGCGAAGTAAAAGGCGCATTTTTCTTTTTCTTATTTTCTGCAGTAAAGGCTGGCTGGAGATATTTGGCCACATGCTGATAGACTGCTTCCTCTGCATAAGCCTGCATATGGGAGTCGATGGTTGTATAGACTTTCAGACCATCGGTATAGATATTATACGGATCACCATTACGCTTCTTGTTTTTGTTGCACCAACCGTACAAAGGATCTGATTCCCAGTTAATTGAATCATTATAATAATTCACCATATTCCATGACGGATAGAGAGAGCGTTCAGGTTTCTTTGCAGTCAAATAACGACGCAGAAACTCACGCAGATAAACAGCCATACCTTCCTTATGATCTGAAGTATGGAATTTCAATTGAATAGGTTGAGCAGAATATTTTTCATAGTCTGACTCACTGAGATATCCCTCCTTCACCATCTGCTGAAGCACCACATTACGGCGTTCTCTACTTCGCTCTGGATTGCGAACCGGATTAAAATACGAGGGGTTCTTACAGAGTCCTACAAGCATAGCAGCTTCAGGAACAGTAAGGTCTTTCGGCTCCTTACTGAAATAGACATCAGAGGCAGTCTTGATACCGACGGCATTATGAAGGAAGTCAAAATAATTCAGATACATCGTAATAATCTCATCCTTCGTATAATTACGCTCAAGTTGAACAGCAATCACCCACTCTATCGGTTTCTGCATCACGCGCTCCAATGTAGTGCTGGCATGTTCGGAATAAAGCTGTTTTGCCAACTGCTGAGTGATAGTAGATCCGCCACCAGCACTTTTCTGTCCGAGGAGACCGCGCTTGACGATAGCACGTGCCAATGCAATAAAATCGATACCAGAGTGATCATAGAAACGTGCATCCTCGGTGGCAATTAGTGCCTGAACCAATGATGGAGGTAAATTAGAATAGTCCACCATCACACGATTTTCACGGTTATAGTTCCAGGTACCTAAAATTTTACCATCAGCTGAATAGATTTGTGTAGCAAATCGGCTTATAGGATTCTGGAGGTCTTCAATGGGCGGCATATATCCTATCCAACCCTTATCAATGGCATAAAATGCGCCAGCTACTCCAATGATGGTTACAAACAACAAAGTCCACAAGAAATATACAAATAGCTTTCTCATACGCTCGATTTTCTTCACTTTTTTAAGTATCTTGGTGCAAAATTACGATTTTCTTTCAAAATATCGCACGGAAATCAGAAATAATGTGTAATTTTGCGCAAACAAAATAAAAGATTGGATGGAAAAGCATAATTTTGTAACTATTGCCAACCTCACAAGAGAGAAAATCCTCTATATGATTGAGATGGCAGAAGAGTTCGAGAAGCACCCTAACCGGGAGCTTTTAAAAGGTAAAGTTGTGGCTACGCTCTTTTTTGAGCCATCGACCCGCACACGACTGAGTTTCGAGACTGCTGCCAATCGTCTTGGTGCTCGGGTAATAGGTTTCGCAGATCCCAAGATTACCAGTGGCACCAAAGGTGAGACACTGAAGGACACCATTCTGATGGTATCAAACTATGCCGATGTGATTGTGATGCGACATTACATCGAGGGCGCAGCCCAGTATGCATCAGAAGTAGCCCCAATCCCCATTGTGAATGCAGGCGACGGTGCCCATCAGCATCCTTCACAGTGTATGCTTGACCTCTACTCCATCTATAAAACACAAGGTACGCTCGAGAACCTTAATATATATATGGTAGGTGATCTGAAATACGGACGTACGGTACACTCACTGCTGATGGCTATGCGTCACTTCAATCCCACCTTCCATTTTGTAGCACCCAAAGAGTTGGCTATGCCCAACGAATACAAGTTATATTGCAAGGAGTACGGCATCAAGTATCAGGAGCATACCGCCTTTAACGAGAAGATTATTGCAGATGCGGATATTTTATACATGACACGTGTACAAAAGGAGCGTTTCTCTGATCTGATGGAATATGAACGCGTGAAAAACGTATATGTGCTGAACAACGACTTACTGAAGAGTGCTAAGCCAAACATGAAGATTCTCCATCCCCTGCCCCGTGTAAACGAGATAGCTTATGAGGTGGATGATAATCCACATGCCTACTATATCCAGCAAGCCGGTAACGGTCTTTTTGCCCGCGAAGCCATCTTCTGCGATGTTTTAGGGATCAGCCTCGACGAAGTTAAAAACGATAAAACCATTATCTTATGAACAAGAAAGAACGGTTGGTTGCCGCCATTGAGCACGGCACTGTGATAGATCATATTCCTGCTAACAAGACCTATCAGGTAGCAAGTCTGTTGGGGCTCTTCGATTTAAAGACACCTGTAACCATAGGTTTCAACTACCCATCACAGAAAGTTGGCAGCAAAGGTATCATTAAGGTCTCCGACAAGTTTTTTACCGATGATGAGATCTCACGCCTTTCGGTGGTTGCTCCGAATGTCATTCTGAGCATCATCCGTGATTACGAGGTTGTTGAGAAGCGCAGCGTTGTTACACCAGATGAAATTAAAGGTATTGTGAAGTGCAACAATCCCAAATGCATCACCAACAACGAGCCGATGAGAACCCATTTCCATGTGGAGAATGGCATCCTGACCTGTCACTACTGTGAGAAAGAGCAGGACATAAACAAAGTGGAACTGTGTGAAAAGTAAGAAAGTAAAAGTTAAACCAAATAAGCCAAGACAATGAACAGAGACAACACAATCTTTGAGTTGATTGAGAAAGAGCATCAGCGCCAGCTGAAAGGCATTGAACTGATTGCGAGTGAGAACTTCGTAAGCGACCAGGTGATGGAAGCCATGGGCAGCTATCTGACCAACAAGTACGCAGAGGGCTATCCTGGACACCGTTACTATGGAGGTTGCCAAGTTGTTGACGAAGTAGAACAACTGGCTATCGACCGCGTATGCAAGCTGTTTGGTGCTGAGTACGCCAACGTGCAGCCCCACTCTGGTGCACAGGCCAACGCAGCCGTACTGCTGGCAGTACTGAAACCCGGTGATACCTTCATGGGCCTTAACCTAGATCACGGTGGGCATCTGTCACATGGATCACATGTGAATACCTCCGGTCTGATCTACAACCCCATCGGTTACAACCTGAACAAGGAGACAGGACGTGTGGATTATGACGAGATGGAGCAGTTGGCCCTCGAGCACAAGCCAAAGCTGATTATCGGTGGTGGTAGTGCTTACAGCCGTGAGTGGGATTACAAGCGTATGCGCGAGATTGTCGACAAGGTAGGCGCACTGCTGATGATCGACATGGCTCACCCAGCAGGTCTGATTGCAGCTGGTCTGCTCGACAACCCAGTTAAGTACGCTCACATCGTTACTTCTACTACCCACAAGACTCTTCGTGGTCCTCGTGGTGGTATCATCCTGATGGGTAAGGACTTCGAGAATCCTTGGGGTCTGAAGACACCAAAGGGTGTAGTGAAGATGATGAGTCAACTGCTTAATTCAGCCGTATTCCCCGGACAGCAGGGTGGTCCTCTTGAGCACGTCATCGCTGCTAAGGCAGTTGCCTTCGGTGAGGCTCTGCAGCCCGAGTTCAAGGAGTGGGCAAAGCAGGTACAGAAGAACGCTAAGGTTCTTGCCGACGAGCTCATCAAGCGTGGCTTCGGCATCGTTAGTGGTGGTACCGATAATCACTCTATGCTGGTTGACCTGCGTTCTAAGTATCCCGATCTTACTGGTAAGGTTGCAGAGAATGCACTTGTTGCTGCCGACATCACAGTTAACAAGAACATGGTTCCATTCGATAGCCGTTCTGCTTTCCAGACCTCAGGTATCCGTCTTGGAACGCCTGCTATCACCACTCGTGGTGCTAAGGAGGATCTGATGATTCAGATTGCCGCCTGGATCGAGGAAGTACTGAATGATCCTGAGAATGAGCAGGTGATTGCTTCTGTTCGCCAGCGTGTGAACGAGAAGATGAAGGACTATCCGCTCTTCGCTTACTAAAAATAAAACCCCTGCCGACTGGCAGGGGTTTATTGTTTATTTGAGGTTATCATTAAAATGATTGATAGCCTGTCGGAACAGATGATTCCTTGTGTTACCCCCGAATATACTATGATTGCGGTTGGTGTAAACCAGCTGGCGGAAATCCTTATCAGCCTGCACCAGTGCCTCTACATATTCAGCCGTATTCTGGTAGTGTACATTGTCATCAGCCAGACCATGGCAGATGAGCAATGCACCATGTAGCTGCGCCGCACGTGCAATGGGGTTCACGTCGTCATATCCACTTGCATTCTCCTGAGGAGTACGCATATAGCGTTCCGTATAGATACTGTCATAGTATCGCCAGTTTGTCGGAGGAGCGATAGCTACGCCTGCACAGAACACTGGGCGACCTTCCGACATCGACATCAGCGTGTTCCAGCCACCATAGCTCCAACCCCAGATGCCGATTCGCTCTTTATCCACATAGCTCTGACTGCCAAGCCATAAGGCCGTCTCCACCTGATCGCGTGACTCCAGTTCACCCAGACGGAGATAGGTGCATTTCTCGAACTCGGCACCACGTCCGCCAGTACCACGATTATCCACACAGACACAGATGTAGCCCTGCTGACAGAGGTAATGCTCAAGTATGGCTCCATTACCATTCATACCGACACCCCACTGGTTGAGCACCTGCTGACTACCAGGACCACCATACTGATACATAATAACAGGATACTTCTTCTGCGGATTGAAATCAGCAGGTTTCACAAGCCAGCCATTCAGCACCACACCCTCAGAAGTAGTAAACTGAAACATCTCCTTCTTGCCAAGCTCGTAACCAGAAAGTTTCTGCAGAAGATTCTGGTTGTCAATCAGCGTCAACAACGTCTTGCCGTTATTCTGGCAGAGTGTATATTGCACGGGATGGTTGATGTCGCTCCAGCTATTGATGAAGTATTTGTAGTTCTGACTAAAGATTGCATGATTCACACCAGAATTCTTCGACAGCACCTCCACTTTTCCATTAGCGTGAGCCACCATCACCTGCTGCTCCGTTGGACCATTGGGATTGGCTGCAAAATAAGTGTCGCCAGTCTTCTCATCGAAGCCATAAACAGCCTTCACCACATATTTCTCAGTCACAATCTGGCGCAGTAGCTGTCCATTCAGATTGTAGAGATAAAGATGATTATAGCCGTCACGCTCACTGGGCAAAAGGATATACTTATCTGTGATCTGTACGTCTTCCAGCACACTTTCATTGATATACTTCTCCACCTGATCCTCGATAGCCAGCTGGCAGACCGTCGATAAGGGGTTCGCCATATAGATACGCAGTTGATCCTGATGACGGTTCATCGTGAAAATGGCAATCTTCGTGGGATCGCTGGTAGCCTTGATACGGGGAATATAGCCATCAGCATCAAGAGGCACATTGATCTGTCGTGTCTGATGCGACTGAATATCATAGCTCCACACACTCACCTTCGAGTTCACCTGTCCTGATACTGGATACTTATAGGTATAGTCGCCGGGATATTCAGCAAACTCGCTGCGCTCAGGCTTCATGCCCTTAAACAGCTGCATCGTGTATTGCTTGACGGCACGCTCATCATAGCGGATCCAAAGAATCTGCTTTGAATCAGCCGAAAACACCATCGACGAATTGGTAGAGAACTCCTCCTCATACACCCAGTCAGGTATGCCGTTGATAATCTCGTTACGCTTCCCATCCTTCGTTATCTGACTTTCCGCCCTGTCAAAGAGCAGTTTCACCAAGTAGATGTTATTGTCTCTCACAAAAGCGATCTGATTTCCATCGGGCGAGAACACTGGTGTCTGCTGGGGTCCGCCGTCACTCAGCTTTTCCAACTTATTGTTACGAATATCATAAATATAGAAATTGGCTGTAAACGAATGGCGATAGATGGGTTGAGTCTGCGTCTGAATCAGCATCCTTCGCCCGTCAGGACTCATGATATAATCATCGATATAATCCAACTGAGCCCCACGAGCCGTAGCTACATCAAACAACACAGCCACCCGCTGACCAGTACGGAAAGAATAGCTTTCCACACGCTTGCCGTCAGAACTCATCTGCCCATAGGTCTCACCATCAGCCAACGGACAAACTGCCTGTATCACCTCTGAGCGGAAATCACCACGCGTAATAGCCTCCAAACTTAACTTCTCGCCTGCATAGATCCTTGAAAAGGACATCATGAGGCACAGGCCGATAGCCCATACATAAGATTTTCTGTTCATATTATAATTAACGGAAAACAGTATAATTATTGTTCTTCAAAAGATGCTCCACAATGGTATCCTGATGCTTTTTCATATAGCGCTCAATCATCTGCACATACTGCGTATTAAACAGCTCCTTGCCAAGCACCTGATTCACCACCCACTGAATCTTTCCGATATGCTTGTCGCGCTCCACCTGAGTCAACGCCCTATCGTGAGGCATGGGATAAAGACTTAGCAGATAAAAGCCAATACAGTCGGGCACGATATAAGAGCGGTTCATCATCTCCAGCTGACTGGCAGAATAGCCATATTCCGGTTTCTGATATAACGGGCAATCGGCTCCAAGATATTTATCCAGACAGATACCAATGGAGTTGTTACCAATCACCAGACTCTGATCGAGCGAACCAATCTGCGTATAGATCTGTGGAATTTCCAAATTAGGAATCAAGTCTCTCAGATTATCAAACGCCTCAGACAACTCATCATTGATATCGCTCATATTGGCATATTGCTGTTCCACCTCATTGATCAGGCTCTGAAGCGTAGAATCCTGGTAGAAACGAAGAAACTTCATGTTTATCTCCGGATCATTCACCTTGCCGATACGAATCACATCTTCTATCAACGTACGTGTCTGAGTGGGATAAACCGTATTCATCTGCTGGAGTGCAGAGAAATCGCCGGTAGTCAGATAGAGCGTCTGCACACGATCATAGCGGTCAATGGCCAACTTACTCTCCTCTCCTTCGGATTTCAGTTGCCATTCACAACTCATGCAACAGAGCAGAACGACCAAAAGAAAATAATATACCTTATGCACCGGCAATCATTAAGAAATGTTAGTTATTTGTTAAAAGCGGTGCAAATATACTAAAAATTATTTTAAAATCCAAATTTTAACCTAAAAAAGATAAAAAAAGTGCACTTTTAGTACTTTCGCCACCTCGATTGGCGCATTATGGTAAGTTTTCAAACGTCTTTCGTCCTTTCACATAATACTGCCAAAGCAGTGAAAACGGCTTGCGCTCTGGTATGATATTTGCTACGCGAGAAGCCTGAATCCTCTGACGGTCAGCTTCGAAATCCTTCCGCCAACGCTTGAAAGCCCGACGAGCCCGATACACAGCCAGGAAGTCACCCACATTACGTTTCAGAATCAGCATCTCCCAGGCAGCCAGATAGTCAAGAGCCCAGCGCCAGCGCATCACATAGCCCAACTCTTCCTCAGGCAGACACTTATAGAGCATCGTCAGGTTATTGCGGAAATTCAGAAAAGTCTTCATCGGATTACCCTTAGGCAGCGTACCACCTCCCACATGGTAGGCACAACTGTCAGGCAGGCACACAATGCGCCGCCCCATGATGCGCAGTCGCCAGCAGAGATCAATCTCCTCATTATGGGCGAAGAAGCGGGCATCCAGTCCCCCAGCCTTCCAATAGTCATTGGCGCGTATCATCAGTGCAGCCCCCGAAGCCCAGAGAACATCAGCCACATCATCATATTGCCCGTTATCACGCTCCACCGTTTCAAACACGCGTCCACGACAGAAGGGATAACCGAAACGATCGATAAATCCCCCACTCGCCCCTGCATATTCAAAACAATCCTTGTCAAAGATAGAAAGCAGCTTCGGTTGACAAGCAGCCACCTCAGGATGACTGTCGAGGTATTCAATCATCGGAGTCAGCCAATGGTGAGTCACCTCGATATCCGAATTCAGCAACAGGTAGTATTCCGCCTCTATCTGTTTCAGAGCCTGATTATATCCCTCAGCAAAACCCCAGTTCTGCGACAGCTGAATCAGCTTCACCTCTGGGAAATGCTCACGAAGCATCTCCATCGAATCATCGGTAGAAGCATTGTCGGCCACATACACCGTAGCCTCCCCACGGGAATATAGCAACACCGATGGCAGATACTGCTTCAGCATCTTACTGCCGTTCCAGTTCAAGATCACGATAGCCACATTTTCCATTCGCGCGCGTACATTATATAATTATATTTGAGATAAGAGACTGACAATCACGCGTCAGTTCCCCCAGCCTCACTCTCACCAGCTGATTGTCCAACTGCGGATCAGCCTGTTGGGCAGGCAGTTCCACTCGGATATAATTGCGAGTAAACCCGTGCATCGCCTTCCCGCGCGGCGCTTTCTCAAAGAGCACCTCCGCCTCCTGACCGATATGTCGCTGATAGAAAGCCACCGTCTTCTCATCCGAAAGTGCCAGCAGTCGCTTGGAGCGCAACTTCTTATCCTTATCACTCACGATGTAGGGAATACTCAGTGCCGATGTGCCGGGACGCTCCGAGTATGGAAACACATGCAACTGCGTCACGTCAAGCCCATTCAGAAACTGATAAGTCTCCTCAAAACATTCCGGCGTCTCACCACGACAGCCCACCATCACATCCACACCGATGAAGGCATCAGGCATCACCGCCTTGATTTGATGGATCTTGTCGGCAAACAGCTGTGAGTCGTAATGGCGGTGCATCAGCTTCAGCACCGTGTCGCTGCCACTCTGCAAAGGAATGTGGAAATGCGGCATAAACGCCCTGCTCTCCGCACAATAGGCAATCAACTCATCCGACAGCAAGTCAGGCTCCAGAGAACTGATCCGGTAGCGACTGATGCCCTCTACAGCATCGAGAGCCTTAACCAGATCAATAAATTTCTCGCCGGTGGTCTTACCGAAGTCACCGATGTTCACCCCCGTCAGCACAATCTCCTTGCCACCCTCTTCTGCCGTCTTTTCAGCCTGAGCCACCAGCGAGGCGATCGTTGGATTACGTGAGAAACCACGCGCATAGGGTATTGTGCAATAAGTGCAGAAGTAGTCGCAGCCATCCTGCACCTTCAGGAAATAACGTGTACGGTTACCCCGAGAGCAACTAGGCGCAAACGATCTGATATCCTTTGTCTTCTGACGGAACACGTGCCCTGCACCTTCCGTCTGCGTCCAGGCATCCGAGAGATACTGAATCAGATTCGCCTTCTCGTCAGAACCCAGCACCAGATCCACACCCTCGATCTTCGCCACCTCGTCAGCCTCCAACTGGGCATAACAGCCCGTCACCACCACAAAGGCCTTCGGATGATTCCTCACCATCCGATGAATAGCCTGCCTGCACTTATGGTCAGCCACCTCAGTCACCGAACACGTATTGATCAGGCAGATGTCAGCCTCTTCACCCTTTTGAGCAGTTCGCACGCCCATCTCTTGAAGAATCTTCCCGAAAGTCGATGTCTCAGAGAAGTTCAGCTTACATCCAAGCGTAAAATATGCAGCAGTTTTGCCTTGGAAGGCAGAAGTATCTATCATATATATAAAGGTGTTTCTGTTTACGGGCACAAAGGTAGCACTTTTTTTGTGATTTTTGCCATTTTTTGCCAAAAATGCGATGAGTGTCGAAAAATCACCAATTTTTAACATTTCGTATCTTGTTGATTTTCAACGCTTTGCTAAAAAGTTACAAAAAAGGGCAAAAAAAAATCGAAAAAAATGATACGTTATATTAAAAAAAGCCGTAACTTTGCAGCGTTTTAATAAACAAATGATTGTTTTACAGATTTAAAAGCATTAGAAAAAATGAAAAAATTAGTATTTATGTTCGTAGCAGTTGCTGCTATCTCTTTCGCATCATGTGGTAACAAGGCTCAGCAGGCTCCTGTTGATACCGATTCTATCGCTGAGGTAGTTGATAGCGTAGTTGACAGCATGGCTGTTGATACAACCGCTGCTGATTCAGTTAAGTAATCAGACGAACGATTGAGAGAAACGAAGGCCGTTAGACGTGAGTCTAATGGCCTTCTTCTTTTATGCATGGTATAAGCCTAGCCAAACTTTTACTATGGATTTCTTTCCCAAACCACAAATTCCCTTGGCAAAGAGATCTTCTTGGCCTCCCCTCTCCTGCCATCAATATAATAATGCCTGGCCATGTGGTCATCAAACTGCCCCACGAAAGCCCCACGAATCCTGGCGCACTTCTCGTTGATGGAATTAAGCAGCGGATTCGTGACATCCTCAATACTTTGCAAGGCTCTATCCGTCAGCCCTCCAGGCCTCAACTTCCCATAAATCTCAGCCAGCTCATTTCTATAACTGGGCAGATCCTTAAATATGATCTCTTCAACCATATCAACCTTCAATGAGCTGTTGGGCGGTATCGGATTGTTGCCCTGTTCCGCTTTCTCTCTATTCTTCCTTTCCCAGAAAAACAAGACAACCATTCCGATAGCCACGATAACATCTATTACATTCCAGATAACACGATTAAAGCCGACCTTTGCGAATGGCTGAAACAACAAAGCCAATGTAGCGAAAACCAAAGTCAGCCCTTCCTTCTTACCCACATAACATCTGTAGGCATAGATTCCAAACACCACCGTTGCCAACACCCTGACAAGAGTAAAATACCCATATGGCATCGGTGCCAGACAAAGCAGTAAAACCGCTGCGAGATATAGAGGAACGTATTTCATTATTACCAATCGTTTAAATTACAGTTAGACTCAACTTCGTTTTCTATGCCGTCAGGTAATGCAGGGAAAAAGTCTATACCTGTTATACTTTTTTTTATGGTCTTTTTTCAACTATCTATCACTTTTCGCTTTAATCCATTTAATATCAGCTCGTTATATAAGGTGATACTTTTTAAACATCTATCACTACCATCACGCATAGTAAAACAACTTGTTTTACTGTCTGAAAAGGCATCTTTTACGATGATTAAAGCTATCTTAATCGATACAAAACAAGTTGTTTTGTTTTTTAAGATGATATCTCTTTTGTCTAAAATGCTAATCCTTACATGCAAAGTGTGTCTAGGGTATTGTCAGGAGTGCAGTGTTGCAGGGTTGCAGTTAAATATGATGATGCAGGGTCATGAATTTATTAACCTAAAAGATCCCAGAAAGATGCAGGAAGAGTGACGTTCTCCACATCGCGACAACATTCAAAGAGTGGTGCTACCTCACTAACAGAGTAGCCAGCTATGCCACAGCCAATCTCAGTAACCAGGAAGCGTTTCTCGGGGTGTGCCTTAGCAAACTCGCAGAACTCTTTCACACGTTCACCCATCACACCAAGTCCGCTCATCGAATTGATACCATAGCTATTTCCTTGTAGGCCGTTGCCTTGTCCCATGATGGCACCAAAATACCTTACGGCAGTTCTTGCAGCTCCACCATAATGGAGTCCCTGCCCATTGGAGCCGAAGACAAATACCTCGTTTGGAGCCAAGCGGGTAATCATGTCTGGTGTGATGCGGGTACCGGGATTATTAGGGGACTTTTCCATATCATTGTAGCTTTCTGTGAAATGACTTACAATGCATTTTCGATGTTGGCTTCGATGTCGGCAATCTTGACGGTGGGCTCGTAACGCTTCAGCACCTTACCGTCGCGGCTGATGAGGAACTTGGTGAAGTTCCACTTGATGTCGCTGTTCTTGTCGTAGTTGGCATCGCGCTGACGAAGCATATCATCCATCATCTTACCAACCTTGTCGTTGAGATCAAAGCCACCAAAGCCTTTCTGTGACTTGAGCCAGGTGAAGAGCGGATGGGCGTGATCACCGTTGACATCGATCTTATCGAACTGCGGGAACTCGATGTTGTACTTCAACGTGCAGAACTCATGGATCTCCTTGATGGAGCCTGGTGCCTGCTCGCCAAACTGATTGCAGGGGAAGTCGAGAATCTCGAAGCCACTACCATGGAACTGCTCGTAGAGCGCCTCCAGTTCGGTGTATTGAGGTGTGAAGCCGCAAAGGGTGGCAGTGTTGACAATCAGCAGCACATTGCCTCTATATGAAGCAAGCGACACTTCCTGACCTACATCGTTCTTAACTTTGAAATCATACACACTCGTCTGTGCTGAAACTGTCAGCACGCTGATCATTACCATGAGGCAGAAAAACATTTTCTTAATCATAGGATAGTTATTTAATGAGTTGGCAAATTTGTTCCAGATACTGGCGATCTACCTCATCGAACGTGGCAAGCTTCTCACTGTCGATATCGAGCACGGCGATGACAGTGCCCTCACGATCGAACACGGGTACGACAATCTCCGAGCGCGAGGCACTGCTACAGGCGATGTGCCCGGGAAACTGCTCCACATCGGGCACAACGATCGTCTGCTGACGCTGCCAGGCGGTGCCACAGACACCACGTCCGAAAGGGATATGCATGCAAGCCACAGGACCTTGGAAGGGACCCAACAGCAGCTCGTTGTCAACAACACGGTAGAAGCCCGTCCACCAGAAGTGCATCTCCTGATGGATGGCTGCCGCCACATTGCTCATAACGGCAATCAGATCGCTTTCACCCTCGATGAGTGAAGCGATCTGACTGACTAACGTTTGATACTTCTGCGCCTTCATCAGCCGCCGAAGTTATCGTACATGATACTCTCTGGCTCTACGCCGAGTGAGTCGAGCATACCTACCACAGCCTTTGACATCGGGCCAGGGCCGCACATGTAGTACTCGATATCCTCGGGTGCCTCGTGATCCTTCAGATAGGTTTCGAACATCACGTTGTGGACGAAGCCCGGGGTATATTTCACGCCTGCGGCATCAGCTGCGGGATCAGGACGGTCGAGTGCCAGGTGGAAGTGGAAGTTAGGATACTCCTTCTCCAAGCCCAGAAAGTCGTCGAGATAGAACACCTCGTTGAGGGCACGTGCGCCATAGAAGTAGTGCATCTCACGATCCTTGGTGTGGAGAGTCTTCGTCATGTGCATGATCTGTGCGCGTAGCGGAGCCATACCGGCACCACCACCTACCCAGATCATCTCCTTCTTAGAGTCGAAGTGCGGGTGGAAGTCTCCGTAAGGACCACTCATGATCACCTTGTCGCCTGGTTTCAGTGAGAAGATATATGATGAAGCGATACCTGGGTTCACCTCCATAAAGCCGCTGCGATCTGGCTTGAACGGCGGTGTGGCAATACGAACGGTCAGCATGAACACGTCGCCCTCAGCGGGATAGTTAGCCATTGAGTAAGCACGGATGGTGGGCTCGGGGTTCTTACACTTCAGCGGGAACAAACCGAACTTCTCCCATGAGGGCAGATACTCGTCGCCAATCAGGCTCTTGTCGAAGTCCTTATCATAGTCGATGCAGTCGAAAGCAGGGATCTTAATCTGGGCGTAAGAGCCAGGCAGGAAGTCCATATGGGCACCTGCAGGCAGCTGCACCTTGAACTCCTTGATGAACGTAGCCACGTTCTTGTTGGAGATAACGGTACACTCATACTCCTTGACACCGAGGATTGACTCATCGACATGGATCTTCAGATCGCCTTTCACCTTACACTGACAGCCGAGGCGCCAGCCTGCCTTGATCTCCTTACGGGAGAAGTGGGGCTTCTCAGAGTCAAGGATCTCGCCCCCACCCTCGAGCACCTGCACCTTACACTGTCCGCAAGAGGCTTTACCACCACAGGCAGAAGGCAGGAACACACCATTCTCGTTAAGGGTTGACATCAGCGAGTTGCCCTGAGCCACAGAGATGGTACGATCGCCGTTGATTTCTATATTCACATTACCCGAGGGAGAGAGATACTTCTTTGCCACGAGCAGGATAATCACCAGCAAGATGATTACCAGGAGGAACACTCCTATACTATATGCTATAAACTGTGCCATACCTTTTTAAATATTTAAGCCAGAGAAACACATCATCGCCATAGCCATGAGACCAACGGTGATAAACACGATGCCGAGGCCCTGAAGGGGCTTGGGCACATCACAATACTGCATCTTCTCACGGATGGCACCCAGCGCAACGATGGCCAGTGTCCAACCGATACCAGAGCCGAAGCCATAGACTACAGCATCCCAGATAGAACCGATGGCCTGAGAGTTGCTGGGATCCATGAGGATACGCTGCTGCATGAACAGCGAGGCACCCATGATGGCGCAGTTAACGGCAATCAGCGGCAGGAAGATACCCAGGGCAGCATAGAGCGAGGGAGAGTACTTCTCTACCGTCATCTCCACGAGCTGCACCATACCTGCAATCACAGCGATGAAGAGGATAAACGACAGGTAACTGAGATCAACGCCCTCAACGAGACAGTCGGGACCCAGCACCTTTGTCTGCAACAGATAGTTTACGGGGACGGTGACGGTGAGCACGAAGGTCACAGCCAGACCCAGTCCCATAGAGGTCTTCACGGTCTTCGACACGGCAAGGTAAGAACACATGCCAAGGAAGAAGGCAAAGATCATATTATCGACGAAAATCGAACGGAATAGTAATGATATTGCGTGTTCCATATCTTATTTCTCCTTATAAAAGTAAGCACGATGAACCCAAATCACACAACCCACGAGAATCAGAGCCATAGCAGGCATCGTCATCATACCGTTGTTCACATAACCGAAGTCGTAGCAGGCATCAGGGATAATCTGGAAGCCTAAGAGCGAACCGCGTCCAAGCAGCTCACGAACAGCACCTACGATCACCAGAATCATGGCATAGCCAAGACCGTTACCCACACCGTCGAGGAATGAGGGCCAAGGCTTGTTCTGCATGGCAAACGCCTCAAGGCGTCCCATCAGGATACAGTTGGTGATAATCAGACCGACATACACAGAGAGCTGGACGCTCACGTCATAGGCGAAAGCCTTCAGAATCTGTGAAACGATGGTTACAAGAGCAGCCACAACCACCAGCTGCACCACAATACGGATGCGGTTAGGAATGGTGTTGCGGATGATAGAGATAATCGTGTTAGAGAAGGCTGTGATCACTGTTACAGCCAGACCCATCACGATGGCAGGCTTCAACTGGGAAGTAACAGCCAAGGCCGAACAGATACCAAGTACCTGACCCAGAATAGGATGGTCGAGGTTCAACGGGTTGGTGAAAACCTCTTTATTTTGTTTACTGAATAATGCCATAACTTAGTCCTCCTTCAAATTAGTGATATACTGTTTCAGACCATCGCGCAGCATGTCAGACACACCGTTAGAGGTCAGCGTAGCACCTGTGACGCAATCCACCTCAGAGGCAGGATTCTCCACTTTCTTCACAACGCCGATGGCAACCTGTCCGTCCTCAGAGAAGATCTTCTTACCCTTGAACTTCTCCTGCCAAGCCTGAGAGTCCTTAATCTCGGCACCCAGACCAGCGGTCTCACTCTCGTGGTTGAAGTAGGCACCATAGATGGTGTTCAGGTCGTCATCTACAGAAATAAAGGCTGAGATACCGCCCCAAAGACCCATTCCCTTCAGTGGGAACACATATTTCTTCTGGCCATCAATGTCGCAGACATAGTACAGCTGATCGTTAGCCTGCTCTTCGCTCTTGACAACAGCCGCATACTTGGCCTCAGCCTCAGCGCCGTCGAGACCACGGATGTTGAGCGAATAGAGGATCTGCTTCTTGATGTCGAGTGCCACGTTAGCATCCTGCATCGGCTTCAGAGCCTGATAGACAAATGCCAGCAGGAAAGCCACGATGACCACAAGTATCGCGCTATATATAATAATGTACGCGTTAGAGTTTGTATTCAGTTTCATTTGATACCTCCTCTCTTTAAACGTTTCGAGATATTACGCTCCACAATGAAGTGGTCGATCATCGGAGCACACATATTACCAAAGAAGATGGCGAGCATCATACCCTCAGGATAACAGGCATTCATCACACGGATGATGACAGCCATAGCACCGATCAGGAAACCGTAGATAAACTGTCCGGTAGTGGTGCGGCTAGAGGTTACAGGGTCGGTAGCCATAAACACGGCACCAAAGGCAAAGCCACCCAGGATGAAGTGATGCCACCAAACCATTGACTGACCTGTCTGCTCGAAGATGCATGCAAGAACGGCACCACCAACAAAGACGCTCAGCATGGTGCGCCAAGAGGCAATACCAGTCCAAAGCAGGATCACGGCACCGATGGCAATGGCGATGAGTGAGGTCTCACCGATAGAACCTGGAATGAAACCGCAAATCATATTGCAGATAGAGGCATCGGGGTTGATGCCCTGTGCCATCTGACCAAGTGGTGTAGCAGCGGTAAATCCGTCGGGCAGCGTGTTACCGAGTCCGAAGATTGAGTCCTGAGCCACCCAGACCTGATCACCCGTCATCTTTGAGGGATAGGCGAAGAACAGGAACATACGGGCTGCGATGGCGGGGTTGAAGATGTTCATACCCGTGCCGCCGAAAATCTCCTTACAGAAGATGACGGAGAAGGCGCAGGCCAATGCCAGCATCCACAGCGGACAGCCGATGGGCACGATCAGCGGGATGATGAAACCAGAAACGAGGTAACCCTCCGGGATCTCCTCACCCTTCCACTGAGCCCAGGCAAACTCGATACCAAGACCTACGATGTAGCTCACCAGAACCTTTGGCAGTACAGCCAGGAAGCCGTAAGCGAAAATCTCGAAGAAACTGGCACCAGCGAGGGTTCCTGCGGCGAGATAGTTCTGATAGCCGATATTATACATACCAAACAGCATAGCAGGTACCAGAGCGATAACCACTATACTCATTATACGCTTCGAGTCGATGGCATCATGGATGTTGACACCTGTTTTCGAAGTATCATTAGGCACAAGCGCGAAGGTCTCAAAGCCGTCGAAAACCGAACGG